>Ga0209802_1002817_pt1 | contig 11935 bp, 13 predicted proteins | sample GraSoiAngelo_129_FD_185886 | JGI IMG/M metagenome (GOLD analysis project Ga0209802, IMG submission 185886) | Grasslands soil microbial communities from the Angelo Coastal Reserve, California, USA - 14_0927_12_40cm (SPAdes) (version 2) | ecosystem: Environmental > Terrestrial > Soil > Grasslands ... | reverse complement strand
AGATACTCCTTGAACGTTCCCGTGAACGGGTCGACCCTCCCGATCTTGTTTTGCATCTGCTCGGTGAACCACAGCGCGCCATCCATGCCCACGGCGGGATCATGCGGATGCGCGCCCTTTGTCGGCACCTCCCATTCTTTGATCGTGACTCTCAGTTCGCCAACGTTGAGGTCGGGAGGGAATTTGGGAGGCGGCGGAAAGGGTCTTGTCTTGAACTCTTGAATGTTGAGCTTTTCAACCCCGCGAGAAGTGAACCCCGTACCCAGTGCCGCTCCGGCTGCCAATGCCAAGACCCATGCACCATGAATCGTCCGCCCATTTCCGTTCATAAATATTTACCTCCGGCAATGTAGTGGCGGGTCTTTAGACCCGTTCTTTTCTTCCCCTTCCGAGAAACCACAGCTTAACTCCGCGCGAAGTCCGGGGGAAGCAGGAACATAGCGTCATTCGGGAATGCTGTATAGTTGCGAGGTGGCAAGCTAAGAAAAGCACAGATGGGTCGCCCATAACCAGCACGCTAGCTCAGCTGGAACGCTCATCAGAACAAAGCAGGAGAGAAACAAGATGTGGCGAATGTCGTTCGCTATAGCTCGCGCAATCGTCTTAACGTTTGTCATGGCGCTTTGCTGCAACGCGCAGACGTTGAACATATGGCCTGGCGCATCCCCAGGTTCCGAGACGTGGACGCAGAAGGAAAGGGTGGAAAAGAATACTCCTCTCGGAACCGTGGTTTTTAACGTGGTGACACCAACTTTGACGGTCTACCTTCCGGAGCGAGCCAAGGCCACGGGAACCGGCATCATCATCGCTCCCGGCGGAGCTTTTGTGGCGCTGGCTATCGATATGGAAGGCCACGATGTGGCGCGCTGGCTTCAGAACAAAGGCATTGCCGCCTTCGTGCTCAAGTATCGGATTATCGAAAAGCGCCGGGAAGGTATCCCGCCCGACCTGAACATGGACGAAGCTGGCAAGTACGGCATCGCCGACGGAATTCAAACACTCAAAGTAGTTCGGCAGCACGCCGCGGAATGGGGCATTTCTCCCGACCGCGTCGGCTTTATGGGTTTCTCGGCAGGCGCCATGGTGGCCAGCGCAGCTCTGCTCCAGCAGGATGCCGCGGCACGTCCAAACTTTGCTGCACCCATCTATGGTGGACCGTTTGGCGTGATGTCGGCCATTCCCGCAAAACTGCCGCCTGTTTTTCTAGCGTGGGCGCAGGACGATGCCTTGGCCCTCGGCGCCGTGATAAAGTTTTATGACGCGTTAAAATCGGCGGGCTACAAACCGGAAGCTCACATTTTCAGCGCTGGCGGCCATGGCTTCGGCATGCGCAAGCAGTGTACCAGCAGCGATCACTGGATTGACGAATTCTATTACTGGTTGGAAGCGCAGGGATTCACCAGGCCCGCACCAAAATAAAGTTGAGCCGGTTTGCGGGCGTGAGCGAAGCGGGAGCCCCGCAGGCGAAATCCCGAAGCGCTGTTTGCGAGGGATCTCTCAGACGATCATTTTAGGAGAAGTGGCGCGCCCGGAGAGACTTGAACTCCCGGCCCTCTGGTTCGAAGCCGCGGGGCCAGTCCCTTTAGGGGACCGACCCAAAGGTTTGCCGTGGCTTATAATCGTTTCTTTTTGCACGATTTAGCCGGATAATAGCCGGGCTGGGTTTACCGCCGTGGTTTGCTGGACGACGGTACTGGTTTATACGGGGGTAAACCCGAGGTAAACCCGAGGTAAATCCGATGAAAAAAACACGGTTCAACTTCAGCAAAAGCCGGATCGAAGAACTTCGCCCACACGCCACAAAAAGATTGCACTTCCGCGACACGAACATCGAAGGCCTGGGTCTCCGGCTCCAACCTTCGGGACATCGCTCGTTCAATTGGTTCCGCAAAGTGGCCGGTCATCCCACTTTCAAAATGCTCGGCGACTTCCCCGAAGTGAGCGTCGAGCAGGCACGCGCAAAAGCCTCCGAACTCAACACGAAGCTCAACGCTTGGAAAGGCAACGACTGGGACGGTCCCGATCCGTTCCAACGCCGCACCCGTATCACCGTCGGGGCTGCGCTGGACGATTACTGTGAAAGACACCTCGCGGCGCACGCCAAAGACCCCGCGCGCGCCGTCCGAGGTGCCCGGGACACCTTCGCTCGCCACGCCGAGCCGCTGCGCGTAGCCATTACGCCGCCAATCGTACACTCCAGTTGCTCCGCGCAATTTTCAACTGGGCCCTCGACGCGGCCCTCTATAGCGGAACGAATCCGGCCAGCCGCGTGAAACTGTTCCACGAGGCCTCGCGCGAGCGTTTTTTGCAACCGGAAGAACTGCCGCTCCTGTTCGGGGCGCTGGACAAAACAACAAACGTAGACTTGCGGGACTTTGTCGTGCTTGCGCTGCTCACCGGCGCGCGGCGCGGGAATTTGCTGGCGATGCGCTGGGCGGAATTGGACCTGGAGCGCGGGCTCTGGGCGATCCCCAACACGAAGAACCGGCAGGCGCATATCGTGCCGCTCGTCGCGCGGGCCATGGACCTGCTCTCTGCACGGCGCGCGCGTGCCGCCGGGGGCGACAAAACCCCGCGCAGTTCGTGGGTTTTTGCATCGACCGGCGGAACGGGCCATGTCGTAAGTTTCAAGCGCGGGTGGCGGCGGTTGCTCGCTGATGCGAAGCTCGACGAAAAAGGAAAAGGCCGTCTGCGGATTCATGATTTGCGCCGCAGCTTGGGCGCATGGGCCGCGGGTGAAAATGTTTCCCTGCATCTTGTCAGCCGCATGCTCGGGCACAAAGCCGCGGGGATCACTTCGGTTTATCCAAGATTGTCCGTGGACGCCGTGCGCGGCGCGATCGACAAAGCCACGACGGCCATGTTCGCTGCGGGCGAAAAACCTGCGCAAACGAAATTGCTGGAGGCGGGGCGTGAGTAAAAAACAAACACTCAAGGATACCTTTTTGCGCGACCTGTGGGACGCCGGTACACGTCGAATCGAGCGGGGGCAACCCGCAGCGCCGGGCAAGGAGATCTCCGGTGATTTATCGGTGGTCTTCCAAGTGCTAGCACCGCTCGGCTGGCTCGATAAATTCCACCAAACGGCGGACCCGCGCACGCGTGAAGCGATGCTGACTTGTTTCTTGATGGGGCGTGATACTCAAAGGGTGCAACTCGGAGAAAAGTTTTTCCTCAACGCGAAAATTGGCTGGAAGATGCGACGGGTGGGGAAACGTGCCGCCCGCGCGAGGTTCGGAACAGCCGAAGAGCGCAAGCAGCGAGCAATCGAATTGAAACCTGAATTTGACAGACTCACTTCGGGGCCCGATAAGAAGAGTAAAAAATCCGCGCTGCGTATCCTGGCGAAGGCACGCAACTGCCATCCCCTCACGATTCGCCGCCAGCTGGATCTCCTGAAACCTCCTCAAAAAAACGGTAACAATGCGTTTTACAGTTATCCCCCTCCCCGGGGGATAACTAACCACGTACCCAGGGGAACCCAAGAAAACCCCCGGGGCGCGTGGAGAAAAACGACATGCCATCCCGAAAAGGTCGCGCCGGTCACAAACGCCAGCGAACGGCCCCGCCGTTTGTGCCCGTTTCCGATGATCAAATAATTACGACCGAACAGCTCAGCCGCTGGTTCCCCTTCCAAAAAATCACTTTCAAAATTTTCCGGCTGCGAAACGAAGGTCCCCCATACATCCGCGTGAATCGCTCGATTTTCTATCGGGTTGGTGACGTGCGGGCTTGGATGGCGGGGAAGACCGTGCGGCCTGCGGAGTGAAAGCGTGAGCATCGCAACGCTGTCCATGTCCGAACTACTGGAACGCGCGGGTCTCCGGCTGCGCGGCAAGCGTCGCGCCGACTGCGTTTACTGCACAGGTCACTCGACCGCAACGGTGTCTTACACGGATGAAGTGGCGCACTGCTTTCGGTGCCAGTGGAAAGCGAACACCGCCACCATCGCGAAGGAGCTCGGGCTTGTCGCAACCGACCCCGAGAGCAAACGCAGGCGACGCGAAGAGGCGCGCGAGATCGCCGAGTACCGGAAAACAATCGCGCGATTCGAGACCTGGCGTGACTCGCTCATCGGCAAGTATTCGACTGAACTCCGGCAACTTGGCCGCAGCGCCGCGATTGCCACGGAAGTGCTCAAGAAATACCCCGATTGCGAGCCGGCCTGGGATGCTCTCGCCCGCTACTGCCACCAAGAAGGGGAACTCAATCGAATACTCGACTGGCTCACATGCGCAAAGGCTAGCCCGTGGCTAGAGGAAGATTCCACGATACTCGGCCTGTTTCAGACTTGGAAGAAAGAGATTGATGAAAAGCGCTGACGAGCAAGAGATTATCGCGAAGCTGAAAAAGAGCAAAGCCGATTTGCTTTCGCCGTCGGACTTGGTGGCAACCTTGCATTTGACGGACGGCGGGAATGCCGATTATGTCGAGCGATGCTACCCAGGCCGCATCAAGTATCAGAAGGAAGGCGACATCTGGTATGTCGCCGACGAGAACTGCCGCTGGCGGGAGGACAAGGTCGGGGAAGGACTGCGATTGATTGAGCTGGCGATGCGCGAGAAGTACGAGACGACTGCAAGAGTCGTTAACCCAAAGGATAAGGAACGGCACCGATACGCTTTGAATTCCTGTAACGCTGTAAAGATCGCCCATTGCGCTCAGGTGCTGCGGGCGCGCAAGACGGTTGCCGTGCCGCCGGGCGCGTTCGATGCCAACCCCTGGCTGCTCGGCGTCGAGAACGGGATCCTCGACCTGCAAGGAGAGAAAGAAAAATTAGTAGAAGGCGACCTGGGCCTGCTGGTCGCGAAGCGCGCCCCAGTCTATTACGCCCCCGAAGTCGCAGGCCTCCGGTGGGACAAATATCTTGAGAGGGTGCAGCCGGATTCCGAGATGCGCGCTTGCCTAGCGCAAATCTTCGGCGCGTGCCTGACCGGTATTCAGATAGAAAAATGCTTCATCTTTTTTCTAGGCGAAGGCGGTAACGGTAAATCGACATTCCAGCGCGTAATGATGGAAGTGCTCGGCGACTACGCCTTCAAGTGCAAGAAGGCGCTCATCTTTCAGCCGAACAGGAACGCCGGGGAACAAGCAGCCGGGGCGAACGACGTCGCCGACCTTGCAGGCATGCGGCTCATCTCGGCAGCGGAGCAGGTCGGGAAGCACTGGAATCTAGAATTCATCAAAGACTACACAGGTGGCGAGAAGCAGCACGCTCGCCAGCTCTATCAGCGCCGGAGCAATTTCAAGCCCACCGCAAAGATCGTCATTCCGGCGAACGAAGAACCGGTGATGGATGAATTCAACGAAGCGATCCGCCGCCGCTTCGCTCTGCTTCGGTGGGATGTGACGTTGACGCCGGGGGAGAAGCAGCCCTTCGAACCATACATCGAGTGGCTGATGGAAGCCAGTTCGGGGATTTTGAATTTCGCGCTAGCCGGGCTTGCCGCACTGAAGAAGAACGGCATGCGTCTGGCCTTACCAGCGAGCGCAGAGAAAAGCACGCAGGAATATCTCGATGAGCAGGACCAGGTTTCTAGGTTTCTTGAAGCGACTTATGAGGACGCGAAGGAGGAGGACCTGCTAGTCAGCGAGATCTACGCGCGCTACAAGACGACGTGGCTCGAAGAAGATCAGTACGTGATGAGCAAGAGCAAGTTCACGCGGCGTTTGAAAAACCATTACGGCAAGAAGCGTGTGGGTCGCGGAGCGCACAATCGGATGACCGTATCTGAAGTTCAACGAACGAGTGGACGTGGCCCTTTACGCGCGCGCGATCCCGAAGACTGCGAGAGTCACAGTGGCCGACGCGCTCGCCGCATGGAAAGAGTACGCGAAGTCCTTGACGGGGGATACCCCCTCAAAATCGTTTGGACTTTCTCCTTCGAAACCGACGCGCCAGTTTCGACCGCATAAAGCGAAGGAAACCTTATGAAAAATTCCGCAAAAAACTCCAACTTACCGAAACCGCCGCGCGGTCTGTCGAAGGAAGCACGCGAGTGGTGGAAAAAAATCAACGATGGTTAGCAGCTCGACGATGCCGCGCTGTTGCTGCTCGGATCGGCGCTCGAGTGCTTCGATCGGATGCGCGAGGCGCAGGGGATCTTTGCGGCGTGAGGGCATCGTCATCCGCGATCGCTTCGGGCAGAAAAAGCAGCATCCGGCGACGCTGGTCGAGCGCGACGCGAAGATGGCGCTGGTTCGGAACCTGAAAGCTTTGAATCTGGACCTTGAACCTTTGAACTTACCCGGCAGACCGCACGGAGGAAGGTGAGGAAAGTATGCCGACGAATCGACAGCGACGACGCCAGCCGCAACGAGAAGGGAACAGGCTAACGCCGCAGGTCCGCGAAATCTTATCCGGCGGTATGGATTTTTTCGACACGTTGTCGCACATGGAACCGATCCAGAAAGACCGATGGGGAAAAATTCAAAGGAATCTTTGGGTCTTCGTCGAGGGGCGCTATGAGCCCGGCCCCTACGATCCACCGTCGTGGCTGCCGGACGGCCGGCTGGATTTTTTGCGTGGCGAGTGGGCGAAGCATAAAACCGAGATTTTGCGCTGGCACATCGACAGATTTCGTGACCGTAGCCGACCTTGGGGCTGGTGGGCTTTTGGCGACGCACCCGAGCCGCATCCGTTGCTTCACCCTGCTGACGGAAGTTCAGAGGCATGGGCGGCCGCGCGGGAGCAGCAGCGGCTCGAAGCGATCGCGATTCTGATTCGGCACGGCCTGTTGACTGCGGCGGAGGAAGAGAAGATTCGGGAGCGAGCCGCTAGCGAAGCGGCGCTGCGAGCCAGCGGACCTGGCAATGACTCTGGCTTCGAAGCGGGTCCTGCTGATCGGCGACCATTTCAACGACTTCCCCGCAATCGCGGGCGAGCAGCAGGTTCGCGCTCTCTGGCGTGAGCACCGCGCGGAACTACTGACGGAGTTCATCCGCGACAACCCGGATACTGGAACAGCCGCTTGTGGGCCATGCTGCCATCGACGTTGTTCAGCGCGGAGTGGCTGCTTGGTCCACTCAGCGAATCGGCGATGGGCAATCAGGGAATTAATTACTATTATGTTCTTTCTTGCCCGCAGGTCCTGGTTCCGGAAAGACACGGGTCCCCCCTCTGGCGAACCGTAAACCTGATTGTCTTCCATGGAGTACTGCCAGAAGAGATATTCCTGGCGACATTCACAGAGAAAGCTGCGCTTAAATTGCGAGAAGGCCTGCGCGGCCTATTCGACATAAGGGAGGTTCCACGCAGTTGGAATCCGACGCAACCTCTGAAGGCAATCGCATTTGCGGCCGATAAGCATCGACACCAACATCGTATCCTCGACCACGAAGGCGGCAAGGGGGCACTTCGTCGCCGGAATAAGGTTGCCGTATTCAATCGGGACGGGGACGCAATCTTCAGTGATTCGACGCGGGAACTTGGAAACTCCGTTAAGGATGCGTGTGCAGCGATCATGAAGGGCCAGGCAACCCAGAAAAAGTAACCAACGATCACTCACTCTTGCAGTTTGCCGGTGCGGTCCACAACCTCTCAAGTGTGTTAGAGCGTCCGTTTGCGAAGCAGGGCGGACAACGTTTAACCCCGAAATTGGCCTTCGAAAACGGGCAAGTTGAACCCCAGTTTGGACCCCAACTTGGGGCGCTGCCATTGGCGCCAATAGATCTCATTTGCTAACTGTTGTGTGACAACTGTGTGCCAAAAATGGCCGCGCGAGCGCATCACGCTTGGTAGACCGTCGTGCCACCTGTCACCGTGCGAACGATCTCGATCTCTTTGACCTTCGCTTTGTCCACCGTGTGAGGGTCTTCCGCCAAGACGACAAAGTCTGCCAGTTTACCAGGTGTAATGGACCCCTTGATTGCTTCCTCATGTGAGGCGTATGCGCCGTTGAGTGTGTTAACGCGCAGCGCCTCGTCCACGCTGATCCGCTGATTGGCTCCCCAAGTCTGACCATTCCAGCCCGTGCGGGTCACCATTCCCTGGATGCCCATCAGCGGCGCGAACGGCCCCGGACTGAAGTCCGAGCCTGCCGCTGCGGGAATTCCAGCGTCAAGGAAAGAACGATAGGCCATGGACCGCTTCATGAAATCTTCGCCATAAAAATGGAATTTATCCGAGTTGTAATACGCATACGTTGTGAATGCCGCGGGAACAGCGCCGAGTGCCTTGATGCGCCTCAGCAGATTGTCGTTGATCAGCGTGCAATGCGTGATCTTCGGCCGCGCATCAGGCTGTGGATATACCCGCTGAGCCCGCTCGTATGCAGTCAGCACCATGTCGATCGCCACATCCCCATTCGCATGAGAGTTCACTTGAATCCCTGCCCGATGCACGCGCTCGACCCACGCATTCAGGTCGTCCTGCGTCTCCGTCACATTGCCCTGATACGGCGGCGTAATCTCAAGATAGGGCCTGCTGATCGCCATCGTGCGCTCAGAAAAAGACCCGTCCGCCGTGTGCTCGGAAGTAGCTCCGAACCGGATCCACTCGTCAGCAAAGCCGGTCATGATCCCGTTTGCAATCATCGCGTCCAGTATCTTCCCGCTGACCTCATAGCTCACCCGGTGGCGGAGGTCTCCCCTCCTGCGCACATGCTGCAACGCAGACAAATCTCCGCCCTCGTGGTGAACGCTCGTAAGGCCATAGCGAACGAACTGCTTCGAAATATATGCGAGCCCATCGCGGTTGCGCTGCTCAGTCTGATCCTCGGTAAACGTTGGCCGCTTGCCAACGTTATTGAACACAGCGCGGGCACGGTCCGTGATCCTTCCATTTAGTTCTCCATCGGCGTCGCGGTCGTAGGTTCCCCCCGGCGGATTCGGCGTATTCCTGTTGATGTTTGCCATCTCCAGCGCCTTGCTGTTGTAATAAGAGGTGTGGCCGCCGCGGTGATGGACCACAACCGGGTGGGCCTTCGAAATTTGGTCCAGGTCATGAACATTCAGTTGGCGGTTGTCCTTCACCTTCGTATCATCAAAGAAATAGCCGTCGATCCAAAAGCCCGGCTGTGTTTCGCCGTAGAGCTTCCGCATGTCAAGAAGCTGATTCAGCTTGGGCAGCGCGGCTTAGCCAACGATGAGGAGGCGATGGGGAACGCTCGGAAGCACCACACCACGATCATCACGGGAGAGCAAATTCATCGGAAAAGGAGTCGAGTGGGTATTGTCGCAGATTCCGGACAGCGGAAACATTTGGTTTGATACGGGCACTTTGTCGTTCAGCCCGCTCGGGGTCTGCCACGACCATGCACGGGCACTGCGGGAAGTGGCGAGCTTCCAACAACGATTTTTTGGGCGGCGATATCCGCTAATCTCACCTCTATAGAATCAACTATTTGCGGGCCAAAGAACCTGACTACTCAACAAGTTGCAGGTTTAAGGCGATACGCACGCCGTTGACGAGGATAACGCTCTGATCCAGGAGCTGCTGGTTGGTAATCTCGGCGTTCACGAATTGTTTGAGAGCGCTTCGCGGACAAATGAATTCAATCGCTTCGGAAGTGCCTTTCGCGCCGGGAGAAAGTTTGTTCAGGACCGAAAAATCAAAGAGCTGAAATTCCACATCCGAGGAAACCCGCTCGGAAATGTCTTTCAGCAGCGGGGCGAGAAATAGGTCGAAACTCTGCGCGGCCCGCTTGTAGATCGAGCCCTTGGCAGGGCCGAACGGAAGCGAATTCTTGAGGGTCATTTGAAGCGCCATCTGCTCGTGAAAAACCACAAAGGTGGGCGGCGCATAGTTGACAAAATGAAACTTGGCGGCGCCTTCTTTGGCGAGAGCGGCCAACTGAGACTGATATTTTTCGTCCAAACGATCCGCATCCGCTTGCGTGGGAACGGGAGCAGCGGGTGGCGGATCGGCAGCCGCAGGTGAAGGATGATCTGTTGCCGTTGCGACTGGTGTGGACTCTACCGGGGCCGGAGCGGAAGCCGTGGCAGAAGGTAGAGCACTCACGGGTTTCAGCAACGAGGAGTGCGAGGCCAGAGTGGAGGAGCGCGCACTAGAAGTGGCGTCCGGCTTGGCCGGGACAGATCGCGGAAGCGCTTGAACGTTGAGGGGGTCGCGCTCGGTCAACGAAAGACCATAGTCCACGCCGCTGAGAAACACTTTTGAACGGTTCAAGATTTCCTGGCGCTCGGCATCGGTAGCCGCACGAGCCATCGCCCAGGCATCGTCACGGTTCAACACCACCACGAGGATCTCTTTCCCTTCAAAATCGTAACTGCGGTCCTTGGTGCGCGTGTGATGGGAGATTTCGAAGCCGACTCCATCGCAAGCCAAATCCTCCGGCAGAGCCGCAGTCACCACACTCAGAACGGGGAGAACCACGGAGCGAAACGTAGCAGCGGCGCGCTCGTTTTGCGTCAATCGGAGGGTGTCATAAGCGGCATTGTAATTCCCGGTGACCTTCAGAATCACGCGATCCTGAAAGCGCACGAATTCCAAGCCGCGTGAGTCAGCCTCGGCTTGCTGCGCGGGATCCAGTCCGACATAGCGGCTGAGATAAAGTGAAAAAGGGAATTTGGTCTTGGCGATCGATTGATTGATGGCAATCAACTGCTGAAAATAAGTCTGCTCAAGCGCCTTGAGATCAGGGTTCAGAATTTCGGCCGGATTCACCTGGGCAAACGCCAGCCCGGCACAAAAAGCAAGCAGCAAGACCATGGCGAGCAGCGTTTTTTGGATGGCAAAGCCTGCGAAGCACTTGGGTTTCATGGTCGAAGTACAAGTATCCTCTATTTGGCGGAGTATTGCGAAGCTGGCCGGCCAGGAGGCTGATAGGGCGGCTGCGCAATCGCGCGCGTAAAGGCAATCACAGAGCGGATTTCTTCAGCGGAAAGCATCCGACCGTAGGGCGGCATCATCGCTGATTTTCCCAATGCGCTTCCCCCGAGGGTGATGATGTTCTGCATGTATTCGTCACTCTCGGCATTCAGCGTGGCGCCATCGTTCAGCAACGGCGGAACGGGCGTGAGATTCGAACGGTTCGACGGACCCGCCGGCGTGGCATCGGCATGGCACCAGACGCAATGCTGGTAAAAAATGCGCTGCCCCTGAGCCTGCTGATAACCCAACTGAATGATTTTCTGTGGGTCGGTCCAGTCGGGTTCCGTGTCGTAGGCGGCAAGGAGTGGATCGGCTTTGGCGGTCTCGGTGTGCTTGCGGCACCCGGACACGCCAGCCAGAGTCACCAGCACGAGAGCACAGCCGAAGAAGCGAGATTTCATCGGCCTGCTCCCTGCGCGGATAGGTGCGCATTGGAAACTCCCGCTGTCTTTTGGGGCTTGATTCCGACCCGCAAGGTCATCAGGTAAGCGGTCAAAGCCTTGGTCTCTTCTTCCGTACAGTTTCGGCGAGGCTCGATGGTGTCAGCGACAAGAGCCTGCGGGTTTTTCAACCAGGCTTCGATCCACGCAGGCGTCAGCCAACCACCAGCATTGTTGAGGTTGGGCCCCACGTATCCACCGGAGCTGCCGATGGTGTGGCAGGACTGGCACTGATACTTGACTTGATAGAGCTGCTTGCCAAGAGCAGCCAAAGCCGGAGTGAACTGCTTGGTGTCTGTCGTCGCGGGATTCACGGCGGGATGTTGCAGCACCATGGAGATGTAGTCGGCGAGAGTAGCCGCGTCTTTGTCGCTCATATTCAATTGCGGCATGCGCAGAACGAGGGTCGGACGCAGCGTCTGCGGGTTCTTTAAGAACTCCACGAGCCACTGGGGCTGCGCGCGGCTGCCTTCATAACTGAGGTCGGGCGCCAGGTCCCCGCCATAACCGTTGAATTTGTGACAGGTGTAGCACTTGTAGCGCTCGTAGACTTCGGCAAACGAACCGGTGGGGTGGAACGCCACATCCTTGCGTGGCACGACCAGGTTTTGCAGCGCGCTCGTGGGGGGCGGCCCTTTCATACTGAGAAGCGCGGTGGTGA
>Ga0209802_1002816_pt1 | contig 11938 bp, 10 predicted proteins | sample GraSoiAngelo_129_FD_185886 | JGI IMG/M metagenome (GOLD analysis project Ga0209802, IMG submission 185886) | Grasslands soil microbial communities from the Angelo Coastal Reserve, California, USA - 14_0927_12_40cm (SPAdes) (version 2) | ecosystem: Environmental > Terrestrial > Soil > Grasslands ... | reverse complement strand
AGAAAGCCTGCCTACCCACTGATTTAGCTGCTCGCTGGCGAACAAAAATCGCTCCGCCCACGACGCCACGTGAATCACCCGTTCCTGATAAACCACCGCATCGCTGTCCGGCGCCAGCGCCCGCCGCAGTGTAACTTCCGGATCGAGCTGGCGGTTCTGGTCGAAGTACACGATCCGCAAACCGTCCGCCTTGCGAATTTTCCCCTTCGGCGGCTCGATATCCCCGCGCAGCAAACGCAGCAGCGTCGTTTTCCCGCTGCCGTTCGGCCCCACCAGCCCCACGCGCATTCCCTGCGTGACAATAAAGTGCAGCCCGGCGATCAGCGTCCGCTCGCCAAACCCGTAGGAAACGTCATCGAGAGTAAGCAGCTGCTTGGTTTTCCGGCTGGTCGCGGAAAAATCAATCTCCGCCGCGGAAGTCCGCGTCCGCGCCTTCATTTCCGCAAGCTCGCCGATCATCCCGTGCGCATCGTCGATGCGCGCCTTCGATTTCGTGGTGCGTGCTTTTGGTCCTCGCCTCAGCCAGGCGATTTCTGTGCGCACACGGTTTTCCAAGGCCTGTTGCCGCTTTTGCTGCGCATGCAGGTACTCTTCCTTGGCCTCCAGAAACTTGCTGTAATTTCCGGACACGCGCAGCGCCCCTTCTTCGTACGCGCGACTGATTTCCACCATTTCGTTTGCGACATTTTCCAGGAAATACCGGTCATGGCTCACCACCACGCATGCAAATCCCGCGCTTTGCAGCACGCCCTCCAACCAGCCAATTCCCGCGAAGTCCAGATGGTTCGTCGGTTCGTCCAGCAGCAGGATATCCGGCCGCTGCACCAGCGCTTCCGCAATCGCCAGTCGTTTTTTCCAGCCGCCCGAAAGCTCCGCCGCCAACGCATCCAAAGCGGTAAAACCCGCCCGCCCAAGCGTCTCCGCGAATTCCGAAGCGTGTTCCTCTTCCGCTACGCGCGCTCGTTTCAGTGCGCCCTCAATCACGCCGCGCACCGTCACGCCCGGCGAAAACTCGGATATCTGCGTCACGCAGCTCATCCGCGTCCCCTTGCGTACGGCGACAACCCCGCCATCCGGTTTCACGCGGCCGTAGAGCATCTCGATCAGCGTGGATTTGCCGGACCCATTGGGTCCAATAACACCGATCCGTTCCCCTTCCGAAACGGTGAAGGAAAGGTTCTGGAAAAGCGGTGCGCTTCCGTATCTTTTGGAAAGTCCTTGTGCGCTAATCAACGGTGCCAATTCTGCCGTCTTCTCCTGTTATGTCGCTCTTCTAGCATAACAGCAGCCGCCCCGCTCAAAATCTTGGGGGCAATAAGGGGGCGCTAGAGATTCTGCTGTATTCCTTTCAATGACTTAGAAGGCCAAGGTGCGCCGCAAAACTCCTTTGTTTCCATGCAGTCAGCGGATTCGAATCCCACAACCTACGGGCGACCCGCCTGGTTGGTGAGCATGAGTCAGTCTTTCGCTGGGTATTCCACGTATAGCTTTGACACACCTATGACCTTGTCGTCGGGAAGGGAGGCGATCTCCGAAGGCTTGACGAGCTCGAACTCAACGTCGACATGCAGGTATTCACACCTGGGATGGACGTACCGGGTCTTAGCTGGAAACTGCAGGCCTCCGTCGGGAACGAAGTATTTCACTACGTCCCCGCGTGTGGTAGCGTTCTTCACCTGCCGGTAATCTCTTAGCGCCTGCTCAACTAGAGAGCAAGTAGTTTTGTCCATGTTTTGTTCCGCCCTCGGACTCACGGCGAGCAGAACACTCATTAGGAGAACCGCAGGAGAGAACCTGACGACCCGTTTCATCGCAATCTGGCCTCCGCTCATGATTAAAATTGGGCGCTTTTCTGGGAGCTCGCAAGCAGGGGCGTGAGCGAGAAGACCAACCTGTTGCTCCAAAGATCAGAACGCACATGCCTCAGGCGAGTATAGAAGATTTTGACACGATTCCGTTGAACAGGACACGGAGTAGGTTCTTCATTCCAGAGAGGGTATGTCCTGTTACTTCTCTAGGTTCGCCGTGAGCTGCACTTCCGACCCGGACTGCACCGTGATCTCTTTCGACCAATCCTTATAGCCGGACATCTTCACGGTGACTGCGTGCTTCCCTGGTGTTAGCTTCAGCGAAGCTGGTGAGTCTCCCACAAACTCTCCGTCCACGAGCACATCCGCTCCGGTGGGGCTGGAGGAAACATTGACGGTTCCTTTAGCGGATTCAGCAGGTGCGGTTTCGGTCGGCTTGCTCTCTGCCGATTTGCCCCCGGCAGTCTTCTCCTTCGCATCCTTTCCCTCGTCTCCCTTGGTCACTTCCTCTCGGACGGTCACAGGAACAAACTCACGGTCTTTTTCACCCACAGCCACAGGCACACCCGTTACGCCCTGGAGAGAAACTAGGATTGCACGGTAGTTGTCTTTGTCACCTTGTAGCAGGATGCCGCCTGTTTTGTTGTCTGGCGTGGTGTACTGAATCCCTATGTAGTGAAGCCGTGTTTTGTGAAACAGCCCAAACAAAGCGACCGGGGCGACGAGTATGGCCAATGCAACCATCGTTCCGACGCGCCTGTGCGCCTCCTGGCCATAACTCAGTGAAGTAACAGACTTCGGCGGGATTTCGAGCTTCTTGCCATCTTTCAGAGCCAAAGTGATCAGGTCCGATGTCACCGTCAGGTGATTATTCCAATCCTTCGGATCGACTTTTGAATCTACAGAGCCGCCGTTATATCGAACCTTGTCGAATGAATTGCCCTGCGCCCAGGCGACGAAAGCCGAACATACGAGTAGAGCGAGGAGTCTCTTCAAAGTTTGCATAGCGCCTGTCAAGAATGATCGCAAACTGCAATGATGCCAAACTGAATTAAAACTATATCCAACATTTCAGCCAGTTACTCTTCGCTGTGCCCAATCAGCAATGGGGGCAGCCGAAGAACCGGAATCGCTCCCGGAGCGCGAAAGCCTTGGTGCCAAAAGCATCGTCAGCAGTCGGTGTCCCTGGCGAATTGGTACGGTGTCAAGGTTCAACGCGATGTCACCGAAGCAAAACAACAATTCGCCAGCCACAAGCTTGGGTACGGTCCACTGGAATCGTTCCACGTTCACGCCAACGAACCCGCTTTCTGCTATCATCACTAAGTCCTCAGAAAAGGCACGACCCATGCCGAGCAATAGGCGTTTCCCCGGGTCACTTCTTTCTTTGCTCCTGGCTTTCGGCGCAATGATTCCCACGCCCTCCGCCTCCGCGGATGAACCGCCGGCGGGGCGTCCCGTTATTGTTATCGGATTTGTCGGTGGTTTCGTCAAACACGACAATGCGGTCCACAGCGAGGTCCAGCTTGCTACGCGTCTCCGCCAGGATTATCCCTTCGGCGTCCACGTGGAAGTTTTTGAGAATCAGCGACGGGAGAAAGCCCACCAGCAGATCCTGCGACTTCTCGATATCCACAATACGGGTTCCCTGTCGGCCCAAGAAAAACAGCAAGCGCGCATCATCATATACGGGCATAGTTGGGGAGCTTCCGAAACCGTTACTCTCGCGCGAGAGCTAGAGAAAGATGGCATCCCGGTGCTGCTTACCATCCAAGTGGACAGCATCACGAAGCGCGAGCAAAATGACTTGCTCATCCCTGCTAACGTCAGGGAGGCAGCCAACTTCTACCAGTCAAATGGACTTCTACGCGGGCGGCCCGAAATTCTTGCGGCCGATGCCACGCACACACAAATCATCGGAAATTTTCGTTTTGACTATAAAGCTCATCCAGTTAGTTGCCCAAACTATCCCTGGTTCGGCCGCCTCTTCATGAAGTCGCACATCGAGATCGAATGCGACCCGAACGTCTGGAATCAAGTGGAATCCTTGATCCGTTCAAAACTCCCCTCACCGACCGGAACTGCATCGGCTGAAACGAGCAGTCCTGTTTTAGGGATTTGACGCGCAACGTGGCCAAGGTGTGAAGAACACCAGCCTAAGCTCTGTCGGATATTACGCGTTGATTCGAGCCGAAGAAATTAGTCCAACAATTCAAAACCAGGAGGGAGCTGAAAATCCGCACCCCTCTCAATCCTTGCCACCGGTGGAAGCATCCGTGCTAAGGATGTCTTTGTCTGGCGTGCGATCTCCTGCGACGACCAACGCGTTTTTCACACGCGCCCGCTGCAGGAGTTCCCAATCCCTTTCAAATTCCGGCATCGTCTCTCGGCTGTGCTTCGGGCTTTTCAAGACGCCATTGGCGCGGCAGAGGAGCAAGGAGTACGCCAATTGCGTGTTCGAACTCCGCTCGAGAATGTTGTTCGCGCTCAATCCCACATTGAGAGCTTTACTCTTGCCGGGAATCTCCATCCACAACGCTCCGTCGGCGTCCACTCGAGGTGTGCCCAGCTTGTTCAGATGCTTGAAAAAACGACGGAAGTCTCCCTGCTCCCCGATGAATTTCGCTTCTCCTGTTTCCTGCAATAGAGAGTCCAGCGCCTGCCGATATCGTTTCCATTCTGCCCGGGTGCCAATGATCTGGGCTTGGTCCTCCTGAGTCTTCACAGGTTCCGTCGCGTCACGACGATTCTCCTCTTCAGCAGGATGCTTTTCGAACTCGCGCTCGGGATTGAATCGGCCTGTTAGAAGGTAGGAGGCCGCCACGGCCGGCACTCCGTAACCCGCAAAAATCAGCATGGGAATGAGCAGTTTCCCGGAACGGTACAACTGCTCTGTTCCGGATCGAACCTCATTGCTTCTCTTAATGGTGCCCGGCACTTGAGCAAAGTGCAGCACTCGCAGGTTGGATTTCGGGTTCCGGACGGCATAGCGAACGAACGACCGCGCAATGGCCTTCGGGCTGGTCATCCCGAAGTCGTTGATGTAGTCAGTGGTGGCTGCGTGCGGGAAATAGGTATTGATCACACGCTTCGTGAAATCCGCACAGTTCCGGGTGATTCCGTTAAAGTGATTTTCATTGCGCGAGGCATTAAACTGCGAGATCAGTTCCTTATCCTGCTCGACCGTCGTATCCATCACGAAAATGTACACGCTGCGGATGAGCGTTGCCGCAACCATCTCTCGCCATTCCGCCTTGTAACTTGTCGAGCATGGCGGGCCATCGCAATACCCGGCCAGATATTTCGTCCGGTATCTTTCCTCCAATAAAGTCTTGACCCTGTAAGACCCGAAAAGTGCGCGAAACCGGGGATCCTCCACTCCATAAAGGTAAATATTGAGGGGCACGATGTTCCACTCGAACCTCTGATCCTCCCCGATGTTGATGTAAGTGCTCATCACCGAGCCATTTTCATTCGGACGGCACAACCTCAATCGCACGGGCGACTCCGCACAAATTCGCGAAAAATACACAGCGCTGTGTCCCGTACCTGAGATTCGGTCCACGCTCGAATCCATCGACTCGTTAAGTACGATTCCCACGTCGCCCCGGGCGTGCGGACACGTCAGGCAAGCAAGCCCCAAGGTCAGTGCAAGCGAGAACAACCCCTTAGCAGGTGCCCTCTTGACGACGAGCCGCTCCTTTCGCCAATTCGCAAGGCACGGTACTAGACCCCTAAATTCCATATTCCTATAAACCCGTTCGAGGACTCTTTGTTGTTGCCAAAGTGAGATGATAGCCTGCGTCTACTTGCCTGCATTCAAAGGCATTTAACTCTTGCGGGTCCGCGGAGGCCCGCGACGCCGTAGGCGGCGCGTTTAGGCCGACGCGCAAGGGGCCAGAAAGCGCCGGTGAGGCCGAGGCCTACAAGCAACTCGTAGCGACCGGGACGAAGGGGTTCCTCGTGCCTTCATCCGCGCTAAGCGTATCGCGACCGAAGAAATGAGAGTTGTGTCACCGACGGCATTGCTGGACAAAGTTCCTTATAGTACGAAGGTCGTCGCGGTTGCGGCCCGATCGTGTTTACAATTGGTTTAGGACACGGTTTGGTGCGAGTGGAGTAGCTACGAACCCGTCGGTGACGAAGCAAGCAATGGTTCTTCGCGATTGCGTACGGGACCTCCGTTATAGTTGGCGGCAATTCGCCGCCACGCCCATGGTGGCTTGCGTCGCCGTGATCACTCTGGCCATCGGGATTGGCGCGAACGCCGCCATTTTCAGCCTGCTTGATACCGCGTTATTGCAAACCCTTCCCGTGCATGACCCCGGGAGCTTGCGGACCGTCGAGGTGGTGACGCGCTCGGGCGTCGAGATGTCCAATATTCCCTCTGAGTTTTTCAATGAGTTGCGCAAGGAGCCGCAATCCTTTTCCGGGGTCTTCGGATTCTTTCGAGAGCAATTGAATTTTGACACGGGCGGAGATATTGACCGTGTTTTGGTGCAGATGGTGTCAGGCGGCTACTATTCGACTCTCGGGTTCGCCGTTTCCTTGGACGGACCATTGACGAGCCGGATGAGAGGAACCGCCAACGCGTTGCGGTGCTCAGCTATTCGTTTTGGGCCAGGCGCTTTGGCAGCGGTCCGGCCGTCGGCAAGACCATTAACTTAAGTGGCGTCCCGACGGAAGTCATTGGCGTGACGCCGCCGGCATTCTTCGGCACGGATGAGGGCGTTTCGCCAGATATCACCATTCCTCTCGATAATCCCATTCAGTTCGCAAATGTTTGGGGCACAGTAAGACTCAAGCCAGGTGTCAGCGACAAGCAGGCACAGGGGGAGGCTGAAGTCGCTTTGCAGCACGCTCTGGAATCGATGCGTCCAGGCTTGGCGAACTATCGAGAGAGCGACCGCGAAGACATATCGACGCAGCGTGCGGTCTTGACGCGTGGGGATAGAGGTCTGGGGTATGCACTCGACTCGTATACGGCTTCGCCGCAAACCCTGATGCTGCTTTCCGGCGCAGTCCTGCTTATCGCCTGCGTGAACATCGCCAACGTGCTGCTTGCGCGATTTAGCGCCAGGACGCCTGAGATCGGGGTTCGGCTGACATTGGGAGCGAGCCGGGGCCGATTGGTACGGCAGCTTCTCACGGAGAGCGTCTTGCTTTCGGGCCTGGCGGCTGTGGCCGGAATTGCCCTTGCTTTCTGGATGCAACGCGCGCTGGTCGTCCTGCTGCTGGACGATGAAGCCCGCCAAGCAATCCACTTTACGCTCAACGCCCACGTTCTGGCATTCAGTGCGGCCGCGGCGATTGTCACTCTGCTGCTCTTTGGTCTTGCGCCTGCGCTGCATGCCACGAATGCGGACGTCCTGCCCTTGTTGAAAAGTGAGGCAAGCGGTGCCCGCGTATCGCGGCCAGTTTTGGCCAAGGGGCTCATCGTACTTCAGGTGGCCGCATCGGTGCTGCTGCTTACAGGAGCAGGCTTATTGGCGCGAAGCTTCACTAAATTGACCGCAGTGCACCCCGGCATGCCCGTAGAAAACATGCTGGTCATGAGGATTGGGCTGAGCCCACGGGAGTATCAGCAGGCATATCCGCTGTTGGTGTATCAGGAGCTTGTAGAGCGCGTCCAGCGCGTGCCGGGCGTGGTGTCCACTGCCCTGGGCTGGGACTTCGCGTTCGGGTCGGGCGGCCATTTTAGATCGGTTTGGGTCGAAGGGCAGCCGCCTGAGAAGGGACAGATGGCCGGGTTCAACGTGGTGGGGCCAGGTTTCTTTTCTACTGCGAGAATCCTCCTGGTCCAGGGGCGCGAATTTTCGCCGCGCGACGCCGCAGGCGCGCCCAAAGTCGTGATCATTAATGAGGCATTCGCGAAGCAATATTTCCCGTCGCAAAACCCGCTTGGCCGCCACCTGGGCGCTGAAGGCGAAAAGTCCACGTTTAAGTACGAAGTCATCGGCGTGGCGGCGGACACGAGAAACATATTCTTGAAGAACGCTGCCGGGCCTTTTTTTTACCTGCCCTTATTGCAAGATGAGTGGGCAACGTCACTCAACGTGGTCCTGCATGTGCGCACAAGAGGAAACCCGAAATTGATGACGGATCCGCACTTTCCCGTCCGTGACGTGACCACACTGGCTGAGCGGTTGTCGCTGGCGCGGCGTCCAGACCGCATGATGGCGATTCTGGCCAGTTTTTTTGGCTCGCTTGCGCTGGTTTTGACTGCGATACTAGGGGCCACGCCGGCCAACGTTCTGGGAATGATTGTGCGCGAAACGCTCACGCTTGTCGCGGCGGGAGCGATTGTGGGTTTGCCGCTCGCGTTTGTATGTACCCGCGTGCTCAAGAGCATGCTCTTCGGAGTGGAGCCGCAGGATCCAATCACTGCCCTTGCTTGCCTTGGCGTGCTGTTGATGGCTGGGCTAGCGGCCGGTTACTTGCCTGCTCGACGAGCCGCTTTGCTGGAACCTGTTTCCGCCCTACGAGCTGAATAGTTGACGCCCTAGCGCGTTCCGTACCTCGTGCCGCTGGTGCATTGGGTGCGCATCTAATGCCACGAAGCCGGTCTCACCAGGCAGTTCCGGGTCAGCTTTGTCAGCCGTCTGCTTTGTCGAATGAAGAATGAAGTGAGTGCTGGTGGCTGGCTCATTTTGGCTGCTCGGCAACCTCCAGCTGCACGAATGGACAGTAACGTCTCGAAAACTGCGCGCATGATGGGCGGGCAGAATGTCCGTTGAACAGACGAATCCTAAGGATTGTTGCGCTGAGGAGGATTGCGCCTGTTTTTAGAGGTGTTTGAACACGTGGGCGATTTTCTTCCCAGCCTCTTCGGTGTAATACACCGTCACGTGCTCGCCTTTCTTAGCGCCTCGCACAGAGTAGCGGGTGATGTCTTTGCCTGAGTTAACCACCGCATGATCGGCAACGACGAAGGTTTCCTCAGTGCCATCGGCCGTCTTTACGGCCACGGTCTTTGAACCCTCGCCCACGTCCTCCACTGTACCCTCAGTCGCGTGGACTGTTTTATCGCCGACCCATTCGACCGAGTGGGCCGTCTTGTCGGCACCTTCTCCGACAGTATGGACAATGACATGGCTGCCTTCTTTGCCAGCCAGGTCACCTCCCTTTGTGGCATTTTTGAGGCCGTGGACCGTGGTCTTTTCCGTGAACTTTACCGTTTCGATCGTGCCGTCGGCAGTTTTTACGGCAATAGTTTTCGCGCCGGAATCTACTTTTTCGACTGTGCCGGTAATGACGTTTGTGGAAGCCTGATCGCTCTGGGAAGCTGCGACAGAGCCTATCGCGGCCAGAGCAAGCGCCACTTGAAAACTCACCTTAAAGAGCCTCGATGACATGGTTCCTCCTCAACGAAGCGAACAGTTAGTTTAGTCTACTCTCCGACGAGAGTGCCGCCCATGATTTCGATGCAGAGTCACACCAAAGGGGTTGCGGCAATTTTTGGTGTATAGTTGTTTTGTTGCAGGACCTAGGGCCGGGCAGGCCCGATGTGAAGCCTGCGGAGATGCGGCGCAGTAAGGCCGATCGATGAAACAGGAACCCGCCGAAAGTGCTCTCGTTGCAACCAAACCAGGCTTCCTAGGAATCCTCGCCCTTTTTTAAGGGCGGAGGATGCCAAAGAGGACGGTCTTTTTGCCACGCACGTAGAAACCTACGCAGCTCCCTTTGCGGGATGAAGGCGCACGAGCGCGCGAGAGTAAACCCGCTATCCTTCTGGACTTTGCTGTCCACTTGAAGTTGGCTTGCAATTCACCTGCAGTGCATTGTCATCCGTCCAGAAATACGTGAGAGTGCGCGTCATCACAGCGCGGATTCAGGTGAAAGGGCTCAAGCTGGATGATCTGGAACGGCGCTGAAATTGGCAGACAGGAGGATTCCATGAAGAACACGCTATGCAGAATCACAGGGATTTTGGCCCTTGCCTTCCTGGCAACAACCGAGGTCGCCCGAGCGCAGGAGCCTGTGGTTGCGAATATTCCATTTCAATTCACAGCGGGGGCGATGACGCTCCGTGCGGGTGAATACAGAGTGCAGAAAGAGAGGGATTACTCTTCCGCGCTGGTGATACGAAGCACGGACGGGAACGGAGCCACGATGGTGATGACCCACGCCGCTTCGATAAACGCGCCGCAAGCCAAATCCAAGCTGGTCTTCCATCGTTATGGCAACCGCTATTTTCTGACGCAGGTGTGGAGCGCAGGCAGTTCCCTGGGACGCGAGCTGCCAAAATCGGCCAAAGAGAAAGAGCAAGCTCTGGCAGCCCACAACCATGCGTCTGACCAGGTCACGATTGTAGCCCGCCTCGTTACATCCAACCATTAGTGCCTCCAGAACGGGCGGCTAACTAACACGCGGGAGTCCGCACTAACCCCTCGGATTCCCGCGGTCCCTTCATTGAATGAATTGCTTTCCAACTGCTACTTCAGCGCGGCACCACGGATAAACGATTCCGCAGTTACTTTGGGGTCTCCATGGGCAGTGCGAACGGTGCTAGAGCGTCGCGAATCACTTTTTCTTCGCCCACGGCCACAATGGTCATGTGCGAGGCGGGAAAGTATTTGCGCGCAATGGCATCGACGTCTTCTGCCGTCGTGGCGTTGATCTTTCGGTTGTACCTCCCGATAGCATCGGGCCCAAGGCCATTAAGCCACAGGTCGGCGAGTTCGCCGGCCACCGCGCCGCGCGATTGCAGAAGGATGGCCTCGATGCCGAGAAGGGAGCGCTTAGCCCGGGTGAGTTCCTCTTCCGTGGGGCTAGTGGTGGCCATGCGGTTCAACTCGTAGATGATCTCATTCAAGCTGGCCCCAGTGACGGCATTGCGCACATCGGCCTGCGTGCGCAAAGTTGCCGCTTGCCGTAAGGTAGCGAGATTGGAACCAGGGCTGTACGTATAACCCTTGTCCTCACGAATGTTCGTCACCAAGCGCGAAGTGAAGGTTCCGCCGTAAATGGCATCTGCCACTTCAGCTCCTTCATAATCAGGGTCGCTGCGCAGCGGCCCAAAACCGGCGAGTACTAGCGTGGTCTGCACGGAATTGGGCCGCGCCACGAAAGTGACTTGGTGTGGCGCAGGCCCGGAAGGCTTGGCGTTCACACCTGCGGTTGGCGCCGCAGGCGCTTTCCATCCTCCGAGTTTTTCCTTGACCAGTGTGCTCATCTTTGCGGGATCGAAATCGCCCACTGCCACCAGGATGGCTTGGTCGGGGCGGAAGCGCCGGCCGAATTCCTGGCGGAGCTCTTGGGCCGTCATTTTGCCAAGAGAGTCTTGTGTCGGGGCGATCACGCTGTAAGGTCCGGAGCCGAACAGCACGCGCGCGAGAGCCCGGTTCGCCTGAAAACCGGGCTGGGCTTCGCGTTGCCGCAGCGAATCGCTTAAATTGCGCTTGGCCAGTGCTACCTCGCTGTCGGGGAAGGAAGCGTTCTCGAGCACGTCGGCAAGCAGGCCCGCCGCAAGCTCGGTCTTTGAGGAAAGCACGGAGGTGCTGACGAAAATGGCGTCGCGGTCCGCGCGCACACTCAGGTCGCCTCCAGCCGACTGGATCTCCTCTGCAATCTGCTTCGCATTCCGGGTCTTAGTACCTTGATTAAGCGCCCTGGCAAGAAGCTCTGACAAGCCGGGTCGGTCCGTTGGGTCCAGCGCGAGTCCGCCGAGCACCACGATACGGAAGGACACTGTGGGTAGACCTGGCTGAGCCACCAGCCATAGCGTCAAGCCTTGACTTCCGGCGGCTGAAACGAAGGCTGTGTCCCATACGGAGGCAGATCCTTGGGCAAGGGCGCTTCCTTTTGCGCGTGGGCGGCGGCCGCAAACAGCATCACAAACATCACTGCGAGCGCATTTTTCATTTCTCACCTCGGGCGCCGCTGGATGTTTTGTCTGCCGGCGTCGGCACCCGGTTGATGATGGTGCGGTTTGTCGGTACCAGATACTTGGCAACGAAGCTGCGAACCTCTTCCGGCGTGACTTTGGCTACGCGGTCCGGTATCTGGTAAACGCTGTCGAAATGGCCTTCGAACAACACTGCATGCGACAGGGCCGAAGCTCGGTCGATCGGAATCTCCAGCTGACTGTACCAGTCCGAGCGCATCTTGGCCGCGATACTCTCGACCTG
>Ga0209802_1002813_pt1 | contig 11950 bp, 12 predicted proteins | sample GraSoiAngelo_129_FD_185886 | JGI IMG/M metagenome (GOLD analysis project Ga0209802, IMG submission 185886) | Grasslands soil microbial communities from the Angelo Coastal Reserve, California, USA - 14_0927_12_40cm (SPAdes) (version 2) | ecosystem: Environmental > Terrestrial > Soil > Grasslands ... | reverse complement strand
TGCCAGAAGATTCCGCCGCGCCCTGGGTCAAGCCGCTCCCGCGCCACGGAAGTTCGCCAAATACCCATTGGAAAACAAGCTGTACCACCTGGCCATCCTCTTTGCCGGACTCGCCGTCATCGGGACAGGCATCCTGATGATGAGCCGCGTGCGCACGCCTTTCTTTGCGCGAAATCCCTATCTGTTTGGCTTCAGCGACATGACCTGGGGCTGGATGTACGTGTTGCACGGCCTCACCGGCATCGCGCTTGTCGCCCTGATCATCGCTCACGTGTACTTTGCGCTGAGGCCGGAGAAGCTCTTCATCACCAACTCCATGATCTTCGGTTGGATGACCCGCGAGAAGTACCTGGAACACCACGATCCGCAGCGCTGGCCCTTAGGCGAACGAGCGCCCCAGGCCCCAGCGTCCGGTGAATCAAAATCCAGGGTTCCCGCCTAGAAGATGGGCGAGGACATCAGCGCCCGCTGCGACGCCATCGAAAAATGTTACGAGTTCATGCTGGCCTACGCCGGCCAGGGACTGTTTGGCGACGAAGGCGGCGCCTCCAGCGGGCAGGTGCGCGATTATCTTGAACGTGCCGCCGATGCAGTGTCGGGGCTCGCCGGAGCCTATGCGGCCGCGGTGAAACAGGAAAAGTTGAAACACGCGGAATCGTACCCCGCATTCCTCGGCGTATTGGAGCGGGACGCCCGCGACTCCCTCGCCGCCATCCAGCTGGTTTTGGCCCAGACCACCATCAGCTCTCAGTTGATCGATAACCTGAACGCTTCCATCCACCTCCGAGCCCTGCTCACAGATCTCTTCTTGATTGACGAAATCCTCAAGCCGCAGCGGGCGCGGGAGAAACCCGCGACCGCGGAATAGCGCCCCACATGAGCGGCATCTCGCGACGAAAGCTGATCACAACAGGCTTGGCGGCTGCCGCGGGCGCCTCGGTCTTGGGAATCGCCGCGCGGCTGGCCGACCGCTACGCTCTGATACCGCCTGATCACGCCGGGATCTACGGCGCGGGCGAAACCCTCACCTATGCGGCTCAAAAGCTCCTGATGTCCCATCATTCATTGGCCCGCGAGTTCAACCGCAGCGAAATTTCCAAGGTGTTTCCAGTAAACGGTGAAGTTCCCGAGAACGAAACCTACCATCGTCTATTGGCCCATGGATTCGCGGACTGGCGACTCACCGTGGACGGCCTTGTCGCTCATCCCCTCGCTTTGTCCCTCGCGGAGCTGAAAAGTTTTCCTTCGCGCAACCAGATCACCCATCAAGCGTGCGAAGAGGGTTGGTCCTTCATTGCCGAATGGAGTGGTGTGCCTCTGTCCTACATTTTGAATTTAGTCGGGGTCCGCCGCGAAGCAAAATACGTCGTCTTCTTTCCCTTTGACGAATCGTGGGACAGCCTGGACATGTCCGACGCATGGCATCCGCAAACGTTTCTTGCCTACGGCATGAACCGTCAGGAGCTTCCCACGCCTCACGGTGCGCCCGTTCGCCTGCGCGTCGCCCGCCAACTGGGCTATAAGAGCGTGAAATACCTCTCCCGCATCACTGTCACCGACACATTGAAGAATATCGGCAAAGGCTTAGGGTCCATCTCTCCGGAAATCGGCTACTCCTGGTACGCGGGCATCTAACGCGACTCGCGCCGGCTGGTCACGCGCCGGGCTGCAGCGGAACCGTCTAAGAGTAGCTGGGTGTATACTCAAGGCCGTTGCGGGAATCTTAACTCGAAATTTCACACGATCTGCCGGAGAAGAATTTATGATTCCGTTTCTCCAATGTCGTCGGTCAACCACGATGTTCGTGCTTGCGCTATTCGGAGCGATGTGGGCATCCGCCCTAGCCGGCAATGCGCAGGAGACAGCCCCGCTCGGCCACAATCAGTCTCAGCCCGCGCCTCTGGTGCAAGAACACAAGACCATCCGCGTATCTGACCATGTCTATGTGATTCCCGACGGGCGCGTGAACCTTGTCCCGAACATCGGCATCATTGTTGGAAACCGGGCAACGCTGGTGGTGGATGCCGGAATGGGCCCGAGAAATGGACAAACCGTTCTCCGCGAGCTCGCCAAGGTTAGCAAGAATGCCGATCTGTATCTGACGACGACGCATTTCCATCCGGAGCACGTCACCGGCGCTCAGGCATTCCCGGCAAACACCAAGATCATCCGCTCCGAAGCGCAAGAGGAAGAGGTGAAGCAAAAACAACCCGAGTTCATCCATAACTTCAGCCAGAGGACTCCGGAAATCCAAGCGCTGTTGCAGGACGTCAAACCTCGGCCGCCCGATATTCTCTTCGATCGCGAGGTAAAACTCGATTTGGGTGGAGTGACCGCGCGGTTGTTTTTGGTTGGGCCGGGACACACGCGGGGAGATACCGCCGTCTACGTCGAGGAAGATAAGGTTCTCTTCACCGGCGATGTGGTGGTCAACCGCTTTTTCCCTATCTTCCCGGACCGGGACGCCAGCGGAAAGAATTGGCTGGCCATCTTGAATCAGTTCGAGGCCCTTCAGCCGCGCACCGTTGTCCCTGGCCATGGCGAAGTCGGTGACGCCGGGCTTCTCAGCAAGGAGCAGGGTTACCTCAAGTCGCTCCAATCACGCGTCGCAGAGCTCAAGGCTCAGGGAAAGTCTGCTGACGACACGGCGAAGTTGTTATCAGACGAGTTTCGGCAGAAATATCCGGACTGGGAGAACCCTGGGTGGATTTCAGATGCCGCCAAGCACTTCTACTCGGAATCGGACTGATTTCCGGAGCGCTGGAGTCTCGCGCGCTGACGCTGGAGTCTCGCGCGCTGACGCTGGAGTCTCGTGCGCTGACGCTGGAGTCTCGTGCGCACTTGACTGCGGCCAAAGCTGTCTTTAGAATCGCATCGAGACTGGGAAAATCGTCCGATCCAAGGGAAAGACTCCTGTCCTCGCTTAAGAGAGAGGTGACCCGTGAAAGGCAAGTTTCTAACCGTTTTTGCCCTGGGCATCAGTGTCTTAATTCTCGCGCTTCCGTCGCTGGCGCATCACGGCAACGCGGCATACGACACCGAGCACAAAATCACCGTGAAGGGAACCGTGGTGCAGTGGTTGTGGGCCAATCCCCATTGCGTGCTTCAGTTCGACGCAACCGATGACAGCGGCCAAGTAGTGCATTGGGGCGCGGAAACTGAAAATGCGACCACCATGACCCACAGCGGCTGGTCCAAGCAAGCCTTCAAGCCCGGCGACGAAGTCACCGTGACCATGATCACCGTCAAGAATGGCAAGCCTATTGGCCGCATCGTAGAGGTCTTGCTGCCCAATGGGCAAAAGCTCGCGGGTCGTGTAATCCCGGCCCTTCCAGCGGTCAAGCCCGAAGATTACAAGCAGTAATTAAGTCGCGGGCGCCCCAACTTGGTTCCGATATTGTCGGGGTGCCCTCACGCAATGACTTCGTGAGATTGAGATAATGGAACAGCCTTCGACAATGCAAAAAGCGTTGGTTGCCGGAAGCGCGGTATTGGCGGCCCTGATTTTCTTAACTCTTGTGTACTCTCAAGCCGCGCAGACGCAATCAAAAACTCCGAAGAACCAGGAAACGCCACCCGCCGCTGTTGCCACAGAACCTGTAGACGTCGACGGCTGGGGACGGCCAATCGCCACACCTGCGATCGATAAATCAGCTCCTGCGCCACCCCATGACATTTCCGGAACTTGGGACCCGGGCGACCGCGGAATCCAGCCGCTGGGCTCGAGCGCCATCCCCGAAGACGGCAAGCCGGAGCATCGCTTACCGTACACGGCTCAGGGCCAGGAAGCGCTGAGCCGCACAAAGCCAAGCAATACAGTAAGGAGCGTGCTTCCCGCGGAGACCAATGATCCGGTAGTAACCTGCGATCCCCAGGGAATGCCTCGCGAAGACCTTTATGAACTAAGGACTACCCAGATCCTTCAGACGCCCGTAAAGATTGCCGTTCTGTACGAATTTACCAAAATATGGCGAGTCATCTGGACCGATGGGCGAGAGCTTCCCAAAGATCCCGAACCCAGGTGGTTTGGCTACTCGGTCGGCAAGTGGGTGGATGATTACACGCTCCTCGTGGAAACCACAGGTCTGGACGAAAGGACCTGGATCGATCGAGCGGGTCGTCCGCATAGCAGCGACCTGCGCGTGGAGGAGCGCTTCCATCGCGTGGACCGTGACCACTTGGAGCTGACGGTGACGATCAATGATCCGCAAATGTATACGAAACCTTGGGTAGCTCTCGATCGATTGCAGTTCAGCTTGCAGCCGGCCAATTTCGATGTGCGGGAGATGATTTGTTCGCCGTCAGAGCTTGCGGAATACAATAAGTTCATTGGCAATCCCGCCAGCGAAAAAGCCCGCTAACGACTGCGCCCAAACTGCTTCCGGAATTGACGCTGCGCCCGCGGCGGGCAGGAGCTTGACGATGGCCGTTTCTCCCTGTTCGGGATCGCAAGCAATCCGATTCGGAGTCTTCGAGCTGGAACCGCGCGCGCGAGTTACGCACGCGCGCCATCAAGGAGGTATTCCATGACTAGATTGGAGTTTTACCTGCGTGCGGGAGTGTTTTTTCTCGTCGGAGTTGCTGTCGGCACGCTCCTCATGCAGCGGACCGCCGCGCAGGAGAAGAGCGCGAATAATGGGCTCAAACTGCTGGTCGTGGGCATCGCCGTCAAAGATTATCCAGAATCGCAAAATTTCTACGAGAAAAAAATGGGATTTAAGACGGCATTCAAGTTCAGCCCGGATGGCAAGCGGACCACAACTTATTATCAGATGGGCCGTGACTCCTTCCTGGAAATGCAGCCGGCCACCGCTGATATGCCTGAGGGGTTGTCCCACATCCACCTGTTGACGGACAACTTGAATCCTACTGTGGCGCGGCTTCGGCAGGCCGGCATGCCATCATCGGCGCGCACTGCGACGACGCCCGGCACGGTGACCGAAATTGGCATGGTCCAGCCGGCGAATGTAAGGAGCGCGAACGTTTTCGATCCCAACGGCATCCGGCTCGAACTAAACGAATGGCTTCCCGAGTCACTGACAAAGAAAGCCATGGAATCCTGGAAGTAAGCTGGCTAAGCTAACGCTGGCTCAGGGGAGGAAAATGCACATGGCGACAATATTGAAGTATGGCCGGCTCTTGCTGGGAGCAATCTGCCTCGTTCTTGTCTTCGCGACAGTCACTGCGGTATGGCCGCAATCGCCTACGCTCAACATCACCGTGGCCGGACAATCGATGATTCGCTCCGATTTTCGTGCTCACGCGCCTAATGAGGTCGCCACGATCTCGCCTTTGCTGAAGGGCGACGTGATATTCACGAACTTCGAAGCGACGGTCGTAGAGAAAGGCCAGTCGCTTCAGGACGGCAGGTTTCTCTCCCCGCCGGAAGCGCTCGACGCGCTGCAGGCCTTGGGCTTCAACTTGCTGGCGCTATCCGATAATCATTCGTTTGATCTGAAGGTTTCGGGCGTTCAGAACACCCTCCGCGAAGTGAAGAGCCGCAACATTGTTCACGCCGGGATTGGAAACAACCTGGAAGAAGCCGCAGCGCCGGGTTATCTGAAGACGCCGAGGGGCACCGTTGCCCTCGTAGCCATGGCCTCGGGCCTGATTGCGGAGGGAGGATCGGCCACCGCCGCCCGGCCGGGCGTAAATGAGCTGCGCATCGCAGCCGGGGGCAAGCCAAACGAGTCAACGACTCTGCTCCCTGCCGAGCCGGGGAACGAGCCGAACGCGGAGGACAAACAACGCATTCTTCAGAGTATCCGGGATGCCCGCCAACATGCCGATTTCGTCATCGTTTATGAACACAATCACGTCTTTCTGAACAGGCCGTTCGGGGCGCTCTTCAGCGAGGAGCTGCCGGAACGGTTGGCTCCCGCGGATTGGCTCAAGAAATGGACCCACGAAGAAATCGATGCCGGCGCGGATATCATCGTCATGCATGGCGCGCCTCTCATACACGGCGTGGAGATCTATCACAACCGGCCGATCTTTTATGATCTGGGCAACTTCATTTTTAATGTTCCGCCCACAAATATACAGCTTGACGAGCCCATCAACTGGGAAAGCGTGGTCGCACATGTCCAGTTCCAGGGAAAAAACCTGCAGTCGGTTACCTTCCAGCCCATCGCCATGAATAAGATTGGCCAAGGCGAGCCCGACCTGCACGACGAGCACACCAATAATCTCTTCCTCCAGACTCGCGGCTTGCCCAAGCCGGCAACCGGCGATCAAGCGGCTTATATCCTCCAGCGGCTGGCCGATTCCTCGCGGCCCTTCGGGACAAAAGTTGAGGTGAAAGGCGATACCGCGGAGATCAATCTGAAAGGCCGAAGCTAGGTCAAAACGACATTGATTGTACGGGATCAGTGCGGTGTCGCTAACTCATAAGTGTCGCGGCCCGCGAACACAACTCTTCGTTCCCATTTGCATCTGTGCTAGCATTCGCAGTTCCGGGAGGGTATTCGCTTGCGCTTCCCGTTGACCATGAGACGCACACAGCGACAAAGTCGTGATTGGGTCCGTTTGGCGTGCTTTACTGCCGCTGCCTTCGCGGTTTTACTGCTGGCCGTTGGCGCTGCTTTCTGGCATCAGGATGAGCCCGGTTCTGAGGCGACTTGCGCCATCTGTCACGTCGCGCACCTGACGCCGCTGCCCGGTTCTCCTGTCGGCGCGCTGCCTGCTCCACTATTCGTCGCCTGGCATCAGCCTGCTGAGGCGCAGCTCCAACAGCTGTCGCCGTCTACCCTCAACGCGCCTCCTCGCGCTCCCCCCGCCTAGACCACTCCGGCGGCCGGGCAACCGGTCTCCTCTCAGTCTGTTTCGCCTCTTTTTGCCGATCCGGTAACCATTTTCCGCGAAGTTGCGTAGGGGACATTCGCATCCTTCGCGCTTTGGCTTCGAGGAGGCCATATGCTACTCAAGCGGGGTTCAAGTCGTGGAGTTTTGGCTTTATGTGCAGTCATGGGTGTGTTGCTTTTTGCCGTGCCTTCACACTTAAGCGCGCAGGGCAATTCAGGAACCATCCAGGGCACGGTTGTCGATCCATCTAAGGCAGCGGTTCCCGGGGCGACGGTACGCGTACAAAACCCGGTGAGTGCCTACGCGACTGAAGTAAAAACCGATACGGATGGAGCGTTCCGACTTCCGAACCTGCCTTTTAACCCGTATCACCTCACGGTGACTGCGATGGGGTTTGCCACTTACACGCGGGACGTTGATGTGCGCTCGACCGTCCCCGTAGTGTTAATGGATATAAGTTTGCAGATCGGCTCCGCTACGACGAACATCACAGTGACCGAGGCCGCCGACATCCTTGAAGTAACGCCAACTTCGCACACAGACGTGGACCGAAATTTGTTCGACAAGCTGCCCCTGGAAAGCGTTTCATCATCGATTAGCTCTCTGATCACGCTTTCGACTCCAGGCGTTGCCGCCGATTCCAATGGCTTCATGCATGGGCTGGGAGAGCATCAAGAAAACGCGTTTTCAGTTGACGGACAGCCTATTACCGATCAACAGAGCAAGGTCTTCTCCAACCAGATTCCCGTAGGGGCGGTTCAATCTCTTGAAGCCGTCCACGGGATTCCTCCAGCCGAGTACGGTGATAAGACTACGCTGATCATCAATGTCACGACGCGGTCGGGCTTGAGTCTCAGGCCCACGGGTAACGTGACCGCTTCCTACGGTTCTTTTGGCACGGGCAACGGTGAACTTGATTTCGGCGTCGGGAGCCAGCACTGGGGCAACTTCATCACCGCCACCGGACTGCAATCGAGCAGATTCCTCGACCCGCCGGAATTCACATTAATCCACGACCAGGGAAACTCAGAAAATATCTTCGACCGTGTGGACTTTCAGCCCCGCGTCCAAGACAGCATCCATTTGAACATCAACTACGCGCGCTCCTTGTTTCAACAGCCAAATACGTATGATCAGTTAGCGGCAGGGCAGGACCAGAGGGCGCTCATCAATACATTCAATATCGCACCCGCATGGACCCACACGTTCAACACAACTATGGTCCTTTCGGTGAACGCGTTCGTGCGAGAGGACCGCTATCACTATCTTCCGAGCGCGAGTGCCTTCTCGGATCTGCCTGCCACGCTCGCACAAAACCGGCACCTAACCAATCTGGGTCTCCGCTCTGACCTCAGTTATGTTAGGGGTGCGCACAACATCAAGACGGGTGTGCAGCTTCAACATTGGTTTCTCAAGGAGCAGTTCAACCTAGGCATTACCGACCCAACCTTCAACGCGCCCTGCCTGCTTGCCTCAGGCTCCCCGGACCCGAGCGCCACTCCAAGCGATCCCACGCTATGTGATTCGGCTATTCCAGGGGATACCGCGAATCCTGGGTTCTTGACTGGCCTCCTTCCTTTCGATCTAGCGCGTGGAGGCAGCCTTTTGGCCTTCAATGATCACACCGACATCAAGGAGACCTCATTGTATGCTGAGGATTCGATTACGCTCAGGAACTGGACCTTCAGTCTGGGCATCCGCGGAGACCTATATCGCGGCCTCAGCAGAGCTTCTGAACCGGAACCTCGCGTTGCCGTAGCCTATAACATCAAGAAAACGGGTTCCGTGCTCCGCGGTGGCTATGCGCGAGCCATTGTGACTCCCTACAACGAGAATCTCCTTGTTTCCAGTTCGACGGGCATCGGCGGATTGGGCGGTCCGGGCAGCGGTGCCATTCCTCCGAAGCCGGGTAAGCGTAATCTCTACAACGCCGGGCTCGAACAGGCATTCGGGAAATACGTGGTGGTAACCGCTGACTATTATTGGAAGTTCACCACACCCGATTACGATTTCGGCGTCTTATTCAGTACGCCGCTAACTTTCCCGGTTCAGTGGACAAGGGCAAAGATCGATGGAGTGGCGGCACGCGTGAGCGTGCCTAACTACCGTGGGCTAACGTTAGTGACCGTATTGGGAACTTCCCGCGACCGATTCTATCCCCCAGGGGTCGGAGGCTTGATCTTCAACACTCCGCCCCCGCCAGGTGTTTTTCGCATCGACCATGACCAGTCGTTCCAGCAGAGCACCCACGTCCAATATCAATGGAAGGGCAGTGGCCCATGGATCGGCTTCAACTGGCGCTATGACAGCGGACTCGTTGCCGGTGCGGTGCCTTGCGCGAGTTGCGGAGGAAATGGCCCGCTGGGCGACAACACGAGTTTGGTGGATACGTCTCTGCTTACTCCGGACCAGCAGTTCGAGGCGGGCCTATTCTGCGGCAGCGTAGCCGCTACTCCAACAATCCCCATCAGTTCTGCCCTCGGTCCTAACCTATGCCCCGCCGCACAGTACGGATCGAAGTTCATCAGATTACCGGTGCCGGGGACGGAAAACGACGATACGAATCCTCCCCGCATCAAGCCGCGGCATCTGTTTGACGTGTCGGTGGGCGACGATAATCTCTTTCACGGCGACCGCTATAAGTGGGGCCTGCGCTTCACAGTTATCAACTTGACCAACAAAGAGGCGCTCTACAATTTCCTTTCTACCTTCAGCGGCACGCACTACGTCACGCCGCGAACCGAGACAGTCGAACTCGGCTTCCACTTCTAAACGCGGTTACTTGACATAAGTCCGGCTGGATTTTCCGCCGGAGGCTCCCCTCTCGGGATCCTCCGGCGGCATCTTCGAGCCGCGCCCGTTGTATGGGCTAGCCCACGTTCGTGTTGTGCCGCGCCTGCATAAAGGTCTCCACCTGGAGGCGATCAGGGATGAGGTTGCAGGCGTCAGCGGGCGGCTTTTTCGTGGGGTCCCCGGGAATCCCCTTAACCCGTTGGAAATCTAGGGTTATTCCCCGATAGCAGCCGTAGTCGAAAGACCCTAAACTTTCTTATCGGTTTAGGGGGACCCATGCGACCCGTTCAAATACTGTTAGCCGATGATCACGAAGTGGTGCGCAAGGGTCTGCGCGCATTGCTGGAGGCCCAGCCTGGCTGGAAGGTAATCGCCGAGGCCACTGACGGCCGCGAGGCGGTGGAAAAGGCCACAGATATGCACCCGGATGTGGCCATTGTGGACATCGGCATGCCCTCCCTCAATGGGCTCGAAGCCACGCGCCAAATCGTGAAAAAGGCGCCTCGCACGCGCGTTCTGGTCTTGACCATGCACGACGCCAATCCGCTGATTCAGCAGGTAGTCAAGGCCGGAGCTCGCGGCTACGTGCTCAAGTCGGATGTGGCCAGCGATTTGGTTTCGGCCGTGGAAGCGCTCTGCCGTGATCAAACCTTCTTTACGTCCAAAGTTTCTCAGGTCATTCTAGACCGCTACGTGGGCAAGTCCGCGGGCACGGAGATTTCTCCCGATCCGGAGTCGCCCTTGACTCCTCGTGAGCGCGAAGTCGTACAACTTCTCGCCGAGGGCAAGAGCAGCAAGGAGGTCGCCGCGGTCTTGGGCATCAGTGTAAAGACGGCCGAAACGCATCGCATCAACTTGATGAGAAAACTCGATTGCCATTCGGTAGCTGAGGTCGTCAGATACGCCGTGCGCAACTTGATTGCAGAAGCTTGACGATGGCTGGAGCGGCTCCTGAAGGGCGGCACTTTTTTCGATTCCGGCGTTTACACCTACTAAGTCTTTTCGCAGTCATCAGATAACCCTTCTCGGCGCCGGCGGCGTTCCGGCAAAGCCTTATCAAGAAAGCCTCAGAACAAAGGGTGTCCCGCCTCGTAAGGCGAATTTGGCTCCCGAATCCAGTGCTATCCGTATTTCGACCGAATGCGGCATGCGGTAGCCTCATCGCGTTAGATAAATCCGCCTTATACACAAAGGGGACATATGCCAAAATGCGCTCGCGTTGCCATCGTCATGGCTGCCATGATCATTTTTGCTATTGCTATGCTGAACCTCGTTCGCTCTAAGGTAGAAGCGAGCGGACGTGCACTCAAGACAGCTGCAGTTCAATACTCCACACTCAAAAGGATTTACGCCGCGCCTGCTGATGTGGTTCGCACCACTGCCGACGGCCAGGATAAACGCCAGTAGTCCCTGATCCCCGAACCCTTTGAAAGGAAGTAACTTACTGATGGGCGGTGATGAGCCCTGATGCCATTGTCTCCATTTGAGCCGCGCGGTTTAGCCCCGGGCGGCTCCATCGGTAGGCCACATCCACAGCGTTGCTGTCACAGTAAGGACAACGGCCGTGCCTGCTCAAGGCGTCCACCATCCGCAGGCAATTCGCACAAAACCATTCGTAGTCGCTCATCCGTTCCATCTTCTGCCCCCTTGTATTTACCCATCCCCCACGTCCGTATACCAACTGATTCGACGCGCCGGTCACGCTTTAGGGTGCATCGGAGAGACCTGAGTCCACAATCGGGCAAAACCCTACGCCCGACCGCGCTCTGTAAAGACTTACCCTATGGTCGGCGCTGGCACGGGTGACGAGCAAAACCTCTTGTTTTCAATGGGATTATGAAATGCGTGGGTCTGGGTTCACCGGGCTGCAGCATACAGAAAGCCCCGCCGGTTCAGGGTGCCGGCGGGGTCGGTTCGCCAACTACCTTCCCCTGAACTGAACTGTTGATGCAAAAATCTCCAACCAGGGGCAACTCCACATTTCTCGAATTTCGCACTTCGCGATCAGTTGACCACCTGCGGTAAAATAGATTTTAGAGTTTTCGCAAGGGACCAGGTGTCTGCTGCATTCGTAGCGTCCCGATGTGCCGACTTGCGACACGCAAGAACGCGATTGATCCTTGATGATTGCAGCGGTCCGCCTTAGGCGGGCCTCTTGGCACGCAGAGATTTGACTCTCGATCACGAAGGAAGTTAGGTTGCGCATATACTGTCAGCGTGGCTCTGACGTAAGTTCTTTGGAATGCGTCGTTACAAAAGGCTCGAGCTAAGTGTCCTGAAATGTGCACATGCAAGTCAGGCCACTTATCCCTTTTAAAATGTGCACTGCATAAAAGCGGGGGAGGGGGTCTAG
>Ga0209802_1002811_pt1 | contig 11953 bp, 10 predicted proteins | sample GraSoiAngelo_129_FD_185886 | JGI IMG/M metagenome (GOLD analysis project Ga0209802, IMG submission 185886) | Grasslands soil microbial communities from the Angelo Coastal Reserve, California, USA - 14_0927_12_40cm (SPAdes) (version 2) | ecosystem: Environmental > Terrestrial > Soil > Grasslands ... | reverse complement strand
CCCTGGTAGTTGCCGATCGAGACGTCGATCTGGCCGGGGTCGTTCCCATCGGGGACCAGGGCCAGGTGACCATCCCAGTAGCCCTCGTTCATGGGGTTCAGTCCTCCATACCCTCCCGAGCCGACGCGGAACCAGTTGCCCACCAACCGTGCATCGATATCGAAGTCGATCTTGCCCCACCGCGGCGTGGCATCGCGCTCGTTGAGCGCCAGGAGCTGGCTCCGCAGCGGCTCTTGCGTGTGGTCGAACAGGTCGGCCATGTGGGTCTTCCAGACTTCGGCTGCCGTGTACTGCGCAGGGTTGATAAAGCCGGTCAGCGTCACGTCGTCGTCCTCCACCCAGACGTCGATCCCATACGCCGTCGGCAAGCCCGTATACCCGATCAGTTCGCCGGCCTTGACCGCATAGTTGGGATCCTTGGTCTGGTTGGCCGGCAGCTCGCCGATCGCGTCACCGAGTCCACCGGCGAACCGTATGAGGTTGCTGAAGCGAACCCGAAAGGTGCACGTGGCCTCGATCGTCACGGCGTCGTCGTCATACGTGGGGGCGTTATTCTGGCCGTTCAGACGGACCGTACGGGTAACCGTCGAGATGTTTCCAGTGAGTGGCGCGTAGACCGGTGTCTGGTACGGCGGCGCGGCCACCGCCCCTTTCGTATAGAAGTAGCCGTGGTCGATCGGCGTCACGTGGCCACCGGCCTCCAGACCCATCGGCTGGATGAAGGCGATGTCGTTGAGCGCGATGGGGGAGGCCGTCAGCGTGCCAGGCCCCTTGCCTTTGCATCCCGATGAACCGCGTCCGTTGTTCTTGATGGCGCTGTTATCGCAGCCGGTCGCAGTCATCGAAGCGCACGGAGGAAGACTGCTGCCGATCTGAGGCGGGCGTGTGTTGGTCGGGGTCAGTTGGGTAGGAACCGGGATCGAGGCCGTCCCGCACCCGCCGATCATGATCGCCGCCAGCAGCAGAACGACTGACCGGACCGGTCTCGACATCCCTGTGTACGCCGCAACGGCTGCGCAGTCGGATCCTTCGCTTTTGGTCTGCAAACTAGGCAACGGGTCGGCCCAACGTTTTGCCCCGGGCGAAGATAATTTGACCAATGGGCGATGGGGTGCGGGAATACGTCAGCGCCATCGACCCGCGGTACCGGCCCTTGTTCGACCGCCTCCAGCGGCTGGTCCTCGAGATGCATCCCGACGCCGCGGTGGTGCTCTCCTACAAGATCCCGACCTACAAGGTCGGCCGCCGCCGCCTCTTCATCGGCGTATGGAAACATGGTGTCTCGCTTTACGGCTGGGACCAGGGCCGCGACGCTGGGTTCATCGCACGCCATCCAGAGCTCAAGACGGGCCGAGGGACCCTACAGCTTCGCCCCACCGATGCGGATCGGATCGCCGATGATGAGTTTCGCGACCTGATCCGCGCCGCTCTTGACGCCTGATCGAAATTTGATCTCGCGATGACCGGCAGTCGCTCCTACAATGTCGTTGATGGCCAAGGTATCGCCCGAAGACTTCCCGGATCCGGTCAGTGACGCCGCGCTGGCTGACAAGGCGGGCAAGAGCCGCGCCATCCTCGCCGGTGGCTGTTTCTGGTGCGTAGAGGCCGTCTACAAAAACCTCGACGGGGTCTCGTCCGTCAAATCCGGCTATGCGGGCGGCACGGCCGACACCGCCGATTACGAGACGGTTTCGAGCGGCACCACGGATCACGCCGAATCCGTCGAGGTCGTGTATGACCCGAGCCGAATCTCGTACGGGCAGATCCTGAGAGTCTTTTTCTCGATCGCCCACGACCCGACGCAGCTGAATCGTCAGGGCCCGGACACCGGTCGGCAGTATCGCTCCGCGATCTTCTACGCCGACAATGAACAAAAGCGGGTCGCCGACGCCTATATCGACCAGCTGAACAAGGCCCACGTCTTCGACCGGCCGATCGTCACCGAGGTCGTCCCGCTGGAGGCCTTCTTCGAAGCCGAGACCTATCACCAGGACTATGCGGCTCGAAACCCGTTGAACCCCTACATCGTGATCAACGCGCAGCCCAAGGTGCGAAAGCTCCGCTCCTACCAGGCGGCCAAGGAAAAGGTCAGTAACCGCTAGTCCGGCGATCCGCCGCTTGTGTGTTTAAACCAAGTTGCCGGGCTGCGGTTCGGTAAAACTGGATGTTGACTACTTGGATTGCCATCGTCAACAATGGTCAATCACGCATACGTCCGCGCAATAATGCACAGGAGAGAACAGGCCATTGCCGTTTCCGAGCCGCGACCGTTTGTGACCGCTCTCGATTCGACCATCTCGCTGACCGAGCTTCGCGAGCGGCTCGGCGACCCCGCCCTGACAATCGTCGACGTCCGGGCACTGCCTGCCTACAACGGCTGGCGCTCGAGCGCCGCGGCCCGCGGGGGTCACATTCCGGGGGCGGTCGCGTTTCCGATCGCGTGGCTGGAAAGCGTCGACAAGCCCGAGGTGGAACGGCTGCTGCAGGCCAAGGGCATCCTTCACGCTCGAGAGGTGGCCCTGTACGGTGATCGCCCGCATGACGCCCTGGCGCTCAAGACCAGGCTCGCGGACCTGGGCCAGACCCGCGTCCGGATCTATGAAGGCGGCTGGGCCGAGTGGGCCGCCGATGAGAAGCTGCCGTCCGATCGCCTCACCAACTACGACAAGCTCGTCCACGCCGATTGGCTGCGCCAGTTGCTGGACGGTGGACGGCCTGAGGCCGCGCCGGCCGGCCCCTTCAAGCTCTTCCACGTCAACTTCGGCGTTCCCGAAGAGTACGAGGAGAACCACATCCCAGGGGCGCTGTATCTCGACACCAACCGGCTCGAGAATCCGATCGACTGGAACCGCCGAACCCCAGGGGAGCTGGACGAGGCTATGCGCTCGTTCGGGATCACCCGGGATACCACGGTCATCCTCTATGGGCGAGACACCGAAGGCCACGCCAACGAGAAATGGCCAGGCCGTCGAGCCGGGCAGATCGCTGCCTGCCGCGCGGCGCTGATCCTGCGCTACGCCGGCGTCGACGACATTCGCCTCCTCGACGGCGGATACGACCACTGGGTCCAGGCCGGAAATCCTTTGGAGACGGTCCTGGGCGAAACGGTGCCCGTCCCGTCGTTCGGTGTCCAGATCCCGCTCCGGCCGGAGGTCATCATCGACATCGACGAGGCTAAGCAAATTTTGTCGGACCGGGAGCACGCCGCGCTGGTGAGCGTGCGCACCTGGCGGGAGCACATCGGCGCGGTCAGCGGCTACAACTACATCGGCCCGGCCGGCCGCATCGCCGGGGACGTCTGGGGGAACTGCGGCTCGGATGCGTATCACATGGAGCACTACCGCAACGTCGACAACACGATGCGTGCCTACCCCGAGATCGCGGCCAACTGGGAGGGGGCGGCGATCACTGCCGACAAGTGGGTCGCCTTCTATTGCGGCACTGGCTGGCGCGCCAGCGAGACCTGGTTCTACGCTTACCTGATGGGGTGGCCGCGGATCGCGGTGTACGACGGCGGGTGGTTCGAGTGGAGCAAGGATCCGATCCGGAACCCGATCGAGGTGGGGGAGTCCGTAGCCATCTAAGGAAGTACCTTTGGGTAAGCGGATACAAAAAGACCCGGGCACTCGGACCCGGGTCTCTGAGCGTGCGACCTAGTTAGGCTTTGACCGGGATCGGCATGATGCCGAGCTGCGTCAGGGTCTCCACCATGTCGAAGTACAGGCGACAGTCGACGACCAGGTCATTCTCGAACCTGATGAGCTGAACGCCTACTCCTGGACGACCCAGGGCCGCTGACGATTTCGTGATGAACGGTCATGCGTGCATCGGGAAAGCCTTTCAGCCAACCGGTGATGTAGCCACCGATGGCAAGTTCCTTTGAGCCCTTCTAAGGCCTCTTGGCCCAGCCCCCGAGCGGACCTCACGCAGAAAGCGATAAGGAAAGGCGGCCGCCGCCCTCAACCCCCCGAGGGGGTCGGCGGCCGCCCCTCACGCGGTATCGGCTAGCGGACTGACGCGACGGGCGTCAGAATCTCCGTGAAGTAGATTTCGAAGGCTTCGGTTTTCGCATCGCGGCCGGCAAACTTCTTGATGGCCTCCGTGCGCAGGGAGCTGACCAACGTCTCGCTCTTCTGGAGGTCGTACTCGGTGTCCCAGACCGACCCGGCGAGGGCCATGCCGGACTGCCGGTTGACGAAGAACAGCGCGGTACGCGCGCCGGACTGCGTCGCGATTACGGGCAGGATCTTGTCCTTGAAGTTGTCTACGGCTTCAGAGACGTGCGCCGGGTCGCCATGGACGGTCGTCAGACGCGCCCACGCGCCCGCCATCGGTGGCTTGAAGCGCTCCAGCAGCGCGACTTCGCACTCATCGTCCTCGACGATACTGGCGCCGATCCCAGCAAACACTTTGAGCGCCTGGGGGCGCACCTGGCCACGAGCCTCTTTCATCGTCGCTTCGGTGTCCCAGTAGGAAACGCTCAGCGCGTCGCCGCTCTTCCGATTACCGACGAGCGTCACGCCGGTGAAACCCCGTTGCTTCTTGAGCAGGGGCAGGATGTGTTGCGTCCAGACCGTGATGGTCTCTTGGACCCGGTTCGGATCGCCCTTGAGACGGACGACGCGGGCGTAGGTGGTCGCCTGATTCTGTGCTGCCATGCGATATATCTCCTTGTCCGACCTGGCACGGCAGGTCATGACTCGTGAGGGATCGACTTAAAGGACCATGCTCAGGTGCTGAGCGAGGGAGGGACGTCAAAGCGTCCCGAATGTGCCTACGGCAACCATACCCATACTTCAGCGAGTTCAACCCCCGCAACCCCACCCTAGACACTCGCGGATTCGAGTGCTATACCTGTTGGCGGCAGGTTCGGCACGTAAATAGGAGGTGCGTATGAGGCGCAGGGTTGCCGTCACCATCAATGGCGCCAAGCACGAGCACGAGGTCGAGCCTCGGCTGTTGCTGGTGCAGTACATCCGCGAACTGGCGGGGCTTACCGGGACCCATGTCGGCTGTGACACCAGCAACTGCGGGGCGTGCACCGTCGAGGTCGACGGGCATAGCGTGAAGTCCTGCACCATCTTTGCCGTCCAGGCGGACGGGGCGGAAATCACCACCATTGAGGGTCTGGCAAAGGGATCGACCTTGCATCCCCTGCAGCAGGCGTTCTGGGACGAGCATGGCCTCCAATGCGGTTTCTGCACGCCCGGCATGATCATGGCGGCGAAGCAGCTGCTCGAGCGCAATCCCAACCCTACCGAGCGCGAGATCCGGGTCGGCCTCGAAGGCAATCTTTGCCGCTGCACCGGCTACCACAACATCGTCAAGTCGATCCAGGCGGCGGCCAAGGTGATGGCCCCCGGTGCCGAACGCAAGGCGCCGGCCGCCGTTTCCTGACTGAAGGAGAGGTGAGATGGCGGTTTCACAATTGATCGGCGCGTCCATCAAGCGCCGCGAAGATCCGGAGCTCGTCACGGGAAGTGGAGACTTCGTGGACGATCGCTCACAAACGGCGCTGGCCTACCTCTATGTTGTCCGCAGCACCCAGGCGCACGCCCGCATCGACGCGATCGAGACCTCAAGGGCAAAAGAGGCATCGGGGGTCCTCGCCATCTGGACCGGCAAGGATCTCATGCCGGAGTTCCAATCGCCGCTGCCGGTGACCACCTCCTTTGTTCCGGAGAAGAAGTATCCGAACCACTACCCGATCGCCAGCGATCGTGTTCGCTACGTCGGCGAGCCGGTTGCCGTGGTCGTGGCCAGCAGCAAGGCGGCGGCTGAAGATGCCGCCGAGCGGCTGGATATCCGTTACCAGCCACTACCACCGGTGCTCGACATCGAGGCGGCCCTCAAAAAGGACGCACCCGTCCTCCACGACGACATCGGCTCGAATATCGCCTACGACGTGAAGCGGACCGGTGGCGACATCGAGGCGGCCTTCCGCGATGCCGACGTTCGCATCAAACAGCGGATCATCCAGCAACGCCTGATTCCGGTGGCCGTGGAGGGCCGCGGCGTGGTGGCGGATTATAAGAAGTTCGCCAAAACGCTGACCGTCACGTCATCCACCCAGATCCCGCACTTCGTCAAGATCTGGCTCGGTGTCATCCTCGGCATCCCCGAGAGCAACGTCCGAGTGATTGCGCCCGATGTCGGTGGCGGCTTCGGCTCCAAGATCCGGGTCTACCCGGAGGAGATCCTGGTCGCGCTGGCCTCCCGCCGGTTGGATCGCCCAGTCAAGTGGACCGAGGATCGCAACGAGAACATGAAGGCGACCCACCATGGGCGCTCCCAGATCTGGGACGTCGAGATCGCTGCGAAGCGGGATGGCCGGCTGCTCGGCGTTCGAGCCACCCAGTATCTCGATCTCGGCGGCTACTGCAGCCAGTTCGGCACCTTCCAGGCGATCGCCCTGCTGATCGCCCAGGGCCCCTACAAGCTGCCCGCCTTTGACGGCCGCGGTGTCGGCGTTTACACCAACCGCACGCCGACCGATGCCTATCGGGGTGCGGGTCGCCCGGAGGCGACGCATTTGATCGAGCGTGTCATGGACCTGGTGGCCCAGGAGATCGGGATGGATCCGGTCGAGGTGCGCCGGAAGAATTTCATCGCGCCCAGCGAACAACCATTCACCAACCTGCTCGGGCTCACCTACGACTCGGGCGACTACCGCATCACGCTCGACAAGGTGCTCGAGCTGGTCGACTACCCGAAGTTTCGCAAGGAGCAGGCGGAGGCCCGCAAGCGCGGCAAGTACCTGGGCATCGGTTTTTGCACCTACCTGGAGATCTGCGGCCTTGGACCGTCGGTGGCCACGACCGCGGCCGCTGGCATCGGCTTCTGGGGGATGTCGGTCGTCAACCTGCACTTCACCGGCAAGGCGACGGTCATCATCGGCAGCTCGCCTCATGGCCAGGGCCACGAGACGACCTTTGCCCAGATTGTGGCGAATGAGCTGGGCTTGCCGTTGGAGGACATCGACGTCGTCCATGGCGATACCGCGATCGGGCCGATGGGTATGGACACCTACGGGAGCCGCAGCGCCTCGGTCGACGGGACGGCGGTCTACCTGAGCTCGGTCAAAGTTCGCGAGAAGGCGCGCAAGATCGCCGCCCACCTGCTTGAAGCCGCCGAGGCCGACATCGTCTATGAAGACGGCAAGGCCTTCGTCAAGGGAACGCCGTCCAAGGCGGTAACGATCCAGGAGATCACGGGCGCTGCCTTCCAGCCGCACCGGCTGCCGCCGGACATGGAAGGCGGCATGGAGGCCACCACGTTCTTCAATCCGCCGAACTTCGTGTGGCCCTTTGGCGCCCACGTCGCCGTCGTGGAGATCGACGGCGAAACCGGTGCCACCCGAGTCGTTCGCTATGTTGCCGTCGATGACTGCGGTACGCGGATCAACCCGATGGTGGTCGATGGCCAGCTACACGGTGGCATCGCGCAGGGCATCGGCCAGGCGCTCTTCGAGGAAGCCCTCTACGACGAGACCGGCCAGTTGAGGACCGGGACGCTGGTCGACTACATGATCCCTACGGCGCCTGACCTGCCGTCGTTCGAGACGGCCGCCACCGTCACTCCGAGCCCGACCAACCCGCTGGGTGTCAAGGGCATTGGCGAGGCCGGCACGATCGCATCGAGCGTCGCGGTCATCAACGCGATCGTCGATGCGCTGTCGCCATTCGGCGTCAAGGACGTCGACATGCCCGCGACCCCGGAAAAGATCTGGCACCTGATGAACCGCAACGGAGGGACAAAGCGATGATTCCAGCCTCGTTCGATTACGTCGTGCCACGCACACTGCAGGAGGCGGTGGCGGAGCTGGTCCAGCATGGCCAGGAGGCAAAGGTCCTGGCCGGCGGCCACAGCCTGATCCCGCTGATGAAGCTGCGCCTGTCGACGCCGTCCTTCCTGGTCGATATTGGCCGGATCGAGAACCTCAATTACATTCGCGAGGACGACGGGCACATTGTGATCGGCGCGCTGACCACCCATCACGACATCGAGCTCTCCGAGCTGCTCAAGCAAAAGCTGCCATTGTTGACCAGCGCCGCCTCGCAGATCGGGGACCCGCAGGTGCGCAATCGGGGCACGATCGGTGGCGCCTCCGCTCACGCTGACCCAAACGGTGACTTCCCCGCGTGCCTGCTGGCCCTCGATGCCGAGTTCACGGTGGTCGGCCCCAAGGGGGAGCGCAGCATCGCCGCCAAGGATTTCTTCGTCGACACCTTCACGTCGTCGCTCGAACCAAACGAGATCCTTCGCGAGATCCGGATCGCGACCCCGCCGCCCGGCAGCCGGGGCACCTACCTGAAGTTCAGCCGCCGCTCGCAGGATTGGGCGATCGTGGCCGTCGCCGCCCAGGTACGGGTAACCGGTCACGAGGTGACCCAGGTGGCGGTCGGTCTCACCGGGATGGGGAGCCGGCCGCTACGGGCGTCGGGCGTCGAGCAAGCGTTGCGCGGTAAGGCCGGGCACGATGACGAGCTTCGTCAGGCGGCCGAGCGAGCCGCCGAGGGCACCGACCCGCCGCAGGACCTGAACGGTTCGCCGGATTACCGCCACCACCTGGCACGGGTGCTGACCCGGCGCGCGCTGGAACAGGTCACCGCGCACCACTAGGAAGGGGAGAGGGGCGGCGGCGCCTTGCCGCCGCTCTCTCTAAACTCTGCTCATGCAGGACCTTCCCGTTTCGTCGATCGAGGATGTGGAGCAGGCGCTGCGGGCGCATCGCTACGTGGCCGACCGCAGCCTGGCGACCACGATCTTTCTGGCCCTGACGCTCGACAAGCCCCTCCTGCTCGAGGGCGAGGCGGGGGTGGGAAAGACGGAAGTGGGCAAGGTGCTGGCCGACATCCTGGGCACTCGCCTGATCCGGCTGCAGTGCTACGAGGGGATCGACGTCAACAACGCGGTCTACGAATGGGCCTATGCGAAGCAGATGCTGCACATCCGCCTGCTCGAATCGGCCGGCGCCCAGCGCGCCGAGACCGAGCGCGAGATCTACAGCCACCAGTTCCTCGTCAAGCGACCGCTGCTGCAGGCGATCGAGAGCGACGGCACGACCGCGCCCGTGCTCTTGATCGACGAGATCGATCGCGCCGACGACGAGTTCGAAGCCTTCCTGCTCGAGCTGCTCTCGGACTTCCAGATCTCGATTCCCGAGATCGGCACCATCAAGGCCGACAAGCCACCGGCCGTCATCATCACCTCGAATCGCACCCGCGAGATCCACGACGCGCTCAAGCGCCGCTGCCTCTACTTCTGGATCGATTACCCGACGGTTGACCGTGAATACGAGATCATCACCACCCGGTTGCCCGACGTCCCGGTCAAGCTGGCGCGCCAGGTCAGCGCCTTTATCGGGGGCGTTCGGGGGCTCGAGCTCTACAAGCTGCCGGGAATTGCCGAGACGCTCGACTGGACGAGATCGCTGGTGGCGCTCGGACAGACCGAGCTCACCGAAGCCGCGGTGCAGTCGACGCTGGGCGCCATCGTCAAGTACCAGGAGGATCTCGAACGGCTGCGGGGCGCGGGCTCGCGGGAGCTCCTTGCCCGCGCCGTCAATGCCTGACCCTGGCATCGTCCTGACCCGGAACTGGCTGCATTTTGGTCGCATCCTTCGCGGCCTGGGCTTCGATGCCGGGCCCGCCCGCATGCTGCCCTTCTTGCGCGCCCTGACCGTGATCGACCTGCGCCGCCCCGACGACGTCCGGACCGCGGTGCACGCTCACTTCGGCCGTCGCCGCGATGAGCTGCCCCTCCTCGATCGCGCGCTGGTCGCGTTTCTCCGGGCCGAGGCCCCGTCCGCCGGCGGTTCGGCGTCGGCGGAGACCGAGAGCGAACGAGGCGAGCCACTGACGCTCACGGGCCGGCAGCTCAGAGTTCTCGATGAGGGCGAGGACGCCGAGGGCGCCGAGGAGCAAGAAGTAGCCAGCTACTCGCAGGCCGAGGTGCTGCGAGTGAAGGACTTTGACACGCTGACGGAGGCCGAGATGGCGGAGGTCCGGCGGCTGATCCGCCTGATGCGGCTGCCCGCCGGTCTGACGCGGTCGCGGCGCGCCCGCGCCGGTGGCGATGACGAGCTCGATATGCGGCGGCTGCTCCGTCGCAGCCTGCGCTTTGGCGGTGAGCTGCTTATTTTCAGCTGGAAAAGCCCGAGACTTCGGCCGCGGCCGCTGGTACTGCTGTGCGACATCAGCGGATCGATGGAGCGCTACACGCGGCTGCTGCTGAACTTTGCCTACGCGCTCAAGAATGCCAGTACCCGCGTCGAGGCATTTGTCTTCGCGACTCGGCTGACGCGCATCACCCGCCTGCTGCGCAGCCACGACGTCGACGCCGCGCTCAACCGGGTGACGGCGTCGGTCGACGACTGGTCGGGCGGCACGCGCATCGGCGAGGCGATCGAGTCGTTCAACCGGCGCTATGCCCGCCGTGTCCTCGGCCACGGCGCGACCGTCGCCATCATCAGCGACGGCTGGGATCGAGGCGACGCCGCCCAGATGCGGCATGCCATCGCCAGGCTGCAGCGGTCCTGCCACCGGCTGATCTGGATGAACCCGCTGATGGGCGCTCCCGGGTATGAGCCGCTGACGCTCGGTCTGCAGGCCGCGCTCCCGTTCGTCGACGATTTCCTGCCGGCGCATAACCTCGCCAACCTCGAGGCGCTCGGCACGCTCCTGCTCGAGACTGCCACCCGGCGCCCGGTCCGGCGGCAGACGATCGTCACCGCATCGGCCTGACGCCTCCCTGACGCTGCAACCGGGGGAGGAGAAATGAAGCGCACTACACTTGGTTCATGCGCGACGTCATGACCGACGTCAAGGCCTGGCTGGAGGCTGGCGACCCGGTGGCCGTCGCCACCGTGATCAGCACGTGGGGGAGCGCCCCGCGGCCGGCCGGCTCCCGGATGGCGATCAGTCAGTCGGGCAAGATCGCCGGTTCTATCAGCGGCGGCTGTCTCGAGGGGGAAGTCTTCGAGCAAGCGCAGGCGATCCTCCAGGGCAAGCCGGCCAGCCTCTTTCACTACGGCGTCAGTGACGACCTGGCCTGGACCGTTGGGCTGAGCTGCGGCGGCGAGATCGACGTGCTGATCGAGCCGCTCGCGCCGGTGCACCGAGAATTAATACGCGCGTTGGAGGCCGAGCTTCCGGTGGTGCTAAAGACCGGCGTGGGCGAGAAGCCGGGTGCGCGCCAGCTGCTGACGCCGGCGGACCCGGACGTCCCCAACCTGCTCGATCGCGAGAACCCGGTCCAGCAGGACGGCATCTTCCTGGAGCCGTTTCCTCGGCCGCCCGAGCTCTACATCTTCGGCGGCTCACACGTCGCCATCCCGCTGACGCGGCTGGCGAGCGCGATCGGGTTCCGGGTGACGGTGGTTGACGCGCGGTCGAAGTTTGCCGACCGCGATCGGTTCCCGCAAGCGCGCCGGGTGATTCACGCCTGGCCCGACGAGGTCCTCAAGGACCTGCCCATGGACGGCTCGACCTACATCGTGATCCTGACCCACGATCCGAAGTTCGACGACCCCACGATCACGGCCGCCCTGCGCGGACATCCGCGCTACATCGGCGCCATCGGGAGTAAGAAGACCCATCGCGACCGGGTGGCGCGATTGACGGCGGCCGGAGTCAGCCCGGACGAGATCAGTCGTGTCCACGCCCCGATCGGCCTCGACCTGGGCGCCCAGACCGCGGAGGAAACCGCGCTTGCCATCCTGTCGCAGATGGTCGCTGTCCGCCACGGCAAGCAGGGAGGCCCGATGCCCGGCTCCGTCGCCGCCGGGACGACGCCAGCGTGAAAGCCGAGGCGCTCCGGGGTTCCCGGCTGAGCGCCGACCAGATCGACGGCGCCGTCCTGGCGCAGACACTGCTGGTCCCCGATGACCACCATCGGGTGTTGCTGCTCAAAGGCCGCATTCTCACCAAAGACGACTGGCCGGTGGTGGCCG
>Ga0209802_1002809_pt1 | contig 11958 bp, 10 predicted proteins | sample GraSoiAngelo_129_FD_185886 | JGI IMG/M metagenome (GOLD analysis project Ga0209802, IMG submission 185886) | Grasslands soil microbial communities from the Angelo Coastal Reserve, California, USA - 14_0927_12_40cm (SPAdes) (version 2) | ecosystem: Environmental > Terrestrial > Soil > Grasslands ... | reverse complement strand
CAGGCTAATCCAGATCTTTGCTACAGGCGCTTTGCAAGTCACCGACAGCTACAACGTCACAAATTTGGGTCCAACTCTCTCGTCGGTGGCATTCAAAGTGCCAAAGGACGTGTCGAGTATTACGGAGAACTATGTTCTCGGAGTTGAAATTGACCAGCCTGAGACAGCCTCCACACCTACATCGAACCCAGATGGCACTAGCACAGTGACATTTACACCCACCTTCGGCGCGGTGCAATTCAACCAGTCATTTAGAGCTAAGATAGCGTATACACTCTCTCCCAGCACCTACATCTCGACCAATTCTCTGGGAATTTTCACGGTGAACTTCGCAATGTTCAACAACGTGCAGTTCACCGCCCCGACTCTTCAAACAAGGATTGTTACACCATCTGGCTTCAGGCTAAACACACTCACCGGACAGGTGCCCCAGATCTCTGGCAACCAGATCTCTCTCTTAGCCTCCCCCGTCACCCCGATCAGCAGCCTAGGCTTCTCCATGACATATCAGTTGGACCCATTCTGGGCGAGCCTAAGCCCACTCACCTGGGTAGGCCTTGTAGAGGCAGCCTTGGCCGGCGGCGTCCTCGCAGTTCTGAGTAGACCTAGTGCTGAAGGGGCAATTTCAGGCGCGCCATCTCAGCTCATCACGAAATTCGTAGAATTGTACGACGAAAAATCGTCCATGAGACTTGAATCCGACAAAATGGAGGAAGACCTCGCGAGAGGCGCGCTGAATAGATACGATTACAAGCAACGAAGGCGAATGCTCGACCGGAGGATGACAGAGGTCGACCGGACACTATCACCAGTCGAAGAACAATTGTCCGCGGCCCAAGGACGCTACTCGGACATGATAAAGCGGATTGAACGGGCTGAAGTGGAACTTAACGTCATAAAGACAACAGCCAATGACCTACGAAACCAGTATCGTAACGGCAAGATCTCCAAAGACCTCTACGAATCTCTAAACGCAGACCTGATGCGCCGCAAACAGAAAGCGGAACAGACTATAGACACGATAATCATTAACCTACGAGAGGAGATCAGGTAGACTCCTCCGGTTAAGTCAATTGAGACTTACGATCGAACAGTACGGGCGCTGGATTTCTAACGAATTAGATGGCCAACTACGCTCAACTAGATCCAAAGCCGCAAAACTCGTCGACGAAGCGAAGAGAGCTGTTGGCGAGGCGCAGAGTTTCTATGACGATTTGGCCAAGAAAGGCGATAGGGATATGGCGACGAAGAAGGACGCCGCCTCCTACAGGGCCGCACGAGTAATCGCGCATGGGGCTCACGAAGCAGCAGCACGGGTCAAGGACATCGTAATTCCATCGGAGACCAGCTGGGAGTCCTTGAAAATCGTCAAGGACGGTCTCTCAGTAGCGAGCAGGTCGATTCGGGACCTCCGAGACTCCACGGCCCGAGAACTTTCCGGTTTTTACATTCTTGATATGCGCTCGTTCGGCGGAACACTGGATCGGATAGCGAAGAGCGGCGAAAGGCTCGCCTCATTTCTGGAAGGCGAGGGCTCAAAACTCCAGAGGGCAAGAACGATGACAGGAATTGTTGAGAGCATCAAGATAGCTAGAGGTGAACTCGAAGAGAAGGTCCGGGAGCTGGGCGGAGTGAGGAGAGAGGTAGAGGGACTGGGTCGTTCCGAATCAGATCTGACCTCGAAGGTCGACCAGTTAGAGGCAAACGCTAACCTTCGAGAAGTCTTAGACATCGAGAGAGAGCTCCGTAAGGAGAGTCGCGCCTTTCGAGCCGAGACCCTAGCCCACCTTCAGAGACCCTTGCGAAGGCTCGCAGATCTCTCCCTGCGTGGCGAGTACCCGCTAGGCTCAGATGAGCGAGAAGCCCTGTCCGCGTTCGTCAAGTCTCCTTACAAGAGCTTCCTTTCCAAATCGACGGGAGAATATTTGGCAAGGATATTGGAAAACATGAAGAAGGCGATCGATTCTGGCAAGATGGAGTTCAAACCGAAAAAAACTGGCAGGGTCTCGGTTCAGTTGAACCAGTTGATCGGGACGACCCACTTGGCAGCGAAACAGGAGAAAGGGAGACGATTGCTGGCGCGGAGACGAGAGCTTCTGCGGATTGCTGAATGTAAGGATATGTACGATCGACGGAAGGGATTGCTGTCGAAGATTGAAGAGACTAGGGGAGAAGAACTGGAGCTTCAGGAGAGGATGAAGTCAGCTGCCTCGATGACCGAGGCGGTGAATAAGCGGCTGGTAGATCTTCTGAAACAGGCCGAGATGAAGACTCGAGAATATGTTGGAAAGGAAGTAGAGCTAGAAGGAATCTCACTCTAATCGTTTGAAGAGGCTCTGCATGAATCTTATCGGAACGGGCTTACCGCTCATGCTCGCCTCAAAGTAAGTCTTGCAAACGTCGCACTGCCAGACTTCCATGTCACGAATCTGTGCTGGTGCTCCAGCTTCAAAATCCTCTCGAACAATATATCGACCCACGAAGTCAAGCTGCAGATCGCATTTCGTGCACTTCAACGGGCCACAACGACTCTAATTCTTGTGGTGCTCCACCAAGAACCGGTCTGCATCCATGGCCGCCTTGCACCCATCCGCCGCTGCGGTGACTGCTTGCCTGTACTTGTGGTCCCGCACATCGCCTGCGGCGAAGACTCCGGGGACGCTTGTCTCAGTGTCTCTTCTGGTCACAATATATCCTTGAGAATCGAGGTCTACTTTGTCCTTCAGGAACCCTGTGTTTGGCTCGTAGCCTATTGCTACGAAGACTCCTTCCGCCTTAACATGGCTATCTTTTCCGCTCTTCAGATTGTGAAGCTGAACGCCGGTCACTTTGTCGTCGCCGGTAATTTCGTTGACGGTTGAATCCCATACGAAATGGATCTTTGGATTCGCAGTAGCCCTTTCCTGCATTATCTTGCTAGCTCGAAGCGCGTCCCTTCGATGGACGACCGTTACGCTGTTCGTAATATTCGCCAGGAACGTGGCCTCCTCCATCGCTGTATCTCCGCCCCCTACCGTTACAACGTCCTTACCTTTGAAGAAGAATCCATCACATGTTGCGCAACTGGAGACTCCCCTTCCCCTAAACTTCGTCTCCGACGGCAGTCCAAGCCACTTGGCGTTTGCACCGGTGGCGATGATCACGCTCTTGCCCTCGTACGACTTTCCACCAGCAACGACTCTGAACGGTTTAGATGAGAAGTCGACGAATGATACGTCATCGTATATGATCTCGGGTCCGAATTTCTCCGCCTGACGACGCAGTTTCTCCATCAATTCAGGTCCCAGCACTCCTTCCGGAAAACCAGGGAAGTTCTCAACGTCTGAAGTAATCATCAGTTGACCGCCTGGAATTGAACCAGCTAGGAGCAGCGTCTTTCGTCCAGCCCTGCAAGCGTAGATCGCTGCAGTATATCCTGCGGACCCGGAACCGATGATTATCACATCGTGCATGGACGACTCCTAGTTTAGGGGTCTCGGAGCGATTTATGCGTATTCTTGAACAGGTGAAGGCTAGAAGTGTTCTTGCAAGACTTTTATTGAGAACACTAGGATCGACGAGATCGTACTATCCTTGTTCGAATATCAAGGCCTAAAGATAAGCTGGCTCGGACACGACTCTTTCCGGATCAAGAACGGGAAGACCATAATCATCGACCCCTTCAAAATCCGTCCAATCCCCGAGAAAGCCGACATTCTACTTATCACTCATGAACACTACGACCACCTCTCAATAGATGACATCAAAAAGGTCGCCAACGAAAACACGACCGTCGTAACCATCCCAGCTGTAAAGAAAGAACTGTCCAACCTCAAAGTCAAAGAGGTAAAAGCTGTGAAGCCTGGCGATAAGCTCAGGCTAGGAGATATTTCAATCGAGGTCGTCCCCGCCTACAATCTGAACAAGTTCCGGGAGCCCGGAAAGGTCTTCCATCCGAAGGAGGATGGAAAAGCGGGCTACATCATTGGAATCAAAGGTGTCAGAGTTTACCATGCAGGGGACACGGATGCAATCCCAGAGATGAAGGGCCTCAAAGCGGACGTCGCCCTCCTCCCGGTAAGCGGAACCTATGTTATGACGGCAGAGGAAGCAGCCCAAGCGGCGAAAATGGTAGAGCCAAAACTGGCAATACCAATGCACTATGGAGTAATAGTGGGATCAGAACAAGACGCCCAGAAGTTCAAGCAGCTAGCAACAGTCCAAGTCCAAATTCTAAAACCAGAATAATCGAGGACCAGCGAAGACACTGAAAGTCAGCGTCACCACGAACTGGCTAAACGACCACCGCCATTCGAAAAACCTAGCAATTCTAGACACCAGAACAAGAAACTCCTACGTCAAGTCGCACATCCCCGGAGCGATTCATGCGGACCTCTTCCACTACTTCGTTCCTGGAACCGACCGAAAAGGCCTACGGAAATTCCAGGACGAGCTCGCAAAACTCCTTGGAAACATGGGACTGACCGGGAAAGAGACGATAGTTGTCTACGAAACTGGTTTCGGAATGCGAGCTGCAAGAGTTGGATGGATGCTCGAATACGCAGGCGCACCCAAGGTCTCTCTTCTAGAAGGAGGATTCCGTGCTTGGCGCAAATCTCACCTCCCAATTGAAAACAAGCCCGTAAAACCAGATCAGAAGATCTTCCGACTCAGACCAGTCCCAAGACTCCTCGCGACCGCCGACGAGATTCGCACAAGTCGGTCATCTCTAATCTTGGACGTGCGGAGCGAAGGAGAATTCACAGGCAACGAGGGACGAGACTGCGACAAACGCCGAGGACGAATCCCTCATGCTCGATGGCTTGAATGGACCTACTTCCTCCAAGACGGGAAGAGGTTCAAGACAAGATCCGAGATGGCAAGAGATCTCAAAGAGAAAGGATTGAGCAAGAATCGACTGGTGATTACTTACTGTCATCGCGGAGCTCGAGCCGCGGCCGCATACTATGCCCTCCGGTCAATCGGATACGGAACCGTCAAGAACTACATTGGATCCTGGCACGAATGGTCGGCTCGAAAGAACCTGCCCGTAGAAAGATAAGATTCTTCACAGCGCGAAAGAGGCTTAGTGGCTTCGAAGCTTCGCCATAAGATCGTCTAGGTTGTTGAATTGTCCTTCCGGCAACGTCTCTAGAACAGTAGAGATCTTCCTCACTTCTTCCGTGTCTTGAAAGACCTTCCATCCCTGATCCTTTAAGAGACGAGACTTTGTCGTCGGAAATCTTGCATCCTCGCTCAACACCTCGCGGATCGAGTCAGCTCCAACGCCACTTGTTATCTTGGGAAAGTATCCTTTCTCGATGAATGATTTGACTCGTCCCGCGTCCCGGTACATCCGGACCCCGTGAAAGGCAAGGATGCTCTTCTCGAATTTCGGGGCTGAAGCCTTCTTCGCAATCTCCCTCAGCTCTCCATCGTCAAACTCGTAGACGTTCTCCTCGCCCTTTCCAAACAGCCGACTGTACAAAACTCTCCCTTCATAACGAGGTTCGCTATTCGAGAGATCGACAGAGTGAATCGCCCCCGACTCTTTCATAATGTCGAAAACTTCGTCCGAGGGTCTCGTCCCTCTGAATTCGACCGCCAGAGCGGTCCCGCCAGAACTGAATGTTCCAAGGAAATCCCTAACTCTAACGGCAAGTTCGCTTTCTTTGATTGGCGAGCTGGCACTTATCAGAACCGTCATGACCTCCGCCTCAAGCTGTTTACAAACTTCAACGAGTCTCTCTAGCAGCGAACGAGCTCCAAGAGGAAGGTTTAGGCCATAGTGATCAACGATGATCCGAGGACATCTTACCGAGAAACGGAATTCGTCTGGGACTCTCTTTCGCCATTCAGAGGCTGAGGAAATGGCCGGCAGTTCGTAGTAGCTGCTGTTCAGTTCGACAAAGTCGAAGGCTTGAGAATACGCCTCGAGGCTGTCCGTCCCAGGGACCTGAAAATAGGCCCAGCCTCCCGCCCCAACGAGTAGCCGAGACATATCTTCAAGAATCCATTCCAATCCCAGTTACTAAGGATTAGAGGTTGGCGAACACGGGCCGATTCCTCCTAGGGACCTCCGGCTGGTCATACGCTGAATGGGTCGCCGTATTCTACCCTACCTCAAACGAGAGCAAGCTCGGATTCTACAGCAAGATATTCCCAACAGCTGAGATAGACTCCACTTTCTACGCGTTTCCGAAGGAGGGCATGGTAATAGGATGGGACAGATACTCCCCCCGCAACTTCGTATTCAACGCCAAACTTCCGCAGACCATAACCCATGAGCGACTCGGGGCACTCGGAAAGCCGATCGAAGAAGAGCTAGACAAATTCGCCAATCTGATGCTTCCACTGAACAATAGCGGAAAGCTCGGCTGCTTGCTCATCCAGCTACCTCCCAGATACAAGTATGACTCTAACCATCTCGAAGAATTCCTCTCACTCTTGCCTCACAGCTTCAAGTACGCCATAGAGTTCCGCCACAAATCCTGGTTACGAGATGAGACTTGGAGGACTCTTTCCAAATACAACATCGCCTACACAATTGTAGACGAGCCACTTCTACCGCCTGAGGTGCATGTGACAGCTGACTTTGCCTACATTCGCTGGCATGGCCATGGCCAGAGACCTTGGTACGACTACCATTACACCGAGAAAGAATTGGCGGATTGGGTGCCGAAGGTGAAAGAGGTCGAAGACTCTGTCAAAACCACGTACGGCTACTTCAACAATCACTTTCACGGATACGCAGTAGAGAACGCGCTCAGTATCCTGAAGATGCTAGACAAACTCACGCCGGCGCAGGAGGAAGCGCTCAAGCGCGCGAGAACCCACCTGAAACAGGCAAAGGAGAAACCAGTAGGGCTAGGAGAATTTACCAGGGGAGGCGAAGACCGAGCAAAGCTCGTAGATCTTTTGGGAACCGTGATGGGCGAGACACGACTTGCTAGATCCTTTACGATTCCAGATGAAGACGTGAAGATCAAAGAAGCCAACCTCAAAATCATCAGCGCCAAGATCAGAGACTACACGCTCAAGATGGACATGGGTTCAAAGACGATTGTTCACGATTGCGGTGATTGGGAGCGCGCGATCGAGACCCGTCAGCTGTGCAAGCATATTGGAAAGGTTCTCCTGACCATACCGGAGCAGGTAGCGCTGGCGTGGGTCTCGGCTATTCACGAGAATCTTGATGCTTGGAAATTCCAGCAGCCCAAGAAATAGTGGGTACGAGCCTGTCTTCTGCGAACCTGCTACTCAAAGTCAGGAACCAAGTCGTCGATTGTCGGCGATGCCCGCGCCTGGTCCAGTACCGCGAGGAAGTTGCTCGAAACAAGAGAAAGGAGTTCGTAGACTGGCAGTATTGGGGTAGGCCTGTGCCCGGGTTCGGGGACCCTGACGCTTCGTTGTTGATTGTCGGTCTGGCGCCTGCGGCGCATGGTGGAAACCGGACTGGCCGGGTCTTCACGGGAGATCGAAGCGGCGACTTTCTCTACAGAGCCCTCTACAAGGTGGGTCTTGCAAATCAGCCCATGTCAGAGAACTCAGACGATGCGCTGAGACTAAATGACGCATATGTGACGGCCGCGGTCAAGTGCGCTCCGCCCGACAATAAACCATCCACAGCGGAGACAAGCAACTGTTCTCGGTATCTCGCCAGCGAAATAGACTCGCTAAGAGATCTGAAGGCAATTCTCTGCCTGGGACAGTTCGCCTTCAACGCTGTGATGAAAATGATTCGGAGCAAGTACAATCTCCCGCGACTGCCCGCAAGATTCGGCCATGGAAAAGTGTTGAGGCTTGGCCAAGGAATCCCTCTAATCATATGCAGCTATCATCCGAGTCCGCGGAACACTCAGACGGGTAAGCTGACTGAGAAGATGTTCCTCTCCGTTCTGCGAAAGACCCTTCGCGATGGAAAAATCGCCCGGAACAAGCCCTAATCCCGAATCGGGGCAGGCGATTTGAGATCGCGAGGTCTTCACGCTGATCTCTACGCTTGATCTGCAATTGGAAAAACAGTCGACGGTTCTATTCTGCGCGTAGAATGACTAAACTCGCCCGGTTCAGTTTCAACTGCCGAGACCCCATTCCGAAAAATGTCAAAAGCAGTTGCTCCCCGCGACACAAAAATCGAGGTCTCGAGGGACTAACAAAGAGTAATCTCCTCACTGAATTCGACGGAAGAAATCCGCAGACTATACGTTTCAAACGCGACGGGCGCGGAACAAGCCCTAAACATGAATCTGGGAAACCGTTTTCAGATCGCGAGAGTTTCACGAAGAGCTATAGGCTTGATTTCCATTCTGGAAAAACGGTCGACCAGTCTATTCCAACCGGTAAAGCGGAAGACTCGCGTAGATCTGCTTCAACTGGGCGAGAGCCCTCTAGGAAAAGGGGGGCCGCAATTTTCTTCTCGCGACGCGAGAGCGCTTTCTCTGGATGGCAGCTTGATACGGTCTTGCATTTGTCGATCGTTTCAATCCTTTCGTCTTGTCACTCATCTTCCGGTGTTTATCTAGGCGCTCATCTATTCGGAGACTAGACGAGATACGTTTTGCTCCCATCGATCGCAGAATACGATGCGAGACTTCAACCGCTTCTAGTATGGTCCCGATATTTTCGGCTTCTAGCACGCTCGACATCGGTGTAACATCAAGAGTCAATCCGGGAATCTCCGACATCGCCCGCACCGCGGCTTTGACGTACTGCCCTACACTCGTCCCCGCTCCTATGGGGTGGATGCTGAACTCTGCAATCAGAACAATCCGTCTCGCCTTCGGCTGCACAGACAACTGATAAGCAACGGGGGAGAGTTTAGTCTTTACTAGCTGACCAGCCGGTTCTCTCGTACCCCAGGCTTCTGGCGTAGTCCGTGAGACTCTTCATACTTCGAAGTCTTGTCGATGTCAAGCTCCATCAACTGCACTGTCGCTTTCTTGATTATGCCGAAGATCTCCTCTAGCTCCCGCTGCTCAAAATCCTTCAGCGACAGGTTCCCGATCCACTGCATCCATCCTTGCATGCTCTTCGCGAGAGTAGAGCAGCATAGACCAATACCATACACAATGTCTAACCTGTCCCTCGGGTCTAGATCGGAGATGCGTTTCACTCTATTCCGGGCCTCTTCAACCCACGACTTCGGTTCATCCGACAATTCCATTTTTTTGTTTCACACTCTATTTTTCGAGTCGCGACCTACCGCAACCGGCCCAAGAACGCCTAAGACCGACCTACAATTGATCGCGTTAAGAATCCACTCAAGAGTCAATATTAACGTTTGGTGAAACCTTCGGGTCAAAGACCCTAGAACAGGAACTCAGCAATTGCTGTGGCAATCACAGAGACAGATCAACACCGCCGACTAATTTGGAAGCTCCCGCAAGATACCATCAACAGAACGGATGGACAGCGAGTAGCTGACCCTCGCAAAGATCAATCCTAGCATCCCGCCCAAGAAAAATGACAGTTGGAGAGAGAAAGGCAGCAGGAGAAAGACTCTCGCAAGAAGAAGGAACAGAAGCGGTAGAGACATCAACAGCATCAATAAGACTCCCAGAAAAGCTCCTATGATCGAACCGACTATCGTCACGAACCGTGGCCGGGGTCCGTCAGAAAAATCTGGATAGCGACTGCCGATCGCAACACCGAGACTCGCTTCCGCCAACACAAGCGTAATGCCCACGGCGATGAAAGTCAGAGCATCTAGAATCGAGACCTGGAAGAAGAATACTGTAAGCCCGAGCCCGAGAACCAGCCCGATCGTAGAGATCAGCGACGTAAACAGAATCTTGCTAGTCACAATCGTCCCCGCCTCGATAGGCAGAGAACTCAGGTTCCACAGTCTCTTACCTTCTTGACCTATCGAAGTCATTCCGAGGAACAGTGTCCCTAGACCCACTCCGAAAAGAAGTGGGACTGCAAGGAACAATGGGCTGATCAGACCCGAGGCTGCACTGGTGGTTGGTGCGGGAGAGAAGATTGCCGGGAAGGAGATCATCACCGGCAGAATTATAGGAATAGCCATCAACCTGACCACCTCCTTTCTCCGCGTAGCAGAACGGACCTCACGCCTCACAAGCGCGAGCGAAATTGCGCTGACTCCGACCCTCCTCAGTCTGCTGACACCGGATATCGTTCCTATTTTTGAGAAATGAAAAGACGAAGGTGTTGCAACCCAGAACTTTGACCGAAGAGCGAGCGCGGTAGAGGATAAGATGGCGAGAAATCCTAGGCTCAGCAGGAGGAAGTAGGCTGAACTCAACGGATTGGATCTTAGGAGGCTGGTGATGCTTAACGTTGGCCAGAGTAACGGTATGAGAATGGTTGCAGCATTCTCGCTTGAGACAGAGTTGATGATACGTATGATGAGGAAGCCACTGAAGAGGGTCTGAGTGAAGAGCAGAATCAGTATCACACTGAGAATCCGTAGGAAGATCATCGAGCGCCCGCCCACTCTGCTGAAAGCTGTGCTAGCACGAGCGAGGAGGGATCGAAGAATCTCGACGGTGACCGAGCCGATGAACGCCGCGACGACGCTAGCCGCTACGAGTACTAGAAACGCGGTGGTGTTGCCGGTCAGGATCCCGATAGGCAGACTGAAGCCCAGAGTGACTAGTACGAGCGGAGAGTAAGTGTAGGCGGTCGAGAGGGTTGAGGCAAAGACGTATTCTGAAGGAGAGATCGGAAGCCAGTTTATCGAGTCTGCGGACTCAGAATCGGAGGAGGCGTTGAGCTCCCAGAGAAGACCCATCGTGAAGAAGAAGCCGACCAGAAAGATAGGAATCCCGCCGAATATCGTCTCGACGATCAGGCCGATATCCGCGGTACTTGCACCCGCACCTCTCAGAAAAGAGACTGTGGCAGTTCCGAAGCAGACCCCGGCAGCGAACATTACCGAGCCTATCAGGGCGATGAGGAGCGGCCGATTAGTGATGCTGTTTGAGAGAAAACTGCGTCTGGTATTCCGAAGGCGTGAGAGCATTAGAATCTTGGCAAACTTAAGCAGCACACGGACTCTCATCTCCGGAGAGCCTCAACAATATTCTCGACACCTTTTGTGCCAGTCAGTTTGAGAAAGACGTCCTCGAGGCCGGAACTGGAGAGGCCGGCCTTTTCTCGCAACTCTTCTGCAGTGCCCTCAGCGAGGACGCGGCCGTTCTGGAGAATTGTTAGACGGTCACAGATCGCCTCGGCGATCTCAAGCACGTGAGTACTGAAGATCGTAGTGACTCCGTCCTTCGCGAGGCTGTGGATGAGCTCCTTGACCACTCGGGCAGACTTTGGGTCTAATCCGTTCAGCGGCTCGTCCATCAGCAGGATTTTCGGGCGGTGAAGGATAGCGCCCATAATTGCGACTTTCTGTTTCATGCCTTGCGAGTAGCCGGTGATCGTCTCGCCTTGCTTACCTTCAAGGCCGAGCGACTCGATGAGTCGGGTGATCCGCTCCTTCTTATCTTCATAGCCGAGACCTCTGACGTCCGCGACGAAATCTAGATATTCTGTCGCGGTCAGAAACTCGTACAGCCTCGCTGATTCCGGAACATAACCGACAAGACGCCGCACCTCCATGGGAGCCTTCTGTACATCAACGCCGAGTACTCTAGCCCATCCCGACGATGGATGAATGAGGCCGAGCAGAGTCTTCAGCAGAGTCGACTTACCGGACCCATTCTGCCCCAAGAGGCCTCGAACCTCTCCCTTCCCGACAGATAGCGAGAGATCGCTGAGACCTAGGACCTGCCCGTAGAACTTGGTGAGATGCTCCGCTTCTATTGCCGGGCTGGGAGAATCCATGTTCCCATGCTTCGAAGGGGTGGCGGAGAGTTTTAGCCTGTTGTCTCTAGACTCAGAGAAAAAAGGGAAAAGAGGATAGGATTGTTGGACTATTCTGTGGGGCCTGGTGGGCCAGTGACTGGTCCGGGTGGTTGGTTCGGTGCCGGGCCGGTCGTTCCGTGCCTGGCCATGCTTGCCGTG
>Ga0209802_1002806_pt1 | contig 11967 bp, 11 predicted proteins | sample GraSoiAngelo_129_FD_185886 | JGI IMG/M metagenome (GOLD analysis project Ga0209802, IMG submission 185886) | Grasslands soil microbial communities from the Angelo Coastal Reserve, California, USA - 14_0927_12_40cm (SPAdes) (version 2) | ecosystem: Environmental > Terrestrial > Soil > Grasslands ... | reverse complement strand
GCCGCGCGTCGCTGCCGAACCTGCAACGCCAGTTCGCGGTCCCGGTGACAGCGGGCGTCTTCACGGTCCTGGTCCTGTTGCTCGCGGGGATGCGGGACGGCTACGCCCTCGTCGCGATTGGGCTGGGCGGCTTCGTGGCGGCGACGATCGTCCAGGAGTTTGCCCGCGGCACCAACGCGCGCCACCGCCAGTACGGCGAGCCGTATCCGCTCGCGCTGGGTCGCCTCATCGCGCGCAACCGGCGGCGCTACGGCGGCTACATCGTACACACCGGCATCGTGATGCTGTTCGTCGCCTTCAGCGGGATGGCGTTCAAGACGGAGACCGAGGCGACGCTCCGGCCCGGCGAGTCGGTGTCGCTGCGCAGTCCGTACGGCTCGACCTACACCTTCACGCACCTCGGTATCTCGCAGTACGACGCGCTGAACCGCTTGGTCACCGCCGCGGCGGTGGAGGTGCGCCGCGACGGCAAGCGCATCGGGATGCTGAACCCAGAGAAGCGCCAGCACGTGGACTCGTTCGGCCGGCCCACGTTCCAGCCCTCCACGGAACCCAGCATCATGAGCCTGCTGCGCGAGGACCTGTACGGGGTACTGGGCGGCGTGGTGAACGGCACGGAGCAGGCGGTGTTCCGCTTCACGATCAACCCGCTCGTGTGGTGGGTGTGGTACGGTGGGGTGATCGTCGCCCTCGGCGGCCTGGTGGTGATGTGGCCGGGAGGGGGGGGCTCGCCAGCCGCGAGACGGTCGCAAGCAGGATACGCGGTGCGCTTGGTGGGGGAGAAATGAAGCCGGTTAGCCGGTTAGACGGTTGGGCGGTTAGTGCAACCGTGACGCGCCGGGGATTCCTGGCGGCCGGCCTGGGATTGCTAACCGTCTATCCGCCTAACCGCCTAACCGCCCAGTCTCCCGATTCCCTCCCCGGCACCGGCCCCTCCGGCCGGCTGTGGGACCCGTCCCGCGCCGGGCGACCCCTGCCCCCGGTCACGGCCCGCGACAACGACGCCGCGATCCAGGCGATCGAGAAGCAGATCCACTGCACCTGCGGCTGCAACCTGGACGTCTACACCTGCCGCACCACTGACTTCACTTGCGCGATCAGCCCCGCGATGCACCGCGACGTGCTGGCGCTCGCGGCGCAGGGGAAGACGGGGCAGGAGATTATCGACGCGTTCGTGCGCCAGCACGGTGTGGCGATCCTCATGGCGCCGCCCAAGCGTGGCTTCAACCTCGCCGGGTACTTCGTTCCCTCGCTGCTCATCCTCGTGGCCGGTGCCATCCTCGGGCTCGTGCTGCGGCGCTGGTCGCGCGTCGCGGCCGCGGCGCCCGCGACTCCCGCCCCTGGCGTCGCCGCCTCCCGGGAAGAGCTCGAGCGCCTGCGGCGCGAGCTCGACCGCTTGTCGTTCTGATCTCCCTTGCCTGAGCTCATCGCGGGAATCCTGCTCGTCGCAGGGGCGCTCTATGTCGTCCTGAAGCCGGTCTTCCAACCGCAACCGGGGGAGGGCGAGAGGGGGGGGAGCGCGGCGGACGGCGAGGACCCGGAAGACGATCTCTCGCCGCGCGCCGTGGCGCTGCGGGCCCTGAAGGAAATCGAGTTCGACCGCGCGACCGGGAAACTGTCCGACGCGGACTACGAGCAGCTCAAGGCCGAGTATACGGTCGCGGCACTCGCAGCCTTGGGGACGGAGTCCGGGAGCAGGGAGCAGGGAGCGGGGAGCAGGAGCCGCACGGAAGCCACGGCTCCCGGCTCCCTGCTCCCTGCTCCCGTCTGTCCCACCCACGGTCCGCGTCCTGAGCCGGATGCCCTGTTCTGCTCGGAATGCGGCCGGCGGCTCGCGGTGGCACCCGGCTTCTGCGCCCGCTGCGGCACCGTGCTGGAGCGCGACGCGCGCTACTGCCACGCCTGCGGCGCGCGCGTCGCGGCCTGACTTCGGTGCTTGATTTTCCCGACCCATCTCTCTATCAGTGTGCGTCCTTCAACTGGGGAGCCGGCGCGTGAGCAGCCTCACAGTGCGGATCGGGAGCGTTCTTGTCGGACTCGCCGTCATCGCGACGTCCGCCCAGGCGCAACGCCGCATGCGCGGCGGACGCGCCGTGCTGGTGGACCGCCCGTCCGTGGGGCCGCGCATCGGCTACGACTTCGATGCCGACCACCTATTTCTCGGCGGCCAGTTCAACCTGCCGGTGGGGCGACGCTGGGCGCTCATGCCCTCAGCCGAGTTCTATCCGGGCGCAACGGGCTCCCCGTATCGCGTGAACGCCGACCTGAAGTATCACCCGCCGACGGTGTACGGATTTTTCTATCTGGGCGGCGGATTCGCCTATGTGCACGCGGCGGGCGAGGGCCACGGCGGCGGCAACGTGTTTGCGGGATGGGAGGGTCGGCGGGCGCGGCCCTTCAAGCCGTTCCTCGAGGGGAAACTCGTCTTCTCTTATACCACTTCGTTCAACGTCGAGGGAGGGATCAACTTCCCGCTGTAGCTAGAACTCGAAGCTCTCCATCCGCCTGAGCCCCACCCACAGCGGGAGCGCCGTCGCCGCCGCGCACAGCAGGGTGGCCACGGCGAACCACAGCACCATCCATCCGCCGATGACCACCGGCTGCCCCTCGTACACGGCCCGCACGTAGGTGTACACCGCCTGCCACAGCACGAAGATCACCGCCGCCAGGAGCGCGATGGTCGCCATCATGAACACGAGCCCGCCGAACGACGTCGGGATCTGCGCCGCGTTCTCGGTCTCGAACTGCGGGTACAGGGTCCCGAATCCGAGCGCCATCGCGGAGATCGCGAACGTGAGCCCGCAGATGGTGACGAGCCCGACCACCATCATGAAGGGGCGCACCTGGAGCAGCACGTTGGTGAGGCCGGTGAGGAGCAGCGCCAGCGCCAGCAGCGGAATCGTCCCCACCCAGTACTTGGACCAGAGCAGGGCGCGCAGGTCGAGCGGGCTCGAGCGCAACAGCCACATGTGCCGGCCCTCGAGCGAGACGGCCGGGAAGATGAACCGCGCCGCGATCGAGGCGAGCACGAATCCAGCGAGGCCGAGGTTCAGGAACGACACGAGGGTGACGTAGAAGAAGCTCACCTGCTCGCCGCGATGCAGCGGCAGCGCCTTGATGTTGAACAGGTACACGAGCACGAGCACCGCGAGCAGGATCAGCTGGCTCCACTGCGTCGTGTCGCGGAAGAAGAGCTTGATGTCCTTGAGCACGAACTCTCGCTTCGCCACCGGCAGAAACGCGAGCAGCGTGCCCACGGTCCGACGCCACAGTCGGCCCCGCACGAACCGCTCGGCGCCTTCCTGCGCCTTCGTGAATCCCGGGGCGAACAGCTCGCGGTGCAGCATGGCCCCGAGCGTCACGGCCGCCGCGGCCGTCGTCCACAGCAGCACCAGGGGCAGGGGATCGAAGGCGCCCCGCAGGAAGCTCATCGTCGCGCGGGTCGCCCACTCGCTCGGCAGGAACGGAGACGTCGGCGTCCGCAGCACGGCGATGAAGTCGAGCAGGTTCTTGAACCCCTCGGGCGACGCGAGCCGCTCGGGCCGGATGACGCGGAGCAGCAGGATCAGCCCGCCGCCGGCGCCGAGCGCGATGATCGACAGCAGGTCGCGGGTCCGCCGCGCGGGGAAGATGTTCACGAGCACGAGCGTCAGCGCCGAGCCCACCACGGCGGGCACCACGAGCAGCGGGACCAGCGTGAGCACCCCGTAGGGCGCGAACCATAGCCCGCCGCGGTAGATCACGCCGTACGCGGCCAGGATCGGCACGGTCATGAGCGCCACCATCCACGACGAGTGCACCAGCGTCTCCCCCAGCTTCGCGAGGTAGATCCGCAGCCAGTCGACGGGCGCCGAGACGAGGAGGTCGAGGTCCTTCGCGAGGAAGAAGCTCGACAGGGCCGTGATGACGTTGGAAAGCACGAGGATCGCGATGAACGACAACAGCACGAGCCCGAGCAGTTTCCCGGCGAGCAGGGGGCCCAGCTCCTCCACGCCGCGGAAGTACTTGAGGATCTTGTAGAGCACGCCGAACACGCCGACCCAGAAGGCGAGGCCCACCCCGATCAGCGTCAGCAGCTTGCCGCTGCCGCCACGCGAGCGCTCCTCGCGGATCCGTTGCAGCGCGGTCCGCCACTTCGGCTCGATCACCCGCCACAGCGACGGCTGCCTCACGGAGCGCCATCCCCCAGCACCTCCGCGAGCTCGCGCACGTGCGCCCCGCCGGTGAGCTTGAGAAACAGCTCTTCGAGGCTGGCGTCGCCCGCACGGTGCTGCCGCCGCAGATCGTCCACCGTCCCCTCTGCCACGATCCGGCCATGCTGGAGGATGGCGACCCGGTCGCACATCGCCTCCGCGACCTCCAGCGTGTGCGTGCTCATCAGCACGGTGCCGCCGCGCGCCACGAACTGCCGGAAGATGTCCTTCAGGAGGCGCGCCGCCTTGGGGTCGAGACCCACCATCGGCTCGTCCACCACGATGTACTGTGGCCGGTGGATCAGGGCGCTCGAGATGATGAGCTTCTGGCGCATCCCGTGGCTGTAGGCCTCGACCAGCTCGTCCTTCCAGCTCGCCAGCTCGAACACCTCGAGCAGCTCGGCGATGCGCCGCTCGACCGCATCGCCCTCCTGCCCGTACAGGCCCGCCACGAAGCGTAGGAACTCGGCCCCGGTCAGCTTGTCGTACACGAACGGGCGATCGGGAATGAACCCGAGCTTGAGCTTGGCTGCGATCGCGTTGCGATGCACGTCGTCGCCACCCAGGAACACGCGGCCGTCGGTGGGGCGGAGGATGCCCGCGATCATCCGGAGCATGGTGGTCTTTCCGGCGCCGTTCGGCCCGAGGCAGCCGTACAGCAGACCGCGTGGCACCTCGAGCGAGATGTCGTCCACCGCCACGAAGGCGCCGTAATGTTTCGTGAGATTCTCGAGCCGGATCATAGCACCTCGAGCTTGAGACGCCCGATGAGGCGTACCAACTCCGCGTGTCGGGCAAGACCCCCCCCGACGAGCCGCAGGTGCGCCGCGTCGGCGGGGAACTGAGCGAGCATCGGGTCCAGCGCGACCCAGTCGCCCAAGTACACCTCGGGCCAGGCGTGGTAGTACAAGTGACCCCCGAGACGCACGAGCCCGGCCACCGTGCGCGCGGGGAGCCCGGCCGCCCGCGCCAGGGCGACGTAGAGCACGGTGTACTCGTTGCTGTCCCCATGCCGCGCATCGAGCACCGCGAGTGCGCTGGGCACGCCCCCGGCGATGCGCGCGTCGACATGGTCGTGCACCCAGTCGAGCAGTCGTCGCGCCGCCCTCGCGGGGTCGCCCTCGCCGCCCAGGACGAGCCGCGCCTGCGCGCGGATGCGAGGATCTTCCGTCTCGATGAGGGGCTCGGGCGCGAGGAACCGGGACAGCGCCGTGTCCCGCGCCGGCAGGCGGTACCGCGCCGCGAGCTCGGCCGCTCCCTCGCGCTGCACGACCAGCGTGTCGCCGGCGAGCCGCTGCCGCCCGCTCGCGAGATCCGCTCCCCAGCGTGCGAGATCGACCCCGGTGAGCCGTACCTTCAGCCGGTCGAGCGTGCCGGCCTCTCCGCGGCGGAGCGGGACGCCCGCGGCGACCAGGGTCAGTGGGATCACGTCGCTCGGGCCGGGAGCGGCGCTCGCGCGGGCCACGCGGGCGGTGTCCCGTTTGCGGAAGTTCTGGTAGGCGATCTCGAACGCCGAGCGCTCCAGCGTGAAGCCCGCCGGGCTGTCCGCCCGCACGACGTGCCCCTGGGCGTCGATCCACGCCCGGCTCCGAACCCCGCCCGTCTCCTCCTCGATGCCGAACGCTCGCACCGTGTCGAAGTGCGCCGGCACCCAGGCCATCGCCGTCGAATCGTAGACCGCGCTGTCGGCCACGACGAACGTGGATTCCGCGGTGACGCTAACCGTGACGCGGCGCTCGCGCAGCAGCAGCGGGTCGAACACGGGGATCGTGGAGGTGCGGCCGGGCTTGAGCTCGCCGCCGAAGGCGAGCCGGAGCGGTAGCAAACTGGGGAGCACGATCGGGTGCCGCAGCGGTACGCGCGTCGTCTCGGTGTGGTCGCCAGATTCGAGCGTGACCGTGAGGAGCGTGTCGCCGCTCACGACCGCATGGGCCGTGAATCGGCCGAGGTTCCCGTCGAACCGCGCGTCCACGGTTTGGAGCCGGAGCGCCCGACTCACGGTCGCGCGGCTCATCGCGCTGGCGCGGTGCAGGCGGCCGAGGGCCGGGATGTCGAGCGCCAGCACGTCCGTGACAAGGATGGTCGTGCCGACCGTGTCGATGGTGTTGGAGGCGAGCCCCACCTGCTGACCGCCCACGTCGAGCCGGTAATAGGCCGCGCCCGGTGGCACGCTCAGCGCGGCCTCGGCGAGGCGCGCCCCTGTGGATTGGAACAACTCCCGCCGGACCAGCCAGCCGAGCGCCGCCAGCCACGCGAGCAGGATCGCCGTCGCCCAGCCGCGGCGCGTCACGGCGCGGTGGCCCTCCCCCCGCGGCGCAGCGCGACCTCGAAGGCCTCACGATCTTCCGGCGTCTCCACGACGAAGGATACGCTCGTCGGGAACGACGCGTTCCCGAGGTGCGCGTTCAGCACCTGGACCATGACGTCGGCGGCGTCCTCCACCGACAGGTTGCCCGCGCCCGTGCCGATCGGCGGGACGGTGAGGTTGGCGAACTCCCAGGCCTGCGCCTGCTCCAGCGCGGATTGCCAGGCCCGTGCCACCCCGCCGCGTGTGACGGGCTCGTCGTCGCTCTGAATGACCGCGTGGATCACGAACTCCGCCGGCAGATCGCCGCCGCCCGCGGTGACGACGGCCGCCCCGACCGCCAGCTCTTTCTGGACCCGCAGCCGGCTCGTGAATTCGGCCCCGCCCACCTGCTCGAGCCGGCGGACCAGGGGCGTCGTCGGGTCGAGGCGGGCGGTGGCGGGGCGGACGAGCGCGTCGGAAGCGAGGAACGCGAGATCGTCCACGACCACGCGGATCACCTGCCGGCGGCCTCCCGCGAGCGGCGGTACATGCGCGTCGCCTCGTCCGGTCGGTTGAGGCGGTCCAGCACGATACCGAGGCCGTACAACGCCTTGACGTTGCGGGGTTCGAGCTCCACGGCGCGCTCGTAAGCCGCCAGGGCACCGCGGAGGTCGTCCACGTGGTTCAGCGCTTCTCCCAGATAGTACCACGCGGCGGCGCGGCCGGCGTCGGCTTCTGCGGCCCGGCGCAACAGCGTGACCGCAGCGCTCCATAACCCGCGGCGCGAGAGCACCACGCCCAGCCCGGTGAGCGCTTCGCCGTGCGCCGGCGCCGCGCGCAGCACGCGGTCGTAGTCGCGCTGTGCCGCCGGGTACTCCCCCGCCGCCGCGAGGCGGGCTGCCCGCTCCAGCAGCGGGGTGACGTTCGCCGGGTCGGCCGCGAGCAGCTCGTCGGGCGCCGGCGCGACCGCCTCGGCAGGCGCGAGGGTGGGGGGACCGGGCGGAGCGGGGGGCGGCTCCGGCGGTGCAACGGGCAGCTCGGCCCTGATCGGCGGCGGCAGGCTGGCGCGAGCCACGTCGGCGGGCGACGCGATCGTGCTGGTCTCGGTGATCGATTCGGCCTCCTCGATCAGCTCCGCCGCCACCCGGGCTCGCTCGGCCGCCGACTGCCACCGCGGATCGCGCTTCCGGATCACACGCCCTCCCCCACTTCGCTCGCGAGCCAGGCGAGGTACGGCTCCAGCCCGCGCTCGACGGGGAGCGCGAGTAGCTCCGGCACCTCATCGGGGTGCTTCGCCCGCACCGCGGCGGCGAGCGCGTCCCATTTGCGGGTATCCGTCTTGAGCAGCACCACCACCTCCGTCTCCTCCGTCACCCTCCCCGCCCAGCGGTAGATCGAGCGGGCGCCGGGGACGAGCGTCCCGCAAGCTACCAAGCGGTCGGCGACCAGTGCGGTGACGAGCGCCCGGGCGTCGTGCTCGCTCGCGAGTGTCGTCAGCACCAGCAGCGCCGTTGGCCTCATGAGGGAGGGCTAACGTAGGGAACCGGCGGGGGTTAAGCAAGGGAAAAGGGACGGCAACGGGCGGCAAGGGCGGCAAGGGAGCTCCTGCCCAGTGCCGCTTCTGCCGCCCCTGCCGACATTGCCGCGCGACCCCCGAGAGTTGACCGGGCAACCGTTTCCCCTCTAGCCTACGAGTCTATGTCCAGCGACGCATTGATCGTCCGCGGCGCCCGCGAGCACAACCTCAAGAACATCACCGTCGAGATCCCGCGCAACAGCCTCACGGTGATCACCGGGCTGTCCGGCTCGGGGAAATCGTCGCTCGCGTTCGACACGATCTACGCCGAGGGGCAGCGCCGCTACGTCGAATCGCTCTCCGCGTACGCCCGCCAGTTCCTGGGGTTGATGGAGAAGCCGGACGTCGACGCCATCGAGGGGCTGTCGCCGGCGATCTCGATCGAGCAGAAGTCGGCGGGTCACAACCCGCGCTCCACGGTGGGGACCATCACCGAAGTGTACGATTACCTGCGGCTGCTGTGGGCGCGGCTGGGGACGCCGCACTGCCCGCGCGACGGCTCGCCGATCGAGCGCCAAAGCGCCTCGCAGATCACCGATCTGATCCTGCAGTGGCCCGACGGCACGAAGCTCGAGGTGCTCGCCCCGCTGGTGCGCGGCCGCAAGGGCGAGTTCCGCGACGTGTTCGAGGCGGCGCGCAAGCAGGGGTTCGTGCGGGTGCGGGTGGATGGCGCGGCGTACGATCTCGCGCAGGTTCCCAAGCTCAACCGCCGCCAGAATCACGACATCGCGGTCGTCGTGGACCGGCTGGTCGTGCGCCCCGCCGACCGCGCCCGGCTCGCGGATTCGATCGAAACGGCGCTCAAGGCGGCGGACGGTACCGTGGAGGTGGTGCAGGGCGCCAAGGCCACCCTCTTCTCCGAGCGCTACGCCTGCCCCACCTGCGGGCTCTCGCTCCCCGAGCTCGAGCCGCGGCAGTTTTCGTTCAACTCGCCGTTCGGCGCCTGCCCCGAGTGCTCGGGCCTGGGCACGAAGCGCGAGGTGAGCGCCGACCTCGTCCTGGGCGACGCGAGCCTCACGATCCTCGAGGGCGTGATCCTCCCCTGGGGCGAGCCGAGCGGGTACCTGCGCAAGGTCATCCTGCCGAGTCTCGCGCGCGCCTTCAAGTTCGATCTCAACACGCCGTGGCAGGACCTGCCGGCTCAGGTGAAGAAGGTCGTGCTCCAGGGCGCGCCGGGCCGCACGCTGACGTTCGAGTATGCGAGCGAGCGGTGGCACGGCGAGTACGAGTCGGGGTGGGAGGGGGTCCTCAAGCACGTCGAGCGCCGCTATCGCGAAACGGCCTCCGACGCGGTGCGCGAGCAGCTCGAGGAATACATGGTGGAGCAACCATGCCCCGTGTGCGGCGGCAAGCGCCTGCGGCTCGAGAGTCTCTCCGTGCTCGTCAACGGCAAGAGTATCGGCGACGTGGTGGACCTACCCGTCGTGGACGCGCTGGGGTTCTTCGACAGTTTGCCGTTGCGGGGCAATGGCCGCGCCGGGCTGGACCCCGAGATCGCCCGGCCCATCCTCAAGGAGGTCAACGACCGGCTTCGCTTCCTCCGCAACGTGGGCCTCGAGTACTTGACGCTCGGCCGCTCCGCCGACTCGCTCTCGGGCGGCGAGGCCCAGCGCATCCGGCTGGCGACGCAGATCGGCAGCCGGCTCGTGGGGGTGCTCTATATCCTGGACGAGCCGTCCATCGGGCTGCACCAGCGGGACAACGCGCGGCTGCTCGCCACGCTCCGCGAGCTCAAGGAGCTGGGGAACACGGTGCTCGTGGTGGAGCACGACGAGGAGACGATCCGCGCCGCCGATCACATCGTGGACCTCGGGCCCCGGGCGGGACGGCACGGTGGGGAGGTCGTCGTCGCGGGCACCCTCCCGGAAGTGCTGGGCCACGCCGACTCGCTCACGGCGCGCTATCTCCGGGGCGAGCTCCGCATCCCGGTCCCTCCCCAGCGCCGCGCCTCCGACCCCGAGCGCAAGCTCACGGTGGTCGGGGCGCGCCAACACAACCTGCGCGACCTCACCGTGGAATTTCCGCTGGGATCGTTCGTGGCGGTGACGGGGGTGTCGGGGTCGGGGAAGTCCACGCTCGTGACGGACATCCTGTACCGCGCGCTGGCGCGGCACTTCTACCGCGCCAAGGTGATGCCGGGCACCCACCAGCGTATCGAGGGCCTGGACCACATCGACAAGGTGATCGACATCGACCAGAGCCCCATCGGGCGCACCCCGCGGTCCAATCCGGCGACGTACACCGGGCTGTTCACGCCGATCCGCGAGCTCTTCACCTACCTTCCCGAGTCGAAGATCCGCGGCTACGGCCCGGGCCGGTTCTCCTTCAACGTGAAGGGCGGGCGCTGCGAGGCATGCCAGGGCGACGGGCTCGTGAAGGTGGAGATGCACTTCCTCCCCGACGTCTACGTCCCATGCGAAGTGTGCAAGGGCCGGCGCTACAACCGCGAGACCCTCGAGGTCCGATATAAAGGAAAGTCGATCGCCGACGTGCTCGCCCTGTCGGTCGCCGAGGCGCTCGAGTTCTTCGAGAACCAGCCGCGTATCCGGTCGAAACTGGAGCTCCTGAACGACGTAGGACTCGGCTACATCCACCTGGGCCAGTCGGCGACGACCCTGTCGGGCGGCGAGGCGCAGCGCGTCAAGCTCGCCACGGAGCTGGCCAAGCGCGACACGGGACGCACCCTCTACATCCTGGACGAGCCGACGACGGGCCTGCATTTCGAGGACGTGCGGCTGCTGCTCGAGGTGTTGCACCGGTTGGTGGACAAGGGGAACAGCGTGATCGTGATCGAGCACAATCTCGACGTGGTGAAGACCGCCGACTGGGTGATCGATCTGGGCCCCGAGGGGGGTGCTGCGGGCGGGATGGTGGTGGCGGCGGGGACGCCGGAGGAGGTGGCGCGGGTGAAGGGCTCGTTCACCGGCCATTTCTTGCGCAAGGTGCTGGCGGTGAGGGACTAGGGCCGTAACTTGAATCTATGGAACACATCCTCGCCATTGTCTTACTCTTCGGGGGCGGCATCGTGGTCGCCCTCGGGTTCTCGCCCATCGGGAGAGCGGTCGCCGAACGCATCCGTCGGCGCGGAGGCGCGGCGCTGCCCGAGGAGGTACGCGGGGAGCTGGTCGAGTTCCGGTCCGAGCTGCAGGGCGAGGTGCAGCAGCTGCGCACGGAAGTGAGCGAGCTGAGCGAGCGGATGGACTTCGCCGAGCGGCTGCTCGCGAAGCAGCGGCACGCTGACCGCCTGGCGCCGCCGAGCAGTTGATGGGCCCCGATTCCCTGGCTGTCATGATCCCCATCGTCGCCATCGGCGGGTTTTTCGCCTTGATGATCGTGCGGACCTTCACTAAAGCGTACGCCGCCAAGCTGCAGGCGGGGAGCCAAGCGGGCCCCGCGCACGAGGCGAGGCAAGAAGAGCTTGCGGCGGCGATCCAGGAGCTGCGCCGGGAGATGGCGGAACTCGCGGAGCGGGTAGATTTTGCCGAGCGGCTCCTCGCCAAGAGCCGCGAGGGCGAGCGGCTCGGGCCGCCGCGCTGAGGCGGCGGAAACCCGGGGGGAGCGGGAGGCGTACGGCGTGACGACACTGCAGGGTCCCCTACCACCACCACCGCCCGGGCTCGACTGGAATTTCGTGCTCGACCAGGCGATGCCGATCGTCGCCCTGATCGTGGTGTTCATCGGCCTGCGGTGGGTGTTGCGTACCCCGGTGGGGGAGGCGCTCGCCGAGCGGATCCGGACCAAGGTTCGGGGGCGGGTGGGGTGGGGGACCGGGGGGACCGGGGGGGCCGGGGGGGCCGGGGGGGCCGCTACAGGCGAGGAGGCGCAGCGCGTCGCCGCGCTGCAGGATCAGGTGGCGCAGCTCCACGGTCAGATTGTGGAGCTCGCGGAGCGCTTAGATTTCGCGGAGCGCA
>Ga0209802_1002802_pt1 | contig 11986 bp, 16 predicted proteins | sample GraSoiAngelo_129_FD_185886 | JGI IMG/M metagenome (GOLD analysis project Ga0209802, IMG submission 185886) | Grasslands soil microbial communities from the Angelo Coastal Reserve, California, USA - 14_0927_12_40cm (SPAdes) (version 2) | ecosystem: Environmental > Terrestrial > Soil > Grasslands ... | reverse complement strand
GCGAGGGATTCCCGACGCGACAGGTGATCGCCAGCGTCGCGTGTACGTCGGACCCACCGTCGAAGTGGAGGGTGACCGCCACCACGAGGAGCCCTCCTTCCGCGCGCAGGTTCGCGACCCCGTACGACGTGAAGCTGACCAACCCGGTAACTTCCCACGTCCCCGAGGCCACGCTGTTCGTCGAGCTAGGAGGCAACCCCGTCGAGATGGAAAAGATTCCATTCCCCTGGGCGTCGGTTCCTTCGAACGTGCCCGATCCGAACATCGCGATGAAGCAGCCTCCTTGGAAACATCCGGCCCCGGTCGCATTCTTCGTCGCGACCGAGAAGTAGAACGCACGTCCCCCTTGGTCGTCAGATCGTCCGAAGAGGCTGAATCCGCCAACCGTCGCCGTAGCCACCACGAACAATGCCAAGCCCACAACGATAACTCTCGTTTTTCGCATGAGAAACGCCCTGACACGTCATATCATAGTTGGCGAAGGATTTTTCTCCGGAGTTTCTCGTGCAACGGGGGAAAGTATGCAGGCTCAGAGCGAAGGGCGCATTGGAAGCTTCGTTACGCGCCTGCTTTCGAACCGGTCAGATCGCTCTCGGAGAGGTCGAACACCTCCGGAGCTTGCCCAAGCCGGTCGCGCAAAGATCCCTTCTCGGCCCGCGGTAGCCTCACGTCGGCGCTGGGGCGCCCAGGGCGCGACTCGCGCCGATCGCAGGAGGTAGGCCCGCCATGCGAACCCCGTATGAGCAGCAGGACGGATGGCCGGGAACGCCACGTAGCCCGTCGATCGAATGAGCATAAATCGCCATCATCCGGGCGAACGGTCGGATGAAAATCCGGCGGCGTGGCCCGCAAAAGTATTTGGGGCGTGAGCCCGCTCCGGGGCGGGGGCTAGCCTTGGAGCAATTCGCCATCATCGCGTCGCATCCGCCAGACCAGTGTCCGACCGCCAACGAGACCATCCGAAAGTTCTTCCTGAATCGGGCTCCGGAAATGCCCAAACTGGCCGAGAGGCTCGGGGTCGAGTACCTCGCGGGGCCGATCATTTCGACGGAGCACAAGAGCGTCGCGATTGTCCGGGCGAAGAACGTAGAGTCGGTGCGGAACCTGGCGATTGAGAGCGGAATGATCCAGTGGAACACCGTGGAGATCCTTCACGGGGTGTCGATGGACCAGGCGCTGGAAGAGATCAACAAGCTGAAGCCCATCTACTGAACCGACTTGGGCGATTCGACCCGTTGGCATCTATCGACCTCGCTCGTAGACGCGCGAACGATGGTCGACGCGCTCAACCACAATCGTCCGTGCCTCGTGAGACAAGATCGCGAGGAGACGGTAATCACCGATCCGGAGCTTGTAGTCGTCCGAGGCAGTGAGGCGTCGGAAAAATCGGGTGGGGTTCCCGGACGCTTGCTCAAGCTTGGCAACAATTCGGCGTGCGACCGGGGGATCTAGGCCTTCCAGGTCTCGAATCGCCCTCTCCGTCCAACGGATCGACCAGGCCGTCAGAGACCCAACCGCTTCTTGACCCGTTCGTGGTCAACCACACGACCTTCTTTGAAATCAAGTCGGGCGCTGAGAAGGCCGACACGAAACGACTGAGTGTACAGGCCCTCCTCGTCCCCTTCCGGCACAAGGGCCAGGAGCTTGTTCAGTACCTCGTCGTATGTCTCGCGGGAGGTCGACTTAAGATGAGCCAGCCTCTTTCGAGTCTCGGAGCTGAGTTGAATCGTTGTCGCCATAGCAAGCCATAGTCAGCACATTGCCACTATATAACCACAACGGGGAGGGGAAAATGACCAACCTCCACCGGGGTGTATGGGCGGCAACTCGGCTAGACGCTGTCACCGTCTGAGATTCTCATGACCGGCAAGCCCTAGGGATGGACCTCCGGACGATGCTTTCGGACGGCCTCGTGACCATCAGGGGATCTTCGTTAGCAGCGGCAACGCAGCGCGGGCGACGAGCTTGGCTGTCGTCGGCGAGGTCGCAAGAATTCGCGTGTGGAACCGACTCGAGACGGCCGTGCTCGCGAGCGAGAGCCCCAGCCACGTCAGCGAGCCCTGGGCCCCCGTGACGAACGCGAGGCCAGACCATCCGTAGAGCAAGAGGAACCAGCCGCCGAGGAATACGAGGAGCTGAGCCGCGATCAACACGGTTCGCACGGCGATGGCGAGGAGGACCGATGCCACGACGCCACCGGCCAAGATGACGTACACGATCGTTTGACTTTGCCCCTGCCCCGGCCCGGACAACGCGACCCAGAGCGTCCCCACAATCCCGAGCGCCACGATCAGGTATCCGAGCGCCCTCCGGATCAGTCCCAGCAAGACCCCGAGCGCGATCAGGACCGCGCCGAACAGGTCTGCATACGTCGTCGCCACACTCGTGATTGAACTTAGATCGACCATTCCCTCCACCACCGTTCTTGGTAATCTTTGGCTTGTTAGGGAGCGAAGGACCGCGGGCCAATCCCGACCGCGAGCGGTTCCCCCGTCGAAACGGCCGACGACACCGACGGAACCCCCTCCGCCCCCTGCCCGAGTCCGTCATCCGCACGAACGAATAGATAGGTTTCGACGGAGCGTATTTAACGATTGCCGGCGGCGTCACCGAAGAACGCATCCGGCGCCAGTCTCTGGGACGCTTCCTTTCCAGGTGTCGACCTTCAGATGGTTTCGGATATCGTTAAGCGGCTATGCTGCGTATCGCACTTGCCATGGGGACGTTCGTCGGCATTCTCGCCGCGATCGTCCTCGTCGCGACGCTGGCCTCCGGCTCGATTGCGCCGCCGAATCCTCCGGTCGCCCGCGCCGCTTCGACCGCTCCGCCCTTGCCAGCGGCAACCGTCCCGATCGGCTGGCACGTTTTCTTCAACGGGACCGGGTCGCCCCGGCATCTCGCCGTGGACGCCGCCCGGGATCGCGTCCTCTTCACCGCGTACATCGCCGCGTCCTCGGATACTCGGTTCTTCGTGACGGACTCCAACGGCACGATGAAGGGCAACGTGTCGATGGGCCCGTGGGTCTCCAACTACGGCGCGCGAATCACGGTCGACCCCACGACCGGATACGCGTACCTGTCCGCGGATGTCGGAGGCGTTGTCAAGATTGACCCCGCGGTCCCCCGAATCCTCGCCCGATGGACGTACGGGCCGTTCCAGCCGCGGGCCCTCTCCATCCGAGCCGGGATCCTCTACGCGATCCAGGACTCGAATCGGGGCGGTCCGTGGCCGATCGCGAAGATCGATGCGGCCACCGGCGCGTACCTGGGCAACGTCACGGCGGTTCCAGTCGGCCCGGCGGGGGACTTGCTCGTCGACCCCGCGGGGCGCTACGTGTTCGTTCGGAACGCGACGCTCCTCCGGGTGAACCTCACGGACGGCTCGATTTCCGACTTTTCGTACTTCGCGAGCTTCACTTTGTCCGCGGACGGCCGCCGGGTCTACGAGTGCGCGAACTTCGGGTTCTTCACGGACTTCGGCTGGTATTCCCTCGACACGGATACCGCGAATTTCGTGATCGACGGATGCACCCCATCGTCGATGGCCGCGAACCCGGTCACGGACGCCGTGGCCCTGGGGAGTCGGCGGATCGCGAACGAGACCGGATGGGTCGGCGGCATCGACACGTTGGACCCGTTTCCGAGCCTCATCGACGTCGGTTGGAGCGCGGACGGGCGGTCCCTCCTGGGCATCCTCGAGCGGACGGCGAACGTCACGTTCGAGGTCGGCGCCTGGCGCGGGGCGCCCCGCCTCGTCCAGCCAAGAGCGCCTCCCCTCCTCACGCCCCAGCCGATCTGCGTGAACTTCGACAGCGTGACCGGTCTGAACTGGACGTCCCTCACAACGGAAATCGACGGCCAGGTAGTCCCCCACGACCCGTGGACGCCGAACGCCCGCGGGATCTGCGTGGACGCGTCCGCGATCCCGGATGGCAACCACACCCTCCGGGCGACGGCGTGGGACATGGTCGGTCAGCGGATGGACGATACGTTCCCGTTCGAGACGGACGGCACCCCGCCGAGCGTCGCGCTCACGTCGCCCTCCCTCACCGCGACCCTCCCGTACAACATGACCGGGACCGTGAACGACAGCCATCCGAACATCGTCGACGTGAACGGGAACTTGGCATCCGTATCGGGAGCCACCTGGTTCTCGGTCGTGAGCCAGATGCACATCGGAGGCAATGCGATCCCGGTCACGGCGACCGACACCCTCGACAACGTGCGTTCCACGAACTTCCCGATCCGATACTGGCCGGCCCACACGAACAACGTGACGAACACGACGGAGCACTTCTTCGTCTTCAGCCCACCGGGCTGGACGACCTCAAGCCAGGCCCTGGGCGGGGGCCTGTATGCGACGAACCTGATCGGCCCGACCGAGTCGCCGCTCCCGCCGCTCGTGTCGATCGTGGCGACGCGGGATGTGAACGCAAGTCAGGGGTCGAGTTACGCGCTGGCGGCCGCGCAGTCCGCGGCATCGTACACGGCGTCGATCGGAGGAGTCATCCTCACGCCGGTCCACGCGCTCACGGTGGGCGGGCATCCCGCGGCCGCGTACGGCGCGCGCGTCACGCTCGGGGGCGTCCTGGAACGGTACAACCAGACGATCGTGCTCGCGGGCGAGTGGAGCCGGCTGTACATCATCACCGCGGCGATCCCGGACGCGACGTGGCCGAACCACCCGGAGGACCTGGACTGGATCCTGGCCGGGTTCCGGATCGAGACCGCGCCACCCCCTCCCCCGCCGACGTCGGGAATCCCGATCTGGGCGATCGGCGTCGCGGCGGCCGGCGGGGCTGCGGCCGCCATTGGCGCAGCGATCTGGATCCTACGCCGGCGGAACACAGCCCGGAAGAATCTGCCCGAAGACGGCACGGACAGACAAACCCGTCCCACGAGGCCGGGCGACCCCCCGCCGGAACGGTGAGGGTCGAAGATCCACGTCCCGTGCTCGCGTGTCCCGAAGCGCCGATCACCGGACGTGGCACCCGGAAACCCCTTTCCGACGCATCGGGGGTTCTCGACCCCGGCCGCCGGATCTCCGACGACGATCACAGGCGAAATCGCGAGGGGAAGAATTGAGGCGGGTGGGCGTCTGGCCCGCGCAAACACGTATGTTTCAATTCCACCCTTCTGATCTACCTCGACAAGGCGGAGCTCCTCGATCCCCGGTCTCGCCTCCCGAATCGGTTGCTCGCCCCTCCCCGCATCCAAGACGACGCCGTCGGAACGGGCCGGCGGACAAGAAAGGAGCCGCCGAGCCGAAGAAAAAAAGACGCAGCGTTCTCGCCCACCCCTGAGGAATTTATAAGTAGATATGCATGGTTATGACCAATGATGCAAGAACGGACCACCCTGCCCGTCCGCAAGGCCACGCGGGACAAGCTGAAGACTTTTGGGGGAAAGGGAGAGAGCTACGACGTGATCCTTCGACGTCTCATGGAAATCGCGGAGGAAAGCGCGTTCTACGAGCGGCAACTGTGGATCTTGAAGGAGTCCCGATTCCATCCCCTCCACGAAGTTTGAGGTCCTTCTCTCCGACGAGGCGTTGTCGTTCCTGCGCGCTCTCGAGGCCCGTCGGCGCGACCGGGTCTTAGCCCACATCGAAGAACTCGAGGCGGATCCGTTCCGCCCTCGTCCAAGAGCGGACATAAAGAACTGCGGGCGCCACCACGGTGCGACGTTCTATCGGTTGCGGGTCGGAGACTTCCGCGTCGTTTACGTGGTGGAGGAACGCCAAGTCAAAGTCACCGAAATCTTTCGCCGTGGCCGAGGGTACCGGTGGCTCGAGTAGCCACTCCCGGGTTCTATTCGGTGTTGCCGGAGACACACTGGTTCACGAGGCGGCCCGACGGTTCCGGTGCCATAGCCCGATTCCGACCCCCGCGATCCCGACGGCCACGAACGGCAAGCCGATTCCTAGGAGCTCCGGCTGGATCCCCGCGACCCGGTACGAGACGCGGACGGCCTGCCCCCAATACTGGAATCCGTCGCCGTGGGCGAGGACGAGGTAATAAGTCCCGGAACCCGGGAGGTCCGCGGAGAACGAGCCGGACGCCCCCTGCGCGGAATACAGGCTCGGGGAGGTGCCGTCGAGGCGGAAGCTCTCGTATTGCGCCGCCCCGAAGACGAACAGGTCGACGAGGCCTCCGGCAGGATCGGCGAAGTCCCCGAACACGCGGCCTGCCCCGAGGACCTTGATCGGGTAGACGTAGGCCCACGTGGACCCGGCCGGGATCGTCGCGAGGGCGCCGTCGGCTCCCTGGAAGAACGAGGCCGCGAAGAGCCCTTGGCCGGAGAGGAACATCATCCCACCGACGAACAACAGGACCGTCGGCACCTTCAACGCACTCGCAATCGAACTCCTTGATAGAAACGCTCGGCCTCCCCCCACCGCGAACTCCTCCCCGGAAGAGATGGGTCGGAAACTATTTGTCGGTTCCCATGGCGACCCGTGAGGACCGCCTACGATGCCTCGGGTCAAGGCCGATCGGGCCGAGACTTACGGGTCCGAGCCGAAGCGCGCCGACGACCCGGCGAGGCTGAGAAACGGAGGGGAAAGCTGACATACGGTTCCATGTATCCGTGTATGCAGATGACAACGATCCGCTTGACCTCGACCGAGAAACGGAAGCTTCAGAAGGCCCAAGAAATCCTCGAGAAGCGATCGGCCCGGAAGTGGTCCCAAGGGGAGGTCGTCGCGGCCCTCGCGGAGTTCGCCCTCCGGCATCGGATCCTCCTGGCCCAGGCTTCCGAAGAGGTGAAGCCGGTCTCCGAGGACGATCCCTTCTACGATCTCTCGATCACCTTCGACATCGGCGCCACGGACGAGCGCACCCACGATCGGGTCTTGTACGGACGGCCTTGACCGGTGGACCACGCGTTCCTGAGGCGTGGGGGAAGGTTAATAGAGGTTAACCTCTTTACCTCTATAGGCATATGACCGCGAAGGTCAGCGTCTATCTCGATGAGCGGATCCTGGAGCGCCTGCGTCGCAGGGCGGTCGCGGAGCACGGGACGATGCGGTCTCTCAGCAGGGAAATCGAAGATCTCGCCCGAGATTCCTTCGTGATCGACGAACTGGAGGCCGCGCTCGTAGAATGGGCAAGGGGGCCGGCCGACGACCGCTACGGATTCAGCGACATCCGACCCCTCCGGATCCGACCGGGTCCTTCACTGACGGAGATGGTCCGGAGAGCGCGGGAGCACCGCCATGAGGTTCCTCCTCGACGCCAACGCCGTTCTTAAGCGATACGTGTCGGAGCCCGGCTCCGTTATCGTGACCAAGGTATTCGGGGCGGCCGATTCAGGGCAGGCGAGTCTCGTGTACTCCCTGTGGACCCTCGGCGAGTGCCTCGGGGTGCTCGACCGGCTCGACCGACAGGGTCGTTTGCCCGCCCGCGGTCTCGCCGAAGCGAGTCGGGCGTTGTTGGGAGAAACGACTCGGCTCACGCGGCTGGACGTCCTCATCGTGGTCCCCCTCGGCGTGAAACTGATTCGACGTGCTTGGGATCTCCTCCTCAAGCATCATCTCTACCAAGCGGACGCCATCCAGGTTGCATCGGCCCTGGAGCGAAGGGTCGACATCCTCCTCACGACCGATGCACAAGTTGCTCTCGCGGCGCGCGGGGAGGGCCTCCGAGTGCTCGACCCCGAGCAGGACGAGGCGGAAATCGCGAAGGCGCTTCGGCTGCGGTCTGGATCGCATCCTCGTCGGGCCGTGCACGGAAGAAGGACTCGCGATTGAGATTGCGCGAATCCTATCGGGGCCGTTGCCCTACGCGACCTGCACGCCGCGGTCATCTTACCTGTAACTGCGGGCTTCCCCATGCATCCCTACACTGGAGCCTTCAATGCGGGTCATCGGACCCGATGCCGTCGCCGGGGACCGCGAGGCCCGCCGCCACGTACGCGACACCCTGTCTTTTTGATATAGCGCCAACGGTATCCGATCGTCCGAAGGAGACGCACCATGGTTTTCATCAAGGACGAAGGAAGCGTGTTCGAAGCGCCGATCGACGTCATGTGGAAGTACATCCAATCGCCCGCGCACGGTCAGGCACACCGATCAATCCGGAATCGGCAGACCCAGCCTGCCGGCGAAAACACCCAGCTCGCCTCGATGGAGCGAAACGTCGGCGGGAGCTGGGTGAAGGTCGTGAACCGCCTCACGATCCTCCCGCCGCTCGGGATCGCCTTCGAGGCCCTCGAGGGTCCGTTTGCGGGCTCGAAGTTCGTGTACATCTACACCCCGCTCGGCGCGAAGACGGGCATCGCGGTGTACGGCGAGTACGCCTCGTCCCAGATCCCCGCGGGGCAACTCGAGAGCGCCGTTCGAACCTCGCTTGAAGAAGGGTTCAACGAAGACGCGCCGGCGATCCGCGGATTCGCGGCGAAGAAGTAGGTCGAGCTCCGCCGTCGTTCGTTGAGGAAATCGGAGACGGGATCTTTGTCAGGCCGGGGGAGTCGGCCGGATGTTTCGGTATTGGCGACGACGCACGGAAAACGCATACGCGGGAAACCCGGGAGGCGAGGTCACGATCGAAGAAATCGTCTAAGATCGACCCGCGACCTTTCTCCCATTTCGGATGTGTCTTCGGGGTGGGCGCTCGCGAGCCGGTCACGGGACGCGGACGAACCCGGCCTCTTCGAAGTTCCGGTCGAAGCTGAAAGCCTTGTCCGTCCCCAGATCCCGCATGACCACGAAGCTCGTACAGTCGGTCAGGCTCCAGCGCTTGTCCTGGTGGGATTGAAACAGGTCCAGGGCGGAACCGAAGTGGCCTGGGTCGATCCAGACCGTGGTGATCGCGGCTGAGGCGAGGATGGAGCGAAGGAGCCGGACGGCCGACTCCGTATCGGTTTCCATCCGCACGAACGTCGCGACCTCGTCGAGGACGAAACTCGTCGTCACAATCGAACCGTAGGCGCCCCGAGAGACCTCGGCCTGGAGCCTCTTGGCCTCAGGACCGTGCCGGTCTCCCGGGACCGCGAGTGCGACCCAGGCGCTCGTGTCGTAGAAAATCAGGCCTTCTCCCACCCATACAGGTAAAAATCGACCCGCTCCGAGGCGTCGGAGTGCCGACCTTTCTTTCGGGCGACCGGGAAGGCCACGAAGATCGGGTCCTTCGAATCGACCTCGTCCCGGATCGCGAGTCGGCGGATCGCCTGGCGCACGGCCTCCTTGATCGTCGTCTTATGGGCCCTGGCGTACTCGGCGAGGAGGGCGTGCTCCGTGTCGGAGACCTCCGTCTGGACGATTCTCATATGACATCTAACATGTTACATCAAATATTTAAGATGTTGACCTCGAGTCGGGGGAGTGTGGTATCGGTCATCCTTGAGGGCCCGGGCGATAAACGCCCCGGAGTCCAAGAACAGTTTCACCGTTTCCGCCGCCGGTAGACGACCTCATTCACTTCGGAGGCGTCCGTACGGTGGCCCGCTGTGAAGGTCTTCGACAGGTCGAACAACGGGTCCCAGGAGAGATCTCCTTCCCGCGCCGCCCACTCGGTCAGCGCCTGTCGGGCCGCCTCCTTCAAGGTGAGCCCTTTCGCCTCCGCCGTCTTGAGGACGAACGAGTAGACGACGGGATCGACCTCCGTCTGGATGACCTTTTTCGTGGGCATCGACGAGGAAAAGGGAGCATGTTGTACTTCCATGTTGGCGTTACATGAATCCACCGAATGCATGGACCTTCGGCATCACCGATCCCTCCTGCGATCAAGGTACTTCGACCGATCACGGGGAGGAGACGCACAAGACCCCGCGTCCGCCGCCAACCAGACGATAGAACCTCTCACAGCGGACGTTCGGTCGCTCCGTTCCCCGCCTTCGCGGCCAAGGAGGGAGTCGCCCACCTCCCGTCGCTCGGTTCGCGCCCCGGCTCGATGCAACGGCCGACGAGACAGAACAAACGGATCGCAGAAACCCTTTACTAGGCGTCCCCGGGTTCCGAGCCCCCAGGACGGGAACGAAGGGTTGGCGAATGGGGAACGCCCGCTTCGGTGGCTCGGCGATTCGGCCGCGCGACTCACGGCGGCGTCCGCCCTGCTGTTGGCAACGAACCTCCTCTGGATCATCGCGGTCGTCCTCAATGTGATCGGACCGGTCGGTTCGTTGAGCGCCGGTCTCCTGGCCTGGCTCGCCTTCGTCCTCGACATTCCCGGAGTCCTCCTTCTGGCGGCCGCGTACGCCGGGCTGACGCGGGAACAGGGGCTCGGCTGGAACCGTCGTCGGCTCGCGATCGTTTGGGGATTCATCTTCTGGACAGGCGTCTCCGTGTACTGGCGCTTCATACTCCCCCTCGCGATCGGGACGGACCTCCAGGATCTGTTCTTGGGGCTGCTGGGCGCGAATCCGGGGGGGCTGAGGCTGGCGCAGGCATCGTGGGCGAGCATGGACGAGCTCTTCGCCTGGTGGATCGCGGCCGGCGCGGTGTTCTTCGCGACCCATGTTCTGATCGCAGTGGATTATCGGCGTGCGTCCGAGGGAGAGTGGACCGCGGGACTCCCGGCGTACGTCTGGGTCCTCGGCGCGGGCGTGTCGCTCCTGTCGACGATCCTGATCGTGATGGCGCTCTTGCCCGTCCTGGCCGGCGGTCTGCTCGGGTCGACGTTCACCTCCGGCGTCGTCGGCAAGCTGCTTGTTGCGCCGAACGTGATGCTGTCGGGCTACCTTTCAAGCCTTCAATTGGGCCGATCGCTAAGGGCCGCACGACGGGCGAGTGCCGCCGGCTAGGCGTTCGAGCAGTAGGTGTCCCAGTACGGGAACGTAGGGGAGGTCTGGCCCGTGCAGATTTTTACCTGGGAGTAGGTGAACGGCCCTTGCGGCGAGCCGGAAGAGGGGATGCTGACCCACGTGATGATCGGGGTGATGCGGAACGAGTCGGTCGTCGTGAGCCTCAGGACGTTGCCGGAGAAGGGCCCCGAGAACGAGACCGTGACCGTCGCCCCCGCGGGAATGAGCAAGGGGACGGGAATCGTGATGTTCGTGTCCAACCGGCCATCCGTGAGACGGGTCCCGGGCGCCAGCGATTGAATCCGCGCCGTGGCCACGGTGATCCGGGTGGCGGTCGAGGCATGGTTGGTCACCGTCATGATTCCAAGGATTTTCCCGGTCGGTCCGGATGGGTGGACGACGTTCTGGACTTGGGCGGTGATCGTGAGGTTGCCGTCGTTGAGGATCGTGACGGTCATGTGCAGCAGGCCGGGTGCCGCCATCGCCGTGACCATGAGGACGACGGAGAGGATTGGAAGAGGCGCGAGAAATCGCTTGAGGCCCCATGGCGCCCGTCGAATCGATGTTGTGGTTGCGGTTCGCATGGAGGCAATCCCATCTGGAGCTCGAAGTGCGGGCATCCCGTCCGCGCACCCGATCGCTCCGGACCACCACCGGATCTTCCGCATATAACCGTTCCGGCGAAAGGAGGGGCTACTTGTCGCTCATCTCATGGGTGGGAGTGGACCAGAGGATTCCGTGATCTGGACACCGCGCTCGGAAATTCAGCACGCCCTTGAATCGCGGCCGCCGAGGAAGGCAGTCAGGGATTTCTTCGTTCAGACGCCGTCGCGCTCCCGCCGCCGGCACAGGAATGCACAGATCGTATTCGACGATTCGGGTGTCAGTCTTGGTTCGCCAACAGAAGGATGCCGAGCCAACAGTGTGCACATCAGACCAAGCACATCATGGCAAAACGCTATTATCCTCGGGGGGAAAACCTTGCGACTCATCACGACGCTGCTGGCGCGCGATTTTCTGAAGGACCGGCAGAGTCCGATCGCTCAGAACGTCCAAGAGGTTGAATCTACCCTCGATGACAAAAACCGGTCCAAAGATAGCATATACGACGCACACCGATGATTCACTGGAGACGGCTATGGAGGAGCGACCGGTTTCTATCGAAGAGGGCTTGGAGCCCGTCGCGGCGCCGTATGTGCGGTTCTCCGCGGGTCTTCAGGCGGTCCGAGGATATCGCCTCGACGAG
>Ga0209802_1002801_pt1 | contig 11989 bp, 9 predicted proteins | sample GraSoiAngelo_129_FD_185886 | JGI IMG/M metagenome (GOLD analysis project Ga0209802, IMG submission 185886) | Grasslands soil microbial communities from the Angelo Coastal Reserve, California, USA - 14_0927_12_40cm (SPAdes) (version 2) | ecosystem: Environmental > Terrestrial > Soil > Grasslands ... | reverse complement strand
CCATGATCCTGCGACAGCCCGGACAGGTGCGAACACGCTCCTGATGGTGTTCTCTAAAGCCTGTAGCGACCGAGCGCGAGACCCGCTTCGCCTCTATCTAAAGCGCGGCGCTTGTACTGGTTCCGGCTGCCGCGAATACTTCGGTAGCTTCTTGCTCCGCAATGGGGATGAAGGTGTGTACAACCTCCGTGTCGAACTGAGTTCCTGCACTTTCCAGAAGCCGACGGACCGCTTCGGTGTGAGGGAGTCCTTTTCGGTAGCAGCGGTTTGAGACCATTGCGTCGTAGGCGTCGATAACGGAGACGATACGCGAGACGATCGGGATGTCCTCCCGTTTCAGTCGTGCAGGATAGCCAGTCCCGTCGAAATTCTCGTGATGATGTAAAACGTACAAACTTGCGTCTTCGAGCCCAGGGAATAAGCGCAGGATGGACCAGCTATATTCAGGATGGCGGTTAATCAAAGCGCGTTCTTCAGAGGTGAGCGGACCTTGCTTTTTCAGGATAGCGTCCGGAACACCTATTTTGCCGATGTCATGAAGCAGGGCCGCGACTTCGACCTGATACATATGTTCTTCGGGAATATTCAGTTTTCGAGCGACTCGGATCGCCCACTCCGCCAATCGCGTGCTATGTACCCCGGTACTGATGTCCTTGAGATCGAGTAGCTGGTTAAACGCACAGATAAGCGAATTGCGAAATGCAAGGTGCTGTTCTTCCAGCTCTTTAATGCGTAGCACTAGAGGACCGGTTTGTGGAGAGAGTGGATCGCCAACTCCGGCAATCGTCATCGTCGCGCTTGCGCCTCGACTCGCCATCAGTGGCATGACTGCACGGCCTGGTAGGTGTCCAGTCGACCGTACCCCAGTTGCGGATCAGAGATGGAGTGGGCATGTGCCAGCCCAGAGGCAACTTTAGAACTTGTGCAGTTCCCGTTGGTGCCCAGCATCAGGGCAGCGGTTCCACTGACGAAGGGCGCACTGAACGAGGTTCCCCATCCAGCGGCATAAGTGCCCCAGGGATAAGTCGTCATTACACCTTCGCCGGGAGCAGCCATCCAGACCGGCGGCGCGCCGTAATTGGTGAATACCGATTGAATATCCGAGTTCGAAGTAGAGGCGACGTCGATCACCGACGGCAACGCGCCGGGATACACCGCTACTTGTTGACCGTCATTTCCGGCCGATGCGACTGAGATCACTCCGTTGCTGTTCGCATATTTCACGGCATTGGCGAGCTCCGCCGAGTAGGTCGGATAGTCGAAGCTCATGTTCAGGACCTTTGCGCCATTCTTCACTGCGTAGTAAATCGCCCGTAGAATATCGGAGTCGTAGCCTGCCCCGTTGGCGTTGAACGACTTCAGCGGCATGATCTTCGCTTGTGGCGCAACCAAATGCACGATGCCGGCGGTCATGGTTCCATGGCCAAAAGCCGAATACTGCGATCCGTCAAGCACAGCAACCGTTCGTTGATCGAGCACCGCAACCGTTCTCTGGTTGACTTGGGCGGTCTGGGCCTGGCTCAGATCCGGCGAAGTGCTAACGTCCGATTTCTCCGAGCCACCGTTAACATTTCGAGTGAAGTCATACCCGGACACAAGCAGATTCTGCAATACAGGATTCGTGGGGTCCACGCCGGTATCGATCACCGCAACCGTTACTCCAGACCCGGTGACGTGAAATGTGGATTGGGTTGAACTGGTGCGTATCACCTGGTTGGCTGGCTGTGCCACATAGCCGTGCCAAACCGTCTCGCCATAGTACGAGGTCGGCTTCTCGTCTGTCAGGTACGAGGGTGCCGGCCCTGCATAGGCCGCCTGAGTATTAACGACCTGGTCTATCTCGACATCAACAATGCCGAGTTGCAGGTTGATTTTCAATAGCGCCGTCACCGGATTCAGAATGGACGGGAAGGTGACCAGAAACAATTGTCCTTGTGGATCGCCCAGCCCACGGACGACATTGCAACCCAGCAGCGCACATGTCAGATTGATGCCTGAAAGTCCCAAGGAGTCGCGCACCACAAGACGAGCTTGGGCGTGTGCCGGTTGTGCAAGCAGTGGAATCAACAACAGCAGGCAGATCGCCACGCCTCGCCGTGCGAAATTAAATCTCCCACTGTCAGTCATCGTCTTCATCGTCAATTCTCCAGTGGGGGAGTTGCTATGTGCGTGGTTCCGAGATTCTAAAGTGACTCCTCTGTATCGCGCTAATTACACCTGTAATCTTTCCTGGTAACCTGCTTCGGTTCCCAACGTAATCTCACTCAGCGGCGCTGACAGCTTTCAAATTTGCTAATGGAATCCGAATTGTTCTCCGGCCATCCACATTAACCGAAAGCCGTAGGCCATCTTGTGGCTCGAATTCGAGTTGAAACTCCCCAGACACGTTTGCCCTGGCCTGGACGATAGGCAGTCCTTTTTCCGTCCAGATCATGATGGAAGCGCCGCTGGGCGAGACGCGCGGGATGCCCTTATCGAGCACCTGGCCAACCACACAGATCTTGTTGGACTGCGGCTGACGATCCAGACGTAGGTCTACCGTGAGTCCTTCGGCCTCGTATATCAGTTGCCTCGCGACCGCTACGGTGGAACGTATTCCCGCCGGCAAGGGCTGCGCGAATGTGTCAAATAAGAGGCTTGCTAAGACCGACGAACGCTGCTCCGGCGAGTGCGTGGCAGCGAATTCCTGTTTCACCATTCGAACTGCGCTGTCCGGGGGCGTGTAGGTTCTTTCATTGCCCAAAGTTGCCTGCACTCGGTTCCAGACATCGAATGCCGCTCTGCAATCCGAACAGCCACGCGCAAGATGCGATTTGACATTGGCTTTCATTTCGGACTCACCGATTCCACGAACGAAATCAGCCCAGGCTTGCTCCGAGAAATGCTCCATTCTTCAACCTCGGTTCGGATTTGGCGGTCAGTGCTCGCCGCTTTCAGCGACGAAGGCTTCTGCCCATCTGATACATAAGGGAGAGCAGCTCAGGAAAAAATATAGGGGCAGAAAACAATATTTAGGCGGACTTAAACCTTTCCTATCAATGTAAAAGGGGCCCAATAATAAGGATGTGGGCAACGTTCCCTCAATTCGATCATGGCAGCTTGCAGGGCCAGCGGCTTGGAGAGGCCCTGCTGCAGGCGAGTGTAGAACGCAATCATGAGCTCTTTGGTGCTACGGTCGTGAACGTCCCACAAACTGAGGACGAGCGATTGCGCTCCGGCCTGGAGCAGACCGCGAACCAATCCGACCACTTCGTCCCCCGGCCTAACCACATTTAGACCGGTTGCGCAGCCGCTCAAGACGACCAGTTCAGCCGGCAGCTTTAGGTGATACAGATCGTACAAACTCAAATACGATCCTCCCAGACGAATAGAGGAAAACATGGGATTGTCCTGACGAAAATATCCGTGCGTGGCAATGTGGACGATCCGGCTGCCAGGCCCATGAGCCCGCAGAATTTCTTCAGTTGCCGCAGAGCCCATAAAGAGTATTGAGTCCGGCAGAATTGATTGCAGGGCTTGCACCTCATCAGCGATCGAGGGCGCTTGGGCATCCGGGATACCCAGGATCAGCGACTCTCCCCAAGTGTTTGCCTGTTTTTGCTGGCAGAGCGCATAAATGCTCGCACTCGGAGCGTAGGAAACAGAAAATTGATCGACTAGATACGACTCGCCGTCATGCAGGGCATGGAACGGAACGTAGTGAAGCAGGCCATGCGGAACAAAAACCAGGTGCTTGGCATTGAACAAATTACGCACCGGCGCAATCAGCTCCTGATAGAGATTCTTCAGGTGTGCCTGCGTGGATTGCAGCATCGATTCTTGGAATGTGCTGACGTATTGTGGATCGAGCCGAAACTTTGAGAGCTGGAATTGCAACAACTGCAGCAGCTTTTGCACGCGCGATTGCAAGGTTACAGGGCAGATCTGCAAATCATTGTTGCTGAGAACGCATGCGAGGATGCGATCTTGCACGGAGAAATACTCCACCAAGGCGGTGGTCGGAAAAACGGTGGCGCGAATCTCGTCGAGCGAAATGTTGCTCGGCGCCTGCAATCCTGCATCGCTCATCTCAACCGCAGTCGCCTCTTGGGCTGCGCGCATGAGATCGTGTTCCCGCTCCCGCGCCTGCTGCTCTAATTTTTGAATTCGCTCCGGCGACCGTTCTTCAGGGCGAAGTTGCTCTCGTTCAATCAGGTTGTAATACCAGTTCAGTTCCTCGCGCAGGGCGCGAATCGAACGCACCAGTCCACTTTGCCCGGCATCGGCTTCTGAGGGCACGTGTACGGGCTGGAGCAGAAGATCCATCAAGCTGCGGGATTTCGCCTGCTCAATATAGCTGAACGCTTCTTCAAACCCGCCTGGCCGGTGGAGGCAGAGGTCGATGAGGTTCTCATACACCTCAAGTTTGTCGTGGAAGAAGGCGATCTTTAGCTCTTCGCCTCGCAGGTTTCCTCGGAGCGTCTCCAGCAAGCTCCGCGCACGGCAGTATGACTCGTAAGCATGATCGTCGTTGCCGAGTGCTTGTGCGACCTTGCCCGATAGAAACTCTGCCTGGCAGGCGAGCACTGGCCTCTCTAATTCCTTCAACTGCTGAAGGGCGGAATCGCAGTGCTGACGTGCTGTAGAGCTGTCATTCAGGCGCAGCGCGATGCGCGCGAGAAGCAATTCCGCCAAAACCGCTTTGCTGCGCATTGTGGAAGCAGTAAAGAAATCGCGTGCCATAGTCGAGAGCCGGCGCGCCTCGAAGAGTCGGCCTCCATTAAAGAGCACCAGCGCCTGATACAAGTCGATGAGCGAGGGCCAAACCTGATTTTTGTCGCCGACAAACTGTTCTCTTGCCTTGGTAAACAGCTTCAGCCCCTCAAAAACCTGCCCCTGTTGGCTGGCGGCAATGGCGGCGAAGGCCAGCGCCTTGGCAGCTTCGTAGCCAAACCCGAGCTGCTGAAAGGCTTCGTGAGCGGCAGGCGCAAGTTCGGCCGCTTCTGCGCTCAGGTTGAGTTCGAGATAGATCTCAGCAAGATCGAGATTGCACAGCGCCATTTGGTACGCATCGCCTGCTTTTTGTGCGTTGGCGGCGGCATCGCGAAGCATCTGGATCGCGCGTCCATACTCGCCGCGAAGAAAATGGAGATACGCGATGTTGTAATCTGCATAAGCAACGAGAACCGGCATGCCTTTCTGTTCGCAGTGCTGGCGGGCTTGTTGATGGAGTTCCAGTGATTTCGTAAACTCGTTTACGCTGATGTAGCAAAGCGAAAGATTGCTCAGCACCGCAGCGAGGCCTTCGGGATCATCGTGCAAAAGTAGTTCTTGATAAGCGCGTTCGTAACACGCCAGTGCTTCGGTGAACCGATCCTGGCGATGGTAGATGTTCCCGATGTTGATTTCCAGCCGCGCTAAGCGCCAAGCATTTCCTTGATCCGCGAAGATGTTCCGGGCGCGTTCGCCCGCCGCCAGCGCCTGGTCGTAGCGCCCCAGCAGAAGCAGCGGCTGAATTGATCCGCTTAGACTGCGCGCCAATTCGAGCTGTTCGCCTGCGACTTCAAATAGGGCCGCGGCACGCTCGTGCATTTCGATGGCGCTGGAATGTTGGTCCAGAGAGTAGAGCGCGTTGGCTTTGGCGCGCAGGCTCTTTGCTAAAGCCATCGTACTGCCTGCGGTTTCCGCAACCGCAATTGCGAGATCTGCTAGGCGCTCGGCATTGGCGGCACTTACACGGACCGCTTGCCGCACGCGATCGGTGAGCGTGGAGACAAGCTGATCCCAGTCGAGCGACGGATTCTGCGCGATTAATTCCCTGCGGCCAGCGTCGTCGTCAAGCGCCAGCAAACGCTCGATCATGGCGTCACATTCGGTCCGCTGAACGGCCTTCACGCTCACTTAGAACCCCATGTTTTCCAACTGTTGTTTAAGTTTTCCCAAACAGCGTCCGCGGATGAAGCCGATCGAGCCTGTGGCAATGCCGAGTTCCTTTGCAATCTCCTGGTAGGGACGAGGCGGAGTCTCGAAAAACAGCATACGAATCATCCGCTCACATCGTGGAGACAACTGTGCAATCGCGTCGCGGACCATCTGTTCTTTTTCAAGTTGGACAAGCAGGTCGCCAGGGAGCGCCGACGGACTACCGTTCACTGGCGGTAGCTCGGCATCCTCCTCAGCGAGTGCTACGTGCCTTTCCGCTCTGCGCCGGCATTGAAGGCACTTGTGATAACAAGTCTGCATGAGCCATTTCGGCAAGGCACTCGGTTCGCGCAGTCGTGGCAGGTCGGTAAGCAGGTCGAGGCATACCGCCTGGAAAATGTCGGCTGCATCGTCGTACAGGCCCAGCTTGATGGGAATCGAAAAGATCAGGTTCTTGTATTTGTCTACGAGGGCTGACCAAGCCTTCTCGTCACCCTGCAGGCATTCAGCTACCAGGCGATCGTCAGGCCAGGAGGCCCGACTTTCGCGCTGCATTTTTGCCGCAACCGTCACCGGATTCCGGCTCTTTCCATGCCTCTGGTTTCGGTGCGTAGGTAAAGCTGGTCGGCATTCCACAGTGTGTAATGATCCAGCACTGCGGGATGAAAATTGCCGACCTGAGCCTTCGCGCCGGCCAGAACATTCGGCGTGGCAAGAAAAACGAAGGGCAGGTTTTCGGCGATGAGTTGCTGAACTCGATTATAAAGCCGCTTCCGCTTCTCGTAGTTCAGCGTGATCATCTGCTGCTGCATCAACTGATCAATTTCTCGCTCCCAATCGCTGGCGGGCTGCGTTTCTCCGAGATGCCACAGATGAGTGCTCCCGCTCGAAAGCCATACATTCATCTCAGGATTGGGATCAGGATCACCGCCGCCCAGGCCCATGATGGCTGCTTCGTAAGCAAAACTCTGGAATACGCGATCGAGCATCGCGCGAAAATCGAGAGGCACAACATGAACCTGCATGCCCAAATGCGCTAGATCATCCTGCACCAGCGTCGCCATCTTCATGCGTTGCGTGTTGGACGAACTGGTAATGATGGAGAACTCGACCGCTTTGCCCGATGGATCGAGCAGTTGGCTGGCGTTATTCCAGGAGAATCCGGCAGACTTTAGCAGTTGTCGCGAGGCGTCCAATGAACGTTGCGGATGAGGGATTGCCTGGTTGACCCAAAGCTTGTTGCCAGGACCGACATTGCCCCAAAGCGCCGTGCCTCTTGCGCCGTACACTAAGCGCACTATCGAGTCGCGGTCAATCGCGGCCGATACCGCCTGGCGAAACTTGAGATCGCGAAACCAGGTTTGTTTGCCGGAAATGATGTTCAATTTTTTAGTTGCAAGATCGTTGAGATTGAAGACCAGGAAGTTGTATTCCAGGCTGGGACCGAGGTCGACCAGTTGCGAGCCAGTACGAGTGCGCTCCTTTGTCAGCAACGCAAAATTCTCTGAGCTCAACCGGCTTACCATATCGGTTTCACCGGCTTCAAAGCGCATTACCTGCGCGTCTTCGCTGCCGACGAAGAGAAATACTAACTCGTCCAGATATGGCAGGCGATGGTTGTCATGATCGGCTTTCCAGTAATAGGGATTGCGTTCTAACACGATTCGCTGTCCGGCGAGATATTCCTTGACCCGGAACGGACCTAAACCCACGACTTCGGCGGGCGGGGTGTTTAATGACCAACTCTGGACGAACCGCCCCTCGCGATAGGGCTTTTCGAGGATGTGCTTCGGCAGCATGGCCAGGCCATCAAAGATTCTTTCTGCGGCGGCATAGGGCCGAGACAGCGTAAATAGCACGGTGTACTGATCCACCTTGGTTACGGTGAGCGGCTTGCCATCAATGATCAGCAGGTCGCGCTGTGGTGAATTCACCGCTTCATCCAGGTAAACCGTAAAAGAAAAAATCACATCGTCTGCGTCGAATGGATGCCCATCCGAAAACCGGATGCCTTTGCGAAGCTTGAGAGTGAACGTGCGCCCATCTGCCGATGTTGTCCAAGACTTTGCCAATCCGGGCTCGCTTTGCTGCGATGCCCGATTGATGGTGATCAAGTCCGCCATGAGGCGGCCAATGACCTCGCGTGAGACTGCATCGGTTGCAGTGACTGGATTCAGAGTTTTGGGTTCGGAACGTTGTCCGATTACTAAGTGTCCGCCGTAGCGGCCTACCTCGCCTTCCACGCGCTGCAATTCCTCGGCCGGATTCAGCGCCGCAGGGTTAGGTGCTGCGACGACGCACGGGGCAGCGAGCAGACACACGTAAAGGGCAAGGCGAGCTACGAGTTTCATAACACCCCTTCCCCACAGAACTCTGTTCAGATTGAATGAGATTTTAACCGCGAATGGAGCGCATCAGCCAACCACCAGTAGATTACGGAGGTAACGACAAGCGCGCCCGCAGGAGCCAGCAGCCAGCCGTATGAGACCAGCACGTTATATTGCTGCAGCGTGCTCAACATGTTGCCCCAGCTCGGCACCGGTTCACTGACGCCGAGTCCGAAGAACGACAGCGTGGCCTCTGCCGCAACATACTGTGGAACCAGCAGGGCAGCTTGAGTTAAAAGAACTCCAAATGTTTCCGGGAAAACGTGCCGGCGCAGCAGGTAGAAATCTGAAGCGCCAAAACCTCGCGCCGCCGAGACGTAGTTACGCGCTCGTGCGCTGAGAACCACTCCTCGGACAAGCCGCGCGGGACGCGCCCATCCAATGAGGCCGATGACGCATATAAGAAGGAGGAATGTTCCAGCGGGGCTGACGTGGAGTGGCAGGAATGCTCGCACCGCAATCAGGAAATAGAGCCAAGGCAGTGACAAGAACAGCTCGGCGGAGCCCATCAGCGACTCGTCAAACCACTTGCCGTAATAACCCGAGATTGTACCGATGATAGTTCCTGTCGTCAGCGAGAGAAGTGTCGCCAATACGCCTGCGGCTAGGGATATCTGGCCACCATACAACAACCGCGAAAACTCATCGCGGCCGAAGCCATCAGCACCGAAAAGGAAGATGTGCGCGGGTTCGTCCACTCGGAACAGGTGTGCGTTGGATCTGAACATCCCGAGGATCTGATAATCGTCTCCTCTAACGAACAGGTGAACGGGATATTCGTGAGTGCGGTCTTCTTGATAAGAATCGACCACAAGCATCGAGGCGTAAACAAATGGCCGCAGGTGAAAACCCGAAGCGTCCACAAAGTGCAGCCGAGTAGGTGGAGCATAGGGTAATTCTCGGTTCTGCACACCAGGATCGTAGGGCGCGATGAAGCCGGCGAATATTACAATCACATGCAAGAGCACTAAGGCCAATAACAAGATCAGCATTTTAGTTCGCATCGGATTCTCCGGCGCGAATCCGCGGATCGGAAGCCAGCAACAACAGGTCGGCGATAAAATTGCCGGCCACCATGAACACCGCTGAAAACATCACCCCTCCGATGACCAGATACAGATCACGTGAGAGCGTCGCATCAAGGATTAGCGGTCCCAGGCCAGGCCAGCCAGTGACAACTTCCACCAAAAGCGACCCGCTGAGCAAGCCAGCGAGGGAAAAACCAAACAACGAAATCGCCGGATTCGCCGCCACCGGCAGAACATGACGGAACAACAATCGAGTGCGGCCGATTCCCAGTCCACGCGCTGCTTGTATGTACGGCGCTTCCAACACCTCAAGGACGCTAGACCGGACGTGTCTTTCAATCACAGCGATGCTGGCTAATACCAGGACCAACGTGGGCAGCAACATGCGTTGCGCGATGTCGTGGAATTGCCCCCACATCGAGAGTTCTTGGAAACCCAGAGATCTCATTCCGCCCACAGGCACGATTCGTGTGCGAACCGCTAGCGCGAGCAGAGCGATAGCAACAACGATTTCCGGAATGGAAATTAACAACGAGCTTCCGACTCCTACGACTTTGTCCAGCCACCGTCCGCGAGAAGCTGCCGTCAGGACGCCCAATGGGACCGAAATGAGCCAGGTCAGAAACATTGCCGTTGCAGTGAGCAAGAGCGTATTTTTTGCGCGCGCCCAGAGGAGCGGCGCGACTGGTGTGTTGTACGCGATTGAATACCCGAAGTCTCCGCGGACTAGCGCTGCCATCCATCGCGCATATCTCACCGCCAGTGGTTGATCCAGTCCGTATCGCGCGCGTAAGGCAGAGATGGTCTCGGGCGAAATCTGCGGATTGAGCCGCATCTCGTCAAAGAAGCTTCCAGGCGCCATTTCTGTAAACAAAAAGCAGAGTGCCGACACCCCCACCAGGAGCAAACCTGCACGCAACAGCCTCCGGCCCAGGTATTTCATCGGGAGCCTCCAAGCACATCCGCGTAATTTTTTTGGAAAGCGTTCGCCGCTGCCATCAGCGCTTTGGTCTCCGGGTGATTGGGACTCGAAATCACTTGCGCTGTCGGACCCTGCTCCACAATTCTCCCTGCCGATATGACCGCAATTGCATCCGCCAAGTGCGCCACAAGCGCCATGTCATGGGAGATGAAGAGATAGGTGAGCGAATGCGCTGCTTGAAGGTCAAGCAGCAGGTTGGTAATTTGCGCCTCTGTAGAGAGGTCGAGGCCCGAAAGCGCTTCGTCCAGCACCAGCAGTTTTGGCTGCAGCGCGAGCGCCCGCGCGATGGCCAATCTTTGTCGCTGCCCCCCGCTGAATTCCATCACCGAGCGGTCTGCCGAGTTCGGCGCAAGGCCAACTTCGCTCATTATTTCTTGGGCACGCGTCCGGCGATCCTCCTTGCTGCCGCGCCCCTGAATCAATAATGGCTCCTCGATGATCTGCGCCGCCGAGAACCGTGGGTTCATAGAGGTGACTGCATCCTGAAAAATCATTTGGATTTCACTGCGGCATGGGCGCAGGTCGTGATTTCCCAGCCGTGAAATGTCTGTGTCGCCCACCCAGATTTGGCCGGCATCAGGTCTTTCCAGCCGGCTCACACAGCGGGCAACCGTAGATTTCCCCGATCCCGAGCTTCCGACCAGAGCCAGAGTTTTCCCAGGAGGTATCTCAAAATCAACATCTTGCACCGCGGCGACGGGAACGCGTCCCCGTAAAATACCGCTCCGGCGCACGTAGTGTTTCGTTAGGCCGCACACGCGCAGGAAAGGCAGGCTGTTTCCGGCAGTGTGCGCGTCAGTTTCCATACTTGAAGCAGCTCACCCTGTGAAATGGCTCGGGCGTCAATTCTCGTGGATCGCAGTTCGTGCATACTTGCATTCTTTCCGGGCAACGCGGTTCGAAGCGGCATCCTCCCCCGATGCGCGTCAAATCGGGCGCCTCGCCATTAATGGCCGGAAATCGCGCGTGGCTGCCGGGTACGCTCGCGAAGTACCGCTCCGAAAGACGCACCAGCGCTTGCGTGTAGGGATGAAGAGGTCTCCGAAAAATATCCGCCGTCTTCCCCTCTTCAACAACCTGGCCGGCATACATAATGACAATACGATCGGCAAGTCCAGGAAAAATGGTTGGATCGTGGCTAATCACCAGGAATGCCGTGCCATCTCGCTTGCGAATTTCACATAGCAGGGCAAGAATCTCCGCCTGCAGCGATGCATCGAGCTTGCTGGTAGGCTCATCGGCAATCACTAGGACTGGGCGGCATGCTATTGCTTGCGCGATCCCGACCCGCTGCCGCTGACCTCCACTAAGCTGGTGAGGGTAAGCAGAATAAATTTGCCGCGGTAGGTCGAAACCGACGGCCCGCAACAACTCTTCCACGTGCTGCCTGCGCTTGCTGCCATTCATCGCGAGATGAGCCCGAACGACCTCTGAGATCTGGTCGCCAACTCTTATCACTGGATTCACCGAGAGTGCAGGATCCTGTGAAATCAGGGAAATTTCTTTACCGCGAACTGTCCGCAGCTCCAGTTCTGTCATCGTCGGTAGGTTTCGGCCCCGGAACATAACGCTTCCGCTCTCGAGGGCGTACGGGGGAAGCAGGCGGAGAAGTGCCGCGGCAAGCGTGCTCTTGCCGGACCCAGATTCTCCCAGAACACCTATCACCTCGCCCCGATGTATCTCAAGGCTTG
>Ga0209802_1002799_pt1 | contig 11991 bp, 10 predicted proteins | sample GraSoiAngelo_129_FD_185886 | JGI IMG/M metagenome (GOLD analysis project Ga0209802, IMG submission 185886) | Grasslands soil microbial communities from the Angelo Coastal Reserve, California, USA - 14_0927_12_40cm (SPAdes) (version 2) | ecosystem: Environmental > Terrestrial > Soil > Grasslands ... | reverse complement strand
GCCTTAAATGCCCAAAGCTCGGCGGACGGTCTTGCGGTCGCTGTGATGGACCTCTTGCGACTTGTGATAGTTGCGCTTGCGCTTCTTCGACTTGTGCTCCAGAAGGTGGCTCTTCCAGGCGCTCGCCCGCATGAGCTTGCCGGTCTTGGTCACGCGGATCCGCTTGGCCAGACCCTTTCTGGTCTTGAGCTTAGGCACTGGCGGTCTCCTTGCCCGCGGCCGGAGCGGCTCCCTGGCGGCTGGGCGCGAGGATCATGAACAGGTTCTTGCCTTCCAGCAGCGGCTGTCGCTCCACGACGGCGAAGGGGCGTGCGTCGTCGGCGACCCGGTCGAGGATTCTCCTCCCGATGTCCTGGTGGACCATCTCGCGGCCCCGAAACATGATCGTCACTTTCACCTTCTCGCCTGCTTCGAGGAACTGCTTCAAACCCTTGAACTTGGTCTGGAAATCGTGCTCGGCCACTTTCGGCCGCAGCTTCATCTCCTTGAGCTTGATGACGTTCTGCTTACGCCGCTGATCCTTCTCGCGCTTGATGGTCTCGAACTTGAAACGTCCGTAGTCCATGAGCCGGGCGACCGGCGGGCTCGCTTGTGGCGCCACCTCGACGAGGTCGAGCCCCTTCTCGCTGGCGATCCGCAGAGCGGCGTCCAGTGACACTACCCCGAGCTGGTTGTTCTGGTCGTCGATCAGCCGCACTTCGGAGCTGCGGATCTGATCGTTGATCCTTAGCTCCTTAAACGAGATGAGACGTTACCTCGGCCAAATTCAGTGTTCTTAGTATTCCTCCAAGCAGATAAAACAAAACGGACAGCAGGTGCCGTCCGTCATTCCGTACCCCTTCGAGCGGTGCCCTGGGGGTGAGGGGTCGGTCCCTGCTTCAGATGCAGGATGGTACCTGAAACGTAACCGCACGCGCAAAGCGGCGTTGAGATAGATGATTCCGGCCGTGAAGCTCACATCGCTCGTGGCGCTCGCCTTTCTGGTTGCGGCGTGTGGCGGCCTGGGATCCCACGCCACTGCCTCCCCATCGCCCAGGGCGAGCGGATCGATCGCTGCCTCACCGACATCACGGGCAGGCGCATCCCCGGCGCCGCTCACGGGGGCATTCGCGGTTCTGGCCACCTCGACAAGCGCTGACACCTACACGGTCAGCATCGTCGGAGTCGACGGGAAGGTCGTCGCTTCGGCGCAGGCGAGTAGCCCGACCGCCGTCACGTGCGGCGATGCCGCAGCAGCGGTCCTCCCCCTCCCCGTCAGCACCAGCGACGACCGCGCCTACTACATGGACGCCCAGGGCGTGGTGCGGTTCCTCACCGTCCAGGGCGAGTCACGGCGTGCTACCACGGTTCCGGTCGGAGGCGGCCGCCGCAGCATGTTCGCCGTCAGCCCCGATGATCAGCGGATCGCCGTCATCGTCAGCGATTTCACGTCCGCCGGCGCCTCGATAAGGCTGTACGTGGAGGATCTCAACGGCGGCACCAATCACCTGGACATCTACAGCCAATCGAATGCCTTCAGCCTGTGGCCGGTCGGCTGGCACGGGACCGACAACCTGGTCGTGGGGAAGGTGCCCGCTTGCACCCAGGGTGGCGGACCGTTCTCGGCTTCGCCTCAAGAGCTGCACGTGGTCGATCCGGCGACGGCGCTACGCCGATTCACACTCGGTGGCCCCACATGTCTCGTCGCGGGTTCACCGTCTCCGGCAGGCGTGACATGTGAGGACGCCGCGTCCACGCAGCTGCGGGTGATCGGCTGGACGGGGGGCATCGTCAAAACCTTCCCTCTCAGCATCACCGCGCCTGCCTACCTGTCGCCTGACGGCAACTCCGTCGCGGTCGTGGGCAAGGGAGTGACGAACATCTTCGTCGGAGGCAGCCAGAACTTCGAGGCCTGCGGCTGGATCGACTCCACGCACATGATCGGCGGCACCAGCGCGCAGCCGCGGGTCTGGGACTTCACGAAGGCCAATCTCATCCCCATTGCCGCACAGGGCATTTGCGCGGGCCGGCTACCGGGAGGCCTTTAGTCGGATCGGCGCCGCTCGGCGACCTCTTGCGAGACTCGCTCGGCGAACGCCTCCAGTGATTCATCGGTCTGCTTGCCGGCGCGATCGCGGACGTTGACGTGAGCGGACTCTGCCTCGCGAGATCCGGCGATCGCCATGTAGGGCACCTTGCGCGCCTGCGCGTCGCGGATCTTGCGCTGCATGCGCTCTGACCGGTCGTCGACCTCGACGCGGAGACCTTTCTTCCGCAAGCGATCGGCCGCCGACCTCGCGTACGGAGCCTCTGCGTCGGTGATCGGGATGACCACCACCTGCACCGGATGCAGCCAGGTTGGGAACGCCCCCACCCAGCGCTCGATGAGGTAGCTGAACAGCCTTTCCATCGCGCCGGCGGCGCCGCGATGGACCATGACCGGGCGCTGCCGCGACCCATCCTCGGCGACGTACTCGAGATCGAAGCGTTCGGGCAGTTGGAAGTCGACCTGCACGGTCGAGTTCGTGAACTCACGCCGATGGGCGTCGCGGACCTGGAAGTCGATCTTCGGCCCGTAGAACGCGGCTTCGCCAACGCCGACTTCGTAGTTCTGGCCCATCGATTCGAGCGCTTCCATGAGAGCCGCCTCGGCTCGCTGCCACTCGTCTTCGGTGCCCAGCCACTTCTCTTTCACGTTGTCGCGAGCAGAGAGCCGGTACGAAAACTCGTCGATGCCCAGCACTTTCGAGAAATAGAGTGCGATGTCGATCGCGCCCTTGACCTCGTCCATGAGCTGGTCGGGCGTGCAGAAGATGTGCGCGTCGTTCAGCGCGAAGGCGCGGACTCGGTTTAGTCCGGCCAGGGTTCCTGAGCGCTCGTAGCGCCAATTGTTGCCGATCTCCGCGATGCGCATGGGCAGCTCCCGATAGCTGCGCAGCTCTGATTGGTAGACGACGATGTGATGCGGGCAATTCACGGGACGGAGCTCCAGCTCTTCGCCGTCCTCGAATCGTATCGGGGGATACATGTACTCGGCGTACAGCTGGGCGTGGCCGCTCTGCCGGTACAGGTCCAGGCGCGCAACGTCGGGCGTGCGCACATGCAGGTATCCCCGCGCCAGCTCTTCGTCGACGATGAAGCGTTCCAGCTCGCGGCGGACGGTGGCTCCTGCCGGCAACCAGATCGGAAGACCCGGGCCGACGCGCTCGTCGACCATGAACAGCTTCAGGTCTTTGCCCAGCTTCTTGTGGTCGCGCTTCTCGGCCTCTTCGAGGAACTTCAGGTAATCGTCGAGCTCTTTGGCGTTGGACCACGCGGTTCCGTAAATGCGCGTCAGCTGCGGTTGCTTCTCGTCGCCACGCCAGTACGCACCCGCGACGCGCAGGAGCTTGAAGGCCTTCAGTTCTTTGGTCGACCGCACATGGGGCCCGCGGCACAGGTCGAGGAAATCACCGGTGTGGTAGACGCTGACGTCGTCGCCTTCGACCTTGTCGTTGATCAGCTCCACTTTGTAGTCCTGGCCGCGACGGCGAAATTCGTCGATCGCCTGCTGCCGCGACATCGTCTCCTTGACGAATGGCCGGTCTTCCTGCGCGATCCGTCGCATGCGCGACTCGATGGCGCCGAGATCGGTCTCCGAGATCGGCCTGCTGAACGCGAAGTCGTAGTAGAAGCCGTCCTGCACGGGCGGGCCGATGCCGTACTTGGCGTCGGGATAAAGCTCCATGACCGCGGCGGCGAGCAGGTGCGCGGTCGAATGGCGAAGGATGTGGAGCGGATCTTCGCTCGATTCGTGGTCTCCGTAGCCGGCCATGAGGCCGTCAGTATATGAAGCCCCGTGAACCCAACCGCGATCGTCGACGCGCTCGGCTACCCCGCCGCCGGGCTCGGCATCCTGATCGAAAGCGCCGGTGTGCCCTTTCCAGGCGAAGCGCTGCTCCTGGCCGCGGCCGCGTGGGCGGCGGCGAGGAACCACAGCATCGTCCTCGTGATCTTGTTCGGGTTTCTCGGTTCGGTCGCCGGCGCCGACATCGGTTACTACCTCGGCCATCGCGGAGGCAGGCCGTTCATCGAACGCTTCGGCAGCATCTTTCGGATCCGCCCGGAACACATCGCCCGCGCCGAGATGTTCTTCGCCCGCCACGGCGACAAGGCGGTCCTGACCGCGCGATTCATCCTCGGCTTGCGGACATGGGGCTCGATGCTCGCCGGGATGGCGCACATGCCGTTCTGGCGCTTCCAGGTGTTCAGCGCCCTTGGCGGCCTGGCGTGGGCCGTCGCCGTCGGCGTGGCCGGCTACCTGCTCGGCAGCAACCTAGCCCTGATCGCAGCCGTCATCCGCGACATCGGGATCGGCGGCGTGGTCGTCATCGCCCTGCTCGTAGTCATTGCGGTGCTGGCGCGAATGCGCGCCGCCCGGCAATAGCGAACGTCACCGCTCCCGCGACCAGCAGGACCCCCAACCCTCCGATGACGTGCGCGGTGCCGACAAGGTCGGAAAGCGCAGCCGCCGCGAGCACAGGAATGGCGGTGACTCCGTTGATCACCATGTAGAGGAGAGCGAAGATCCGGCCGCGCAGCTCATCGCTCGTGCTCTCCATGAGGTAGGTGATGGCCGGGATCATGATCGCGCCGAACTCGATGCCGAGCAACAGGCTGAAGACCGCACCCGTGATCCGAGCGTGGACGCGAAGATCGGGCACCTGCACCATCGCCTGCGGAACGGCCGCAAGCGCCAGGAGCGTGACCCCGTTCGCGATGAGCGATCCAATCAAGATGCGCGAGCGGTCCACGTGGCGGAGGAACTGGCCGAGCAGGACAGCGCTGAGGATGGCTCCGCCGGTCGCCGGTCCAAGGATCACGTAAGAGTCCTGTGCGGCGATTCCGATCACGTGGCTCACGTACGCGGGCGCGAGTGTGAAGAGCATGAAGAGCACCAGGACCGCGATGCTCACCTGGCCGAACGCGAGCATCAGGCCGGGGGACGCGCGGAGCGCATCCAGGCCCTCCTTGATGTCCACCACCATCCTGTGGAAGCGGTTGCGTGACTCTGTCACCGGCGGCTCGTGCGTGCGCTCGAGCGGCGGGATGTCGGACGCGAAGATCAGCGCTCCGGCGATGGTGAGCAGCACGGCGGCCATCCAGTAGGGCGCGTAGAGGTCGATGCGCGAAAGGATCGGGGCCAGCGCTCCGCCTACCACGAGTGTGAGAACCATGGTCAGCAGCGCCATCGAGTTCGCGGTTATCAGCGCCGAGCGCGGAAGGATGGTCGGGATCACCGCCGCCTCCGCGGGCGCAAACAGCTGGCCGACCGACGAGAAGATCAGCGTGATCAGCAGCAGATGCAGGAAGTCGTTCTGCAATCCGGGAACGAGCGCGGCCAGCGGGATCAGCGCCACTGCTCCGGCGCGACCGAAGTTCGACCACATCATGATCTGCTTGCGGTTGACGCGATCCGCGATCACGCCCGCCGGCGGCGCGAGCAACACCGACGGCACCGTGTACGTCAGGAGGACGATGGCCACCGGAGTGCTGCCGCCCGAGATCTTGAACGCGAGGATGATCAGCGAGAAGAGCAGGAACTTGTCGGCGAGCTGTGCGGCGAGCTGAGCAAACCAGATGTTCCTGAACGCGGTGAACCGCAGGACGGTTCGAAAACCGCCAGGGGTCTCGACCGGGAACCGGAATGGGGCTTCCACCGCCGTCAGAGCTTAGCGAGAGGGTCTGGCATTGAATTCTCGGTAGACCGCCTCCCACTCGCCGAGCGTGAGCGTCTGCGGCCGCCGTTCGGGATCGATGCCCGACTCGCGCAGGCGAGCCGCGGCGCTCGTGCTGCCGATGCCACTGATGCGGCCCAACGCTCCGCCCAGCTGCTTCCGGCGAAATTGGAACACCGCCTCGACGAGCCGGAAGAAGGCATCCAGGTCGGGGACGTCGACGGCCGGCCGCTCGCGCACCTCGAGCACGACGCACGCCGAGTCGACGCGCGGCGCCGGCGTGAAAGCCGACGCGGGAATCGTGAACCGCAAGTTCGCGGTTGCGAACACCTGCACCGCAACGGTGGCGAGGCTCGCACCGCCCGTCGCCGTCCAGCGCTCGGCCACTTCCTTCTGGACCACGAGCGAGAGGCGATGGGGACGCGGCGACGTGTCGAGCAGCTTTCGGATCAGAGCGCCAGTCAGGTTGTATGGGATGTTGCCCGCGACGATGTGACCCCCATTCGGAAATTTCTGGGCTTGATCCAGCCGCAAGATGTCTGACTGCACGATCTCGACGTTGGGGAAGGCGCCGACCACCTCATGCAGCACAGGAATGAAGCGGTGGTCGAGCTCGACGGCGACGAGCCGGCGGCATCGCTGAGCCAATGCGACCGTCAGCGCTCCGGCTCCGGCGCCGACCTCGAGGACGTCATCCTCGCCAGTCACTCCTGGCGCTTCGGCGATGCGATCGCGCAGTGCCGGATCGATGAGGAAGTTCTGGCCGAGGGATTTCTTCAGGTCGATGCGGTGCCGGTGGAGCAGCTTCGAGAGCTGATCCGGGTCGGCCGGGTCGATCACGTCATCTTGCGGAACAAAGCGAACGCGTTGGCGCGCTCGATGTCTGCCAGCTCCTCCAGGGTGATGCCCCGGAGCTCAGCGACAAGAGTCGCCGTGTCCAGGAGGTAGGCGGGCCGGTTCGGCACGCCCATGCGAATGTGTGCCTGGCCGTACGGCGAGTCGGTCTCGAGGAGGAGGCGATCGGCGGGGCACTGCTTGACGACTTCGCGCAGCGCGTTCCGGCTCGGCCGGGTGACGAGGCCTGCGAACGACAGGTAGAAGCCCAGATCCAAGAATCGCTGAGCCCAATCCCATTCGAGAGCGAAGTAATGCATCGATCCCCGCAAGCCCGGATGCGCTTTGATCGCGGCGGCGACTTCATCGGCGGCGCCGCGGTTGTGGATCGATACCGGCAGGTCCAGCTCCACCGCGAGCGCGAGCAGCTTTTCGAAGCGGGTCTGCTGTACGTCGTGCGACGGGCTGTTGACGTCCACGAAGTCGAGGCCGACCTCGCCGATGGCGACCACGCGTTCGTCTGACGCGAGCCTGCGAAGCGCTTCAATGTCTGGCTCTGGAGTATCCGTCGGGTAGTGTCCGACGCCCGCGAACACCTGCGGAAATTCGTGGGCGAGGGCCACCACCCGCTCGCTGTGCTCGAGGTCGACCCCCACCGCGATCATTCGATCGACGCCGGCGGTGACCGCCTGCGCCACCACCTCGCCCGGGTGGCCCAGCTCCTCCAAATGGAGATGCGTGTCTACGAAGATGCGAGCGGCTCCGCGTCTTGATCGCCCGCGTTCGTGGGGTCTACGTCATCGAGGCGCTTGAAGAGGGCCTCCGGAGGAGGCAAGGCGCGGCCTGGCGGCAGCTCCGACGGTCGCCAGCGATTGTCACTGGAGTAATCGCCCGTGATGACAGTGTGCGTGGCGCCGTCATCCGAGAATTCGCGCACCTCAGGCTGCGGCGCAATCACGTCGTCGTAACCGAGCATGCGGTGAAGACGCTGTGCGGAGAACGGCACGAACGGCGTGAGCATCGTCTTGAGATTGTCGACGCAGCGGAGGGCCACGTACAGCACCGTGCCGGCCCGCCCACGATCGGTCTTGATGGTGTGCCACGGCTGCTCCGTGCCGAGGTAGACGTTGACCCGGGCCGCCATCGTCATCACGTACCTCAACGCGATTTGAAATCGCGCCTGGCCCAGCTCGGCCGCGACCCGATCGAGCGCCGCCTCGACCTCCTTGATGAGCGCCTCGTCAGCCTCCGTAAGCTTCTCCGGCTCCGGCACGGCGCCGAAGTTGCGATGGGCGTTGACGAGCGTGCGGTGGACCAGGTTGCCCCACGTGGCGACGAGCTCGTCGTTGTTCCGCCGCACGAACTCGGCCCACGTGAAATCAGTGTCCTGGTTCTCAGGGCCCGCGATCATCAGGTAGTAGCGCAGCGCATCGGCGTCGTAGCGATCCAGGAAATCCTTCACGTAGATGACCTGGCCGCGGCTGGTGGAGAGCTTCTTGCCTTCCATGTGCAGGAACTCGCTCGCCACGATGTCGTCCGGCAGGTCGAGCGGGCGCTCCGGATCGCCCGCGCCCATGAGGATCGCGGGCCACATGACGGTGTGGAACGTGATGTTGTCCTTCCCCATCACGTAGTAGTGGTGGCTGGCGGGGTTATGCCACCAGTCGGTCCATGCGTCCGGTTCGCCGCGCTGCGCCGCCCATTCGATGGAGGCGGAGAGGTAACCGATGACGGCGTCGAACCACACGTAGATCTTCTTGTGCGGGTTGTCTTCCCAACCGGGGAGCGGCACCGGCACGCCCCAATCCAGGTCGCGCGTGATGGCGCGCGGCTTGAGGTTGGTGACGAACTCGAGCGAGTACTTGCGAACGTTCGGCCGCCAGTCGTCGTGGCGTTCGATCCATTCCTTCAGCTGCCGGCCGAAGGCGGGCAGGTCGAAGAAGTAATGCTCGGTTTCCCGAAACTCGACCGGCGCGTCACTTCCTCGCTGGTGCGGATTGATGAGATCGGTCGGGTCGAGCTGGTTGCCGCAGTTGTCGCACTGGTCGCCCCGTGCCTCAGGAAACCCGCAGATCGGACACTTGCCTTCGATGTAACGGTCGGGCAGCGTGCGCCCGCTCACCGGATCGAAGGCGCCGAGCTGCGTCTTCTTGATCAAGTAGCCCTTCTCGTAGAGCTTCAGGAACATGTCCTGGGTGACCCGGTAGTGGTTGCGCGTGGTGGTGCGCGTGAAGATGTCGTAAGTCATGCCCAGGCGGCGAAGGTCCTCGACGATCAGCGCGTTGTTGCGATCGACGAACTCGCGCGGCGGAATTCCTTGCTTGTCCGCCTCGTAGGTGATCGGCGTGCCGTGCTCGTCCGTACCGCTCGCCATGAGCACGCGCGAGCCTCGTAGGCGCTCGAAACGGGCGAGGACATCGGCGGGCACGGCGAAGCCGGCCACGTGACCGATGTGGCGTGGGCCGTTGGCATAAGGCCACGCCGGCGCAACCAGGACTGTTCGTTTTTCAGGCACCTGAGATCACAAGGGTAAACTCGCCCCGCGGCGGGTCGCCGAGCGCGTCCAGGACTTCATCGGCTGTTCCGCGCAGCACCTGCTCGTGGAGCTTGGTGAGCTCGCGTCCCACAGTGATGTGCCGCTCCGGTAAGACCTCGGCGATCAGCGCGAGAGACTTGCGCACTCGATAGGGCGACTCGAAGGCCACCGCAGGCCGCGGATCAGTCAAAAGCGGAGCGAGGAGCCGGCGCATTTCGCCCGGCTTGCGCGGCAGGTAGCCGAGGAACGTGAAGCCTGGTCCGCCATACCCGGCCACCGATAGAGCCGCCGTGATCGCGCTGGCGCCTGGGATCGGCACCACCGTGTGCCCGGCCGACCACGCGGCCGCGACCAGAGCCTGCCCTGGGTCGGAGAGCGTTGGTGATCCGGCGTCGCTGACCAGCGCGACATCGCCGAGCGTCAGTGCCGCCATCACGCGTGGCAGCCCGAGTCGTTCGACAGGCGCCCGGTAGCTGATCATCGGCTTGCGGATGCCGTGGCGCGCGAGCAGCCGCGAGGTGACTCGCGTGTCCTCGGCTGCGATCGCATCCACCTCGCCCAGAACGCGCACGGCTCGCGCGGTTACATCTTCGAGGTTGCCAATTGGCGTCGCGACGACGTACAGACGGCTCACTCGCCTCCCCGCCCTGGGGGGAGGTCCCGACTGGCTCGCGCAGCGAGCCTCTCGGGGGTGGGGCGATTCACTCTTGCAATAACCAATCACCTACCCGGTCAGGGATGTCTGAGGCCGGGCCTACAAAGCGTGATGCCGGCGGCAGCACATCGAGGAACGCCTTCCCGTAGTCGCGCCCGAGGATGCGGTTGTCGAGGATCACCACCGCGCCGCGGTCGCTGGACCTGCGAATGAGACGGCCGAATCCTTGCTTCAGTCGCAAGGCCGCCTGGGGGAGCGCCAGCTGCGTGAACGGGTCTCGTACACGCTCCGCGCGAGCCGCATAGACGGGATCGGTGGGCACCGGAAACGGGAGTCGAACCATGACCACGCAGCTCAGGCGCTCGCCGGGAACATCGATCCCCTCCCAGAAGCTCGAGGTCCCGAGCAAGAGCGGGCGCTCCGACTCCTCGAACGCCTTGAGCAGCTGCCGGCGCTGGCCGTCGATGCCTTGCGCGAGGATGAGCACGTCGTCGAGGTCGACGCGCTGCTTGAGCGCCGCGTGCACATCACGGAGCTGCCGGTGCGACGTGAACAAGACCAGCGTCCGGCCGCCGACCCGTTGCGCCACTGCGGCCACGATCCGCTCGACGGCGGCATCGAAGCCTTCGTCTTCGGGTGCCGGAAGGTCGGTGGGCAGGCACACCAGAGCCTGATGCAGGAAGTCGAACGGCGACGGCAGGATGAGCTCTTCCGCCTGCGGTCCGAGCCCGATGCGCGATCGAAAATAGTCGAACGTCCCACCCACAGCCAGGGTCGCCGATGTGAACACGGTCGAACGGCGTTCCGAGTACACGCGCTCACGCAGCAGCGTGCCGACGTTGATCGGGGCGGCCCGCAGGACGAGGTTCTCGCTCCGAGCCGACAGCGTGAACCAGTAGACCCGATTGGGGTCGGGCTTCAGCAGGGCCTCGTCGAGCAGGGTGGCGGATGCCGCGAGCCGGCCGCGGATGATCTCGAGCTCGCGCACGCTCTGGTCCGGCTCCGATCCGCCGAGCCATTCGCGTGCGCCGCCAACCGCGCGCCGCAGCGCCGTGTCCAGCGCCGCCAGCGCGGTGGTCGCATTCTCGCCCGCGAGCCTCACACTCTCCCAGCCTTCGTCCTCGCGAACGGCCGGAGTGATGCGCAGCCAGTCTTCACGACGTTCCGAGTCGTTGAGGCGGCCTCCCACCCAGCCGACCGTCAGGGCAAAGAGCTCCCGCACGCGCTCGCCCGCGACCAACGTCAACGGCATCGCGTCCGCAAACGCGTCGTCGGACGCACCCAGATGCGGTAGACGCCGAAGCTCGAGAAGTAACCCCTCCCCTCCCAACCTCTCGAGCAGAGCTTGAAGGCCGGGCCCGTCGACCTCCTGGCGCAGCCCGCGCGTCGCGGCGTCCTCGAGGTGATGGGCTTCATCGATGACCAGGTGGTCGTATTCGGGCAGCAGGCCACCTCCGATCTCGGCGTCCGCGAGGAGGAGCGCGTGGTTCACGACGACAAGATCCGCCGCCTCGGCTTCGGCGCGGGCCCGGTGTACGTAGCAGTCCTCTTTCGTGCAGTGGATGCCCACGCAATCGAGCGGATCGGAGGCGATGCGAGCCCACGACACCTCCTCGCGGCCGTAGAGGCGCAGCTCTGAGCGGTCACCGCTCTCGGTGCCGTGCAGCCAGACGAGAACCTTGAGCTTGAAGCGGAGCTCGTCGGCGTCGCGGCACGGCTCGGCGAGAAACCGCCGCCATCGGCGCAATGAGACGTAGTTCGAGCGGCCCTTGAGCAGGCAGGCTTTGAACTCCCAGGGCAGCCATTCGCGCAGTCCCGGCAAGTCTTTGCCCATGAGCTGCTCTTGCAGGGTGTGCGTGTCGGTCGACACCACCACGCGCTCCCCATGACGCACAGCGCGCGCGATCGAGGGCACGAGGTAGGCAAGGCTCTTGCCCGTACCGGTGCCCGCCTCGACCAGGAGGCTGCCGCCGCGAGCCTGGATCTGCGCCACGGCGAGCAGCATCTGCAGCTGCGGCTCGCGGTGCTCGTAGCCGGGAAGCAGGCCCGCGAGCGGGCCTTCGGGACCGAGCAGGGCCGCGACCAGGCCGGGGTCGTCCGGCGGTTGCGCCGACTTCGCCTCGTGATGGACGTGCGCTCTTGCGGCGGAGGCGGGCACGGGATCCGGGTTCGGCGCCGTCAGCGCGTCCGCGAAGAATCGGGCGATCGGCCACGTGTACGGCGCGACCAGCGCAAGCATCGGCTCTTTCAGCCCCTCGTCGAGCCCCAGC
>Ga0209802_1002796_pt1 | contig 11994 bp, 7 predicted proteins | sample GraSoiAngelo_129_FD_185886 | JGI IMG/M metagenome (GOLD analysis project Ga0209802, IMG submission 185886) | Grasslands soil microbial communities from the Angelo Coastal Reserve, California, USA - 14_0927_12_40cm (SPAdes) (version 2) | ecosystem: Environmental > Terrestrial > Soil > Grasslands ... | reverse complement strand
CGCGGTCGAGTACGAGCCCCTGCCCGCCGTCGCCATGGCCGACGCGCTCCGGCCCGACGCGCCACGCGTTCATCCCGGCGGCAACGTGGCCGCGCGCTTCACCCAGCGGGTCGGCGACCCCACGAGCGCGCTGGCGCGAGCCGACTTCGTGCTGCGCGAACGGTTCACGCTGCACCGGGGCGCCGGGATGGCGATGGAGACGCGCGGGATCGTGGCGCGCTGGGACGCCGACCTCGGCCAGATCACCGTGTGGTCCACGACGCAGGCGCCGCAGATCCTCCGCCGGCTGCTCGCGCGTTATCTGAAGCTGCCCGAGCACGCCGTCCGCGTCGTCACGCAGGACATCGGCGGCGGCTTCGGCCCCAAGGCCATCGTCTACTCCGAGGACATCCTGATTCCGCTCCTGGCCCGGGCGCTCGGCCGGCCGGTGAGATTCATCGAGACGCGCCGCGAGCACTTGCTCGCCGTCACCCAGGAGCGGGATCAGTGGCACGACGCCGAGCTCGGGCTCACCCGCGAGGGCACGATCGTCGCGCTCCGCGACTCGTTCGTCCACGACTGTGGCGCCTTCGTGTCGTGGGGGATCATCGTGCCGATCATCACGTCGGTGAGCGTGCCCGGGCCCTATCGTGTCCCCAACTACGAGGTGACGCTCACCGCCGTCTACACCAATCGCGTGCCCGTCACTCCGGTCCGAGGCGCGGGACGGCCGCAGGCGGTGTTCGTGATGGAGCGGATGCTGGATCTCGCCGCCGAGCGCCTCGGCCTCGATCGCATCGCCATCCGCGAGCGCAACCTGATCCAGCCCGACGAGTTCCCCTACGACGTCGGCCTCGTCTCGCGCGACAACAGCCCTCGGCGTTACGACAGCGGCAACTACCCGGAGTGCCTCCGGCGAGTCGTCGAGGCGGTCGGCTGGAGCGGCTTCGCGAAGGAGCGCGAGCGGGCGCTCGCCGAAGGCCGGGCGATCGGCCTCGGAGTCGCGCTCTTCGTCGAGGACACCGGGCTGGGGCCCTACGAGGGCATCCGTGTCCGCATCGATCCCGACGGCCGCGTCTTCGTGTTCTCGGGAACGTCGAGCCAGGGCCAGGCCCACGAGACCACGTTCGCCCAGATCGTGGCCGACGCGCTCTCGGTGCCGCTCGAGCACGTGACGGTCGTGCCCGGCGACACCGCCGGCGTGACGTACGGCGTCGGCACGTTCGCCAGCCGCGTGGCCGTGCTGGCGGGAAGCTCCGCCGCTCACGCGGCCACCGAGGTGCGGAAGAAGGCGCTCGCCGTTGCCGCCGATCACCTCGAAGCCGCCATCGAGGACCTGACCATCGAGGACGGCCGCATCAGGGTGCGCGGCGCGCCGGGAGCCGGCCTCGCGCTCGGCGAGGTCGCGGCCATCGCAACCGCACCACGCCCCGGCTACGCGCTCGCTGGGGGAATGGACCCAGGGCTCGACGCCTCCGCGTACGTCCACGTCACGCAGTCGACGTACTCGAGCGGCGCGCATGCCGCGGTCGTCGAGGTCGACGTGGACACCGGCGCGGTGCGCGTGCTCCGCTACGTCGCGGTCGACGACTGCGGCACGATGATCAACCCGATGGTGGTCGACGGCCAGATCCACGGCGGCGTGGCCCACGGCATCGGCAACGCGTTCCTGGAAGAGATCGTCTACGACGACGCCGGTCAGCTCGTCACGGGCACGCTGATGGAGTACGCGCTGCCGCGCGCCGCCGACGTCCCGTCACTCGAGGTCGGCCACGTGGTGACGCCGTCGCCGCTCAATCCACTCGGCGTCAAGGGAGCCGGCGAGGGTGGCACGCTGCCGGCGCCGGCCGCCATCGCGAACGCGGTCGCCGACGCGTTGCGCCCGCTCGGCGTCGAGCTGACCGAGATGCCGCTCACGCGCGAGCGCCTCTGGCGCCGAATCCAGGCGGCCCGGTAAACGGCGCCGTCTCCAACTACCGGGCGCTGGCCCTGCGCGGTCGCGAGCCATGCTCCCGTTATCCGAAAAGCTCTGGTCGACGTGCCGCCAGCCCCGCATGGAGGTTCGCGTACTGCTGCTTCACGCATTCAGGACATAATCCGTGACTGAACGCGGCCTCCGAGTGTTGTTCGATATAGGTTTCAAGGCGAACCCAGGCGTCCGCCTCGTTGCAAATTTTGTTGCAGCACGAGCAAATGCGCAGCAGGCCTCGCAGCGTCTTGATGTTGTCGGCGGCATCTTTGAGTTCACCGATCACGGCTTCCCGCTGTGTCTCCGCCCTGCGTCGTTCCGCAACGACGGCGCAGATTGCCATCGTCGTGACCGCCACCGTCGCCATAAACGCCTGCAGCAGCAGGAGTGACTCGTTCTGAGTGTCGCGGACGAAGGGGCCGGAACCGCGCAATGTTCCCCACAGCGCGAGGGCCGAGAGCGCCACGCTCGCGGTTGCGGCTTCCCGCTGACCGAATCGGAACGCCGCCCAGACGAGCGGCGGGATACAGAGGAACTCCAGCGGGTGATTGTGGACGTCAGTCGGCAGCCAGCCTCCGAACACCGCCTGGCCGACAACGACGAGACACAGGACAAAGAACAGCGCCTCCAGCGCGCGGCCCCGCGGCCATCGGATGCGACGGTTGGCGCTCCACAAGAGGAGGAGAGGCGCCACGATGAGCGCGCCGGCGGCGTCGCCGAGCCACCATGTCAACCAGATCGACGCGTAGTTGCTCCAACTCGCAAACCCGCCGAGGGCAAGGCTCGTGACTCCAAACGTTGCGCTCACGGTGGTGCTGACGACGCCGGCGAGAAGAGCGAATTTGAAAACGTCTTGCGCGCGATCGAGTGTCCTGGGACCGTTGGCGAACCGTCTGACGAGGAAGGCGCCCAGTAGTGCTTCAAGCGTATTTCCCACCGCGATGCCAATGGAGGTACCGACGGAGCCAGCGGTGGTCACGTTGACCAACAATGCGCCGAGGAGAATGCTCGGCCAGACGCGATAGCCGCGAACGAGAAGAGCAGCCAACGCCAGGCCGGTGGGCGGCCACACGGCGGTGGCATTGGCATGCACAACCGCCAGCCTGAGGCCCAGTTTGCCAGCGATGCTGTAGGCGATGGCGAGTATCGCGAGCGCCACCAGACCTCCGAGAAGCCTGGCCCACATCCGCTTTGCGCTCTGCCGCTCCGTGCCTCTCATGGGGGGCGAGGTCGTGGTGAGGTGGAGCCGCTCTTCACGAGCAGCAGCAGCGATGGGGATCCGCGCGCGGTAAATCCTCACGTCGAAGGTCCCGGCACTGGTAGCAGTGGACGTGCCAGGCTCCGAACTCGATCTGGCTCCCAGTACTTGTATCGGAAAACTTTTGCCACCCATCACTTGACGCAATCAGAGTCCGTTGATCGCGAGGTGCAGGGCGTTTCGACAGAGCGGTGCCAGAACGACGCCGTTTGCCGACACCTGATCGGGTCTGTTGACGCGGCTTTCACCGGACCCGTATCCTGGCCGCCTCCGGAACGAGACTCGCAGGAGGAAACAACATGGACGCGAAAAATCGAGTGAGCCTGTGGACTGGACGCGTGGGGCTCGTCGTCCTTGCCTTTCTCCTGCTGACGTCGGCAGCCCTCGCCCAGACGTCGAAGGAGCCGATCAAGATCGGCGTGCTCAACGAGCTCACCGGTCCCCTCGCCGTCAACGGCAGCGAGGTCAACGAGGGCATCAAGCTCTACTGGCAAGACGAGATGGCCAACCAGGTGGCCGGCCGACCGGTGAGGCTCATCGTCGAGGACTCGGAAGGCAAGCCGGACGTGGGGCTGACCAAGGCCCGGAAGCTGGTCGAGCGTGACGGCGCTCATCTGATCCTGGGCCCCGTGTCGAGCGCGGTCGCCGCGGCCTTTCGCGATTACCTGCACGAGCGGAAAGTTCCCACGATCATCACGCAGGCGACGGCCAACCAGCTCACGGCCGAGCGCGCGAGTCCCTTCGTCTTCCGCAGCGCGATGAGCAGCTACCAGCAGGAGGCGGCCGGCGGCTGGTACGTGTCGGCCAAGCTCGGCTACAGGCGGATCGCCGTGGTCGCCCTCGACTACGTCGCCGGCCACGAGCAGGCCGACGGCTTCGTGAAGACGTTCATGGAGGGTGGAGGCCAGTCCGTCGAGAAGGTGCTGATGCCGCTTGGCGCCATCGACGTCGCTCCCTACATCACCCGGATCCACAGCAAGGCGTCCGAGCTCGACGCGGTGGTCGGAATTCTCTGGGGCCCGAGCGCGCCTCAGTGGATGAAAGCCTGGGACGAGTACGGCCTCAAGGGCAAGCTTCCGCTCCTGGGCCTGGGGGAGCTGGTGAACGAGACCTACCTTCGCCAGGTCGGCGATGCGGCGATCGGCATCGTGAGCTGGCTCTCCTATTCGCCGGCGCTCGACACCCCGGAGAACAAGCGCTTCGTGCAGGTCTTCAAGAAGAAGTACGGGAAAGATCCCGTGTACAACAATCACCTCGGCTATCTCGCCGCCAAGGCGGGCGGCGAGGCGCTCCGGGCCGTGAACGGGAACGTGGAGGACCAGCCGCGCTATCTGGAGGCGCTCCGCAAGGTCCGCTTCGAGGCGCCGGGCGGCGCGTTCCGGTTCGACGACAAGCAGAACGCCGTGATCCCGACGTACATCCGCCGCGTGGAGCCGGTCGGCGGCAAGCTGCAGAATTCCGTGATCGACGCGGTGCTCGACGTCGATCAGTTCTGGAAGCCACCGAAGCGTTAGCGCAGCGGTGTGACCGAACAGGAGGAGCCGCATGGCGGCCCAGATCCGATCGAAGGACGCGATCCCGGACCAGGCCTATCGGAAGATGGTCCTGACGTTGATGGACAAGCAGGCGGGACGGGAAGTCGCGACGGCCGAGGTCTTCGGCCAGTGCGTGCTCTACGCGCCGACCGTCGAGGACAAGATCCGGATCACCCGCTTTCAGCACGAGGAGCTGAAGCACTTCCAGCTCATCGCCCGGCTCATGGCCGAGCTGGGCGTGGACATGGACGCCTACGTGCGCGACCGCCAGAAGGCCGGCGCGCGGTTCACCGGGGACGAGGCCGACATCCAGATCCAGGACTGGATCGACGCCACGCTCTTCAACTTCATGATCGACCGCGCGGCGACGTTCCAGCTCAGCGAGTACACGCGGGGCAGCTACGTGCCGCTGGCCGAGGCCAACCGCGTCATCCTCAAGGAAGAGGAAGGCCACAAGAACTTCGGCGAGGCCTGCCTGGAGGAAATGACCAGGGACGAGCCGACGCGGGCCGAGATCCAGCGCCGGTTCAAGAAGTGGTTCGTGGCCTCCATGCGGATCTTCGGCCGCGCGAAGACGCCGGGCAACCAGTACTGCATCGACGTCGGCCTGAAGACACGCGACAGCGGCGACATCGCCGCCGCCTATCTCGACAGCATCCGGCCGGTGATGACGCGCTGTGGGCTCCGGTTTCCCGATCGCGACGAGCTGCCGCTCGAGCTGGCGCCGCAGCTCGATCTGAGCGTGCCCGAGCCGGTGTCCGCGCGCTGAGCTATACGATGTCCGACGAGGGCCCGAAGACCGCGTACGAGCTGGCGATGGAGCGCCTCCGGCGGAAGGACAAGGAGTCCGGCGTCGATGAAGACGCTCTCACCGACGCTCAGAAGAGCGCGATCACCGAGATCCGCCAGTTCTACAAGGCCAAGAGCACCGAGCTGGAGATCCTCCACCAGGCCGCGCTTCGCAACGCCCGGAGCCGCGAGGAGATCGACCAGCTGTAGAGCATAGGACCTACAAAAGCCCGGTTGACGGAACACCCCTTCTCAACACTCCAGCCCTCCCGGCCGATCAGCGTCCGCCTTCTCCGCCCGGCGGCCGGTTCTCGGGTTCCTCCCGTCGGTACAGAATGCGCTGCCAGCGTTGTCCTCATGGCAGCGACGCCTTCCTCCATCATTGCGCCGACGAGGGCGGCCGCTGCATGCGGCAGCACGTCCGCGATCCACACGAGCCTGCAACGTGCGGGCCCCTCCTCGTACACCTGGAGAGAAGCGTTGTGATGCTGCAAGCGCTCGCTCCTCGCCGTCCACACGAGCCGCCGTGCCGTGTCGTTCACGTCGACGATCAGCTCGCGCGGCCACGAGCCCGTCGGCGAAACTCACCACCCTCGCCTCGCCGTCCATGCGGCAATCGCGGACGAAGCCCGGCACCACGCGCCGGTGCACCTCGCCTACGTCCCGGATCGCGTCCCACGCTTCGGCCGCGGAGGCATTGACGATGAACTCTTTGCGGATGCTGGCCATCAACGGCAGGCGGCCGGCGGCGCTACTTGGAGATTATTGCGGCGCCGCCTTCCGCACCGCAGCGCGAATCAACAGTGAGACGTAACAGGCGCATGCGGCGGGATCTTCACAAGCCGGCTTCGCTCGCCAGCTCCGCCGCTGACGCACCATGTCAGAGTCGAGTGCTCGCCGAGTCTTCGTTTCTGCTTGCGGGCGTCTGACCTTGGTGGCAGCATTCCCCGCGCTGCACGGCGAGTCGACGAGGACCGCTTGCAGCAATCATCGACATGACCCGGGGAGGCACTCTCATGTTCAATTTCCGGCCCATCAAGCGCTGGCAGGGTTTCGCGCTGCTGCTGTTGGCGGTACCGGTTCCGGCGTTCGCGCAAGGAATTGATTTCAACACCCGCAGCTTCCAGGGCGGGCCGATCAACGAAGCGACCGTCGGTCAGCTCACGGTCAGGTGGGTCTACCAGACAGTCCCCGACACCGGAACGGCCAATGCTGCCCAGGGCAGCATCTCGTCCACTCCGGCCGTCGACGGCCGCTTTCTCTACTTCAACGACATGTCCGGGTTCCTCACCAAATTGGACCGCTTCACCGGGAAGCTCGTCTGGAGAAAGAACTATGTGAGCGATCTCTCGGCGCCGGGTTTCGTCGTCAAGAGCTCGCGCAACACACCGTATGTCAAAGGCGACCTGGTCATCGTCGGCAGCAACATGGGGCTGATCGACCGCCTTTGCCGGATGACCGGTGGCACGCCGAGCGCGCTGGGTTGCGCTTCGGGAGACGGCGCCATCGTGCTCGCGATCAACAAGAACACCGGCCAGGTCGTCTGGAGAGCGAAAGCCGAGACGCATCCCTCAGCGAAGGTCACCGGATCGATCAGCGGGCAAGGCGATCTGATCTTCGTGCCGGTCGGAAACTGGGAAGAAGACTGGGCCAGGGCCTATCCGAACATCTTTGTCGAGCCGATCGACCCGGCCTCGCACTATCCGTGCTGCTCCGCGCGCGGAAGCCTGGTGGCCATCGATGTCAAAACCGGGCAGATTCGCTGGAAGCGGCATACCAACATCGGCAATGACCCCGATCATGAACTGCCGCAAGAGCTGAGAGCGCTGCTGGGGCCCAAGGGATCCTTCGGCACTTCGACGTACGGGCATAACCCGACGGTCGATGTGGCGAGGCGCCAGGTCTATGTCGCCACCGCGCAGACGACCACCGCGCCTCAAGTGGCGCAGGACTGCGAACAGGCGAGGCGCACAAGCGGTAATCCCAACGCGAACATTCCCGGTTTGCCGGCGGGCGTGACCTGCAACAACCTCAACGAGAAGCTGAAGATCTACGCGAACGCGATGTTCGCGGTCGACATGGACACGGGGCGCGTCAACTGGGCTTTCTACGCTCACAAGTACGACGCCTGGAATCACGCGTGCGGCGCGCCGGACCTGTACGGCTGGTCGACCGTGGTTCCCGCGCTCTTTCCGGTGCCGATCTCGAACGCAACAGCCAATTGCACTCAGACTCCGATCGGGCCGGACATGGGATTCGGCCAGCAACCGAAGCTCGTGCGCAACGTCAAGCTCGGCCACGGCAAACGCGGCGACGTCGTGGTCGGCGGCAACAAGGACGGCAGGCTCTTCGGGCTCGATCCCGCGACCGGAAGGAAAATCTGGGAGACCAACGTCGATCCAGGCGGCGTTTACGGCGGACTGCAGTTCGGGCTGGCGACCGACGACGGCAAGGTCTTCTTCGGAACGACCAATTCGCGAAACAATGGCAGGGACAGCAGAACGCCTTACGTCCCGGTCACACGCTTCCTCGATATCAACGGCTTCACGGCGCTAGGCTTGAAGACAGGTCCCTTCGTGAAGCGCGATGCGGCGCTGCCGTCCGAGTACCCGTCTCCGGCAAATCAGGACCTGCCGTTCCCGGGTCCGAACATCATCTACGGCATCACCGACTACCCGAATGTCTTTCCGGACCCCGACGGAATAGGCGGCCCGCCCAGCTTCCTGAAAGGCCCCGCCAGCGGGCCGGTCGAGCTCTGGACGCTGGTCACTCCGCCCTCCGATGTGAGCGCCGACGGCGTCACGGTGTTCAACGATCACGGCAGACTCCAGACCACCGACGGCATGGTGCATGCCGTGGATGCCGGTACGGGAGAGATCCTGTGGCAGCGGCCCGCGTACGACGGCATCAAGGGCACGGTGGGCACGGGACAGGCCTTTGGCACGCTCACCGTCGGCAATGGCGTCGTGTTCATCGGCTATCAGGACGGCAAGGGAACCATGGTCGCCCTGGATGCCGACTCTGGAAGAAAGCTCTTCGAGTTCCATAACCAGCTCAGGCTCGCCGACGGCACCGTGATGCGCTCGGGCGGGATCGAAAGCGGACCCGAGGTCGCCGGCAACATGGTCTATTGGGGTGTCGGCGCGGAGAGCGGAGGCTTGTTTACGAACAGGGACGGCGTCAACGTCCTCGCGGGAAGCCGCCTGTTCGGCTTCGAACTGAAGCGCGATCGCGATGACGACGATCGCGAAGAATAAAAAAGCGCCGCCTCATTGCTTCTGCCAGAACACAGACCCCGCTTCGGCGGGGTTTTTGTTTCCGGCTGCAGAACTCGCCTTCTCGATCGGATACGCACGAACCTGCGAGCTTCGTGCGCTTGCTGACGTACAGATCCCGGCAGGCGGGGCCGGTAGTGAAGAAGCTGGAGTGCGCCTACTCGACGCGCTCGAGTTGCAGGCGCGTCGCGGCGACGCATCGGTTTCAGAGCATAGGAGAGCGCGCGAGCGCGATCGCAAGATCGCCGAGACCAGGAACGAAGGTCAGTCCTCGCGCAGGAACTGACGCACGCGCTCCATCACTTCCGCTTTCGGGTACATGGCGTTCAGCACGCGCGCGCGACTCAGCGGATCGCTGGCGAAGAACCGCTCGTAGAGGACCTGCCGGCTCCCGAAGGCGCTCCCCGCCACATCCCAGGCGAGCCGGAAGAGCTTGACCCGGTCGCGCGCCGCCGTCGTGTCGGTCGCCAGGTACTGCTCGATGTGCGGGGCCAGAGGGCTCTGGAAGTCCGCCTCGCTTGGCGTGATCAGGAAGCTGCTCGAGCCGAGGAGCTGGAGGATCTCGATCATCCGCGGATAGGCGGTCATGAAGAGATTGCGCGTGAGCTCGATCTGGAGCGGGACGGGACACATCACGCCCCACTGATCGAGCTCCGCGTCGGCTTCGGCCGACCGCATGCAGGCCCGCATCAGCTCCGTGTACATCATCAGCTCACCCAGCCGCTCCTCCGAGTGCGGAAGCTGGGCGTTGCCCAGCGTCTCCGTCATCAGGAGCGCGACACCGAGGACGAACTCGCACTTGGCCAGGTTCTTCGCCGCGTTCTGGTGAGCCGTGTGCGCGGCGGAATGCGTGGTCATCGCCGTGCCGTTGAGCAGGTCCACGTCGCCCAGCAGGAACACCCGCTCCCAGGGCACCAGCACGTCGTCGAAGAAGACGACGCAGTCCATCTCCTCGAAGCGCGAGCCCAGCGGGTGGTCGAAGTGCGAGCGCCCCAGGTCGAAGCTCTCGCGACAGAGGAAGCGGAGGCCCGGCGTCCCGCACGGGATCGCGAAGTTGAGGGCGAACGGGCTGTGGGGCTCGGTATGACGAGCCAGACGGGGTGAGTACACCGCGATCTCGTCGGCCAGCGGCCCGAGCGTGGCCAGCACGCGCGCCCCGTTCACCACGATGCCGGCGCCGGTCTCGCGCTTCACCTGCAGCGCGGTGCCCTCCTGGAGGTTGAAGACGCCGGAGATCGTGCGGCTCCGCTGCAGGTTGATCAGTGAGTGCGTCAGCGTGAGATCGTTCTCACTGATGTGCTCGTAGTAGCGCCGGATGTTGCGAGCGAACTCGGGCCGGCCCCGCCCGAAGTACTCGGCGGCCGCGCTCCAGGCCGCGAAGGTGACGTTCATGAAGTCCGGCGAGCGGCCGACCATGCCACACGTCGCCCGCGCCCAGTGCAGCATCATCGTCCGCCGCAGCTCCAGCTCCTGCTTCGTGCGCGGGATGATGAACGACAGCCCGACGCGGTCCCCCGTGGTCGGCGAGACATACGTCATCTCGTCGCGGAGCGTCGGGTCGTGCTGCATGTCGTAGAGCGCGGCGACGGAGCGCACGCCGTTGGCCAGGCCGGGATGCGTGGTCACGTCCTTGACCCGCTCCCCGCCCAGCCAGACCTCGCGCTCCTGCTGCTGGAGGCCCTTGATGTACTGCTCGCCCGTGCGCGCCGGCATCGCCGCGTCCGCCTACTTCATCATCTCTTTGGCCGTGCCGGTCATGAGCTGGCGCATCTCGGGCTCGGTCATGCCGTACGCCCGCAGCATCGCCGCGAGCAGACGATAGGCTTCGACCGTCGGCGGCAGCACGGGAATGCCCGCGTCGCTCGACAGCATGAAGTGCTCGGGCCCGATCGCGCGGATCGCCGCGACCATGTCCTGTGGATCGATGCCGAGCAGCGGTGAGAGCTCGTCCCACGTGAGCGCGAAGCGCACGCCGGCGTCCGCCCACCGCTTCATCGTCGGGACGTCGTGCTCGAACACCTCGCTGAACGGATGGTCGATGAAGACGCGCCGGTAGCCGAGGGCGGCCATCTCGTCGACGATCGCCTCCATCTCCTGAGGCGAGAGGTGACCGAGCGACAGCGAGACACCACGATCGGCGCAGAGCCTCACCACGTCCTTGACGACCGGCAAGAGCCGGCCGTGATCGTCGAGCACGTACACGCCGGTCTTGCGCGCTTCCTCCCAGGCGAGCGGCGGCACCGGCTCGTCGTAGCGCCGCGACTCGTGAAGCCACTTCCCGCGCCCGCCGAGACGGAACATGCTCCACGCCGAGGTCACCGGCGGCATCCACATCCCCGTGATGCCGCCTTCGACGGCCGCCTTGATCTCGGCGAAGTCGATGGGCTTGAGCGGGATCCCGATGACCCACGCTGACCAGCACTTCGCCGGCCGCAGGTGTTCCTTCTCCGCCCAGCGGTCGACGTCGTCCTGGAGCTTCTTCGCGACCTCCCACGGCCGGCCCGGCGAGATGGACTTGAACAGGATCGCGTTCATGCCGGCGCGCGTGGCCTGCTGGGCCGCGTGCAGCGGCTCCTCTTCGTCCTGGCCGCGGGCATGAGCGTGGACGTCGATCGCGTCCGTCAGATCGTACATCGACGCCTTGTTGGCGCCCATGCCGTAGCGGGCTTGGTAGGAACGGATGACTCGCCGGCTGACCATAGGCCCTCCGCCTTCCCGGGGTGGATGTCGCTCGGGTCCCCAGGATTGTATAGTCACTGGCGAACGTCGGCGTCAGGAGGTGGAGCATGGCCACGAAGGGCACCATCCTGGTAGGAACGATCGGCCAGGGCGTCATGATGAGCGGCGACGATGGCGCGAGCTGGACCCGAGCCAGCGTGCGCCTCGGCATGCATTCGGACGCAATCGTCAAATGCCTGCTCGCCGACCCGGAGCGTCCCGAGACGGTCTACGCGGGGACCGATCTGGGGCTCTATCGCACGGATGACGCGGGAGCGAAGTGGCAGCGGCTCGACACGCCGATGAACGGCTCGATGGTCTGGAGCCTGGCCATCGACCCCGTCGATCCTCGGGTGATGTTCGCCGGCACCGGCACACCGAGCACACCGGGCATCTACCGTTCCACCGACGCCGGGAAGACGTGGGGGCGGCTCGCCGTCGAGATCGCCGCAGAATGTCCGAACGTCGGCA
>Ga0209802_1002795_pt1 | contig 11997 bp, 9 predicted proteins | sample GraSoiAngelo_129_FD_185886 | JGI IMG/M metagenome (GOLD analysis project Ga0209802, IMG submission 185886) | Grasslands soil microbial communities from the Angelo Coastal Reserve, California, USA - 14_0927_12_40cm (SPAdes) (version 2) | ecosystem: Environmental > Terrestrial > Soil > Grasslands ... | reverse complement strand
CACCCAGATGCCCATCCTCTCGATGCCGAGCGACGACGTCACCCACCCCATCCCCGACCTGACCGGCTACATCACCGAGGGCCAAATCTTCCTCGGTCGCGAACTCTTCAGGAAAGGCATCTACCCACCCGTCTACGTCCTTTCCAGCCTGAGCCGCCTTATGGGGCCCGCCCTCGGCTACGTCATCAAGCAGGGGAAGGCCAGAGCGGACCATCACATGGTCGGGAACCAATTATACAACGCCTACGCGAGGGCCGGGGAACTCCGGGCCCTGTCAGAGATCGTCGGGAAGTCGGGGCTCACTGGCTCGGACCTGAAGTACCTGAAGTTCGGCGACGACTTCGAGCAGAAGTACCTGAAGCAGGGGTACGACGAGAACAGGACCTTCGAGGACACCCTGAGGATCGGCTGGGAGATGCTCTCCATCCTGCCAGAGTCGGAGCTGACGAACGTCAAAGAGGAGTTCATCAAAAAGTACTACGTCGGGGAGAAGGCGACGCAGTAACAGGGGAGGAATAGGGCGTGGCGTCGGCAGAACTCGTGGAGGTCAGGCCAGTGGATTGGCTGCCGTACGTGAGCACACAGTATATCGCGGACGCGCTTGATGGGAAAGAGGTGAAAGTCGGAGATCACGTGACTCTTCCGTTCCCCACCTTGATGAACGACTTAATCGAGAGAATGGTGATAAAACCCGAGCTGGAGATTGTGTCTATCGCGCCAAGCGTAGAATCCGTTCGCTTGGGGCGGCAAACCAGGTTCAGGATACTGAAAAAGGACAGTTTGGAAGTCGACCATTTTTACGATCAGGACGAAGAAGAGAAGAAGCAGGCTGATGCCGAAGACCGCACAGATGTCTACCATGTCTGATAGGCTACACGACGCCAGAAGGAGGAAGGGCCGATGTCGGTAAGCTTCGGCTCCCAGGTCCTCCCCACAAAGATCGAGCTGATCAGGACGAGGCGGAGTCTCCAGACCGCCAACCGCGTCCACAAGGTCCTCGACGACAAGCGTGAGGTCCTTCTCAAGAGGCTCGACGATATGATCCAGCAGGCCAGCGGGGCGCGGGAGGAGATTTGGCAGCCCCTGTCAGACGCCTACCTCGCCCTCTACGACGCCTACCTGAAGCTCGGCCCGCTGAGGCTCGAGGGGCTGGCCTCGAACACCCCGGCGATGGTCGAGACAGACATTACAGTGAAGCGTGTGGTCGACGTCGACATTCCCTCTCTGAAGCTCACGGAGAAGGACGTGGGGATGACATACGGCTTCGCCGACAGCAACATCGCGGTCGACAGGGCGGCGAGGGAGATGAGGAAGGTCCTCCCCTCCATCTTCAAGGCCGCGGAGTTCGAGAACGCGATCTTCAGGCTCGCGAAGGAGCTCGAGAGGACGCAGCGCCTCCTAAACGCTCTGGAGTACATGATAATTCCGAGGTATGTCTCGTCGATCAGGTACATCCAGCAGACCCTCGAGGAGAGGGAGCGAGAAGAGTTCGTCAGGCTGAAGCACGTCAAGAAGGTTCTCGAAAGGAAAGAGGAGGCGCGAGCATGAGCGGCGAGGAGAAGAAGATAGTCGGAGACAGCTTCGAGGCCGCCCGGAAGCGGGTGGAGGAGGCCTACCAGGCGGCCTTCCAGGAGACCAACTCGAAGGTAGAGAGGGCGAAGTCAGAGGCGCTGCGCAAGCTCGGGGCCCAGTGAGCCCCCTCCTTCGCTCCTCACCGGACTTACTCGTTCGCGATCATGCGGTCTATCATCTTCACTATTATCGGGAGGGAGACGAAGAGACCGATCGTCGAGAAGGTCACTGCGAGCAACACCGGAGGGATGTTGGTCAGCTGGGCGAGGTAGAAACCCAGCCCCACCCCGAATAGAACGAGAGCGGCCACGATCAGAGGGGAGATGATGAGGGCCCTAACCATCGTCCGGTTCCTCCTCTCGAGGGTCATACTTGACGATAACGATTTAGTCGTTATAGGATTTTGGGCTCAGTCAAAGGGCGGTTGGGTGCCCCTGTGGGGGTCCGTTGCCGGAGAGGAGGTTGGCTGCGGAACGCTTCTACACTCTCTTTGCCTACAAAGGCGAGAATAACAGCCGTGGCAGCGTAATCCACCCAGCTTATCCCGAAAAGATAGTTGATGAGCAGACCTCCAAGCAGGGCGAGAGACATCAGGAAGCACGTGGCCGATTGGACGGCGTCCATCAAGAGAGGCGCACAATTCGTCTCCCTGCCTATTCCGCGCTTCTTCACCCAGAGGACGGGCATGACTATCACGGCTCCGAGGGCGACGCCGATCCCCAGCAGTGAGGACTCTGGTCTGATCCCGGTGAAGTAGGAATAGAGTGCACCTCCCCCGATTATTGGGATGAGGGCGACGAGGAGGAACTTCGTTACCCTCTCTGTCTTCTCGCCAAAGTCGTTAGAACCAGCCGAATCGCCCTTCAGATGGAGCGTCGTGGCGAATCCTGAGATTGAGCCTATGACCTCGATCGCCATCCATCCGAGGCTGAAGTATTCGACCGTGACCCCCTGATGAATCCTCACTTGCCTCCAAGATGTGTGAGCCCGCGAGCAGCAACAGGAAGAACAGTTGGCGCACTCACCGCGGTTTTGGCAGTTCTCGCACGAAACTTCTGTGCATTCGCAGATGGTGCAGACGGGGCTGGACAGCATCAGCCATTATCCGAGATTCCTTGGATTAATTGTTTGCCCCGGTCGTTCGATTGGATGAAGGATGCGCGTGGCACATTCCTCATGACGGGGACGCGTCATGAACGCAAGCTGGGTGTGGTGTCTGCCTCTCCCATAGACCGCACCGAACGACCGCGAGGTATCAAGCGCCGCAGACAGGGAGTCCTCAACCGTCACCTTGACAGAGCGGGATTTGGGTCTCGTCTTGCTCACTCGCTCACTCGCTCTTGCTGTATCCGCAGTTAGGTGCCCTGTGTTGCTTGAGATTGCGGCATTCTTTGCAGATTCGGTGCACTCCTGTACTCCTCTTCTGTCACTCCAATCGCTGCATAAGCCAGTACCACTTTTCATTCTCAGAAATTGAGAGAACACGCGCTAGCTCAATATCCTAGGCCGCACGCAGCTCTTCGATTTCGACTGCCCTTCTCCCATATTCCACTTCTCTTCTGAGGAACTCCTCGAGAAGGTTGACGACATCCAACAGTATCCTCATCGAGGCCTCTCGAACTCCAGGAATCTTCCTCACTCTAGCGAGTATCTCCTCGGCCATGGGAAGATTCGTCAGGAAAATGCAGAATGAGGCATTATCGCTGTCCGAAAAGAACGGAATCGAGAAGTAGGTATCGAAGCTCGAGATGAGAACCCGATCGACTTCATGCTTAACCCGCGGGTCGGTGTAGCCAATCGTAAGGTTCACCTTTGTTACCCCTCGAAGCGCCCTGAGATTTTGGTCGGGAACAATGAACAGGGCTCTTCCTTCAACCATCCTCTCCAGCCTTCTTCTTACGGTCCTGGGCGATACGCGCAACTGTTTTGCAACCTCATCATATCGCCTGCGTGGGTTCCTCTGCAAGGCTTTGATAATCTCCCAATCGGTCTCAAGGAGTCTCACGTCGCAGTTGGGGAACCTTACATCGACGCGCTCGATTGTTCCAGGATCCGAAGTCCCTCGTAGTATCAGGCCCAATTTCTCCTTTAGAGACTCCTCATCCCTGTACGCGACCAACCCACCGACGTAGTCTCCGTAGTAGTTCTTCAGCAATATCATCCCTGGGACTGTTCTCATCACACGGAGGGATTCACTCTTTGCCAAAGGACGTGGATCGAAATCTATGCTGCTCGTGCGGTAACCGAGTATTGTCGGGTTTATGCCGACCCTCCATCCTCTGAGATAACCCCTCTCGAAGGCCTTGACTCTGTTGCGGACAGTATCCTCGGTCACTCCTAGCCTCTGTCCTATCGTTCGATAGGCACCCCTAACATCCGCCTGAAAGGTCAGCGCCACCGGGTCCAACAGCATTTCGCGCAGTATTCTACTATCCAACCCGTCCCACAATCTGTGATTCCCGGTGTGTTCACTCCGCAATTTGATATAAAGTGTCCGATTCGCCGAAGGCCATTCGGTTCGGAGTTATTACCCGCCACTACCCGAGGCTATAAGAGCGTCCCCAACAGTGCAAGAGGAGATATCTTCAGGTTGACCGTTGGTGAATCGAGCCGGACCCGCAGACCTCTGGAAGTGCTTGCCCCCGTCTTGGGACTGTTGTACACCGTCCTAATTTTTGTTGTCGTCATAATTCAGATCGCCACCCAACCCGGAGGGCTCCCGTCCTTCATCTTCATCTTTCTCCCATTCTTGGCCCTCTTTCTCGGGGCAGCATTTGGTATATGGAAGCGGAGTAGAATCGGGTACATCGTTTCCATAGCCGTAAGCGTAATTTTCATCCTGCTCGAGGGTGCGATCGCCGTCGAGGCGCTTTCGAATCCCTCGGCTTTCTTCATGTTCTTCGTGGTCGTGACAGTCGAATCCGCTCTCTTCATCACGGTGATCTATTCGATTCTCGGGTTGCGCTCGGTGTGGCGCAAAGGAGCGTTTGCTGGGATTCCAAGGACGATGGCGCGTTCAAGCGTCTTCGTCCTCTTTGGTGTCGGCTTCATCCTCGGAGGGCTGGTCATAGGCGCTCTTGCCGGGGCCACGCAGGCACGTCTCCTCGCGAACTCTGGAACGAGTGCCGACATCGTGATAGTGCAGGGTGCATCGAACCAGGGCAACGGAAAATTCTTCGCTCCCTCCAACTTCACGGCGAAGGTCGGACAGTCTGTTACATGGGCGAACAAAGACGGGGCGACTCACACGGCCACGAACGCGCCCGGAACGCTCTTCGACAAAACACTAGCTTCTGGTGACACCTTCACGTTCACGTTCACCCAACCCGGCACGTATCAGTACTATTGCACCCTCCACCCGTGGATGAAGGGGACGATAGTGGTGACTTCCGGCTAGATTGACGATTGTTGCTGCCTAGAGGTCCGAGCCTTCCTCTCGCATTCAAAGATCAGGGCTCGCTCGCCCTCTTGTCGGTCCGCTCACTCGCACTTGCTGTATCCGCAGTTCGTGCACTTAAAACAACCGTTCTCAAAGATGAGGGTGTTCTCCTTGCACTCAGGGCACGCAGCCGCCGAGACCGCCGCAGTCGCACTGCTCTGCACCGCCTGTTGACTCAGGTCCGGGGTCGCCCCGTTCGCGACGAGCATCTCGAGAGCCTTAGCGGTCGCATCGGGGATCGAGAGGAGCTGGACTCCGTCGTCCCACGAGACGTACTTTCCCCTTATCCCCTTCAGAGTCTTGATGACGTTCTGGATGTCGCCCCCGTGTTGCAGGTAGAGGCTTATCAGCCTGCCCATCGCCTCGGCATCCGCCTTCTCGTCCCCCCCTAACTTCCCGATGTTCACGAAGACCTCTTCCATTGATTCCCCCTCGGAGTTCGCGGTGACGTAGAGGCTGCCCTGCGGGAGCCTCAGCTTCAAAGTTCTTCCCGACATCACCTTGGGCCTTTCGAACTGGAGCGGCTCCTTCTTCTTCTTCACCTCCTTCTTCTTCCCCGCCTCCTCCGTCTCCAGAATCCCCTCCCTGCTGCCCTCCCTGTAGACCGTAATCCCCTTGCAGCCCAGCTCCCACGCCAGGAAGTAGATCCGCTCGACCTCTTCCGGCGTAATGCTCTCCGGCAGGTTGACCGTGCTCGAGATCGCGGTGTCTATGTGCCTCTGAATCGTCGCCTGCATCTTCACCCTCATCTCCGGCTTAATCTGGTGGGCTGTCACGAAGTAGCTCGGCAGCTGCTTCACATCGGAGACGCGGGTCGCGTTCATGTACTCCTTCACGAGAGGATGGAAGACTTTGAACTCCCCCTCGCTGAGAGACTTGGACCTTCGCGTGTAGGAGAGAGCGAAGACGGGCTCTACCCCGCTCGAACAGCCCGCGAGAATCGACCCTGAGCCGACCGGCGGGATCGTCGTTATTGCGGCGTTTCTTACCCCCTCCTTCACCTTCTCCTTCACCTTGGGGTCGAGCCTCTGGATGAACGGCTGGGCGAGGTGCTTCTCCGCCTCGAAGGCAGGGAACGACCCCTTCTCCTTGGCCAGCTGCGTAGAGTATTCGTAGATCACGTTGGTGATCTTCTCGAAAAGTTTGTCGACGAACTCTATCGTGGCGTCCTCGTCGTACTTTAAGCCGAGCTTGATCAGCATGTCCCCTAACCCCGTGATGCCCACCCCGATCCTCCGGCTCCAGAGCGAGGCCTTCCTCTGCTGCGGGAGCGGATGCCTATCCGCATTGTAATCCAAGACGTTATCGAGGAACCTGACCGCGTACTGCGTGGCGCGCACCAGCGAGTCCCAGTCGACCTTGGAGTGGTCTGTGAAGGGCTCGTGGACGAAGGCGCTCAGGTTCACCGAGCCCAGGCAGCAGTTGCCGTAGTTCTCCAGCGTCTGCTCGCTGCAGGGATTGACCCCCTCCACCTCCATCTGGTTGTACTCGGTCGTCGATTCCCTCTTTATCGTATCCCAGAAGATGACTCCCGGCTCGTCCGACTCCCACGCGCCCTTGACGAGCTGCTTCCAGATCTCCCTCGCCCTGACCTTTCTGTTGAGCTCCACCTTCTCATTCTTGAACTTCAGCTCGAAATCATCGTCCCTCTCGACAGCCCTCATGAACGCATCCGTGATCTTGACGGAGATGTTCGCGTAGTTGACCTTCTTCAGGTCTTTCTTGACGTTGATGAAGTCGATTACGTCGGGGTGGTCGACCCTTATCGTTATCATCTGGGCGCCCCTCCTCCCCGCCTGCCCGATTGTCCCCGTCGTCGTCGACAGGAGCTCCATGAATGAAACCGCCCCCGAGCTGAAGATCGCCGCATTATTCACGGGGGAGCCCTTGGGCCTCAGCACCGAGATGTCTGTCCCCACCCCCCCTCCGTAGCTGTAGGTCCTCGCCGCCTCTTTGCAGAAGTCGAAGATAGCCTCTATGGAGTCCTCCCGGATCTGGAAGAAGTAACAGTTGCCAGTGAGGACGCCGTTGCCTATTGTGAAGGTATGCGTGTCTCGTTCTGTGCAACAGTACACCTCTCTCTCTTCGTTGAGCGGCGTCACTTCTCGCACTTGGATGTGGTTTCCAACCTTAGAGGTAATCCTACGTTTGGAGAATCTCTCCCTGTGGTCACCTCTAAGCAGGTCTGCCTCAGCGAGTGAGAACTTCGAAATGTTAAGGCGATAAAGGTGGCTCGGTTGTCCGTTGAAGGGATTCAGCTCCCTCGATCTGAAGATTTTATTGGGAAACAGTCCGACTCTTGCAATTTGTTCCCTTATTCCCTCTAGGTCATCCAAGTCAGCCTGGTCGATCCCAACCTGACCGTTTGAAGAGCAGTGGCCATCTGTTGCGATTAGGCCACATATGAAACCGTACCAGTATGAAGATGACATCTTGGTCGATGGAATCTCCTTGAGATTGAATTGAGACCTGATACCACCCACGAAGATCGCTCCCTCAAGCCTTGGGTTTTTGCCAGAGTACGTGACGACATGACCGTAATCCTTGAGGTAGCTTACGAGATCACGTTGGCCTCCGAACAGGTACACGCTGTACGTAGTCGCGGCACTGTTCTTGGAGCCGTCTCCAAATATTATCCCATGGACGATGCCATCACGATAGTCTTGGTTGGTTTCTGGCCTGGGGGGGAGGGCGATGAAGAGGCTCTTTCCCTTGAGCCGGAGGGTTGTTACCTTGGATGGTCTCTGTTTCGTCTGATAGAAGACCGGCCACTCGTGGTTGGCGGTTGCTATGAACTCATCTCCATTCCTCAGCGTAATCCTGTAGACCTGCTGCCTACCATAAGATCTGAAGATGACAGACTTCCAGCCATCTAGAGTTAGAATTTCCACCGGCTTACCGACAATGTCTCTGACTCTGACTTTACCTACAGAGGCAGCAATCTGGATGGTTTCGGCGACTGACGAATTGTTAAGCCCCAAGGTTTTCCTATTCCATTCGACTGAGTTTCTGACCAGAACCTGCGTGTCACCGTCCAGGCAGTTCAAGAGCGTCGCGTTCCGAGGCTGCCCCGCACCGAAGAGGATCCTGCCGCCGGGGACGAACCTGAAATCCTCAAGCAGCCAGTAGAACTTCGATGCCCACTCCCTCCTCGACCCCTCCTCCCTCTCGACCGAGGCGAGCTCGGAGGCGACCCTGTGCCACATCTGGCTCGGAGTCCTCTCGATCTGTCTCCCCGACACGTCTCTCAGGGCGTACTTCTCATAGAAGACTCTCGCTCGCAGCTCATCCCCCCCGAAGGCCGCGAGAGTCTCGGGTGGAATGACCACCTGCGCCCTCTTCTGTTCCGGGAGATTCGGACCGTCTCCTCGTTCTTCAATAGCTGTCGTCATAACGATATCGTCCTAGACACCAAGCCAAGTATTCCGTCCCCTATATGAGGAAAGCGGATGACTCCACGTTGACAAGAACGCTGATCTGCCCCGTTATCGGGTGCAGATGAGACGCTCGCGTGTCGACTGTTGTTGACCAGAGTAGTGGCACACGAAGATCCTCCAGATATTTTCCAAATCAGCTGGCCGTCGAGTACTGCATCGTCGCGACCGACTTGCATCTCTTGCACCTCTGCGCCCTCGGTGGCAGCTTGGCTCCACAGTTCCTGCAGACCACGATCTTCCTGTCGATCTTGAAGTAGGGCAGCTTGGGTGCCGCATTCACTATCAAGTCGTAGACGCTTCTGATATCCTCCGATTCGCCGTCGAGTGTAACCGAAACGCCTCCGTTTAGACCCGACGAGAGTTTGTTGATGTACTCCACCCTCGCCTGGTTGTCCAGGTCTGCGGCAACCACCGCCGGCGATTGAGAGTACCCCGACTTCAGGAGCTGCTGAATGTTCGCCTTCCCGTACTTCTCAGAGTCCAGGCCCGCGAGCCTCCCAGCCCCGTCTTCCTCCAGCATAGCCACCCCCAGCCTTTCGTTCTTGCCGGACTTCTCATCCGCGATTTGAGACGCAGTCTGCACAATCTTCTCGGCGAGGGCGACTCGAGAACCCGTCGCGGGGTCCCTTATCAGGCCGGTCAGCGCCTCCTCCAGCCCCACGAAGTTCATGATCAGGGGCATCATCACGGGCGTCACAGCCTCCGAACCCAAAGCCAGTGTGGGCAGAAGGCTCTTCTTCAGGACTCGTTCGATCATCCTCCGCCTCGTGCCCAGGGCGTCCGCCGCGACACCGATGAGCATCGCCAGCTTCGCTCTGAAGTACGTCTCGTCCTGGTTCGAATCGTAGGCCAGGCGGGGCAGGTTAAGACTGAGATTGTGCAGGACGCTGATATTGTCCGCCTGACTCTCCTTGGAGAGAATCCCGGCGTTTACCCCGCCGAACGACCTCCTCTGGTCGGGGGAGAAGAAGGCGATCCGCCCGCCGTTGAAGAGAATCCCCGCCGCCTGCTTGAGGGTCTTCGTCTCGTCAACTCTATTCGGTTTAGCGAGAAGGAGTCTCACCTCCGGACGAGGCGTAGCCTCGACGAAATCCCTGTACGTCCCTAGGGTGGCATCGAGGGTCTTCTCCATCAGGTCCCTCCCGACCTCGTCGTGCTTGAACGGGTTCAGCTCGATCGTCACAATTCCTCGCTGAGGAGTGGACATTCCTCCTGTCACGCTCTCTAGGAATCGGAGGATCATGGCTTCGAGTTCCCGTTTCGTCCTCGACCTGCAGAAGGGGGCGAGATACTGGAGGAAGTTCCTGAAGGTTACCTCGACAGAGACTTCTCTGTCCATCAATAGCGACAGGTTTGAGATGATGCCCAGCGCCTTCTCCGCGTTCTCCGGAGTCGGAAGCATCGGCGCGTAGGCGAGCCTCCCCCTCGGGTTGAAGCCCGAAGCCCTGACGGAGAGGAGGTCGACGAAGACTGTGTCGGGCATCAGACCCCAGACTCCGGCGTTCGAGATGTGAATGTCTCCCGCCAGGTGTGCGTCGGCCACGTCCCTGGGGAGCTGTTCCAGGAGAAGGTACTCGGAGAAGACCGCCCCACCGGTCATATGGACGAGCGACTCCACGTTCCCTCCGTCGTCGCCCACCTTGTTGAGAAGCTGCGTCACGTCGTAGATGGGCATACCGAGCCTCGTGAGCTTGTGCCTGTACTCCTCCAGGCTGTGCTCGACCAGAAGGGCATTGACCATCTCCCTGATGAGGGGGGCCGTAAGGTACTGGGTCTGGAATTTGTAGAGTCTCGACTCGGTCTCGCTGGTGATCTTCTGGGCGAGCTCGACGGGCATCCCCGCCTCCTTCACGAGAGACTGGAGGATCTTGTTGGCGTTGAACTCCTCCATCGTCTGGTGAGAGGTCCTGACGTACAGCTTCCCGCTCTCGACGAGGGACTGCTCCTCGATCTGCCGCGTGAGATTCAGGACTAGCCGCCCCAGGTTCGTCACGGTGTACTTCCTCTCCTGCCTGTTCAGCTGGATGAGAAGCTGCCTGACGAGCTTGCGGAGATGGTACGCGAACTTTCCGGATTCCTTCTTCGACTTGAAGCCCGCAAGGGTCTTGAGGGCGCTGTAGGTGAGGGGACCCTTTATGTTGAGGATCCGAAGAATCTCGAGCCTCTGTGGCGAGGCGATCACGCTGTAGATCGTCTTAACTCGTCTCGGCGCTGCCTGCAACAGTTGCACAGGTCTGTTGTCAAAAGTATTTAACATTGCATCAGTCGAAATCAAGTTCGAGTCAAAACGCCATCAGTTTCTGAGCAAGAATTTTTCACTAGATTCAGCTCTATGTTGAATTAATCGCACACTGTCCGATTAGGTGGGGTCGGCCGGATTTGAACCGGCGATCTCAAGCGTTCTCGCGGAGTCCCAAGGCTTGAAGCCTAGACCAGACTTGCCCAGAAGGCGGACATCTACCCTCTGACTAGCCGACGACCCCATTTCGTCCATCATCGTGGGCAGTAGTTATGATTTCTGAGGCTTTCTTTGTTACGCGAGAAGCCCCGCGTCTGGGGGAGGTGGTTATATGTGAGGGCCTCTTGTAACGGTGATTGACCGAACCTCTATCATGGGAATGGGTGGCAGCTTTCTTCGATGGCGAGGGCGCAATCTCGGTACAAGTGCGCACGCACTCAATCGATCTAAACATTAGTTTTACCCAGAAAGACCGAGCGATCTTGGACGAAATGAGCTTATTTCTTGAGACCAAAGGCGTTAGTCGCGCTAGGGTCTACACGGAGAACAAAGGGAGCATCAGCAGGCTGATTGTCAGTTCGAATGCGGATATCCAACGTGTCCTGGAAGGGATGATTCCCTTCCTCCGGGTAAAGCGCAATCAGGCTGCTGTTACTGCGGGGTATCTGCGGGATGAGATCAGTGGAAATGAATACGCTCGAACCCTCAATATGGAAATTCTGGCGGGGAGGAGACGCGGAAACATTCTCTCCGCGAATCAGCCTTGGACAAGAAGCCGCGGAATCCCTTGAAACGCGACTCGCATCCATGAGTCAAGCACGGCGCACTTACCGCCTATTGGCCACTTCAACCAGCGGAAAGGAAAGGCTGAGAAGAAGTGCAATCGAACGGAACGTTTCGACTGGGTTGAGAACCAAGATGAAGGCGCTTCTCTCGATTTCCGAACAACCAAAGTCAGCCAAGGAGATCGGCCAATCGGTTCCAAGGAGCTATGGGCACTTGCAAAGAGTGCTTCGTTCGTTGACGGGGGCCTCTCTTGCAACAAGAGACCAAAGAAGCGTAACTGCTCCCGCGATTTATCGGATTACTGAGGTTGGCAGGCGTTACATATTACAATTGGACACCAAACTGCGGGATTGATGAAAGACAGACCCCTGTCTAGGGCTTTCTATGAGAGGAATACGCTTCTGACCGCCTGTGAACTACTTGGCAAATTGCTAGTTCGGAGAACGAAAGAGGGAATCATGACAGGAAGAATAGTAGAGACAGAAGCCTACCGCAGCAAAGACGACCCCGCAAGCCATGCCTAC
>Ga0209802_1002790_pt1 | contig 12006 bp, 10 predicted proteins | sample GraSoiAngelo_129_FD_185886 | JGI IMG/M metagenome (GOLD analysis project Ga0209802, IMG submission 185886) | Grasslands soil microbial communities from the Angelo Coastal Reserve, California, USA - 14_0927_12_40cm (SPAdes) (version 2) | ecosystem: Environmental > Terrestrial > Soil > Grasslands ... | reverse complement strand
GACCGCGACCATCTCCCGGGGGGCCTGAAGTGGACTCGAGGCAACTGCTGACGACCACGATGGCGCGGAGCTACGCCCGGCTGCGAGCTCGTGTCGAAGGGCTCACCGACGAAGAGTTCTTCTGGCAGCCCATTCCAGACAGCTGGACCATCTACGAAGACAAGCCCGGACACTGGACTTATCACTACGCGATTCCGGAGCCCGACCCGGCTCCCCTGACGACGATCGGCTGGCAGCTGGTCCACCTGGGGACGACCAAGCTGATGTATCACGAGTGGGCATACGGCGACGCACGCCTGACCTTTCCACAAATCGAAATCCCGTCGGGCGCAGCAGGGGCGTTGCAGCTCCTCGAAACAGGCCAAACCATGCTCGCGAACGATCTCCGTGCCACGCCAGATGCCCAGCTCGACGAACCGCGCAAGACGAATTGGGGCGACCTCTGGCCGGCCTGGAGGATCTTTACGACGATGGCCGACCACGACGCCTTCCACGGCGGGGTGATCGGCTATCTACGCGACCTCTACTACTGGAGCTCGCTTAAGGGGCAAAGATCCGGCAGAGGCTTTCCGCCAGCGACTCCGCGTCGGCCCCGGGGTGCGTGAGGAAGTACCCGACCGCGTCGTTGACCGCGCCCACAACCGCCCGCCCGAACACCTGCGGATCCTGGTCGGCATAGAACTCGTCGTCGAGAAGAGCCAGCCGCACCTCTTCCGAGACCATATGCGCGAACCGCTCCTGCAGCTGGTGGCGCACTTCCTCGACGCTCGCGCTGAGTCCGACCGACTCGACCATCATCAAGCGCGCCACCGTCGAGCGCTTGTAGCACGCCACCACGAACGAGCGGATCCCGCGGCGCATCCGATCGCGATGGTCGACACCGCCGGCCGCGGCGCCAATCACAGCGTGGATCAGGTCGCCGCCTTCCTGCGCGAGGACCTCGCGAAAGCAGTGCTCCTTCGACTCGAACTGCTCGTAGAACGCAGACTTCGACATCCGCGCGCGTGCCACGATATCGTCGACCGACGTGTCGTGATAGCCACGCGCGGCGAACATGCCCAGCGCGGCCTGGGTCAGCCGCGCACGCCGCTGCAAACGTCGCGCCTCGCGCGGATCAAGAACGTCTGATTCGGAGGCTACCGCCCTAGTCGTGGGCAAGGGCTCGCGAAATGACAAGCCGCTGGATCTCGCTGGTGCCTTCGAACAGCGTGTAGATCTTGGCGTCGCGGTGCCACTTCTCGACCGGGAAGTCCCTGATATAGCCGTAACCGCCGCAGATCTGGATCGCCTGCTCGGTGACCTTGACCGCAACCTCGCCGGCCTTCAGCTTCGCCATCGAGCCCTCGGCCTTCTTGAACTCTCCGCCGCTGCGGCCCTCCCACAGCGCCCGCCAGATCAGCGCCCGCGTCGCCTCGATCTCGGTCGCCATGTCCGCGAGCATGAACGCGATCGCCTCGTTCTCGATCAGCGTCCGGCCGAACTGCTTGCGTTCCTTGGCGTACTGCAGCGCGAACTCGAATGCCGCGCGGGCGATGCCGAGCGCCTGCGCTCCAACGATCGGTCGCGACAGCTCGAACGTCTTCAGCGCCACCGACGATCGCGAGTGCGTTCCCGCACGCGCGCGGGCCAGCTTGGCCTCCAGCTTCTCCACACCGCCCAGGACGTTTTCGAGCGGGATCCTGCAGTCCTCGAGCAGCACCTCGGCGGTGTGCGAGGCGCGGATGCCCATCTTCCTTTCCTTCTTGCCCTGGCGGATGCCCTTGGTCCCTGGCGGCACGACAAAGCTCGCCTGCCCGCGAGTCCCGAGCTCAGGTTCGACAGCGGCGACCACGACGTGCACGTCCGCGATGCCGCCGTTGGTGATGAAGATCTTCTGCCCGTTGATGACCCAGTCGCCGTTCTGGCGCACAGCGCGCGTCTTCATCGACGACACGTCCGACCCGGCTTCGGGCTCGGTGACGGCGAAAGCGCCCAGGGCCGGCTTCTCAACGGTGCCGAAACAGGCCGGGATCCACGTCGCGATCTGCTCAGGGGTGCCCTGCGAGAAGATCGCCGCGATCGGGAGGCCGGTGCCCTGGATGGCGAGCGCGATGCCGGCACAGCCCCAGGTCAGCTCCTCGGCGACGAGGGCGGGCATGATGCCGCTGCTGTCGGCGAAGGTCTGCTGAAGGAACTCGACGCCATACAGGCCCACCTCGGCCGCCTTCTTCACGACCGGCCACGGGAACTCCTCGGACTCGTCGTACAGCGCGGCCACGGGTCGGATCTCCTTCTCTGCGAAGCTGTGGACCCAGTCCCTGATCTCACGCTGCTCGTCGGTCAGCTCGAACGAAACCATGTCTCTCCTGTTCTCAGAACGCTCCGGGGGCTTCGATTGTCTTTACAACGTTTCGGTACTGGTACGTACCGGTCTGTGCAACGCAGAACGCTACGCCGCAGCGCGTCATCGTGTCAATGGGCTTAACGGGGTTTAGCCAGGCGGTAGGGCTTTGACGACATTCGCCTTCTTCCACGCGTCCTGACCGAGCCGGAACGCCGTCAGGACCAGGAATCCGCCCCAAACCCGGGCCAGGAGCAGGCCGGGAACGTGAGCCGCGAGCAGCGCCCCCAGGATCGCGCCGACGACCCCTCCCCCACCCATCCAGAGGGCGGGCCCGAGCAGCACGTTGCCCTCGCGCACATGAGTTACCCCGCCGACGATCGCGGTTGGGATGATGGCCGCCAGCGACGTCCCCTGCGCCAGCGCCTGGTTGAATCGAAATCCCACCGTCATGATCGGCACGAAGGCAGTGCCGCCGCCGATGCCGATGAAGCCGCTCAGGATGCCGGCCGCCAGGCCGCCGAGGATGGCCAGCCCATCGCCCCAGTTCACGGCGCGATAACCTCCTTGAGGCCAACGATCAGCAGCACGGCGGCGACGATCAGGGTGACCTCACGCTCCGGGATCCGGTTGAGAATTCGCGCGCCGATGTAGGCGCCGACCACGCTGCCGATGATCAGAAACAGCGCGAAATGAAAATCGACCTCGGGCCGGCTCTGCAGGAAGTAGTAGACGGGCAGGGCCGCGATCGAGATCGGGATGATGGCGATGAGCGAGTTGGCGTTGGCGTGCCGCTGGCTCACACCCGCCCACCAAAGCTGCAACGGAATCATCACGAAGCCCCCGCCAACGCCGAGCAGACCACCCAGGAACCCACCGAGAACACCAATCGTGGCGAAGACTGGGCGGCGCCCGGGTTTTGCTATTCGGGAGCCTTGGGGGTGGGGGGCGCTTCGGGTTGGCTGGTCACCACGGAGTGGTGGCGGAACGAGACGTCCCCAACCGGCTGCACGCCCGACCCTTTGGCCTTCTTCTTCTTTTTGACCTCGCGACCCTGTTTGTTGCGTCCTTTAGCCATGAGACCCAGTTTCTATGACGAGGGCCAGTTCGCGCAAGAAGGATTCGACGTCCGTCACCAGGCCGATCGACTGCCAGCTGCCCCGGTCGGCCAGCTTGGTCACGACCGCCGGGTTGATGTCCACGCAGACCGTGCGTACGCCGGCCGGCAGCATGTTGCCCGTGGCGATCGAGTGCAGCATGGTCGAGAGCATGAGCGCCATCCGGACCCCGCTCAGCGAGGCGCGCATCCGCTGCTGCGCCTCCACCATGTCTGTGATCACGTCGGGCAGCGGCCCGTCGTCGCGCACGGAACCTGCGAGGACGTACTCGACGCCGTGGTCGATGGCCGACTTCATCACCCCGGAGGTCAGCTGGCCGCTCTCGACCATCTGCTTCAGACCGCCCGCGGCCCGGACGCGATTGATCGCGCGCATGTGATGCTCGTGGCCATGCTCGATGGCGAGCCCGCTCTCGACATTGACGCCCAGCGCCGTCCCGAAGAGAGCCGACTCCACGTCGTGGACCGCTAGCGCGTTGCCTGCAAACAGGACGTGCACGTATCCGAGCTCGATCAGCCGGGACAGGTAGCGGCCGGCGCCGGTGTGGACGACAGCGGGCCCGGCGACGACGACGATGCGTCCGCCTGAGGTCCTGATCTGCTTCATCTCATCGGCGATCGCGGCGATCAAAACCTTCTTGGGCTTCTCAGCTGAAACCTCGCTCGCCATGAACGTGAAGATCTCCGTCTGCCGGGATCGCTCGATCGGGGTGACCCTGACTCCCTGGTGCCCGACGACGATCTCCATGCCCGGCCGGGCGCCCTGGAACACAATGCAGCGGGCGCGCCCGGCGTTGGAGTCGACCGCGATGGCGCAGTCCATCTCGATGTCCTCGACCGTCACCCACGTGCCGTCGATGAGAACTTCGGTCGGCAGGTTGCTGGTCGAGTAGAAGCCCTCAGGGAACACGCCGTCCTTGGTCACCTTCTCGAGCTGCGCTGGTAGCTCGGACTCCGCCGTGGCGCCAAGGGCGCGAGCCTGGCGCACGATCCTGTCGAGCTGCTCGGCCGACGACGCAACCACCTCCATGCGGCAGAGCGAAGTGTCGGTTTTGTGCTGGCCGACCTTGAGCTCTTCGATCGTGAAGTTTCCGCCGTGGTCCATGACCAGGTCCATGACCTGGGGCAGCATCATCGAGTCGATGATGTGGCCCCTGAGGACCAGGCGCGCCGTATGCCGCTGGGCGCTCATCGCAGGGCACCGACCACGGCGTTGATCTCGTCCTTCAGCTCGGCCGCCTCGCGCGACGGTTTCTCCGCGAACAGGACGCTGCGGCTCGCCGACAGCAGACATGAAGCGGGGTCTCCGTTCCAGGCGGCGCGGACGGAGCCCGCGAGGTCACCTCCCTGCGCGCCGATGCCCGGAATCAGAAGCGGCAGCTGCGACGAGCGGCGGACGTCCGCGATCTCGGCGGGGGCCGTGGCACCGACGACGAGCCCGACGTTGCGATGAGCGTTGAGGCGTTCGGCTAGTTCGGCCACACGCGTATACAGCGGCTTGCCGCCGGCGTGGAGGTGCTGCAGGTCTGTGGCTCCCGGGTTCGATGAGCGGCACACGACGTACACCCCGCGATCCTCGTAGCGGGTGAACTCTTCGAGAGAGTCCGCGCCGAGGTATGGATTCACCGTCGCGGCGTCCATGTCCAGGGTCTGGAAGACCGTGACCGCGTAGGCGCGCATCGTGTTGCCCATGTCTCCGCGTTTGCCGTCGAAGAGAAAAGGCGTCTGCCGCGCCTCATCACGCAGCTCCAGCAACGCCTTCCAGCCATCGGGGCCGTACTGCTCCCAGAAAGCGCTGTTGGGCTTGTAGCAGCAGACGTGCTCCTCGGTCTGGCGCACCACCTCGCGGCAGTGGCGCAGCGCGCCTGCCGCGCCGCCCGCAATTCGCTCCGGGTCGGGGTCCAGCCCCACGCAAAGCATGGTGTCGCGCTCTTTTGCGAGCGCGCGCAGGCGTTCGAAGTAGCTCATGGGCAACCCAAATCGTAGCTACCATCAAGTCGTGGAGCGGCTGATCCGGATCGGGCTCGCCCAGGTCAACACCACGGTCGGCGACCTGGAGGGAAACTCGCAACTCATCTGCGAGTGGATCGGACGCGCGCGCGACGAGGGCGCCGACATCGTCGCCTTTCCCGAGCTCGCGCTAACGGGCTACCCGCCGGAAGACCTGGTGCTGAAGCCCGGTTTCGTGCGGGACAACCTCAAGCAGCTGAACGTCGTGGCCCGCGCGACCAAAGGAATCTCGGCCGTCGTCGGTTTCGTCGACGAGGACGGCGACCTCTACAACGCCGCGGCTTTCATGCACGACGGGGAGATCAAAGCGATCTACCACAAGGTGTTCTTGCCGAACTATGGGGTGTTCGACGAGCAGCGCTATTTCGCGCCCGGCCACCGGTCTCCAATCCTCGAGCTGTCCGGCATCCGGGTCGGGGTCACGATCTGCGAAGACTGCTGGTATCCGTCAGGCCCGATGGCTTGGCAGGCCTACCACGGCGCCGAGCTGCTGATCAACATCAACGGCTCACCGTACCACTACGGCAAGCGCGCACCGCGGGAGGAGATGGTCGCCGGGCGTGCGGCCGACTACGGGGCGTACGTGGCATACGTGAATGAGATCGGCGGTCAGGACGAGCTCGTGTTCGACGGGAACAGCGTCGTCTTCGACCCGCAGGGCGAGGTCGTCGCGCATGCCGCATCGTTTCGCGAGGACCTGCTCTTCTACGACGTCGACCTGACCACCGCCGCCTACCACCGGCCGCACGAAAAGATCCGCTACGAGGCCGATGGCGCGGCGCGGCTGGAGCTGGTGACGAGCGAGGTTTCCATCCCGCCTCCGGCGGTTGAGCGGCCGAAGCCAAAGCTTGTTACCCGCATCGAAACCCCGCTCGAGGGTGCAGCCGACATCTACGCCGCGGTCGTGCTCGGCACCGGCGACTACATTCGCAAGCAGCAGTTCAAGAAAGTCGTCGTCGGCCTCTCAGGCGGCATCGACTCGGCGCTCACGGCCGCGGTGGCCGCCGACGCACTCGGCCCGGAGAACGTCATCGGGGTGCGTATGCCGTCCCGGTACTCATCGCCCGAGAGCCTCGAGGACGCCGGGCTCGTGGCCGAGGCGCTGGGGATCCAGCTCCTGGACTTCCCCATCGAGCCCGCTCACCGCGGCTTCGAGCAGATCCTCGCGAGCGCATTCGAAGGCACGCAGCCTGGCATCGCCGAGGAGAACCTGCAGCCGCGAATCCGAATGATCATCCTGCACGCGCTCTCGAACAAGTTCGGCTACATCGTGCTCACAACCGGCAACAAGTCGGAGATCGCCACCGGCTACACGACGCTGTACGGCGATTCGGCGGGCGGCTTCTCCGTCCTCAAGGACATCACCAAGACGACGGTCTACGAGCTGAGCCGCTATCGCAACTCGCTCAGCCCGGCGATCCCCGAGCGGATTCTCACGAAGCCACCGTCGGCCGAGCTCAAGCCCGACCAGAAAGACTCGGACAGCCTGCCGCCGTACGAAGAGCTCGACCCAATCATCCACGGGTACGTCGAGGAGGACCTCACGCCCGAGGAGCTGATCGCCAACGGCAACCGCCCGGAGACCGTGGCCCGCGTGATCCAGCTCGTCGACCGCAGCGAGTACAAGCGCCGCCAGTCGCCTCCAGGAGTGAAGATCACGCCGCGCGCGTTCGGGCGCGACCGGCGCATGCCGATCACCAACCGGTACGTCCCCAACGGCGCCAATCCTGCGAAGTAGCCGACCCGCTGGGCATAATCAAGTCTGATAGGGGCTATAGATAGGAGCTATATGGCGGGATCGTTCGACGTCGTGGTGGTGGGTGGCGGACCTGGCGGATACGTGGCAGCGCTCCGCGCCGCGCAGCTCGGGGCGAACACAGCCATCGTCGAGAAGGACCGGCTGGGCGGCACCTGCCTGGTCCGTGGCTGCATTCCCACCAAGGCCCTGCTCCAGTCGTCGGAGCTGTACACGCTTGCCAAGGGCGGCGCCCCATTCGGCGTCGTCGCCGACAACATCGCCTTCGACTGGGCCGCGGCGCAGAAGCGGAAAGGCGCGGTGGTCGACCAGCTCGTCAAAGGCGTTGAGGGACTTCTCAAAGCCGGCGGCGTGACCGTCGTCCGTGGGGCCGGGAAGCTGGTGGGCGACGGGGCGATCGACGTCGCCGGTGAGCGTTTGCAAGCCAAGGACATCGTCATCGCCACCGGCTCGGCCGTTTCGCGCATCCCGCTCAAAGGCGCCGAGCTCACCATCGACTCCGACGCCATCCTCGAGCTGAAGGAGGTGCCCGCGCGCCTCGCCGTCATCGGCGGCGGCGTGGTCGGCATGGAGTTCGCGGCCATGTTCGCGGCCCTGGGCAGCAAGGTCACCGTGCTCGAGATGCTCCCGCAGATCCTCCCCATGGTCGAGGCGGACGTCGTCAACGCCTACGTGAAGCACCTCACCGGCCTTGGCGCGGAGGTCCACACCAGCAGCAAGGTCGCTGAGGTCGCGAAAGCCGGACGCGCGCTGCAGGTTCGCTTCTCTACCGGCGGCGAGGGCGGCGGCGCGGTGGATGCCGACCAGGTGTTGCTCGCGGTGGGCCGGTCGCCGTACACCGAAGGCCTCGGCGCCGAAGCGGCCGGAGTAAAGCTCGAGCGAGGTCGTGTAGTCGTCGACGATCACCTGCGTACGAGCGCGCTTGGTGTATGGGGCATCGGCGACGTGATCGGCGGCATCATGCTCGCCCACGTCGCCTCATATGAAGGTATATGCGCCGTCGAGAACATCGCCGGCCACGCGCGCATCCCCGACTACCACGCGGCGCCGAACTGCGTGTACACGGACCCGGAGATCGCGCACGTCGGGCTGGGTGAGAAGGAGGCGACGGAGCGGGGCATCGAGGTGAAGGTCGGCCGCTTCCCGTTCGCAGCCGCCGGCCGCGCGCTGACGCTTGGGCAGACCGAAGGCTTCGTGAAAGTTGTGGCGGACGCGCCGACCGGGCGCGTACTCGGCGTCCACATCGTGGGACCCCGCGCCACCGACCTCATCGCCGAAGCGACGCTGGCGGTCCAGAACGGGCTTACGCTCAATCAGCTCGACCTCACGATGCACGCGCATCCGACGCTGCCCGAAGCGATCATGGAGGCTGCGCTTGCGGCCCAGGGCCGGGCGATACACATCGCCAACAGAAGGGTTCAGCCCACTGCGACAGCGGCGGTTTCGAACCCGTCCCCCACTGCAGCAACCCTTCCGTTGCACAATCGTGAGCGGCAGATGGTCGCACCAGTCAAACCCACCGCACCCCCAGCCGCCGCGGCGATCACGGCGAAGAAGCTCGAGCTCAAGAAGGAGAACCGCGACTTCCTGCTCGGGATCCACCGAACGATGCAGCTGATCCGGCGTTTCGAGGAGCGCGCCCAGGAGCAGTACACCAAGGCCAAGATCGGCGGGTACTGCCACCTCAACATCGGCGAGGAGGCGACGGTCGTGGGAGCGATCCTGCCCCTCAAGTTGACCGACTACATCTTCACCAGCTATCGGGAGCATGGGCACGCCATCGCGCGCGGCATCGACCCCAAGGCTGTCATGGCCGAGCTGTTCGGAAAGGAGACCGGCACGTCGCACGGCCGCGGCGGGTCGATGCACATGTTCGACGCCAAGCTGCGGTTCATGGGCGGATACGGAATCGTCGGCGGTCACCTGCCACTGGCGGCGGGCGGCGCTGCCGCGATCAAGTACCGCCAGGAGAAGGATGTCGTCGAGTGCCTGTTCGGCGACGGCGCCACCAACATCGGCGCCTTCCACGAGTCGCTGAACTTCTCCAAAGTCTTCGATCTGCCCGTGCTGTGGCTCTGCGTCAACAACCGGTACGGAATGGGCACTCCCGTCGACAAGGCATCCGCCGTCGCGGACATCTACAAGAAGGCGTGCGCGTACGACATGGAATCGATCCAGGTCGACGGCATGAACGTGCGCGAGGTCCTCATCAAGACGTCGGAGATCCTCGAGAAGATCCGAGCCGATTCGCAGCCCCGGTTCATCGAGGCGCTCTGCTACCGGTTCAGGGGCCACTCCGTCGTCGACCCGGACAAGTACCGATCGACCGAGGACAAGGAGAAGTTCCGCAAGGCCGACCCGATCGTGTTCTTCGAGCACGAGCTCGAGACCTCTGGCCTCGCCGACGAGGAGTACTTCAAGAACGTTCGCGCGGAGGTCGAGACCGAGGTCCAGGACATCATCAAATTCGCCGATGAGAGCCGCGACCCCAAGGTCGAGGACCTCTACAAGTACGTTTATGCCGCCGAGTGGGAAGAGAGCCCCGCGCTGCGAGGAGACCCGTTGTAATGGCGGCCGAGGAAAAGCTTTACCGCGTCGCTTTGCGCGAAGCGCTTGCGGAGGAGATGGAGCGGGACGACTCCGTCTACCTGATCGGCGAAGACATCGGCAAGTTCGGGGGCGCGTATCGCGTCACCGAGGGCTTGCTGGACCGTTTCGGCGAGAAGCGCGTGGTCGACGCACCGATCGCAGAAGAGGTGATCGTCGGCAGCGCCATCGGCTCGGCGATGCTCGGGTTGCGACCGGTCGTCGAGATGATGACCATCAACTTCTCGCTGATCGCTTACGACCAGATCGTCAACAACGCCGCGAAGATCCGGTACATGTTCGGCGGCGAGGCGAAGGTGCCCTTGGTGATCAGAATGCCCGGCGGCGCCGGCCATCAGCTTTCGGCCCAGCACTCGCACAGCCTCGAGGTGCTTTACGGGCTCATCCCAGGCTTGCTGGTCGTCGCGCCCACAACACCTGAGGATGCGAAAGGCATGCTCAAGTCGGCCATCCGGACCGACAACCCGGTGATGTTCCTCGAGTCGATGAGCCTCTACAACGTACGCGGCATGGTGCCTGATGGCGACTACACGACTCCCATCGGCAAGGCGGCGGTCCGGCGCAAGGGCTCCGATATCACGATCGTCGGCGTCTCGAGGATGGCCGTACTCGCGAACGAGGCGGCCAAGCAGCTCGAGGAGGAGGACATTGACGCCGAGGTCATCGACCTGCGCTCCATCCGCCCCATCGACTGGCCGCCGATCGTCGAGTCCGTCCGCCGCACCAGCCGGTGCATGGTCGTCGAGGAAGGCTGGGCGACGTATGGCGTGACCGCGGAGATTGCGGCCGGGGTGCAGGAGCGCTGCTTCGACTACCTGGACGCCCCGATACGCAGGCTGGGCGGCGCGCAGGTGCCGATGCCGTACAGCCTGCCGCTCGAGAAGGCGTCGATCCCCACAAGCGAGGACATCAAGCGGCTGGCACGCGAAGTGGTCGGCAGGAAAAAGTTCGATGGCTGACATAAACATGCCCAAGCTCTCCGACACGATGGAGGAGGGCACGGTCGTCGAGTGGAAGAAGAAGAGCGGCGACCCCGTCAAGAAGGGCGAGGTGATCGCCGAGGTCGAGTCGGACAAGGCGACATTCGACCTCGAGTCCGAAGCGGACGGTGTGTTGAACATCCTGGTCGAGCAGGGCGTGCCGGCCAAGATCGGTGCACCTATCGCCCGCATCGGTGACACCTCCCCCGCTGCGAAACCGGTGTCGAAAGAAGCCGCGAAGGCTGAGAAGGCGCCACCTCCCCCGCCCCCAGCCCCGAAGCCCGCCGCCTCGGAGCCTGCCCGAGCGACCAACGGCAGCGACGGTGCGGCAACGGCCGAAATCAAGGCATCGCCCCTCGCCAGGCGACTTGCTTCAGAGCTCGGCGTCAACCTGGCCGGCATCCAGGGCAGCGGCCCCGAGGGCCGCATCGTCAAGGAAGACGTGGAGGCCGCCGCAGCAGGGAAATCTGCTCCTGCGCGGGCGCCCTCCCCCACTCCACCTCGCGCCACCGGTCCAGAAGTTGAAGTCGTCGAGCCAAATCGGATGCAGGCGACGATCGCCCGCCGCATGGCCGAGGCGAAGTCCACCATCCCGGAGTTCACTGTTACGGTCGAAGCCCGAGTCGACCTCGCGGTCGCCATGCGCCAGCAGCTAAAGGACTCGGTGCCTGGCGCCGAGAAGGTGACCATGACGGACTTCCTCGTGCGCGCGAGCGCCCTCGCGCTGCGGAAATTTCCCGAGGTCAACTCCTCGTGGGTCGACGGCAAGTTTCAGCGCAAGCGGCGCATCAGCATCGGGCTCGCGGTGGCTCCGTCCCAGGGCATGGGCCTTCTCGTCCCTGTCGTGCACGACGCGGACTTGAAGGATCTGATTCAGATCTCCATCGAGTCGCGCCAGGTCATCGAGCGCGCGCGTTCAGGCCGGCCGGCAGAGGGTGACCTCAGCGGCGCGACGTTCTCGATCTCGAACCTCGGCATGTACGGTGTCGACGAGTTCACCGCCATCATCAATCCGCCCGAAGCGGCGATCCTCGCCGTCGGAGCGATCAAAGATGTTGCTGTTGTCGATGCGGGTCGCATTGTGCCCGGCAAGGTCATGCGCATGACCCTCTCTGTCGACCATCGCGTCTTCTATGGCGCGACCGCAGCCCAGTTCATGGCCGAAGTCAAGCGCCTGATCGAGAACCCCGTGACGCTGGTCGTCCCCGCCACGCAG
>Ga0209802_1002786_pt1 | contig 12014 bp, 9 predicted proteins | sample GraSoiAngelo_129_FD_185886 | JGI IMG/M metagenome (GOLD analysis project Ga0209802, IMG submission 185886) | Grasslands soil microbial communities from the Angelo Coastal Reserve, California, USA - 14_0927_12_40cm (SPAdes) (version 2) | ecosystem: Environmental > Terrestrial > Soil > Grasslands ... | reverse complement strand
GGTCTTTGGCGTACGAGGCAATCGTCTTGTGGGGATTCTGGTCTTCGGGGATGGCGCCCATGCCGGAGCGGCAGAAGGTTGGGTTGTGGAAAGCGATGAAGATCTTCTTGATCCCCGACGCCTTTGCTTCATCCAGCCACACCTTGAGCTGCTTCATCTGTTCTTCGTACGTGGGGCGGGTGGCACTCCAGCCTGTGGGCGCGCGATAGTCGTATGGGCCGGTCCATAGGAAGATGAAGCGGGCGTCGTTGTAATCGAACTTGTAGGTGAGTTGTTTGTCGGAAACCCCGAATTTTTTCAAATAGGGAAAAGAACTCAACAGTCCCTGGACGTCGGAGTCGTCCCACACTTCGTGATTGCCGACGGCGGGGAAAACCCGGCCCGGCAACCCGGCGGCCCGCATCTGATCGTCCGGCGTCGGCAGTTGCTTCAATACGTCCTCGTTTACTTGCCCCACCAAACCAGATCCCCGGTGCTGAGAATAAACTTGGCCCGCCCGCTCTTGACATCTTTCACCATCTCGCGGGCAACCCAGTCGCCGCCTTGCAGCCGGAACATCGTGCGGCGCACGCCGGGTAGCAGTTTCACGTCCTCGACCGCGGCCTCGGTGACCCAACCTTTGTCAATCGTGAGATAACTCACTTCACTATGGGTCATGAACGGCATCACCATCTCCACCAGCTCATGGGTAGCCGGGTCGTAGATGAGCTTCACATCTTTCTTGACGACCTCCGCCGCGACTTTCTCCGGCAGCACCAGCTCGAACATATCTACCATCAGATCGCGGGCCTCTGCCTCCTGGTCCGCTTTGTAAGGCAGGTACATCATTGATCGTGAGTCGCCATAGACGGCAAACGAAAACCTGGAAGCGGCAGGGCCTGGCGCCTGCTGAGCACTCTGGGCGTTGGCACATTCCGCGCAGAGCGTCAGGAGCGCGGCTGCGGAAACGAAAGTGTTGATGATTCGGATGATCGTGTTTGGTTTCGTTTTCATAGCTGATCTTAAATTTGAAGTCGGCTTGTGGTTTGAGCTGGTAGTATTAGTTTTTGTATTTGTATCATGCTTTTGTCTTGTTTGAGTTGAAGTTGCAGCGAGGCGGTTCTTGCGAACCGATCACCGTTGGTTCGAAACTTTCGCAGACTTCCTGGGCTCTACGTATGGGACCTTGGTCGTATAGCTCCAACCTAAACGGAGCGCTCTGCAGACGCCTCGGGACGCTCCAAAAAAGCTGCAATGAAAGAACTTCATATGCGAAACCGAGCAGTTTGAAATTGTCTCGGCGCCGCAACTATTCCAATTCCACCTACACCCTCCCAAGGATTTTATTTTTGGTGTGGGTCGAACCTGGTTTCGGCGGATTAGTTAGAAGGCGGGCGGCCCTTGCGAGGCCGCCCGCTCTAAATGTCCATCCTCTTACTGCCCTTCGTGATCCTTCATCGCCGCGTCGATCTTCTGCTTCACCGCGTCGAGGTTAAATGTGGCTGGTTCCTGCATCGGCGGGTACTTGATCGCCGTCATGGCAAGTTTTGCCACTTGCTGTTGGACCAGAACGAAGCGCCAGAACTCGCGCGCCATGAAGTCATTGACATAACCAAATCCTCCATTGTTGAGGCTCTCGTTGTTAAGCGTCGGTGTTCGCTCAAACGGATCCTGTCGGAGGTTGACCATGGTGGGCATGTCGGTGGTGACTTTCGCACCTGGCCAGCCCTGCGGCTGCTGGAAGAACGTGAATTTGAAGTCATCAATTCGGACGGCCCCGAGGTGAGGCCCACCGAAGTAGAAGAGTTCGTGGCGCTTGGACGGCCCGTTCCCAGTGATGAGGTCCATTTGGTTGTAGCCATCAAGGTGGTTCGTGTAGGTCCGGTCGTCGAGCTTGACACCCTTGAGGAGTTGGTTGGTGACGTCGGAGTTGCCGGCGGCAGCCATGAGGGTCGGGAACCAATCGAGGCCGGAGAAGATTCCATTCTCGACCGTGCCCGGCTTGATGTGGCCCGGCCAGCGCGCGATGCACGGCACGCGGAAGCCGCCTTCGCCGACAGTACCTTTGGTGTTCTTGAAGGGCGTCATGCCCCCGTCCGGCCAGGTGAACACTTCCGCCCCGTTGTCGGTGGTGAAGACGACAATGGTGTTATCGGCCTCGCCGATGTCGTCCAAGTGTTTCAGCAGCGTGCCGATGTTGTCATCCAGATCCGCCATACCAGCCTCTTCCAGACCGTAGTTAGTTTCGCTGTTCTGCATCGAGCTGTACTTCTTCGAGAGGAAGGTCCAGACGTGCATGCGCGTGGTGTTGTGCCAGACGAAGAACGGCTTGCCCTCTTTTTTGGCCTTGTCCATGAAGTCGCACGAAGCCTTGGCCAGCACCGGGTCGAAGGTGGTCATGTCGTATTTCGCCTTCAGGAACGGGATGTCGTGCATGTTGGGCACGTTGGACATATCTGGGAAAGGCGGCAGCGGACCTTCATTCACGACCTTTTGCTTGCCGACCTTGCCCCAGCGCGGCTCGACCGTAGCGTCGTCCGTGTCCGTCGCCCAGCAATGCACCAGGCTGCGCGGGCCATAGGTATTGTAATATTTTTCGTCATTCGGGAACGAATACCAGTATGGGTCCGACATCGCGTCGAGGTGGTAGAGGTAGCCGAAGAATTCGTCGAAGCCGTGCAGGGTCGGCAGGTACTTGTTCAAATCGCCGAGGTGATTCTTGCCGAACTGCCCGGTGGCATAGCCTTGCGCTTTCAGCGCGGTGGCGAGCGTGCATGCCTGGGCCGGCATGCCGACATCCGCGCCCGCTTGACCCACCGTGGTCAGACCGGTGCGGATAGGCAGCTCGCCGGTGATGAAGTTCGCGCGACCCGCCGTGCAACTCGCTTCGGCGTAGTAGTCGGTGAACCGCATGCCTTCCTTGGCGAGGCGCATCAGGTTCGGGGTCTTGCCGGACATGATGCCCTGGTGGTAGGGCTCGACGTTAAACCATCCGACGTCATCGCCCATGATGAAGAGGATGTTCGGTTTCTTGTCAGCAGCCTGCGCCGGAGCGCCGACGCCGACGGCCAGCCCGAAGGCTAGTGTGAGCAATATTAGTTTTGGTATTTGTTTCATGCTTCTTTCTTGTTTGGGTTGAGGTTGCAACGAGCCGGCCTTTGCAGACCGACCACCGCTGTTTTCATTGGTTTTCTCTTTTTGTTGCAGTTGTCTTGGAGATGATTTCATCGGCAAGAGAGAATTCACGCAGGAACGTTTGCAGTCTTCGTGGGCTCGTGTCTATGAGACCTTAGTCCAATACGTCCGCGTGGCGGAGCGCACTGCGGATGCTCAATTAGCATGAACAGAACCGACGTGCTTTACGGCACTTTCTCAGCTGTGACAGCGGTCTAGTCTTGTTACCAACCTAACGATTCACAACACCAACAAAGACAGCAAACGATAGGTATTACAATTAATCCTCAGCGATTTGTTCCACATCTCCTTCGTCCTCAATTTTCTTCTTATCCTGGGCGCTGAGGTTAAGAGGCTTCACATCAACCGTAACTTTCTTAATCGTTCCGGTAAACTTGTTGTCCCTTTCTTTATAATCATTCGACACCGGTGTTTCATTATCCATCCCTACATCAACTCCTTCGTCGCCCGAATACGCGTATGGCTGTGTCTTTGGTATTTTCCCTTCAGCAACTCTCTGGCTATCTACGTACAAAATGGATTGCCCACCAGCCCCTGGCTTACCGCCGTCAAACACAAACTCGTATTTAATAGTATGTTTACCGGCAGAAATAGGTTCGGATGAGGCGATCTTAGTATGTTCAAGGCCGAAATAGTTATACTCGTGATGAAGCTTTCCGGCTTTCATATAAAGCGTCCACCCGCCAAAGCGACCGGCCTGGCAAATGATAACCCCATCCGCGCTGCGATTCGGCAGTTCGACGTCGGCTGTTATGCTAAAGGAGCGGTTCTTTGTGTTGATAAACGCGTTTTCCATTATACCGATCATACCCGGATAAAGCGTCAATGAAGTGCGTTTCCCCATCAGGTCGGGTCTCCCTGCTGTGGCAGCATCGAATCGTTCGGCTCTGCGGTCATCGATAGGCAGAACATGGTATTTCTCTGCTACTTTCATGAAGAGATTCTGCATTTCCTTGAGTTTCCCAGGGTTCTTTGTCGCGAGATTGTTCGCTTCACTAAAATCTGCGTCCACATTATACAGTTCCCACACATCATCTTTTAGTGGTGGATTCTGAGTCATCAACCACGGGATGGAATGCCGCGTGCAGGCTACCCAGCCATCATGGTAAATGGCGCGGTTACCAAACATCTCGAAGTATTGGGTCGTATGACGATCCTTAGCTTTTGCATCATCGAAGGTATAAACCATCGAAGGCCCATCGAAAGGAAGTTGCGCAGTGCCATTCACCATTTTTGGAAAAGGCAGACCGACTGCTTCCAATACAGTAGGAGCAATATCTACGACATGACTAAACTGCGACCGGATCTCACCCTTAGCTTTGATTCGTTCGGGCCAATGCATTACCACTCCGTTGCGAGTGCCGCCCCAGTGAGAAGCAACCTGCTTGGTCCATTGGAAAGGAGTATCCAGAGCATGCGCCCAGCCAATGGCATAATGCGGGAAAGTATTTGGACTTCCCCAGTCATCTATATGGTTCATCATCTGGGAAGCAGTGCCAATAATGCCATTTAATGCCATCATCTCGTTATACGATCCTTCCGGTCCTCCCTCGGCGCTCGATCCGTTATCGCCTACAATGTAGATGAAGAAAGTGTTATCGAGCTCGCCCATGTCAGCTATTGATTGAACCAATCTTCCGACTTCGTAGTCGGTTTGTTCGGCAAAGCCGGCGAAGACTTCCATCTGCCGTGCCAAAAGTTTTTTCTGGTCAGCATTCATGGTGTCCCATGCAGGAATTTCGTTGGGGCGAGGCGTTAGCTGCGCATCTTGTGGAATGATCCCCATTTGCTTTTGCTTCGCGAAGATTTCCTCTCTCAGCTTGTCCCAGCCCTCATTGAACTTGCCTTCGTATTTGTCAGCCCATTCCTTGGGAACATGATGCGGCGCATGGCACGCGCCGGGTGCAAAGTAAACATAGAATGGCTTATCAGGAGTAAGTGATTGCTGTGCCTGTATCCAGTTAATTGCCTGGTTAGTCATGTCGATGGTAAAATGGTATTTAGGGTCATGGGGCGGTTCAACCCTCGCGACGCCATCGACAATGGCTGGAGACCATTGATTGGTTTCTCCGCCGATGAAACCATAAAATTTGTCAAAGCCGGAATGGGTAGGCCAGCGATCATAGGGACCTGAAACCGAAACTTCCCAGGGCGGGGTCTCGTGATATTTCCCAAAGGCTGCGGTGCTATAACCGTTCTGGCGAAGCATTTCCGCCAGTGGCGCTACGCTATTGGGACGGATACCGGTGTTGCCCGGAAAGGCCGTAGCCAGCTCCATGATAGCGCCTGCATTATTTACATGATGGTTACGACCGGTAAGCAATGCCGTGCGCGTGGGCGAGCAAAGGGCAGTCGTGTGAAAACGGTTGTAACGCAACCCAGCCGCAGCCAGCTTCTCAAGCGTGGGCATGTTGATGGGTCCGCCAAAAGCGCTCGAGGCAGCAAAACCGACATCGTCAAGCAAAACGATCACCACATTGGGCGCTTTTGCCGGCGCCTTCACTTCGAAACGCGGCGGTGCTTTTGCATCCCTGGCGTCCAGCACTGTTGATTCAGGATAGATTGGTTCTTTGACAGGTAGAACGGTGCGATCGATCTGCTGCGCCGGCAACGATAATGGCAGCAAGCTTAATGTGCCGACGAGCATGGAGACGACTGGCGAGTTCTTCTTTAGAATTGCTGATTTCATGTTGTGTTAGTTGTTTGGTTCTTACTGTTTTGCTTGCTTGCTAGTTGTGGGGTCATTCGTTGGTGATGCAACGATGAGCGTGACCAAGCGTCCGCGGCCAGGCCGCGCGCCGACTATCAAAGTCATGGTTCATCAAGTGGCCTTAAGCAACGACTAGCGGTCACGCCAGAAAATTATGGCGGAGTCCACGCAAAAAACTATTGGACTTTGGTCGTATGCGTCGTGCCCAAAGTGGGAGTCTCACGCAGCAGCGCGCTTGAACCCGCGCCCAGACGTGTCAGACACTTCAACGCCACCGCCGGCGGGATTCCGGCTGGCTTGATTCGGTCCTCAGTCATGAGATAAACGGAGCCAGACTGCGGATTGGGAGCGCCGGGCACAAACACGGCTAGGTGGCCGTCTTCAAGACGCTCGACCAGGAAGGCGATCTGCCAGGCATCCTCAATCCGCGCGAGAACGACTTGAGGCACCGGTTCATCCTCGACGCCGAGAAGGCTCTCACCCATGCTTTTGATGAACTGGTAACCTGGCACGTTCGATAGCACCGCGGACTCAAGCCAGTTGACGCTCCGTTTCGCGAGCGCGGTTCGCGCAAACAGTCCGGCAACGAAACAGAAGATTAAGAGCAGTGTGATCGCCAACACGTGGGGTGTGCGGAGACCGATAAGCGACTCAAATGGGAGCCGGGCCGCGATTGGATCAACGAGTTTATGCGCGATGGCCAGCGCCTTGCTGAGGACAATGATCAGCACGACAATCGGCACGAGAAACAGGATCCCGCCCACAAGGGTCGTCCTGAAAAAGTGGAGAAAACCTTTCATCGTTTGACACACCCCGTTGCCACCGCTGCAAAGCTCCTACCTCGCCGAGGCAGCCTGATGTTTCGTTCGTATTACGAGGCTAACCGTCCGTACCGTCAGCTTGGTACCAGCGGAGACCATAACGGCGAGCGAGGTCGTGATCCCAGCGCAGGTGGTCATCGCAATCAGAATGAACGCTTTCTTAGTCATATTCAAGTCTTTAGAGGTCGATGGGTCAAGCCAAACTTAAGTTGGAAGGCGTGGAGTAGCCTAAAGGTTTATGGCGGTTTCGATTCAATAAGGGTGGCTTTCATTGGCCTCATTTCGCGAGCTGGTGCAAGGCGTTGAGCATCGGTTCGCTGGAAATCCGGATCAGGCCGCCAAAGGGCTGGTCCAACTCCAAGATCAGGAAAATGGCGCCAGAGACAGCGAGGGCCGAAACCATCAAAGCAAGGATGGCGGTCGCATTGGGTGGCGCGAGCACGCTGAAGCCGAGAAAAATGATTGCGAGCCAGGCGACAAGGATGATCAGCATCGGCTTCGAAATGGACGCGACCGACTGCGCTACGAGCAGCGATCGAACCTGGCCAATATCTGTAGCCAGGGTCGCTGCCTGCGGCTTGAGGCTGCGCTGCGTGTCGTCGTTAGGCGCGAGATGCTGGATTGCGCCATAGGCTACATTACCGGCTTGCGTGTTGGGAGCCAAGCTCGCCGGTAGGCCCGCTTCGCCAGGCCACATTCGTTGGACCGCTTCTGCGACGCTGTCGCGAAGCCGCGCGCGGGCATCGGCGGCTTCCGGTCCGTAAATGGCCAACAGCCGGTCGAGGAACGCGACCTTCGCGGCCATCTGGATCACTTCGTTTCGTTCGGTGTCGTAGGAGCCCTTGGCCGAGCTCACCAGCAACCCCAAGACCAGGGCCGCCATAGTCGCCACAAGACCCATGGCCAGTTTCACAGCGTCCCTGCTGTCGGCACTCAGATGATCCTCGGGAAGAAGGCGACGAAGAATTCTTCCGAGCAACACAGTTCCGATTAGGCATCCGAACACAATGACGGCGGTGAGAGTTGTATTCATCGTGTGCTTATCAACCTGTTTGTTTGATTTATTTCCATCGCAATGAGTTACTGTACTTAATGCGCAGCCGACCTCCTCTGTAACTGCGAAGGCGGAACTAACAAGTGCCAGCATGGCGCCTGGCCGATGGTTGCAACGAGCTTCATTCGATTGTCGTCCCGGATGGCTTGTCTTTTTGCGCCACGAGAATCTGAAAGCCGGGCCGCAATTGGATCAACGAGTTTATGCGCGATGGCCAGCGCCTTGCTGAGGACAATGATCAGCACGATGATCGGCACGGGAAACAAGATGCCGCCCACAAGGGTCGTCCGAAGAAAGTGGCCGAAATTTTTCATCTTACTTTCGTTTTCAATCGCGATTTAATGGACCAAACGCATTCGTAGCAATTGTGTTCACGACGTCACTTCGCCGATTCGATTTTTTATGCCGTGTTGAAGTTACGGGGGCTTGATCCGCGAAGAGGCAAGTCGATCACGAAAGTGGCGCCTTTCCCCATTCCCTCGCTGCGCGCACGAATAGTGCCGGCGTGCATTTCGACGATGGCTTTGCTGATCGCGAGACCGAGTTCCAGCCCTTCGCTCCGCGAATCGGCTTGTTCGAAGGCATCGAAGACTTTTGCGATAAATTGTGGTTCTATGCCCATGCCATTGTCGCTGACCTCGATGGTGATCGTTCTTGGGTTAGGATTGTACGATCGCACAGAAATAGCGCCGTTTTCCGGCGTGAATTTACAAGCGTTGCGCAAGATGTTCCAGAAGACTTGCTGTAAGCGGGGCGCATCAGCGACCAGCTCGTGCCGAGATGCCGCCAGGGTCACGGAGAGCTTGAGATGTCGATCTGCAATGTCGCTGCGTACGATCTCCATTGCAGACTGGAGGAGCTCATGCACGTCGGTCCTGCGCAATTCTAACTTCAATTTCCCGCGCGCGATCCGGGCAAGATCGAGCATGTCCTCGATCAGACGCATCTCGAGTTCGACATTTCCGCGGACCATTTTCAATCCTTGCTGCACGTCTGGCCTGAGGTCGGGTTGTTCCGCAGCGTTGTCGGCCCAGGTCAGGACGGGGCCAAGCGGCCCGCGCAATTTGTCACTTAGCGTCGCAAGGAATCGATCTTTTGCCGTCTTTGCCGCACCCGCGTTTTCCTTTTCACGTTGCAACTCCTGCACGATTCTCCCTCGCTCGATGAAGAGCCCGATCTGGCTTCCGAGTGCTTCAACCATCTGGAGCAAATCTTCATCGGGCTCCACGACGTTGTTGCTGAACAGCTCCATTATGCCATCGATTTCGCCGTGGAAGAACAGGGGAAAGGCAAATCCACCGTGCAGACCAGCCTCAGCCGCATAAGGAGCTCGGGGAAAATTTGGGTCGCGCGTAACGTCGTAGACCCAGGTTGGTTTTTTTGAATTCCAAACGCGCCCGGGCAGGCCCTGGCCTTTGGCAAGGGTAATTACGAGAGATAAATCGGAGAATTTCTTCACTCGCTCTGATGCCTCATGCCAAACGTTTCGACAGCGCAATCCGCCGGCTGCTTCGTCGTAAGTCCAGATGGCGGCAAACGCCCAATCTCCACTCGCGGCCATTACCTCCAGGAGTTGGGTGGCGACTTCGGCCAGCGTCCAGGAGCCGGCGAGCAAGTTGGTAACGGCATACTGAGTGGTGCGTCTGCGTTCGGTCCGAACGCGTTCGGTTATGTCACGCACAATTTTTGAGGCACCGATAACCTGCCCGCTCTCATCTTTGATTGGCGAAACTGCCAGCGAAATGTCAAGCGCGGTCCCGTCCTTTCGAAGGTGTATCGTCTCGTAACGAATGATGCGCTCGCCTTGGCGTAGCCGTTCGATAATTCCCAACTCTTCATTGTGGCGGTCAGGCGGTACGAGAATCGTGATCGGCTTGCCGATGACCTCACGAGCGCTGTAGCCAAAGAGTCGTTCCGCTTCCTTGTTCCAACTGGTGATCGTCTCATCGAGATCTTTGCTGATGATCCCGTCACCGGAGGACTCAACGATCGCAGCCAGGCGGCGGTTAGTTTCTTCGGCGCGTTTTCGCTCGGTGATATCGCGTAAGTATGCTGTAAAAATCGGCGACCCATTGACTTGGGTTGCGTTGATCGCAAGCGCCACCAGAATCTCGCTGCCATCGCGGCGTAGTGCCTCGATTTCGATCAGCTTTCCGATCAACGGACCTTGGCCCGTTTTCAGATAGTGAGCCAACCCTTGTCGATGTCTCTCGCGAAGTCTCGGGGGGATAATCAGTTCGGCCAGCTCTTTGCCCACTGCTTCATTACGGGTAAAGCCGAATACCCGCTCCGACGCCGGGTTGAATTCCTGTCCATCGTGATGATGCAATCGAGCGCCGAGTCGAGGAAAGTGCGACTGAGCGCCTCCAGCGTTGCAGCCGGATTGCGCGCTTTGTTTCGCTGTTTTTGCTCAGATGCCACCGGGACCCACGCCTCATAAATTGTTATGAAGCAACGTGGAAGCAGAGAGACTAACAGGTTTGACCCGCGGCAAGCAATTCTTTTCGAATAGGACCAAGGTCTGATACTGCCTGCCGTATGAGGCGTAACTAGCCTTGCGCCCAAGAATCAGGAATGAGGGTTTCATTTGTAGTTAGTCTATGGTTAGTTATTCGGGCGCGGTGATTGGGATCAGTCGATGCGCAAATTAGCTAGAGGTCGTCTTGTTGAACTCGATCATGCTGAAGGCGGGACGCGTGGAAAAAGGCAGAACACGCCGAAGAAGTAAGCGCAATGAAGAAGAGCGGCGAGAACCGGGATCGCGTTCCACCGCGTATGAGCAAAGATCCTGGAGTTAGTCGTGGGCGTTCGACAACTACGAATTCACCAGATGAGAGCGGCATTGTGGTCAGGAAACTATCTTAGGGTCGCGCCGCCGACTATTGGACCTTGGGCCTATGTCACGGCGAGACGCGTTCGATTCCTCCAATGGTGTCGCGTGCGCATACGGCACGGCTCCCGACGCGAATTTGAACGGAGTTTTGACGACGCTTCTCTCTTCATCGGTAGGTTGGTTTGGCAGATACGGTGACCTGCATGATCTCGACAGCGGCCCATGTTCCTGAAAGCTTTATACAAGCCGGGTACCGATCATGGAGACTGAAAGCATCGTCCGCCTGCTAACCATCGGTTCCCTGGCTGGCTTATTAATGGCTGTTGGAATGAGGCTGACGATAAGGCAGGTCGTAAACGCGCTGCGCAAGCGTCGTCTGGCGCTTATCATAACTGTGAATTTCGTGATTGTTCCGGTTCTCGTCCTGGCGGCCACGAAGCTTTGCGGTTTCAAAACGGAAGTCTCCATCGGAATGATCTTATTGGCTGCGGCGCCTTTCGCACCTGTAGTGCCGGTATTTACGCGGATGGCGCGCGCAGATCTGTCGCTGGCCGCTGGGTTAACAGCTCTGTTCCCAGTCCTTTCGGTGTTTCTGACTCCTGTCGTGTGTCAGATGATGCTGAAGCAGGTTGCGCATTCCGGCGTGGTGCAATTCAACGTCAGCGAAGCATTGCTCGTCTTGCTCGCGACGATCGTGCTTCCGCTTGGCCTCGGTATGGCCATTAGGTATGTCGCACTTCCGTTCGCTCGGAAGACCATGCGTCCCGTGGAGATCTTTTCTGAAATGGCGGGAGCGGCATCGCTGACTTTCGTGACCGCTACGGAATGGCCAGCAATAGTGGCCGTGGGCTGGCGACCGTTGGCGGTAATGGCGGTCGCCAGCGAGCTCTCCCTGCTCCTGGGTTATTCGCTGGGTGGACCGGATCGCGGTGCCCGGCAAGTCATCGGGTTAGGCACGAGCAATCGCAACATCGCGCTCGCCCTGCTGGTGGCGCTCCAAGCATTCGGTGGGACAGAAGTGGTGTCGTCCGTGGTGGCCAATGGGTTGCTCCTGATTCTGCTTGGCTTAATCCACGTAGCCTTCTGGCGATCCAGATGTCAGCGAGCCAGCGAATAGTGGTCGAGCAATGGGCCGAGTTCCTCTTGGATCCATTCCTTGGAGAGCCCGAACTCTTCGAGAGTATAGTGGTGTCGGCTTTGGAACCCCTGCTCGTGATCTGCTGCTGCCCTCAGGCGCGCACGGAAGGCATCGCTCATCGTCCACCCAAAGTAATCGTAGAGTTTTCCTACCACCGCCTCCGGATCCTGCGTCAGGTCGCGGTAATCGAGACAATAATACTGGCGGGGATTGACCTTAGAGCGGAATTGAAACAAGTGTTGATACCACTTGACCGCCAGTCTGGCGTACGATTTCGAGATGGG
>Ga0209802_1002775_pt1 | contig 12043 bp, 8 predicted proteins | sample GraSoiAngelo_129_FD_185886 | JGI IMG/M metagenome (GOLD analysis project Ga0209802, IMG submission 185886) | Grasslands soil microbial communities from the Angelo Coastal Reserve, California, USA - 14_0927_12_40cm (SPAdes) (version 2) | ecosystem: Environmental > Terrestrial > Soil > Grasslands ... | reverse complement strand
CCACGGCCGACGGCCTGCAGGACTTGGTCGGCCGGGTGGCCCGCTACCGGCAGCCGGTGCAGGCCGCCATCGAATCCATGACCGGAGCCCGGTTTGTCCACGACCAGCTGGAGCTGGCCGGCTGGGAGGTGGCCATCGCGGATGCGGTCAAGGCGAAAGGCCTGGCGCCGTTGGCCTGCAAGACCGACAAGATCGACGCCTGGGTGCTGGCCGAGCTGTCGCGGCGAGACCTGATCCCGGCCATCTGGTTGCCCGACCCCGGCGTCCGGGCTGAGCGGGAGCGGGCGCGCTGGCGGCTGCACCTGGTGCACCACCGCACGGCGCTCAAGAACCGCATCCATCAGACCCTGATCACCTTCGGCCATCCCTGCCCGGTTGCGGACTTGTTCGGGGTGAGTGGCCGCCAGCTGCTGACGGCCCTGGCCCTGCCCGAGCCCTGGCTAGGCTCGGTGACCGCGGCCCTGCAGCTGATCGACCAGTTGGACGGCCAGATCGACGAGCGGGAGCGGGAACTGCGCGAGATGGGGGCCGATCATCCCTACGTGGTCTTGCTCCGCACCGTGCCCGGGATCGGCTGGGTGTTGGCCTACACCATCGCCTCCGAGATCGGCGACATTCACCGCTTTGCCTCCTCGACCAAGCTGATTAGCTACACCGGGCTGTGCCCGTTGGTGAGGCAATCCGGGGATCGCGACTATCGGGGGCCGCTCACCAAGCATGGGCCCCGGTACCTCCGCTGGGCGCTGATTGAAGCTGCCCAACATGCCGCCATGCTGCCCGCCTATCGCCCTCGCTACCAAACCATCAAGCGACGCTTGGGCCGGCAACGCGGCAGCAATGTCGCCACCGTCGACGTCGCTCGCCAGCTGGCCAAGGCCGTCTGGTACATGCTTACACGGAATCAATCGTTCGCTCCGGGAGGTGCCACCGATTCTGTGGCCGCCTGACGGCCCTTGAGGGAAATGCGCCCCCGGAGCTCCTATCCCACCCGGTCACCCACCAAGGTGCAATAGAGAGATGAGCTCGGCTCCACGACGGTTCTTCGGACTACCGCCATGACCCCTTGACATCCGGCCCGCTTTCATAGAGAGAATCACTCCCTCCCCGTAGGTGGCAGGAGGCGACCAGCTCGCTCGCCCCGCGCTGAAGATGTGAGTTCGTTCGGTGGATTCGGACTATGGCCGCGACATATGCTGGGGGGCATGAAGCGCCCACGGCTATCGGCGACAGCGACGCTGGCCTACGTCCTGTCGGCAGCCGCGGTCATGGTGCTGACCGGCGTCATGGTGCTCCTCGGCAGCGCCGTCGGGGTCCAGGTCTATGCCCTGGTGTACGTGCTGCTGGCGGGGCTGCTGGCCTGGCGCTACGGTCGCGGTCCAGCCCTGCTCGCCGCAGGCGTGGCCATCGTCTTTGCGGGAATCGCCTTCGTCTCGCCGCCCTTCAATCTCAGCAACGCGCGGGACGTGGTCCAGCTGGTGCTGCTCCTGGTTGCCTCGCTGGCCGTCATCCAGGTAATCCATCTGGAGCGCGCCAGCCGCACCCTTCTCGAGGCACGCGAGGCTTCCCTCGGCACCCGGCTGCGGCTGCTGGAGGAGGTGTCCCGTCGCATCGTCCAGAACCTGAATGCCGACGAGATCGTGCGCACTGTGGCCGAGCAAACCCCGCGGGTCATCGACTACAACCATTTTCGGTTCTATCGGTATGACGAGGGGGCCGACCAGCTGGTGCTGGCCAAGACGGTCGCCCGCAGCGCGCCCTACAACAAGTTCGAATGGGAGAACCTGGCCATCGCGATGGGGACCGGGATTACGGGGATCGCGGCCAAGACCCGCACCCCGATCCTGGTCCCGGACGCGAGCCGTGATCCCCGCATGTTCTATCCGCCGGGCGCGGAGCGCCTGGTGGAAAGCGTGATGGCGGTGCCCATCGTGGCCGGCGAGCGTCTGTATGGCGTCCTGTCACTGGCCCGCTTGGGCGCTGGATCCCTAACCGCGGAGGACCGCTCACTGGTGGAAACCATCAGCGCCCAGACCGCGCTGGCGCTGGCCAACGCCGAGGAATACACGGCAGCCGAGGACACCATCGCCGCGCTTTCCGCCATCGAAGCCCTGGAGGCGCCCGCCGGCGACGGCGCCAGCGGCGATCTCCATCAGCGCATCGTTACTACTCTCATCGGCCTGGCCCGGGCCGACGCCGGCGGCCTCCGGTTGCACGACGGACGGGATCATCGATACCACGTGGTTGGCGCCGGCCCGGCCGCGTCGGGCGTGAAGCCGCCTCGCGAGGAGCCCTTCGATGAGGGTGAGGCTCGCTGGCTGTCCGAGAGCCGGGCACCGTATCACGTCCTCAACCCGCAGACCGACCCACGGCTTCCCCGCTGGGCTCGCGACGGGGCGGTGTCGGCCGGCGTGCAGACCAGCGTGTTCCTGCCGCTGCGGTCGCAGAAGGACCTCTTGGGGTGGGTCGTGCTGCACTGGAAACGCCAGGCGCACCTGGAGCCGGAGGCCCTCCGGCGACTGAAGCTGGTCGCGGCCCAGGCCGCCATTACGATGCTGAGCGAGCAGACCATCCAGGAAGAGCGGTCCCGTGCCGGGGCCCTGGCTCAGCTGGAGCGCATGCGCCGCGAGTTCATGCAGATCGCCTCCCACGAGCTGCGCACGCCGCTTTCGGTCATTCGCGGCTACGCGTCACTCCTGAACGACGGCTCGCTGGGGCCGGTCACGACCCAGGCCGAGCGCGCGCTCGGCATCCTCAGCGAGAAAGCGACCGAGATGGGCGCCCAGGTGGAACGCATGCTGTTTCTGGCCCGCCTGGAAGATAATCAGGCGACCTACGCCATCGATGAGCTCGACCTGGTGGCGCTGGTCGAGGACGCCATCGCCCGAGTCCGGCCACAGCTCGACCTGCGCGCCGGCACCGTCGAGGCGGACCTGCCGGCCGGTCAGGTGCTGATCCGGGGCGACGCGGAGCGGCTGGCGATGGCGCTGGACAACCTGCTGGAGAACGCGGCCAAGTTCACGATCGATCCGCCGCACGTCGAGGTGCGGCTCACGACCTCCGATGGAGATGCCGAGATCGTGGTCCAGGACAACGGCATCGGGATCCCGCAGCAGGCCATCCCGCGCCTGTTCGAGAAGTTCTACCGGGTCGACGACCCGCAGCTGCGCGTCGGCGGCACCGGCATCGGGCTGTACCTGGTGCGCCAGGTTATCGACGCCCACCGCGGCCGGATCTCGGTGGAGAGCCAGCCCAACCGGGGCACGGCCTTTCGCATCACGCTGCCGCTCGCCGGCCGGAGTCAAACGACCGGCTCCGGACCCAGGTCGGAGGAAGTCAATCAGCAGGGGACGCGCCCCGCTTCTGCAAGCGAAGCGGCACATTGAACCCAATGAATGCGCCGAGCGAGAACCCGCTGGCTTCGGGCGAGGCGATGAAAGGCGCTCGCGGAGCGTCTAGAGCGTTGTCCTCAGATTGCGAAGCTCACCGACGAGGTCCACAGCGAGGCGTGGACCATCGCCCACTCCCTCTCTGACCTTGCCGATTCCAGCGAGGCGTTTCGGAAGCTACTGCCCAGACTCGTTGACGAGAGCATTGAAGGGGACGAACTCGTACAGCGGTTGATCGAGGTGGTCAACGAATTGCAGCACATGCTCTATCATCTCGAAGACCCGCGCTTCTTCCGCCAGCTCCTCGGACCTCTGCGCGAGGACTGGGAGAAAGCGAGGGCGGCGCCCCCACCTACGGCTCGGTGACCTACCGCACTTCACAAGCCGGCCCACCAGGGTGGGGGGCACGTTCAGGCAGGCGCGGAGCGCAGCCTGATGAATGGCAGCCGCGTCGTTTCGGAACTTAACGAACTATTCGCCGGCGGAGAGGCTCTCCTCCAGGATATCGAGGCCGCGTCGCAGCTCGTCGTCGCTGATGGTGAGCGGCGGCAGCAGCCGGATCACGTTGTCATAGAGGCCGGCTTTCAGGATGGCCAGCCCGCGGTCATGGCAGCGATGCAGGATGGCGGTCGTGAGCTGCGGGTCGGGCTCGCGGCTGGCGCGGTCCTTCACGAGTTCCATCGCCACCATGGCGCCCAGGCCGCGCACCTCGCCGATGGATGGGATGCGCTCTGCCCAGCTGCGCATCCGCTCGATGGCCATGCCCCCGATCGTTTCCGCCCGCTCGGGCAACTTCTCTTGCAGGAGAACCTCGATGATCGCCAGGGCGCCGGCACACGCCACCGGGTTGCCCCCGAAGGTTCCACCCAGGCCGCCGGGCGCGGTCGCGTCCATCAGCTCGGCGCGGCCTATCACCGCCGCTAGGGGTAGCCCGCCCCCAAGAGTCTTGGCCACTACCACCAGGTCGGGCTCGATCCGGCTGTGCTCGATCGCGAACATGCGACCGGTGCGGCCGAAACCGGTCTGCACCTCGTCCACGATCAAGAGCACGTTCGTCTCGCGGCACAGCCTGGCCAGGGCGGGCAGGAAATCGGGGGGCGGCACCACGAACCCTCCTTCGCCTTGCACCGGTTCGACCAGGACCCCCGCCACCCGCTCGGCGGGGACCGTCGTGCGGAACAGGTCGCGCACCGCCGCCACTGCTGTGCCGCCCAGGCTCTCCGCGCTCATCCCGGCCGGCCTCCGATACTCGTACGGGTAGGGCACCTGGTAGACCTCTGGCGCGTAGGGGCCGAAGTTCTGCTTGTAGGGGGATACCTTGCCGGTGAGCGTCATGCTGAGCAGCGTCCGGCCGTGGAACGAGTTGTGGAAGCTGATGATGCCCGGCCGCCCGGTCGCCTGGCGCACGATCTTGACCGCGTTTTCAATCGCCTCGGCGCCGCTGTTGAGGAGCAGCGCCTTCTTGGCGAAGGCTCCAGGGGTGATCTCGCACAGGCGCCGCGCCAGCCGCACGTAGACCTCGGGCATCATCACCGGCGCGCCGGAGTGGACCAGGGTCTCGAGCTGGTGGCGCATGGCGGCCAGCACCTTCGGGTGATTGTGTCCGAGGTTGAGGACGCTAATCCCGGTCGCGAAGTCGATGTAGCTGCGGCCGTCGACGTCGGTGAGGGTGGCGTCCTGGCCCGCGGCGGCGAAGCCGGGCATGGTCGAGGCCATTCCGCGAGGGACATACTTCTCGCGCTCCTGCTGGAGGGACTGGGAGCGAGGTCCGAGAGTCACGATGCTGCCACCGCCTGAAGCGCCGGCTCGGTCTCGGCTTGCTCCGCCGCTCGCACGGGCTGTTCCTGAGTGAGGCGCTGGGCGATGTACACGGGGATAAAGCTAGCCAGGATGACCACGCTGGCCACCACGTTGACGACCGGACGCTGGTTGGGCAGTCGAAGATTGTTGAAGATCCACTTGGGGAGCGTGATCTCGGAGCCGGAGGTGAAGTTGGTGACGATGATCTCGTCGAAGGACAGTGCGAACGCCAGCAGCCCGCCGGCCAGAAGGGCGGTCGAGATGTTGGGCAGGATCACGAATCGGAAGGTCTGCCAGCCGTCGGCACCGAGGTCCATCGACGCTTCCACCAGGGAGCCGGACGTCCGCCGGAGCCGGGCGATCACGTTGTTGTAGACCACCACCACACAGAAGGTGGCATGGCCGATGATGATCGTCCACAGGCTGAAGGACAGGCCGATCACCTGGCCGCCGATGTTGATCGCCGAGTTGAGTGCCATGCCAGTCACGATGCCGGGCAGGGCCAACGGCAGGATGAGGAAGAACGAGATCGCCTCGCGGCCGAAGAAGCGGAACCGATGGATGGCGAAAGCCGCCAGCGACCCGAGCAGCAACGCGATGGACGTTGCCCCCAGGCCGGCCTTCAGGGACGTGACCAGCGCGCTGCGCACCTCGAGGTTGTTCCACGTGGCGACGAACCAGCGGGTGGAGAGGCCGGGCAGTGGCCAGGCCTGCGACCGCTCGGGGTTGAAGGCGTACACAAAGATGACGAGGAGGGGGACATACAGGAACAGGAGGACGAGGAGGGTGACGACGCGCATCCCGAGCTGAACGGACCGCGGTTCGATGACGCGCTGCCGGACGCTCACAGGGCCTCGAACGCCTTCAGCTGGCGAGCGACCAATAGATAGATGGCGACGATCACGGCCGGGACAATGGCATAGGCGGCCGCGAACGGAATGTTGTTGGCAATCCCCACACTTTGGTAGATGACGTTGCCGATGAACTCCGTATCGCCCACCAGGTTGGGGGCGATGTAGTCGCCCAGTGTCAGCGAGAAGGCGAAGATCGACCCGGCCACGATTCCCGGCAGCGCGACCGGGAGGATCACCCGGCGCAGGGTGGTGAACCAGCGGGCGCCCAGGTCGGTGGAGGCCTCGATCAGGGAGTTGGGAATCCGTTGCAGCGCGGCGAAGATGGGCAGCAGCACGTACGGCAGCCACAGGTAGCAGAACACGATCCACAGGCTCCAGTTGGAGAAGCCCAGGTTCACCGAGCCCAGGTGGAGCTTATGCAATGACCAGTTGAGGAGGCCGTCGCTGGAGAGGATGACCCGCCAGGCGTAGACCCGAACCAGGTAACTCGACCACAGCGGTAGCACCATCGAGAGCAGCAAGAAGGTGCGCACCCGCGGGCTGGCGATGCGGGCCGCGTAGTAGGCGATCGGGATGGCCAGGATGACATCGGTGACGGTGACGGCCAGCGCCATTCCGGCCGTGCGCAGCGCGATGGTCCGGTAGACGTCCACCGCCCACAGGGCCTGGAAGTTCTGGAACCCCCAGGCCTGGATGATGGCCGAGGTCACCGGGTCCTGCCGCCAGAAGGCGGTCAGGAAGAGAAAGGCCAGCGCCAGGAGGTAGACGACCACCATCCACGCCAGCGGCGGCGCCAGCAGCAGGGCGAGCCGCAGGCCGGGGAACCGGTAGAGGAAGATGCCGGCTCGCCGAAATACCGTGCTCATGGCGGAGGCGTTTCGCCTGCCCAGGCGCGAGACTCCGTTCCAGCCAACAGGGCGCCTACCTCGCCAGTCCTATGGTTCCGGATTGCACGGTGAGACGAGACCCCCTCCCCGACCCTCCCCGCACGGGGGAGGGAGATCGGCGACGAGACCCCCTCCCTGACCCTCCCCGCACGGGGGAGGGAGATCGGCGACCAGACCCCCTCCCTGACCCTCCTTCGGTTCAAGGAGTGAACCCCCGCACGGGGGAGGGAGATCGGCGACCAGACCCCCTCCCCGACCCTCCCCGCACGGGGGAGGGAGATCCGCGACCAGACCCCCTCCCCGACCCTCCCCGCACGGGGGAGGGAGATCGGCGACGAGACCCCCTGCCTGACCCTCCCCGCACGGGGGAGGGAGATCCGCGACCAGACCCCCTCCCTGACCCTCCCCGCACGGGGGAGGGAGATCCGCGACCAGACCCCCTGCCTGACCCTCCCCGCACGGGGGAGGGAGATCCGCGACCAGACCCCCCGCCTGACCCTCCCCGCACGGGGGAGGGAGATCCGCGACGAGACCCCCTGCCTGACCCTCCCCGCACGGGGGAGGGAGACACGCGACGAGACCCCCTCCCCGACCCTCCCCGCAAGGGGGAGGGAGACCTCAGAGGCTTGACTGCGGCTCACTACGCGCCACGGACCTCCTGCCAGCGCTGGGCCCACACGGAATAGTCAGTGCAGGTGTTGCCGCGGCTGTCGCCGCATGCCTGCAGGGGCGTCTTCCACAGGGCGATGTTCTTCAGGAAGACGTCGTCGCCGCAGTGGTAGTCGGCGTCGGCCGACGCGCCGATGTGCTGCCGGAGCAGGTCGCAGGCCTTCGTATTGCTGGGTGTCGCGCCGTAGAACTCGGCGACCTGGTCCTGGACGGCGGGCGTTTCCGTCCATTTCATCCAGAGGTACATGCAGTTGGGGTGCTGGGCGTGAGACGACATCATCCAGGTGTCGGCCCAGCCGGTCGCGCCCTCGCTGGGCACGATCGCGGCCACCGGCTTGTTCTCGCCCTTGAGGAAGCTGACCTGGTACGGCCAGGCCGTGCCCACCACCATGTCGCCGCTGCTGAAGGGATCGGTCTCATCGGTCGTCGCCGACCAGTACTTCTTGATCATCGGCTTCTGCTGCTTGAGCAGGTTGATGGCCGCGTCGAGCTGAGGAGCGGTGAGCTCGTAGACGTCGGTGATCTTCAGATCGGGGCGATGGGCCTTGAGGTAGAGGGCGGCGTCGGCGATGAAGATGGGACTGTCGTAGGCCGCAATCTTCCCCTTGTAGGGCGAGCTGGTCTCCCAGGTGATGTCCCAGCTGGTGGGCGCCGGCGTCACCTTCTGGGTGTTGTACATCAGGACGTTGGCACCGTACATGTAGGGGATGCCGTAGTGGTGGCCGTTGATCGTGTTGTGTTTGGGTGCCTTCAGCGACGTGATCACGTCCTTGAAATCGGGGATCAGGTTGACGTTGACCTCGGCCACGTCCCCATGGGCGATCAGCCGGTTGGTGGCGTCACCCGATGCCGAGACGCCATCCCAGACGGTGCCGCCACCCTGGCGCATCAGGGTGACCATCTCGTCCGAGGTGTCGGCGAACTTCACATTGATCGTGCAGCCGGTCTGGTTCTGGAAGGGCGTGACCCAGTCCACCTTGGGGTCAGATTTGCCGCTTTCGACATACCCGGTCCAGGCAATCAGGTTGAGCTTGCTCTCGGCGGGCCCGATGCTCTGCGGCAGGTTGCTCGTTGGCGCGACGCTGGCCGTGCCGCCGCAGGCAGCCAGGATCACCATCAGTCCGGCGAAAACGGGTAGTCCGAAAGGTCGCTTCATCGTTCTTCCTCCCTCTGTTCCTGAACGCTTCCCCCGATCGCGCGATTATGTTGCCGGTCCCAGATCAGCCGGACGCGCTGGCCACGGGCCTGCAGCACCTCCATTGACGACATGGTCAGATTCTGTTGCATCACCACCAGTTCGCCTCCGCCATCCAGGTCGACGGTGTACCGGGTAAAGGCGCCCACGTACACGACCTCCCGGACCACCCCGGCGGCGCTCGACTCGACCGCCGTAGGCGTCTCGTCCAGGGGCGCCAGCCGGATCTTCTCCGGTCGGATGGTGAAGGCCGCCGCGCTGCCGGTAACGGCGCCGGCTGCGTCCCCGGCCAGGACGTTCGAGGCGCCCACGAACCCGGCAACGAACCCGGTGGCCGGGTTTTCATAGACCTCGGCGGGCGTGCCCACCTGCTCGACGCGACCCTGGTTCATGACCGCCAGGCGATCGCTCATGGTCAGGGCTTCTTCCTGGTCATGGGTCACGTAGAGAAAGGTCATCGAGAGCCGCTCCTGGAGCGTCTTCAACTCGATCTGCATGGTCTGGCGAAGCTTGAGATCGAGGGCGCCCAGTGGCTCGTCGAGCAGCAGGACCCGCGGCTGATTGATGAGGGCCCGCGCCAGCGCCACCCGCTGGCGCTGACCGCCGGAAAGCTCGCCGGGCTTGCGCCGCTCCAGGCGATCCAGTCGCATCATGGCCAGCGCGTCGGCCACCCGACGTCGCCGCTCGCTGGCGCCGATCCCCTTGACCTTGAGCCCGTACTCGACGTTGTCGTAGACCGTCATGTGCGGGAAAAGCGCGTAATCCTGGAAGACGGTGTTCACGTCCCGCTCGTAGGCTGGGAGACGGGAGACATCCTGACCCTGCAGCAAGATGCGGCCGGCAGTCGGCTCCTCGAAGCCGGCGATCATCCGCAGGCAGGTGGTCTTGCCACAGCCGGACGGGCCCAGCAGCGAGAAGAATTCGCCCTGGCGGATTTCCAGGTCGACGCCCGCTACGGCCACCACGTCGCCAAAGGTCTTGCGCACCTGTTCCAGCCGGACCGCGGGCTGCATTGCCGCGGAGGCGGGTTGACCTCCCCGGCGCACGGGCTGGGCAGGGGGATACGCGGTCGGTTGCAGCGCGCTCGAGATGGTCCCTCCTCTGCCGCTGGGCTGAGCGGTCTGGCAAAGCTAAGCCACACTTCGCCTATTTGTCAATTTGGGTCCGCCCCTTGCTGCGCCGCGCCCGCTCCTGTAGGTTTACCGAAGCAGCGGCGGGCTTTACCCAAATTTCAGTCAGCCGCCAGGAGGGAGGGATGGCGCGCACGCCCTTGGTGCGACGATTCCAGCAGCTCTACCGGGATTTTTCCGAAGCTGAGGCGACCGGGCGGACCGTTAACCAGGTGCAGGCGGAGCGCCGCCAGGGCCTGGTGACCCGCCGAGACGCGCTCAAGGCGGGGGGCGCCGCTCTGGCGGGCGCCGCCCTGGCCGGCCCGCTCCCAGTCTTTGCCGAGCAGCAGTCCCGGATTGCCATCGTTGGCGGTGGCATCGCCGGTCTGACTGCCGCCCTCACCCTGCAGGACGCCGGGGTCGCGTCGACAGTCTACGAAGCATCGGCGCGTGTCGGAGGACGCATGCATTCGGACACCACGTCGTGGCTCAACGGCCAGACCAGCGAGCATTGCGGCGAGCTGATCGACACAAAGCACAAGACGATTTTCGCGCTGGCCAGCCGCTTCGACATCCCACGCGTGGACCTGCTCGCGGCAGAGCCCAACAACTCGACCGAGACCGATTTCTTCTTCGGGAAGTACTACACCAGCACGCAGGCCAACATCGACTTCAACCCGGTGTGGAGCGCCGTCAAGAAGGATCTGACCTCGGCACCGTTCCCCACCCAGTACAACATGTTTACGCAGGCCGGATTCGATCTCGATCACCTGAGCCTGTACGACTGGATCGAGACTCGCGTGCCGGGAGGGCACAGCTCGAGCATGGGCCAGCTACTCGACGTCGCGTATAACATCGAGTACGGCAACGTCACGACTGAGCAGAGTTCGCTCAACCTCGTCTACCTGCTCGGCTTCCAGCCGGTCCCCGGCAATTTCCGTATCTTCGGCGCCTCGGACGAGCGGTATCATCTCGCCGGCGGAAATGAGCGCCTACCCAAGGCGATCGCGGCCGCGTTGGCGCCCGGCACCGTTCAACTCGACACGGCTCTCACCGGGATCGTTCTGAACGCCCAGGGCACCTGGACGCTTTCCTTCAACGGTCCGAGCGGGAAGTTCGCCAGGGTCGTGGATAGGGTCGTCATGGCGATCCCGTTCTCGGTGCTGCGCACCTTGCTTACGTCCGACCGGGCGTACCGCTCCGCCGGTTTCGACCCCCGCAAACAGACCGCCATCCAGCAGCTCGGATACGGCAAGAACTGCAAGCTGCAGCTGCAGTTCAACACTCGATACTGGAACCAAAGCGGACCTTGGGGAATCGGCAACGGGTCAACCTACGCTGACACCGGGTACCAGAACACTTGGGAGGTGACGCGCGCCCAGGATCGTGAGACCGGGATCCTGGTCGACTACACCGGCGGCGGCGTGCCGCTGGCGTCGTTCACCGGCAATCCGAGCGACCCCAAGGTCGCGGCCGGGTTCGCGACCAAGTTCCTGAGCCAGATCGAACCGGTGTTCCCCGGAATCACCAAGCAGTGGAATGGCAGGGCCACGCTCGATGTGCCCCTCTCGAATCCGTTCCTGCTCGGCTCCTACTCGTACTGGAAGGTGGGCCAGTACACCCTGTTCAGCGGCTACGAGGGCGCGCGACAGCCAGACATCCATACTGGCAAGTGCCATTTCGCCGGCGAGCACTGCTCGACCAACTTCCAGGGCTTCATGGAAGGCGGGGCAGAGGAGGGCCAGCGGGCGGCCAAGGAGATCTTGGACGACTTCAAGGCCGGTATCTTCCCCTAATCTAAGGTGCCATGTGTCGAAGCATTAAGACCCTGAGACGGGGCGACAGCCGAGCGACTGACCGGGAGATCGAGGAGGCGGCCCTGCAGTTCGTGCGGAAGGTGAGTGGGTACCGGGTGCCGTCACGGGCCAATGCCCACGCCTTCGACGAGGCGGTGGTCGAGGTCACGGCGGCGTCGCGGCGCCTGCTCGACGGCCTCCGGCCCGGCGCCCGCGCCTAGCGGTGCGGCCAGGTCACCACGAGGGCGCCGATCAGGCTGACCACCGACAGGGCCAGCAGCACGGCGACCCCGGCCGCCGAAGTGATCTGCGCCCACCACCAGCTCGGTGAGACGGCATACCCGGTC
>Ga0209802_1002767_pt1 | contig 12051 bp, 8 predicted proteins | sample GraSoiAngelo_129_FD_185886 | JGI IMG/M metagenome (GOLD analysis project Ga0209802, IMG submission 185886) | Grasslands soil microbial communities from the Angelo Coastal Reserve, California, USA - 14_0927_12_40cm (SPAdes) (version 2) | ecosystem: Environmental > Terrestrial > Soil > Grasslands ... | reverse complement strand
GAGCTCGATCATCACCCAGCGCGAGATCGGCGCCGACTGCGTGAGCTTCGCGGCGGGCCTGAAGGGCGCGCTCCGCCAGGACCCGGACGTCATCCTGGTCGGCGAGATGCGCGACCTGGAGACCATCGAGACGGCCATCCTGGCGGCCGAGACCGGCCACCTCGTCATGTCGACCCTCCACACCCTGGATGCGGCGGAGACGGTGACGCGCGTCATCTCCGCCTTCCCGGACCACCAGCGCGGGCAGGCGCGGCTCATCCTCGCGAGCATCCTGAAGGGCTGCGTCAGCCAGCGGCTCGTGCCCCGCGCCGACGGCCACGGCATGGTCCCGGCCGTCGAGGTCATGGTCTCGACCGGCCTGGTGAAGGAGTGCATCACGCAGCCCGAGCGCACGCGCGAGATCCGCGATGCGATCGCGCGTGGCTACACGACCTACGGCATGCAGACCTTCGACCAGAGGAGGCGCTCGCGCAGTCGACCAATCCCGACGACTTCGCGCTCAAGGCGCGCGGCATCTCCTCCACCAGCGACGCGCGCTGGGAAGACTTCGACAAGGAGGGCGGGGAAGCTGCGGAGGAGCCGATCAAGGTCGACCGCTTCTAGCGGCCGCCGGCCGCGCCCGGCCCCGACGCCGCTCGACGTGGCGGCGCGGCTCTTGAAGCGCGCGCCCGAGACCGAGGCGCGGCTCGAGGCGCGGCTGGTCGCCCTCGGCTACCGGCGCGAGACCGCGGCGGCCACCGTCGCCCGCTGCCGCGAGCTCGGCTACGTCGGCGACACGGCCTTCGCGCAGGAGCGCGCGCGGACGCTCAGGGCGCGCGGGGCGGGGAGGCTCCGCATCGAGGCGGATCTCACGGCGCGCGGGCTCCGCGAGGCGCTGATCGCCGAGGCGGTCGAGGCCTCGCGCGCGGGGGAGCCGGAGGCCGCGTGGGCACGGAGGGCGCTGCGCGGCGTGTGCGACCGGCGGCGGGCGTGGCGGCTCCTCCTGGCGCGGGGGTTTCCGGAGCAGGTGGTGGTCGAGGTGCTGGGGGAGGTGGAATGACCGCCGCCTGCACGCATTCGAGTCGCCCGCGTGGTACACGGGCGCGAGGGGTATCGCTGATCCGGGCTCGGGCCTCGCGCGCCGCGTACGAGGCGTCGTAGAGGAAGGTCGCCCGCTCGACGATCTCGCGGTTCGCGTGCGCGGGCTCCATCCGTCAGCCTGGACGTTCGAGACGGCCCCGAGGTTCGGGTGCTCGCCGGTTGCCGCTCCGGGACGGAGCCGGTAGAAGCATTTTCGTGACCGGGGACCAGATCCGCGAGGGCTTTCTCGACTTCTTCCGCCAGCGCGGCCACACGGTGGTCCCGAGCGCGCCGCTCGTGCCCGAGAACGACCCGAGTCTCCTCTTCACCAACGCGGGCATGGTGCCTTTCAAGCAGGTCTTCCTCGGCAAGGAGACGCGCCCCTACCGGCGCGCCGCGAACTCGCAGAAGTGCCTGCGGATCAGCGGCAAGCACAACGACCTCGAGCAGGTGGGGCGCGACACCTACCACCACACCTTCTTCGAGATGCTCGGCAACTGGTCCTTCGGCGATTACTACAAGCGCGAGGCGATCGAGTGGGCGTGGGAGCTCCTCACCAAGGTGTGGAAGCTGCCCAAGGACAAGCTCTACGCCACCGTCTACACGACCGACGACGAGGCGGCCACGCTCTGGGCCGGGCGGACCGACGTCGGCCGCGACCGCATCCTCCGCTTCGAGGCGGAGAACTTCTGGGAGATGGGCGAGACCGGGCCGTGCGGCCCGTGCTCCGAGATCCACATCGACCGCGGCCCCGCGGCGTGCGACCGGCGCGCCGACGAGACGCACCGCTGCGCCGTCAACGGCGGCTGCGCGCGCTACATCGAGCTCTGGAATCTGGTCTTCATCCAGCACAACCGCGACGCCGAGGGGAAGCTCTCCGACCTGCCCGCCCGGCACGTCGACACCGGCATGGGCTTCGAGCGCATCTGTACCGTGCTCCAGGGCGTGGGCGACAACTACGCGATCGACGTCCTGCGCACGGTCGTGGAGGCCGGCGAGCGGCTCTCGGGCAAGCGCTACGGCGCCACCGAGCGCGACGACGTCTCGCTGCGCGTGATCGCCGACCACGGCCGCGCCGTCACCTTCCTCGTCGCCGACCACATCCTGCCCTCGAACGAGGGCCGGGGCTACGTGCTCCGCCGGCTGCTCCGGCGCGCGGCGCGGCACGGGAAGCTCCTCGGCCTCGAGCGGCCCTTCCTGCACGAGGTGGTGGGCGCGGTGGTGCAGGCGATGGGGCGCGCCTACCCGGAGGTCGCCCAGCAGCACCGCCGCATCGCCGAGGTCGTGAAGGGCGAAGAGGAGCGCTTCTCGGCGACCCTCGACCGCGGCCTCGCGCTGCTCTCGAGCGAGGTCGAGAAGGCGCGGGCCGCCAAGGCGCGCGTGCTCTCCGGCGAGGTCGCGTTCCGCCTCTACGACACCTACGGCTTCCCGCTCGATCTGACCGAGGACATCGTCGCCGGTGAGGGTCTCGCCGTCGACAAGGACGGCTTCGAGCGCGCGATGGAGGCGCAGCGCGCGCGCGGCCGCGGCGCGCAGCGCTTCGCCGACGCGGAGGCCGCCCCGGAGATGATCGCGGGCGGCGCGCTCGCGAGCCGCTTCGTGGGCGACCGCATTGTCGAGTGGGAGTCGGAGGTGCTGGCACTCCTGGTCGACGGCCAGGCGACGCGCGGGCCGGTGCGCGCCGGGACGGCGGTCGACGTGGTCACCGCCGAGACCCCCTTCTACGCCGAGTCGGGGGGTCAGGTGGGCGACCGCGGCTGGCTCGAGACCGGGGCGGGCGCGAAGGTCGAGGTGACCGACACGCAGAAGCTCGCGCCCACGGTCGTCGCCCACCGCGGGGTGGTGCGTGAGGGTGCGCTCGCGGTGGGCGACCGCGTGCGTCTGCGCATCGATGCCGCGCGCCGCGACGCCGCGCGCTTGAACCACTCCGCGACGCATCTCCTCCACGCAGCCCTCCGCCGGCGCCTCGGCGAGCACGTGAAGCAGGCGGGCTCGCTCGTCACCCCCGAGCGCCTGCGCTTCGACTTCAGCCACCACGGGCCGGTCGACGATGGCGCCCTCCGCGACATCGAGCACGAGACCAACGCCTACATCCGCGCCAACGCCGAGGTGACCACGGAGGAGATGTCGTACGACGACGCCATCAAGGCGGGGGCGCTCGCCTTCTTCGGCGACAAGTACGGCGACCGCGTGAGCGTGGTGCGCATGGGGGACTTCTCGACCGAGCTGTGCGGCGGCACGCACGTGCAGCGCACCGGCGACATCGGCGTGCTCAAGCTCCGCGGCGAGAGCGGGGTCGCCGCCGGGGTGCGGCGCCTGGAGGCCGTCTCCGGCGAGGGCGCGCTCGAGCTGATCCGCAGCCACGAGGCGGTGCTGCGCGACATCAGCGCGCTCCTGCGCACCCCGGGCGAGGAGGCGGCGGCCCGGCTGGAGAAGCTCCTCGCCCAACAGCGCGAGCTGGAGAGGCGGATCGCCGAGCTGCAGGGGAAACTCGCCGGCGGCGCCTCGCGCGACCTCCTCGCCGACGCGCGCCACGTGGACGGCATCACCGTGCTCGCCACGCGCGTCGAGGGCCTCGACGAGAAGGGGATGCGCGAGATGGTGGATCGCGTGCGCGATCGGATCAAGTCGGGCGTGGTCGTGCTGGGCGCGGCCGACGGCGAGCGCGCGCTCCTGGTGGCCGGGGTGACGAGGGATCTCACCAGCCGCTACCACGCCGGCAACATCATCAAGCAGCTCGCGCCGCTGGTGGGCGGCGGGGGCGGCGGACGGCCCGACTTCGCGCAGGCCGGCGGGAAGGATCCCGCGCGGCTCGACGAGGCGCTCGCCGCCGCCTACGAGCTGCTCGGCGCCGGGAGCCGCTGAGCGCCTTGGCCGAGACCGCCGCCGCACCCGCCGAGCTCCGCTTCGCCGACGCGCGTCTCTTCCGCGAGCTGCTCGGCCAGCACGACGAGCACGTGAAGGCGCTCGAGCGACAGGTGGGCGTGCGCATCGACGTCGCCGACTCGACCCTCACGCTGCACGGCGACCCGCTGGAGACCGAGCTCGTGAGCCGCGTCCTCCTCCAGCTCTACGGGCTCCTCGAGAGCGGCTATCCGATCTACCCCTCCGACGTCGACTACGCGCTCCGCATCCTCTCCAGCGACCGCAACGCGAAGCTGCGCGACATCTTCCTCGACACGGTCTTCATCTCCGCGCACAAGCGCGTCATCACGCCGAAGAGCGTGGCGCAGAAGGAGTACATCGACGCGATTCGCAACTTCGACATCGTGTTCGGCATCGGGCCGGCGGGGACGGGGAAGTGCGTCGCCGGGTCCTCGCTCGTGCTGACGACGCGCGGTCTCGTTCCCATCGCCGCGCTCGGCGAGGGGACCGCGCCGGGCGAGTACCGGCCGATCGATCTCGAGGTCGCGAGTCTCTCCGGCAGGGCGCGGGCGAGCCACGTCTACAACGGAGGCCACTCGCGTACGCTGCGCTTGAGGACGCGTCTCGGCCGCGAGATCGAGGTGACCCCCGAGCATCCTCTCCTGCGGCTTCGAACCGACGGCGTCTCGGTCTGGCAGCATGCGGAGGAGCTCCGGACCGGTGACCACGTCGCCGTGCAACGGGGCCAGGCGATGTTCGGCGGGGATGCCGCGGAGATCACCGCTATCGAAGAGGGCGAGGCCGACGTCTACGACCTCACCGTCCCCGGCTCGCACTCCTTCTGCGCGAACGGCTTCGTCAACCACAACACCTACCTCGCGATGGCCATGGCCGTCGCCGAGCTCATGAAGAACAGCTTCAGCCGCATCATCCTCACGCGCCCCGCGGTCGAGGCGGGTGAGAAGCTCGGATTCCTCCCGGGCGACCTGGCCGAGAAGGTGAACCCCTACCTCCGCCCGCTCTACGACGCGCTCCACGACATGGTCGACTTCGATCGGGCCCGGCGGATGGTCGAGCGAGGCACGATCGAGGTGGCGCCGCTGGGATTCATGCGGGGCCGCGCGCAACCGGTCACGAGCCGAGTGCTCACTCATCTCGGCTGGCGTCACATCGGAGAACTCGTGCCGGGCGACTACGTCATCGGGTCGGATGGTCGGGCCACGCAGGTGCTCGGCGTCTATCCGCAAGGCGAGAAGGAAGTCTTCCGGGTGACCGCTACGGACCGCGCGTCGACACGGTGCTGTGCGGATCACCTGTGGGCCGTGCTGACTCCCGAGGACCGCTGGCGAGGCAACGGCCCGAGGGTGCTTACCCTGCGGGAGATGCTCGGCCGGCTGCGAACCGCGCACCCGCACCGTTTCGAGCTACCCATGCTGAGTGCTCCGGTCAGATTCGCGCCGTGCGACATGCCACTCGATCCCTACGCGCTCGGGCTGCTCCTCGGCGACGGCTGCCTCACTGGAAGTACCACGCCCGCGTTCGCGACTGGGGACGCCGAGCTGGCCTGCTACCTCGAGTCCTCACTCGAGGGAATCGAGGTCGCACACGAGACGGGAGTGGACTACGTCCTCCGACACCGCGGCGGCGTCCGCTCGAACACGAAGTTCGTCCCGCCGGAGTATCTCTTCAACGCGCCGGACGTGCGATTGGCAGTCCTCCAGGGACTCTTGGACACGGACGGAGGACCCGTAGTGCAGGACAGCCGAAGTTGCCGGATACAGTTCTGCACTACCTCCTCGCAGCTCCGGACCGACGTAGTCTTCCTCGTGCGGTCTCTCGGTGGAGTCGCGTACTGGCGCACGCGCGCGGCGGCGGGTCGGAAGCCTGGGAGGGCCAACGGCCGGGACGTCGCCCATCGGTCCGACGCGTACGTCGTGGACATCCGTCTGCCAGCCGGCATCGTACCGTTCCGGCTCGGCCGCAAAGCGGAAAAATATGCCGCGATGGGCGGGGGCCGCCCGATGCGATTCATCAAATCCGTCGAGCCGGCGGGGGCCGAGGAGTGCGTCTGCATCCGCGTCGCCGCCCCAGACTCCCTCTACGTCACGGATGACTTCCTCCTCACGCACAACACCCTGAACGACTCCTTCGTCATCCTCGACGAGGCGCAGAATACGACCACCGAGCAGATGAAGATGTTCCTGACCCGCCTCGGCTACGGCTCGAAGGCGGTGATCACGGGCGACGTCACGCAGATCGACCTGCCCGCGGGCAAGGCGTCGGGGCTCAAGGAGGCGGCGGCCGTCCTGCGCGCCATCCGGGGCATCCGCTTCATCACCTTCACCGAGCGCGACGTGGTGCGCCATCCGCTCGTGCAGGAGATCATCACCGCCTACGACCGAGCGGAGCGGTGAGGTGCAGGTCACGACGAACACGCGCGGGCGGCGTGCGCCCGCGCTGGCGGCGCGGCTCGGGCGGCACGCGCGCCGGCTGCTGCGCGGTCTTCGGCTGGGCGGGGCCGAGCTTTCCGTCGTCCTGGTCTCCGACCGCGAGATGCGCGCGCTCAACCGGCGCTGGCGGCGCCGCGACCGCCCGACCGACGTGCTCTCCTTCGCGCAGCGCGAGGGCGCGGGCGGCGCGCCCGACGGGCTCCTCGGCGACGTCGTGATCTCGGTCGATAGTGCCCGGCGCCAGGCGGCGGAGCGTGGCGAGACGCCGGGACGCGCGGCCGACCGGCTCTTGATCCACGGGCTCCTCCACCTCCTCGGCTACGACCACGAGCGCTCGGTGGCCGAGGCGCGACGGATGCAGCGGCGCGAGCGTGCCCTCGCACGATGGCTGTAGCGGTCGGCTCGAACGGGACCCCCATGGTCGCGGTCGCGGAGCGGCGATGGCGGCCGGGCACCCGCCCGCTGCTCGCGGCCGCGAGCGGCGTCCTCCTCGCCGCCTCGTTCCCGGCTCCCGACTTGGAGCCGCTCGCCTGGATCGGCCTCGTGCCGCTGCTCGTCGCCGCACGCGGCCTCCGGCCGGGCGCCGCCTTCCGCATCGGCTGGCTCGGCGGCTTCGTCTTCTACCTCGCCACCGTCTACTGGGTTGCGTACACGATCGGGAGCTACACGACGGTGCCCCTCGCCGTCGCGCTCGGCATCCTCGCGCTCATGGCGAGCGCCCTCGCCTGCTACACGGGGGCGTTCGTCGCGGGCGTGCGCTGGCTCGCGGCGCGCGGGCTCCCGGTGACCTGGTTGGCGCCGCTCCTCTGGGTCGCGCTCGAGTGGCTGCGCGGCTGGTTCTTCATCGGCTTTCCGTGGGCCGCGCTCGGCTACTCGCAGTACCGCCACCACGACCTGGTGCAGATCGCGGAGGTGACGGGCGTGTACGGCGTGTCGGCGATCCTCGTGCTGTTCAATATGGTGATTGTCGGGATCCTGCCCGAGCGTGGAACGGTCGGGATCCTGCCCGAGCGTGCCGCGGGGACGCCGCCGCGCCGGCTCGTGCCCGCGCTGGTCGCGCTCACCCTGCTCGTGGTCGGCGTGCCGACGTGGGGTCGCTGGCGCGCGGCCGCGCTCGCGCGGCGCCCGCCGGCCGGCACGCTCCGCGTCGCGCTCGCGCAGGGCAACGTCGAGCAGGCTCACAAGTGGGACCCCGCGTTCCAGGACGAGACGCTGGCGCGCTACCGCGCGCTCACCGCGGAGGCAGCCGCGCGCCGCCCGGACCTGGTGGTGTGGCCCGAGACCGCCACCCCCTTCTTCTTCCAGGAGCCCGGCCCGCTCCGCGATGCGGTGCTCGAGACGGCGGAGCAGAACGGGGTCTACCTGCTCTTCGGAAGCCCCGCCTTCCGGCGGGCCCCGTCAGGCGCGATCCAGGAGCTGAACCGCGCCTACCTGGTGTCGCCCGCGGGTCGCGAGATGGCGACCTACGACAAGATGCAGCTCGTGCCGTTCGGCGAGTACGTGCCCTACGCGCGGGCCCTCTTCTTCGTGCGGCGCATCGTCGAGGCGGTGGGCGACGTCGTGCCCGGCCTCGTGCCCACCGTCTTTCGCTTGCCCTCGGCGCGCTTCGGCGTCGCCATCTGCTACGAGGACGTGTTCCCGAGCGTGACCCGCCGCTTCGTCGCCGCGGGCGCGGACTTCCTGGTGAACGTCACCAACGACGCCTGGTACGGTCCGACGTCCGCGCCGCACCAGCACCTCGCCCAGGCGACCTTCCGCTCGATCGAGGGCCGCGTGCCGCTGGTGCGCGTCACCAACACCGGCATCTCCGCCGTGATCGACGTGGACGGCCGCATCCGGTGGCAGGGCCCGCTCTTCGAGCCGCTCGTCCAGGTGGAGCAGATCCGCTGGCCCGGCGTGCGGACCTTCTACACCCGCTTCGGCGACGTCTTCGCGTGGGCGTGCGCGCTCGCCTCGCTCGCGGCCTTCGGCTATGGTGCGGTGAAGAGACGACGGTGATGGCGGAGAAGCCGGGCGCAACCGATCCGATGCTGCTCGCGGCGCTCCGGGAGCGCGTGCGCGCCCTCGACGAGCGCGTGCGCGTGCTCGGGAGGCACCTTTGACCTCCCCGGCCTCGAGCGGCGCGCCGCCGAGCTGAGCGAGCAGGCCGCCGCCCCCGGCTTCTGGAGCGACGCCGAGAAGGCGCAGGCCGTCGGGCGCGAGACGGCGCAGGTCCTGGACGCGATCGCGCAGTACAGGCGGCAGCGCGAGGGCGTGGACGAGGCGCAGATCTTCCTCGAGCTGGCCGAGGAGGGCGACGCCGAGGCACTGGGCGAGCTGCGTGACCGGGTCGAGCAGGTCGAGGCCGAGCTCGCCGCGCTCGAGCTGAAGCAGCTCCTCGGCGGCGAGCACGACGCGGGCAACGCGATCGTCGAGATCCACCCCGGCGCCGGCGGCCTCGAGGCACAGGACTGGGCCGAGATGCTGCTCCGCATGTACCTCCGCTGGTGCGAGCGGCGCGGCTACCGCACCGAGCTGCTCGAGCACCAGCCCGGTGAGGGCGCGGGACTGAAGAGCGCCACCTTCACCGTCGAGGGCCCGTACGCCTACGGCTACTTGAAGGCCGAGGCGGGCGTGCATCGCCTGGTGCGCATCTCCCCCTTCGACGCGAACGCCCGCCGCCAGACGTCGTTCGCCTCCGTGCTCGTGCTCCCCGACATCGAGGACGAGATCAATATCGACGTCCGCGACGAGGACCTGCGCGTCGACACCTATCGGTCGAGCGGCGCGGGCGGGCAGCACGTCAACAAGACCGACTCCGCCGTCCGCCTGACTCACCTCCCCACCGGCATCGTGGTCGCCTGCCAGAACGAGCGCTCGCAGCACAAGAACAAGTCGACGGCGATGAAGATCCTGAAGGCGCGGCTGTACGAGCTCGAGCGGCAGAAGCAGGACGAGAAGATGGCCGAGCTCACGAAGGGGAAGAAGGAGATCGGGTTCGGGCACCAGATCCGATCGTACGTGCTGCATCCGTACCGGATGGTGAAGGACCACCGCACCGGGACGGAGGTGGGGAACGCGGACGCGGTGCTGGACGGGGAGCTCGACGGCTTCATCGATGCGTACCTGCGCTCGCAGGCGGGAGGGGAGAAGAGCGCGGCGGCGCCGGCCGCGAGCTGACGCGCGCGATCCCTGAACGTCGTGGACAGAAACCACGTTATGCGGAGCGCCCTGTGGGCCAGCGCGGTCTACAACCTCGGCGGCACCCTGCTTTTCGTCTTCCCCTCTTCCCTTGGCCGGCTCGCGGGCCTCCCCGCGCCCGTACCGCGCGTCTACACCGCGCTCTTGGCAGTCTTCGTGGCTCTCTTCGGCGGCGCGTACGCTTGGCTCGCCCGCCAACCGCGCATCGACCGGCCGCTCGTTGCCATGGCCGCGCTCGGCAAGGCCGGCGTGTTCGCCGTCATCCTCGTCTCCTGGCTCCTCGGTGAGGTGCCGGGGCGCGGCGTACTGGCGGTCAGCGGAGACGTGGTATTTGCCGCCGTCTTCGCGTGGTGGTTGCTGGGTGCGATGGCCGATCCCGCAGAAGCCGAAGCGTCTCGTGCAGCCAGACGAGGCGCTCGAGCCGCCCCGCCCACTCAGGCTTGATCGGGGGTCCCATCGTCTGCGACTGCGGGTCCGGGTCCCGGTCCCGTCCTGCTGCGGGCGGGCGGCGCGTTCGTCCAGCCTCCCCCTCCGGGCGCCTGCCTGCCGCCTCAGCGGAGGTGGTAGGCGTAGAGCCGGCGCCACAGCGTCGAGCGGCTGATCCCGAGCTCCGCGGCCGCGGCGGCCTTGCGACCCTTGTGCTTGGCGAGCACCCGCAGCATCCGCTCCCGCTCCGTGTCGGCCAGCGACAGGCTCGGTATCCCGGGCGGCGCCTGGCCGCGCAGCTCCGGGGTGAGGTCCTGGACGTCCAGGAGGGGCCCCTCGCCCACGACGAAGGCGTACTCGACCGCGCTGCGCAGCTCGCGCACGTTGCCGGGCCACGGGTAGCTGCGGATCGCATCCATGGCCGGCCGCGTCACGCCCTCGATCCGCCTGAGCCCGCCGTGGTTCATCCGCTCGACGAAGTGCCAGAAGAGCGCCTCGGTGTCTCCCCGGCGCTCGCGCAGTGGCGGCAGGAAGAGGGGGACCACCCGCATGCGGTAGCTCAGGTCCTCGCGGAAGCGACCTTCGGCGACCTCGCGGGCCAGGGCCTTGTTGGTCGCCGAGATCACTCGTACGTCCACCGTGACCGGGCGCGTGGCGCCCACGGGCATGAAGTTCTTCTCCTGCATCACGCGCAGGAGCTTCCCTTGCAGGTCGAGCGGGATCTCCGCCACCTCGTCGAGGAAGAGGGTGCCCCGGTCTGCGAGCGCGAAGAGCCCGTCCCGGTCGCGCACGGCCCCGGTGAAGGCGCCGCGCACGTGGCCGAAGAGCTCCGACTCGAGCAACGTCGGCGAGAAGGTGGCACAGTTGACCGCCTGGAACGGCGCCTTGCGGCGGGGGCTCTCGGCGTGAATGGCGCGCGCGACGAGCTCCTTGCCCGTCCCGGTCTCGCCGCCGAGGAGCACCGTGCAGCTGGCGCGCGCAACGCGCTGCAGGGTGACGAACAGCTCCGCCATCTGGGGAGCGACCGTGTAGATGCCGTGGAAGTCCCGGAGCCGTAGATCCGCGGGGCGTCTCAATACGTCGTGAGCCATGTCGCGACCGTATGAAACATCCCTGAGAGCAGAGTGCAAGCCCCTCCCTATTTGCCTCGCTCGCCGCCCGGCATTGCTCTTGCTCTGCTAGCGCGGCGGCCCGTCCTGGTCCGGGACGGGCAAATCAGCCGCTGGGTGTGCAATCGGGCACGCCTGGTGGTGACGGCGCGAGGCGTCCACGGGAGAAATCGACTTGAGGAGGGGATGCGAAGAGAAGGCACGGTCGCTGTTTTTCCCGGCAAGTTCCCAGATTCAGAATGCTCCCGTGGACGCCGTGCCGCTCTCCGTCTCGTTGAGCAAGTCCGCCGGATACCCTCGGAGGCGCCGTAGCGACGGCGGGAGAATGGAGAGGAGGGCGATGTTCTTCGACGGGTGCGAGCCTGCGGAACCGGGGCGCCTGGCCCATCTGCGTCGGCTTCTCGGCCACCTGGCCCAGGGCAGCAGGGTCGGCTGGTGGTGGCATTCTCCCGGGGAGCCCGTCGAGGCGAGGGTCCGGGCGGTGGTAGCCGCCCAGCTGGGCGTGGGTCCCGAAGAGCTGACGCCCGACGTGTCCCTCGGCGACGACCTTGCGGCCGACTCCCTCGATCTGGTCGAGCTCGGGTTCGCCTTCGAGGAGGAGCTCGGCATCAACCTGCCCGAACGGGTCCTGCAGGGCATCCGCACATACGGAGAGCTGGTCGATGCGGTCCGGCTTCGGGAAGGCGAGCGCCGCGTGGCGAAGCCGCGTGCCGAGAGCAGCCGCGAGCCTACCTTCGTCTGGATGCGCCTCGTTCCCGCGCCCGGCCATGCGGGCGGCGGTCTCCTCCGGGGTGGCTGGCTCACGCCCTACACGGCGGAGACGATCGTCGAGGATGCATTGCGCACCGGGCCCGGCTCCCGTCTCGAGATCACCGTGCCGACGAACGTCGGCGACGCCGGGCTCGCGGAGCTTCGCGAGCAGTTCACCTGGCTCGCCGACCGCGGCGTCGGGGTGATCGTCC
>Ga0209802_1002765_pt1 | contig 12059 bp, 11 predicted proteins | sample GraSoiAngelo_129_FD_185886 | JGI IMG/M metagenome (GOLD analysis project Ga0209802, IMG submission 185886) | Grasslands soil microbial communities from the Angelo Coastal Reserve, California, USA - 14_0927_12_40cm (SPAdes) (version 2) | ecosystem: Environmental > Terrestrial > Soil > Grasslands ... | reverse complement strand
TTGTGGGTGAGGTGCGACGGGAAGGCGCATTTTATCGCAGAGGAGGGGCGGGGCCAACGGGCATTGTTGGAAGGTTGAAGGTTTGGAGGTTGCAAGTTGACTTGGAGAGGGGAGGGGCATACCCCCAGGCAATTTGTATGAATATCAAAAGAAAGGGATTACAGAATTTGCAATGCGTAAGTGGATGAAAACAAAGGAAGATGAAATGCCAAGTGACGAGGGAACCGTGATGGGACAAAAGGCCGACGCTTCCCCCCGGCGTTGCGAGTTGACTCGGCGCTCGAAAACGGGGAGGACGGTCTGTGGGCTGCGGTTAGTGTCTCGGTTCCTTTTCTGTAGCCCGGCGGTCTACACCGCTTCGACGGTCGTGACCTTCGCACCGCTCTGGCATGGCGATAGCCCAGTTCGTGGTTTTGTGGCAAGTGGGACAATGTCGCTGGATGGGCTGTTTCTTCCAATCTTCCGGCAGTTCGCCTTCGTGGATCAGGAAGGACCCAAACTTGGCACAGCCTTCACGCTTGAGAACGTAAGTTGGCATTCGATTCCGAGTTGCGCCAATCCGTCACGACGGCAGGGGTGGGGAGTAGTCCCGTCTCGGGAACTCGTAGTTCGGGGGCGTGACCGTTCGGGGCACGCTCTAAGTTCTCTTTTAGATTCATCAGCGATAGGAATGTGCAGAGGATGCGTCTTTTCAAGTCGTCCGATAAACACAGGTTGCTGGTGACGCGAGCGAGGAGCAGGGCGCATTCCCCAACATAGGTGGCCATCTCCACACGGCGTTCCGCGGTTGCCTTGCGCAAGGCAACTTGGCGGTGCATCTCAACGCAAGCCTCCTCGACGCTCCACGTGAAGTGGTAGACGCAGAGACCCACTGAATCGAGTTCCGCCGGTACAGGAAGCTTGCACCGAGGAATACAAGAGCGATGTTCGCCAGGCTTACCCATCCAGGCCCCCGTGGCGCTTTGAGCAACAGGGATGCCAATCCTCACTGGGACAAGGAGTTAGGTTAACAAGGGAGCTGAGTTCACAAGAGTATTTTTGTGCCTGTGCGCCCTCTTAGCGACACGAGCCACTCCTCCGGATTGCTCAAAGGGAGGCCCGCCATGAGCTCTTGTCGCAAGACGATCGAGCCCTAGCCATATTCAATTGTAAGTCTTTAAGATGCAGGGCATTAGCCGCGGAAGTGTCCTCCGCTTGTCCAGGCCCGGACAGTTAGCTGCATTGCTGGCGCGTTCAGCTTCCTCCATTGCCCTACTCCCTCACCTCAAGCAAATAGCCCGATGTGTCTTCTGCAATCCGAAGAGAACGACGCAAGGCGTAATGCTCATCAGAAGGCTTTACGATCAAAGGTTCTAGTACTTCTATAAACAACCAGCCAGTACTGCTATGAACTACCCAAAATGTGAAATGGAATTCCCAGTATGGGGCAGGGTCCTGGTTACCCGGGCGTCGGACACGTGCACAGGTTAGCGATTTCGTTTGTCTCATTAGTGCGATTGTCATCCGCCATGGGAGTGAAGTCACTCGATGAGATAGAACGGATTAGGCAGCTTGAAGGTTCGTTCGACACAACAACCGGCGAGGTCGCTCGCCTGGTCGCCGATACTGAGCACAATGCGATAGCCTTTATCGGTGATGAGCTGGCGCTGATGGGATTTGAAGATTCTCGCGGGTTCTTGTTTGCCCCCTTCAGGCCGCATGATGAGGTCCGTCCAACCCGAGTAGCCCGCGTCATTCAGGCTCTTGATGGTCACGGCACGCGCAGCTTCCGGCCTTCCGGTCACGAAGAATAGCGCCACGCCCTTGGATTTGGCGAAATTGAAAAGCTCCAGAGTCGGGATGATGGCGGGATCGTGCGCAACCGAATACAGCTTGACTTGCACGGTGAAGGAACAGAATCCGCAGTCGGCCAAAGCGTCCCAATTGGACAAGGAAGTCTCATCAATATCAAAGACGGCGGCGAGTTTGTCTTCTTTCGGTGCGTCTTTCACGCGGGCATTCAAATAGTCGCGGGCGGAGTTGGCCACGTCGCGAATCTCGCGGTCGTATTCGCCGCTATCGTGATAAAGAAGGAGCCGGTCGACCACGAGCTTGTGATTCTCGGGTTCCTTGCACGATGCCGGGGACGGGGCTGAAGCACTCCCGCCGCCGAGAGCGACGCCACATACGAGGATGAGAAGAAGGACTGGCACCAATCGTTTCATGTTCCACCTCCGGGAGCGGAGGGGCGATTTTGTGCTGGTTAGGAAGCGGGGGCAAGGGGCGCGTTGATAATGAAAGTACTTTGTTATACAAAGTACGTGAAAGCGTAGAACGGAAACGGTGTTTTTTATTGGCAGGGTTCGTTTCGCACGGCGGGAAGGAGGCCGCGGGCATGGAAACAGCAAAGGGAAGGCCATCAGGGAGTCTTGACAAAGCGCCGGGTGGCGGGTGGCGAGGGAGCCTAGTCGAGGCGGCGCGATTCTGGGAGCCGCGCCGGGTGATCTACAACTTGATCCTCACGGCGGTTGCAGTGTTTTGGGTGGTGAAGACATGGCCGCATTTCCGCCCGGCGATGAGGCTGGACGCGCTGCTCAAGCTCACGGTGCTGGCGTTGCTGGCGAATCTTTGCTATTGCGCGGCGTACGCAGTGGACCTTGCGATGCAGCAGTCCGGGCTGAGCGCCGGAGGGGGCGCAACTGGGAGTCGGGCACGCTGGGGGTTGTGGGGCGTGGGAACGCTGTTGGCCATGTTCGTGGAGAGTTATTGGATCTTGGATGAGATTTATCCCGACGTGCAATGAGCGGAGTAGGATGCGCGTAGTCTGGTGGGTTCCTCATGCTATTGGGGAAAGCGTAAGAGCGAAGATTAGAAATTTCTCCCAGCCGGACGGCCATCTCCTGTGAGAGAATAAACCCCCCTCCCCATTGCGTAGCCGGTGCCGACTCAACGAAAGACTGAGTGCGCAGGAGAGCACCTTCGCCAGAACGCTACCAGCCCAAAGCGTTAAGAATTGCAGCGACAAGTTGGAGTGGCACTGGCCGAACGCCAAAATGATCAATTTGGTTGAAAGGGTACGAGGAGAACGACAATGGCTATACTTGCCGGATTCAAACTAAGGGGCCTCATGGTTGTTTGCTGCCTTTTGTTATTCGCCGCCAGCGCCAGCGCGCAGAGCCAGGTGATGGGGAAAATCCAGTTCGTCGGGGCCAGCAAAGTGGAAAAAACTTCGGGGGTATGGATTGACGGGGGATACGTGGGCTTCCTGGGCGAACTCAAAGAGGACAATACTGTCTCACTTCTGCCCGGGGAACATGAAATCGCGGTGCGTCAGGCTGGCTACCAGGACTTCAAGCAAAAAGTGGTGGTGGAGCCGGGAAAGAAGCTCGTTCTGCGGGTCGCCATGCAAAAGGATCCGCGGGCGGAGTATCCAAAAATCACTGCGCAAGTAAAACTGGAAGTCACACCGGACCGGTCGGCAGTTTTCCTTGACGACGCGTTTGTTGGTCACGTCCAAGAGTTTAGCGGACTTGGGCATGCCATGCTGGTTAGCCCGGGAAAGCATCGCATTAAGATTGCCTTGCCCGGTTACCGCACGTTCGAGACGGAGATCAATCTGCTGCCCAAGCAGGATTTCACACTCAAGACGGAACTGGTGAAGGGCAGCATCACGCAAGCAGATCCTCTAATCAAGAAACAACCGCAGCCGTAATTGGCGTTTCTTGCGCTCACCCCAAAACATTCAGGGCGAACCGCGCCCAACGTATGACCGCGAAGAGGGAATTTAGCACCCACATCGCGAGGCACCTCCTCTTAAACCGATCGCAACCCGGAGTCAGAGAACACGGCTAATTTGGGTCGGCCCCAATCGGGAGCGCTGGTCACCGGGCAAAGGGAAGCCGGATTGCGTGCGGACGGAGCGCCGGAGACGTTTCCAGGCAAGCCCTTGATCGAGCTGGGCTTACCTAAGCGCCCTGTTCCCCTCAGCGCTTCCGCCCGTGGGTATAAGGGAAGGCGCGACAGAAAAAAGTATAGGGGAAATTCGCGCCAATCAGACGATCGCTGTGCTACCGCCAGGCGGAGAGGATTGTTCCCATGACGAGGTAGCAAACGAGCTGGTAACCGGTGTTGATGCCGAAGAGTTTCATGCTTTGCTTCATGAAAAGGGCGCCGGTAAATTGCACGGTGGCGACGAAGCCAAGCCAGACGTGGAAGCTGGCCATCAGACCAAAATGCAAGTCCTCTGTGCGCAGCCCGTGGAGGATAAGAGCGAGAGTGAACGCGGAAATCAGGCTGGCGACAAACGAGCCGGCATAGGCGGGGCCCGCGCTCTTCCGCATTTCCTGAGTTTTGGCTTTGTCGCTCGGATCGTAGCCCATTTCGCGCATCCAAGACTTTGCAAAGAGGAGCGGGGAGTACCAGATGAAGCCGACGATCATGGTGGAAATCGCAGCAACAACGATGGCGAGCCAGTTCAAATGATGGAATTGCATGAAGCATCTCCTTTTGATCGTGCTGATGGTGGTGAGGAAATGGTGAGCGGTATCCTATGATGCGTCGCAGCGGGATGCAAAGGAAAAGAGCGGCCGTAACGGTTGAGGAGTTGTTCTGAGTGCGTGATGAAGACTTTTTGATCGAGAACACTATGAACAAAAGGCCCGGACCTGAAAACGGCCCGGGCTTTTCATTTATGGGGAAAAATTTGCGGGTCAGTGCGTGCGGCGGAATTCGATGTAATCGCGGCCAACGTAGAGGCGGTAGCTGCCCGGGGTTGAGGAAGCCGCAATTTGGAGAGGGACGGGGCGCTTCATTTCCGCGTCGCGCTGGGAAGTTGCCTGCACCAGATCATTGGCGGCAAGATCCATGATGACGAATTTCCCGCCATTCAGGAAGCCGAAGCCGTAAGCGCCGGGCTTCAATGTTTGACCGCCAATTTCGAGGGTAACTTCGTTGAGCAGGTAGCCCTGGTATTTTTCCCTAATAGCAGTGGAATAGCCGGAGCTGTCCACAAGGCCCGCCAGAACGTAGAGATCGTCGGCAAAATGCACGCCGCCGGTATTGCGAAGCTGCGCGGGAGCAGCTTGGCCGCGGAAAAAGACGTGTTCTGGAAAAATCTTCGGGGTGATGTCGGCGGCCTTGAGCACTACTTCCTGTCCGGTGGCGGTATTGGCACCTCTGGCCGCCAGATGATGCCCAACAGCGGAAGCCAGCGGCAGAAATGACAAGAAAGTGAGAAACCTCGAGAACTTAGGCATAAGAACTCCTTTTCGAGTATGGGAATCGCACAGCCTTAATTCTGTTCCGGTGAATACAAGCGGGGCTTCTTTGCACTGCCGATGGTAGGCACCAGGTCGGTAAGAACCCAGTCGATCCGTTGAACGGCTTCTTCCACGCAATGAGCGCGATCCCTTTCATCGGCAATGCCACGCGAGCATTGAATGACGGTGAGCGCATCCCGGATGTGATGATTGAGCTCGGTAATGAGGATGATCCGCTCCTTCGCCCGCTTGTACTCCTGATTCAAGGAGATCGCAGAGACATAAAAGAAAAAAAGAAGCGCTCCAAGGACGGCGATTGCCAAATCGTCGAGGACGGTAGCCGCGGCTGGAACGCGGAGTTTGAGAAGCAAGAAATGGATTCCGAAACTGAAGAGAAAAAGAGCACCGCCGATCATGAGAGCAGGAGTGACCCGGTCGCGGGTCATCCGGTTAGAAAGAGACTCTTTGAGAAGCATAGGTACCACCCCACGGAGATTTCAAATTATACCCCGTTTACCCGCAAGAGATAACCAACAAGTGAGCCCAGAGCCGGGCGCAAAGAGTTCGAGGCGAAAGGAGGAGAAGTGCCCCACCGGGGTCATGTGGTATCTTACGCGCGCTTAAAGCACAGCCCAAAAGGGAGGACGAGGATGCTGGACCGGCGAAATTTCATGAAGACCTGTTCAGGGATGGGCCTGGCGGGAACGCTGTTTCCGGGCGTGTTGTGGGCGCAGGCGGAAGCCCAAGGCGCAAAAAAGATTACGAAAGAAATGATCGACAACGCGGCGGCGATCGCGGACGTGCCGATTGCCGATGAATACAAGGAAATGATGCTGGAGAGTTTGAACGACCAGGCGAAAGGCTACGAGGAGATTTACAAACTGCACATTCCGAATTCCGTGGATCCGGCGCTGGTGTTTGATCCGGTACTGCCAGGGATGAAATTCGAAACCGAAAGGAAGCCGATGCGGTTGTCGAAGGCTCCGAGCGTGGCGGCGGAGGTACCGAAGAACCTGGAAGATTTGGCGTTTGCGAGCGTGAGAGAACTGGCGGAACTGGTGCGGTCGAAGAAGGTTTCGTCGATCGCCCTGACAGAAATGTATCTGCAGAGGCTGAAAAAGTACGACCCGACCCTGAAGTTCGTGGTGACACTGACCAAAGACCGGGCAGTCGCGCAGGCGAAGAAGGCGGATGCGGAAATTGCGGCCGGGAAATACCGCGGACCGCTGCACGGGTTGCCGTGGGGCGCGAAGGACCTGCTGGCGGCGAAGGGCCACAAAACGACGTGGGGCGCGGGTGGATTTGAGAATCAAATGATGGACGAAGATGCGACGGTGGTGAAGCGGCTGGATGAAGCAGGGGCGGTGCTGGTGGCGAAATTGACACTCGGTGCGCTGGCGCTGGGCGATGTGTGGTTTGGAGGAGTGACGCGGAATCCGTGGAACGTGAAGCAGGGATCGAGCGGATCGTCGGCGGGACCGGCGTCGGCGACGGCGGCGGGATGCGTGGCGTTCAGCATCGGCTCAGAGACGCTCGGCTCGATTTCATCGCCTTCAACACGGTGCGGGTGCACGGGATTGCGGCCGACGTTTGGCCTGGTGCCGCGGACGGGCGCGATGGCGCTCTCCTGGAGCATGGACAAGCTGGGACCCATTTGCCGAACGGTGGAAGACTGTGCGCTGGTGCTGGATGCGATTTACGGGCCGGACGGGCACGACCGTGCCGTGCATGGTGCGGCTTTTCATTGGGACGCGAATTTGGATTGGCGAAAGCTGCGCGTCGGTTACTTGAAGACGGATTTCGAACGCAAACCTGACGAAGAGAAGGAAGTCGCGAAGGAAGAACCTGCCAAGACTCCGGAAGAGCAGAAGAAGAGGGAAGAGCAAAAGAAGCGTCGCGAAGCCCGGCGCGCACAGGCGGAATATGACAGGAAATACAATGATGCGGCGCTCGCCAAGCTACGGGAGATGGGTGTGAATCTCATCCCTGTCGAAATGCCAAAGTTTCCTTATGACGCGATGGTGGCCATGCTCTCTGCCGAAGCCGCCGCGGCGTTCGACGAACTCACGCGGACGGGCAAAGACAAGCTGCTGACTTCGCAAAAGGATTACGACTGGCCGAATTCGTTTCGAACGGCGCGATTCATTCCGGCGGTGGAGTACATTCAAGCGGCCCGTGCTCGAAAAATGACCATGGAGTCCGTGGCAAAAGTGTTTGACGGAGTCGACGTGATCGTCGCGCCCACAAACGGCGAACAACTGGTGATCACGAACCTGACCGGACACCCCGCGGTAATCTTGCCGAATGGATTGCGCGGAGCGGACGCGCCGAAACCGCCCTCAGACGACCCGGGCGATTTCACGAATGCCGGCGGCCCGGGAACTCCGACAAGCCTGACGTTTCTGGGTCAGCTTTATGGAGAAGGACGGTTGCTCGCGTTTGCTCGCGCGTATCAGGAGGCGACGGGCTTCCATCTTGGGCACCCCAAACTTACGCTCTAGCGCGGATATTGCGGGTTCACCGAAGAAAACTCGAAGCTGCCTCGCGTTGACTTGAGCAAGTAGCGCGGCCTAAGATGCCTGCCCAGAGGTCTTTGCGCCTCATGATTGGCCAGACCGTCTCGCATTACCGCATTCTGGAAAAGCTCGGTGGCGGCGGAATGGGTGTGGTCTATAAAGCGGAAGACACGCGGCTTCATCGGTTTGTCGCCCTGAAATTTCTTCCTGACGAAGTCGCCAAAGATCCCCAGGCTCTGGCGCGTTTCCAGCGTGAAGCGCAAGCTGCTTCGGCTTTGAACCATCCCAACATCTGCACCATCCATGACATCGGTGAAGAACATGGTAAAGCGTTCATCGCAATGGAATACCTCGATGGGATGACGCTCAAGCACAGGATCACCGGTCGCCCGATGGAGCTGGAACAGATTCTGGACGTGGCCATCGAAGTTTCGGATGCTCTGGATGCTGCCCATGCGGGTGGCATCGTCCATCGGGATATCAAACCGGCGAACATCTTTGTGACCAAGCACGGCCACACCAAGCTTCTCGACTTCGGCCTCGCAAAATTGACTTCTTCCGGACCTGCCGCTGCAACTACAGACGGGGCGCCCACGCTTGCCGCGGCGGAACATCTCACCAGCCCGGGCACGGCGCTCGGCACCGTCTCGTATATGTCCCCCGAACAGGTGCTGGGGAAGGCGTTGGACGGGCGCTCGGATTTGTTCTCGTTTGGCGTCGTGCTTTACGAGACGACCACCGGCGTTCTTCCTTTTCGAGGCGATACGACGGGCGCCGTCTTTGATTCGGTTCTTCATAAAGCGCCGGTCGCTCTTGCGCGGCTCAACGCGGAAATTCCGGCGGACCTGGAGCGCATCATCACCAAAGCCCTTGAAAAAGATCCGCGCTTGCGCTACCAGCATGCTGCGGAGATGCGCGCCGATTTCCAGCGCCTGAAGCGCGACACGGACACCAGCCGTTCGGCAACCTTTTCCGAGGTGGCCGCCCAGAGAGATACCGGCGCGGTCCCTCCGACACTCTCTGGAGGTGGAACTTCCGCCTCGGGCCATGCGGCAGCTTCCGATTCGGAAATTGCCGTTGGGCTTCTGACGCGCCACAAGAAAGTTTTGCTGATAACGATGGTTGTCACGGTCGCGATCGTTGCGGGTGTGGGATTCGGCGCGTACCGTTGGTTAGCGCCTCACTCCCGCTCCTCCATTGATTCGCTTGCTGTGTTGCCGCTCGTAAATCTCTCCGGCGATCCGCAGCAAGATTACTTTGCCGATGGTATGACCGAAGCGATGATTACCGAAGTGGCGCAGATCAGCGAGCTAAAAGTGACCTCGCGGACCTCGGTGATGCAATACAAGCACACCAAGAAATCGCTACGCGAGATCGCCAAGGAACTGGGCGTTGATGCGTTGTTGGAAGGTGCGGTGCAGCGTTCGGGAGGCAGGGTGGCGATCACCGCGCAGTTGATTCAAGCCTCGACGGATCGTCATCTGTGGGCAAAAAGCTACGAGCGCGAAATGAGCGATGTGCTCGCACTCGAACGCGAAGTTGCGCAGAATGTCGCCGAGGAAGTGGGGGTGAAACTCGGCTCATCGCAGCAGGCGTATGTTGCCGCGGCTCGCACCGTCAATCCCGAATCTCATGAGGACTATCTTCTCGGCCTGCATTACCTTCGCTCGGGGACGCGCGAGGGAACGCAAAAGGCGGTGGAATACTTCCAAGCGGCAGTTGCGAAAGATCCTAAGGACGCCCTCTCCTACGCCCGTCTTGCCGAAGCCTATCGAGGCCTGAGCAGCCTGTATATGGCTCCGCTCGAGGCGATGCCAAAAGCAAAAGCAGCGGCGGTGAGGGCCCTGGAATTGGACGAAACTCTCGCCGAATCCCATGCCTCCTTGGGTGTGGCCAAGCTGTTTTACGATTGGGATTGGCCGGGTGCGGAGAGGGAATTCAGGCGCGCCCTCGAGCTGAATCCAAGCCTCGTGGAAGCACATTTGGGCGAAGCCACCTATCTGGCGACGCTTGGACGCTTTGACGATGCACTCGCCGAGGACAAGCTTGCCCTCTCGCTTGACCCCGCATCCCCAAGGGCTAGGGTAGCTTCTCTATCGCATTCCTACCTCGCGCGGCGCTTTGACCGGACAATCGAGGAATGTCGCAAAACGATCGAGCTGGCACCCAATGTTGGTACTCCTCACGCCATCATGGGGATAGTGCTCTCCTATGAAGACCGCTCCGCCGACGCAATCGATGAAGCGCAGAACGGCGCTCGGCTCAGCGGGAGTCCCTCTCACTTGGCTATGCTCGGCTACGTATATGCCAGGGCGAGAAACCGAACCGAAGCCAAGAAAGTGATTGCCTTGCTGGCGGAAGAGTCCAAGAAGCGTTACATATGCTCATTCGACGTGGCGGGCATCTACGTTGGCTTAGGCGAGCCGGATCGAGGAATGCAGTGGCTGGAAAAAGCGTATAACGAAAGGTCGGATTGACTGGTTTGGGCCGGGGTGGATCCCCGGATGGACCCGCTGCGACGCGATCCCCGCTTTGAAGACCTCCTGCGCCGCCTGGGCTTGCCACCGTAAGCTCGATCTATTTTTTCAGGTCGGCGCGCGTGCGATGAAGTTTGAAGGCCGTCGTGCGGAGAGTCTCGGGGATATTTTTGTTCATGGTCAGGCGCTTAAGGTCCTGGGCGTTGAGCATCGGCAACATGTGCAGAGTAACGTCGAGCGGCGTTTTGGGATTGTTGATCAGGTTGCGGACGACCACGTAGTTCTTCCGGAAATTGCGGTTACCGGCGATCAGCCGCAGGATTTCATCGGTGAGGCTCGACATGGAAGCGAAGGCTTCGACTTCCTGATCCGTCAGGCGGGGTGACGCAAGAACGGCGCGCTGGACGACTTTGTTAGGATCGCGGATGAGGGTACGGCGCGCATCAGTGCCTCCCTTGATGGCGTATTGTACGCGCTGCGCGACGGTCATCGTGGCAATACGCTGAATCAGTGTTTGACGTCGCGCCACGTCAGGCTCAGCCGCAGCCGCGGCCTCAGCAAGGGCCGCTTCATCGATGGGATGGCCAGGCCCGTAAAGTTCGTGGAGCTGATTTTTCTGTTCGGGTGTCAGCAAGGGGGAGTGCTCGAGTACCGCAGCAAGCGTGGGAGATTCGCTGATGCGCTCGAGTTCTTCCATCAGGGTTTGAATGCCAAGTGTGGAGAGATGGCGAACTGCGTGCACGAGATGTTCCGTGGCGCAATTTTTATTGTGCACCAGCGCATCGCAGATGCCCGGTTTGTCGGCAAGATGTTTTGCCGCGTAGGAGAAAAGAGCGGGCAGTGCCTGCTCTCGCTTGATGGCTTCGATAAAGGCTTCCGGGGGCAACGAGAGAATGGCGTCTTGCGCGCGCGTGGCGACCATTTCGTCGGCGTCCCCGGCGAGAACGGCAAGAATTTCCGCGCGGTCCACGGGGGCAAGATGCGCGCCACCTGTGCAGACGGCAATTTTCCGCTCTCGCGGGGCGCGGCCGTGACGCAAGTCTTCGAGAACTTCAGGGCTGAGAGTTTCCACTGCTTGCCTACCTCAAATCCGAATGGCTATAGACCATTCTACCGGAGGCACCGGGTGCTCCGAGGGGCGCCATCGCTTTGCCGTTCAACTGCAGCAACACCGCCGAGGAGTTTGCCGCGCTCACCTCAAAACGCTGTTTCGCGGTGAAATGCAGGGTTTCACCGGCAGGAAGTTCGGAGTCGAGGAGAAGCTTGTCGTCCGCGAGGATGCGGACCCGCGTGGCCGCAGAAGTCGAAATGGAAAGGTTGAGCGGCAAGCCCGAGAGAGTTTCTCCAGATCCTGTGGGAGAAATCGAGCGTGCATCAGGAGTGGATCGGGGAGACGCGGCGGAAGCAGCGGCTTGTTTTGCGGCACGATGTGCAGCGTGGCGGCGCCATCCGTACCTGCCTGCATAGAAGAGTCCGACGAGGAACAGAAGGATGACTAGAACCGCCGCGGTAGGAACCCACTTTGGCAGTGAGGGAATGCGTTCCTCGGGTTTTTCCGGAGGGGGTGGCAACTTTTCGGCGCGGGCCAGGTCGTATTCGCTGAGGAGGGACTCCTCAGCGAGGCCGAGGTAGCGCGCGATGCTGCGCACAAAGCCGTGGCCGAAAACGCCGCCGGGTAATTTTCCCCAGTCTTCATTTTCCAAGGCTTGAAGGAAACGGGTGCTGATGCGCGTGGACTTGCTCAGCTCATCCATGGAAACTTCCCGCAAGTCGCGCTCGCGCTTCAGGCGTTCACCGAAATTTCCCCTGGCCATGAACCGGAACCTGTC
>Ga0209802_1002760_pt1 | contig 12067 bp, 11 predicted proteins | sample GraSoiAngelo_129_FD_185886 | JGI IMG/M metagenome (GOLD analysis project Ga0209802, IMG submission 185886) | Grasslands soil microbial communities from the Angelo Coastal Reserve, California, USA - 14_0927_12_40cm (SPAdes) (version 2) | ecosystem: Environmental > Terrestrial > Soil > Grasslands ... | reverse complement strand
CTCCGCTGGCGTGCCCACGCGCCCCAGCGGAGTAGCGGAAGTGACAAATTTCGCCCCCGCCTTTGTGGCCAGCACCGGCCGCGACATATCCGTATCCACCCAGCCGGGAGCCACGCAATTTACCAGAATGCCGAAGCGCGCAAGCTCGCTCGCCAGGGACTTGACGAAGCTGATCACGCCGCCCTTACTCGCGGCATAGTGAGAGTGGAACGCTTCGCCCCGCTGACCCGCCGTCGAGCTGAGCACGATGATTCGCCCGCTTTTCTGCGCGACCATTTGCGCCGCGGCGTAATGCGTCACTCCGTACGCGCTTTTTAGATTCACGCGCATCATCTCGTCCCAGTCATGCTCGCTCAGCGCCTCGATGGGAGCGTCTTCGGCATTCCAGATGCCTGCGTTCACCACCAGGATATCGAGCCGCCCCAGCCGTCTCACGGCATACGATACAAGCTTCTTCGCCTCCGCCATCCGCCCCAGGTCGGCCTTTAGCGATTCAATGCGCGTGCCGTGCCTGCGCGCCTCCAGTTCCACCTGGCTGGCCGCCTCGCGTTGGCGGTGAAAATTGAAGACCACATCCGCTCCCGCCTCGGCGAAGAGCTTCACCGTAGCGGCCCCGATTCCCCGCGAGCCGCCGGTCACCAGTGCAGCTTTCCCCGTCAGCGAGATCATCGAGAGGACTTGGACCGCCGTGCGCGACGGCGTGCTCGCGGAACCGGTGACTTCGGCTTTCCCGCCGCGTCTTGCGCCTCTTTCACCAGCCGCCGAAAGAGCGCCGCGGCAAAAGGGTCATCTGGCATGCGTTCGGGATGCCACTGCACGCCGACCGCCCAGCCCGGCCCTGCCGTCCATTCCAGCGCTTCGATGACGCCGTCGGGCGCGCGAGCGGCTACGCGCAAGCCGCGTCCTGGCTTTTGCACGGATTGGTGATGCGAGCTGTTTACGCGCGCGCTCGAGCCGCCCGCCATCCCGGCAAGCTCGCCGCCTTCGATGCGAATGCGATGAAGCGATTCGTCCCGGCTCGCGCCGCCACCGTGGTCCATGGCGCTTCGCATTTCGCTGGGAATGTCCTGCACCAGCGTGCCGTGCAGATGAACGTTCAGGAGTTGCGCGCCGTAGCAGATCGCCAATACCGGCTTACCGGCGCCGAGAGCGTGATCGAGCAGCCCGTCATCGGTATGCTCGCGCCGTTTATCGGAAGGAGCGCATTGAGGATGAGCTGCGCTGCCAAAGCGCCGCGGCTCCACGTCCGCGGGACTGCCCGGCAGCACGAACCCATCGAGCGACTCCGCCATGCGCTTGAGTTCCGCCGGCGGGAGCGAGAGAGAGATCTCCACCGGATCGCCGCCGGCTTGGCGCACAGCCTGCAAATATCTCTCGTAAGCGGCGCGGCGGCCCCGCATCTCCTCGACGGCAGTCCGCCAGGGCACGCCGATCCGCGGGCGATGATTTTTCCGCGCTGTCACGGCAGCGTATCCTAGCATCCGGCTGGAACACGGGCAAACTCGGGTCTTGGCTTCAAGCCGTCAGGAGGCGGTCGTCTTTCGCGCTGCTCCGGCGCATTCCACCCCTGCGTGCGCGTCCCAGTGGCGGCGCAAATCCCCCACCAGATAGAGCGATCCCGTGGCGAAGATCACGTCGTCCACTTCGGCGATTTCCAACGCGCGGTCGAGTGCCGCTCCGGGATCGCGAATCACCTCCGCGGCCCGCGCAAGGTGGGAGGTCATCTCCGCAAGCGCCTCCGCAGAAAGCGAACGCGGCTGGGGCGATTGGGTCAAAATCACGGTTGTGGCCCGGGGAAAAAGCAGCCCGGCAACTTCGTCGATGGCTTTGTCGCGCATCGCACCGTAAATGAGGTGAATGCGCCGGCCGGCCAAGTGGTCGCGCCAGAAGGCCAGCACCTCTCGTGCGCCCGCGGGATTGTGCGTGCCGTCGAGATAAACGTCCGGACCCTTCTGCAGCAGCTCCAGACGTCCGGGCCAGCGCACCGATTCGATCCCGCGCACGATAGCGCCGTCGCTGATGGCAAAGCCGCGCAGGGCCAGCAATCGAGCGGCTGCCATCGCCGTAACCGCATTGCGCACCTGAAAACGCCCAGCCAGAGGCAAGCCGATTTCCATCTCTTGGGTGGAGCTCGATCCAAGCTCATCCCCTAACACCACCTGAAATCGATATCGCCCGTCTTGCGCACTCACGTGCGAAACTCGGCAGGTCTCATCGATCTCCACAAGATGCGCCCCTTGCTCGGCGGCTCGGCGCCGAATCACCGCCTGAGCCGCCGGATTTTCCGCCGCGCTCACCACCCGTACCCCCTGCTTGATAATGCCCGCTTTCTCCGCCGCGATCTCTTCGATGGAATGCCCCAGAAAATTTTCGTGATCGAAATCGATTTGGGTAATGGCGGCTACCTCGGGAACGATCACGTTCGTCGAATCCAGGCGCCCGCCCAAGCCGACCTCAATGACGGCGATTTCCGCCCCCGCGCGTGCAAAGAAATCGAAAGCCATGGACGTGACGCACTCGAAGTAAGTGGGATGTGCGGCGAGCGCTCCAGAAGCCAGCAGCTCCTCGATAACCGCAAGAACCCGTGTGAACGAGCCCGCAAACTGGTCGTCCGAAATTTCCCCGCCGACCAGGCGAATGCGTTCATTGATGCGTAAAAGGTGCGGGGACGTATAGAGCCCACAGCGCAAGCCGGCAGCCTGAATAATGGTCGCCAGCATGGCCGCCGTCGAGCCCTTGCCGTTGGTTCCCGCGACGTGCACCGAGGCAAATTCGCGCTCGGGATGCCCCATCCGTTCGCAAATGGCGCGAATATTGTGCAAATCAAATTTAACGGCTCGCGCCTGCTGCGGCGAGGCCAGTTCGCGGCCCAGCGTCAGTAAATAGCGCGCTGACTCGGTATAGTTCATGGTTAGAATTTAATCGCTAAACGAGAAAGCAATCGAGAGCGTTGGCGATATAGCTTTTGAGTTCTTTGCGGTGCACCACGGCGTCGAGAAATCCGTGCTCCAGCAAAAATTCGGCGCGCTGGAATCCCTCCGGCAATTTTTGCCGGATGGTTTGCTCGATCACGCGTGGCCCGGCGAAGCCGATCAACGCTCCCGGCTCGGCGATGTTGAGATCGCCCAGCATGGCATAGCTGGCCGTGACGCCGCCGGTGGTGGGATCGGTGAGCACCGAAATGAAGGGGATGCCGACCTCATCGAGCTGCGCGAGCGCCGCGGACACTTTGGCCAGTTGCATGAGGCTGAGCGTGCCCTCCATCATGCGCGCGCCGCCTGAGCAGGAAACAATCACCAGCGGCATCTTGCGCTCCACGCAGCGCTCGATGGCCCGCGTCACCTTCTCGCCCACCGCCGCTCCCATGGAGCCGCCGATAAATCCAAACTCCATCGAGCAACAGATTACCGGCCGTCCCGCCAGCAGCCCCTCGGCCGTCAGCACCGCGTCATTCATCCCCAGCTTCCGGCGTGCCTCCCTCAGACGCTCGGTGTAAGGGCGCGTGTCGGCAAAGTGCAAGGGATCGTTGGAGGCAATCTGCGCGTCGTGCTCGATCCAGCGGCCGTCCAGCAGCAATTCCAGCCGTTGCCGCGCGTTCAGCCGGAAATGGTGCTGGCATTTCGCGCAGACGTGCGCGTTGGCCTCCAGGTCCTTTTTCCACACGATGGCCCGGCAGCCGGTGCACTTGGTCCACAGCCCTTCCGTCTTCACACGCCGCTCGTCAGGAGGCGTGGGCTGTTCAATCGATTTTTTTGAGCGCTTGAACCAGGACATAGGGCTCTTCAGTTCAGCCACCGGCCACGATTACGCCGGCCGCATCAGTAATCAATTCCGCGCTGCGCAAGAATCCCTTTTGTAAAGGGATGCTTCACTTCCCGCATCTCCGTCACCAGGTCCGCCGCATCCACCAGCGCCGGGTGGGCATTGCGGCCCGTGCAGATCACGTGCACACCCTCGGGCCGGGCCACCAGCGCCGCCACCACCTTTTCGGCCTCCAGCATGCGATAGCTGATTACGTAATTGATTTCATCGAAGATCACCAGATTGTAACGCCCGCTTTGCATCTGCGCCCGGCCAAATTCCCACGCCTCTGCGCAAAGCCGCAAATCCTCGGGATCTGTCTCTGCGCCGCCGATTTTTACGAATCCCCGGCCCATGGCGCGAATCTCGAAATGTTCTTGGCCCAGCATTTCCGCCGCATCCAGCTCGCCGTAGTGCCAGGAGCCCTTGATGAACTGCACCATCAGCACACGCAGCCCTTGGCCCACTGCCCGAAAGCCCGTGCCCAGCGCGCAGGTGGTTTTGCCCTTACCCGGACCGGTATAGACGATGAGCAAGCCTTTTTGTTCGGCCATAAACGGGCGAAGCCGCGACCTTCGCGGGAGAATCGCCCAAAATAGTGAGGGTCAAGCCAGGAAACGTCAAGCGCCGCAAATATTTGCGTAACTGGGGATCGACGCGCGTCACGCGTCCAGGTTGGCCAAAAGATCCGCGGTGGTAAAACTCTGCGAACTCTTTACGGAAACGCCGAATAGCCTGCGCGGGTCGCTGGCGTACGAGAGTGAATATTGGCTGCCGCGAAAAAGCTTCTCGAAGAATGCCTCGAACTCTGAGTGCACCTCTTCGCGCGTGGTATCGCAATTAGGGGCCAATAAGCGGTCGTTCACGAAGAACTCCATCTCCTGACCACCGAACTGAAGCGTTCCCTCGAGACTAGGTTCCATTTCCAGGCGCTGGCAAGCATTGAGAGCCGCGCGCATCGCGTGGCGCAAACGATCTTGATTACTGCCCTCCAAAACAGCCTTGCGGTTGTAGCGAACTCCCAACCGCGCTTCGGTATTATCCACGCTGTAGTTGGCCTCGTGGCCGATCAGAATCACCCCCGGACCCGCATGCACGTGCCGGTAATCGGCAACGTCCAGCAGCAGTTCTTCAAGGACTTGCCCCTCGATCCAGCTATGAAACACCGGAATCAACGGGTCCAGAGAAACCTCGTCCGGATCCTTGACGAGCAGTTTGACGTTAACGTGTTCCAACTCCATGAGCCCTCAAACGCTCACCCGGCGTGCCCATTTTTTGATTGCACCTGTGGGCAGCCTCAATGAAGAGGTGAGCTTCGTCGATCAGATAACGCGCGGAATCCGCCGTGTGAGGCTGCCCGTTCCTCTGCTGCGCGGCAAACAAATAGTGGGCAAATTTTCCGCCCGCAAACGGATCGAAAAATTTCTGTGTGTCGTAAAAGCGGGTCCGGAATTCATCGATGATCTGATCGCTATCGTTAGAAACATCGGGGTGCTCCATCTTGACCAGCCCTCTCGCGGCCCGCACCATCGCCTCGTAGGCAAGCGTCCCGGCCCGGTGCGTCTGGCCCTTCTCCCATGCCACCTGGGCTTCGAAGACGCCCGTTTCCGCACCGGCGAGATCGAAATCAGCGGCAGATACGACTTCTCCCGCGCACTCGCCGACCCCGAGGTCCTCCAGGCTGTATTCCCTGGGGTCGCCCCAATCCGTGAAAATGGACCGATCCGTGGGATCGGCGGGAGGTCTCGCAAGGTCTTCCAGGAGATGCCTGAGTTCCGCTTTGCCCATCCGCTTGATGAAGTCCTTGAATGCCTCTCCGTTCTTCCGTCCGGCGGCGTACCGATCCACCAGCCGGGTGACGACCTCTGGAATGTGCTTTGACGGGATGGCCATAACGGGCATGCCATAGGACGCCGCGTTGTTCGTCCATTCCCCGCCCAAAACCACTTGGAAGTGTGGCACCGCGTATCCTGCTATCTTGCGGCTTACGCCGTAAAACCCTAGGTCGGCGACGTGATGCTGGCCGCAACTGTTGAAGCAGCCGCTGATCTTGATGTGCAGATTTTGAACGGCTTCGTCGAACTGAAAATTCTTTTCCGCTAATCTCTTGCGCAACTCAGCCGCCAGTCCCCGCGAAGAGGAGATGCCCAGCTTGCAGGTGTCCGTGCCGGGGCAGCTGACGATATCCAGAATCGTCTCCGCACCAGGACCGGCAAGGCCCGCGGCCTGAAGAGCCCGCCAGAGTTCGGGAAGGTCGCTGTCGCTGATCCAGCGGAGCACGATATTTTGCTCCACGGTGGTGCGAATCGTCTCTTTTGTAAACTGCCGGGCGATGTCCGCAAGCGCCCGCAGCTGGTTGGCCGCAATATCACCGAGCGGCAGCGCGATGGTAACCACGGAATGGCCCTCTTGCTTTTGCGGACGGATGTTCGTCTTGAGCCAGCGCTGGAAATCCGCTGAGCCCAAAAGCGGCCGTTCCCCCGCGGGTTTGAGCGGCGTTTCCTTGAACTGTGCGACGGCCGCCTCTAGATATTCGGCCCAGCGAGGATCCGGGGGCAGATTTTTGCGCTCCTCTAAAACCAGCTCCCGGAATTTCTCCATTCCTAAATCTTGAACCAAAAACTTGATTCGCGCCCGGTTGCGATTTTTCTTTTCGCCATACTTGGCGAAAACGCGCGCAATTGCCTGCGCCAGCGGCAGCAGTTCTTCTGGTGGAACGAACGGGTCGAATAGTTTCGCCTGGTAGGGGACCGCGCCGAGCCCGCCGCCAACGTACATTTCGAAGCCAATCTTGCGTTCCCCGTTTTCGCTTCGCTGCACGGCAATCAAGCCCAAGTCGTGCATGCTCGCCAGGCCGCAAGCGTGCTGACCGCAGCCGCTGAATGACGGCTTGAATTTTCTGCCGAAGTTCTGGCAATCGGGATGGCCCAGCAGGAATTTCGATAGCGCACGAGCGAATGGCGTGACATCGAATACCTCGTCCGGGCAAACGCCCGCGTAAGGGCAAGCCGTGACGTTGCGCACCGAGTTTCCGCAAGCTTCGCGTGTGGTGACATTTGCCGCGGCAAGGCGGCGCATCACGCTGGGCGTGTCGTCGATGTGCACATAGTGGAGCTGAAAATCTTGCCGCGTAGTTACATGCGCGATGCCGTCGGAATATTCCTCGGCCAGTTCGGCAAGAGTTTCCAGTTGATCGGCGTTTAGTCCGCCTGCGGGAATCTTGATGCGTTGCATCCCCGGCGCATCCCACAAGGTATTGGGCCCTTTGGTCAGCTTCCCGGAGGGATAAGCGATCTCTTGAACTGCCTTGCCGTTGTGTCTCTGACCATTGTCGTACCGCTGGCCGTAGGCGCCTCTGCGAAGCCGCGTTTCGGCAAAGAGCCGTTCCTCTAGCTTGCCCTGTTTGCGCAACGCGATTTCTGTCTCGAACACATCAATTTCCCGTGCCAGAGCTTCTGGCATTTTTCCGGAGAGCTCTTTTTGCCAAAGTGAATTGGAAGCTTTCATATGCCTGACGAGCTCCGCAAGACTTCTCTCCCAAAAAACAAAAAGGGCCACCGCTGGCTCTTGGCTCTGGCGGTGGCCCTTCGGGAATCTGAGGTTTCAGGTCTTTAGACCGCTAACCTCCACGCGCCAGAACAGACGAATGCACAACAACAGCAACAACAGGCGCACAAACACGCTTGGTGCACCTCGCTCTGGCAGCGTCGAATCAAAATCTTAGCCTCGTTTTTCCTTCTGCCGCTTCTATCTCTTTGCTCTCGCGCCACTTACCTTTGGAGCGGCGGTAAATATCCCTTGAACTCGTTCTTTTATATCAGCCCTCCCCACTTGTGTCAACCTGAACTCGCGGCCGAGCCAAAAGAGGTCCTGATCGCGGCGGACGCTCATTTAGGGTATGGATGGCCGGAGAGCAGGGCGAAGGCGCGATAGATCTGCTCGGCCAGCATTACACGCGCCAGTTCGTGCGAAAACGTCAGCGCCGAGAGCGAAATCCGCAGCGAAGCTCGCCCGGCGAGCGCCTGTGGAAATCCCTCCGCGGCTCCACACAAGAAAACCAGCTCGCGCTGTCCCCGGTCCCGGCACGATCCGATCCATTCCGCGAATTGCTCCGAGCTGAACTGCTTTCCTCCGGCGTCGAGCAGCACAACTGTGCCGCCTGCACCAATGTCCAGGCGCTTCAGGCTCGCCGCCGAATCCGGCCGTAACTCGCGGACCTCGATCTCGGCATAGCGGCGGATGCGCGCGACGTAATCGTCCATCAGCGCGCGAATCTCCGGCCTCCGCGTTTTTCCCAGAAATAAAAGTTGAATCCGCACGGCGCCGCGTCGATCGAGAGGGGCTACTGGAACCCGTATTTCTTCCGCTTATCGAGCAATGTTTTGCGGCTGATGCCCAGAATTTCCGCCGCGCGCGTGATCTTGTAGTGCGTGCCTTCGAGCGTCTTCTGAATCGCCTCGCGCTCAATCTCGTCGAGAGAGCGCATGCCCGCCACGGCTCCGGAATCGGCCGTGCCGATACTCTCCGGCAGGTCCTCGGGCGAGAGCGTTGTGCTTTTGCCGAAAATCAAGGCGCGCTCGATGGCGTTCTTCAATTCGCGAATATTTCCCGGCCAGTCGTAGTTCTCGAGCGCGTGCCGCGCCGCCTCGCTCAGCACGGCGCCGTCGCGCCCGTGAACCGCGGCCAGCCGCGCCAGCATATGCTCCGCCAGCGGAACGATATCCGCTCGCCGCTCGCGCAACGCGGGCACGTGAATCGCCAGCACGCTCAGCCGGAAATATAAATCTTCTCGAAAGCGCCGCGCGGTGACGGCGCGCTGCAGGTCCGCGTTCGTAAGCGCGATGAGCCGCGCCTCGATGCTCAGTGTTTCCGTTCCGCCCAGCCGCTCGAAGCTGCGCTCTTCGAGCACGCGCAAAAGCTTGGCCTGGTTGGCGGTGGAAAGCGCGGCCGCTTCATCGAGCACGATGGTTCCCGCGTCGGCCATCTCCAGGCGACCCAATTTGCGTTCCTCTGCGCCGGTAAAGGCGCCGCGTTCGTGCCCAAATAGCTCCGATTCCACCAGTTCTTGCGGCAGGCTCGCGCAATCGATCTTCAGGTAAGGCGCGTCGCGCCGCGGGCTCAGTTCATGGATCAGCCGTGCCAGTTGGTCTTTGCCTGTGCCGCTTTCGCCCGTGATCAGAATGGTGGTGGAGGTTTCCGCCACCTTGCGCGCCATTTCCAGCACGTGCTGGGAAGCGGGATCGTGTCCAATCCAGACGGGAATTTCGCTCACGGGGAGCCGCCTCTCGCCACGCTCCCGGCGGCAGACGATCCGGGCGCATTCTCGTCGAAGTCAATGCGGCGGGCCATCCGCCAAAGGCGCTCAAGATCATAGAAAAGGCGCACGCGCTCAGTGAGGATGTGTACGATGAAACCGCCATAATCCAGCAGCAGCCATTCCGCACCGGAGCGGCCCTCGCGATGCTGCGGGCGCAGCCCGCGCGCCTTCAGCGCCTCTTCGATGGCATCGATGATGGCTTCCACCTGGGGCGTGCTGTATCCGGTGCATAGCAAAAAGTAATCGGTGAAGGCGCCCAAGCCGGTCAGGTCCAGCAAGGTGATCGCGCCGGCTTTCTTGTTTTGCGCGGCCTCGATTGCAGAGAGCAGTTCGGGGCGAACAGTTTCCGTGCTCAAGTGTAGAGGGCCTGTCTGTACAGCTCCTGCTTAGTAATGTATTCCTCCACACGGGGCGGCACAAGACCGTGCAGGGATCGTCCCCGCTCGACCCGCTGACGCACGTCCGTCGCGGAAACGTGGCTGGCCACGGTTTCCAGCAGATAGACGGAGGTATTCCGCAGGTGAATCACGCGTGAATCGCGTGATTCCTTTGCCGCCGGGGGCGCCAGAAGCGCGGCGGGTATCACCTCCCGCAGCTTCCGAATCTGGAATCCGGGGCGATTGGCCACCACGAAATCGCTCAACTGCAGCAACTCGGCGTAATCCTTCCAGGTTTGCAGATGCAGAAAAGAGTCGGCGCCCACGATGAAATAGATTCGGTCGCCGGGCCGGTCGAATTGTCGGCGGAAGCGCCGCACGGTATCGATAGAGTAAAAAAGTTGGGGACTCGCGCCATTCACACTCGCTTCCGCCAGCGACGGCACAAAGCGCGGATGCGCGGAACACGCCAGCGCAACCATCGCGAAGCGATGCTCGAAGGCGCAAAGCTCTTCGCTGGGCTTGTGCGGCGGTCGGCTCGAGGGAATAAAGAAAACGCCATCCAGATGAAAGCGCCGCTCGGCGGCACTCGCCACGGCGACGTGGCCGGAGTGGATTGGGTCGAAGGTGCCGCCGAAGAGCGCGATGCGCCGGCCTCGGGCCGCTTTCGCGCCGCGTATGGCGGCCCTCTTGGCTTTCAAATTCCCTCCGTGGCTTTCACAATTTCTCCGCAGGCGAAGCGTCTGCGCTTTCCGCATGGCGCGAATGCGGCGCGCCGGCATTCGCTTTGCCGTGCGAGGCCGCTTCGCCTTGCTCTGCGGACTGCCGCGGGGCAAGCCGCTCCAGCGCGTCGGCCATGCCCCGCACAAGTTCCGCGATACCTTCGCCGGTGGCCGAGGATATGGCGTAAAAATCGAGCTTGCGCTCCGCGCAATGCTCGCGCAGCCGTTCCAGGCGTGAACGGTCGGTGGTGGCGTCCAGCTTCGTCGCCACCACCATCATCGGTTTTGCCGCCAGCGACTCGCTGAAAGCAGCGAGCTCGCCGCAGATAATTTCAAAATCGCGCACCGGGTCGCGCTCCGAAGCGTCGCTCGTATCCACCAGATGCGCCAGCAAGCGGGTTCGCTCGATATGGCGCAGAAATCGCATGCCCAGTCCCACGCCCTCATTGGCGCCCTCAATCAGACCTGGAAGATCGGCCACGACGAACGTGCGTCCCACATCTCTATGCGCTCCGCCCGCGCCAATTCCGGGAAGCTCCGCCGAGACCACGCCCAGATGCGGTTCGAGCGTGGTGAAAGGATAATCCGCAATTTTCGGCCGCGCCGCCGATATGCGCGAGATCAGCGTGGATTTGCCTGCATTCGGGAATCCCACCAGCCCCACATCGGCCAGCAGCCGCAGCTCGAGCCGCAAGTGGCGCTCCTCACCAGACTGGCCCTCTTCGGATTCGCGTGGCGCCTGGTGCCACGGCTTGGCGAAATGTTGATTGCCGCGGCCGCCCCGCCCCCCGTGCGCCACGGTCACGCGCTGTCCCGGGCGCGTCAGATCGGCCAGCCGCTCCCCGCTGTCGTCGTCAATAACCATGGTGCCGGCGGGAACCTGCAGAATCATGTCTGCACCGGAGTGCCCGGTGCGATTGGACCCCTCGCCATGCCGCCCGCGGTCGGCCCGGAATTCGCGATTGAAGCGGTAGCGCAAAAGGGTGTTGTCGTGCTGCGTCGCTTCCAGGATCACGCTGCCGCCCGAGCCACCGTCACCGCCAGAAGGACCGCCACGCGGAACGAATTTCTCGCGCCGGAACGCCACGCAGCCATTGCCGCCGTTGCCTCCTTTGACGTAAATCTTGGCTTCATCAACAAACATATTTTCGTTCCATTCAAGAGCATACGACACCGCGACACGGAATAGAACTGCGGGTTTGTCGCAAAAAGCGCTGGCTTTTTAGCGCAGGGCGACCCGAGGCTCTTGCCCGCGGCCCCAGGCTCTCCTTGGGATCGCTGCTCGGCTCCAAAGAATTGGCGTCGCAAGGCACGGCCCGTCAGGGCGACAGAACATCGCCCAGCGCGGAACCGGGTCCTCAACACGCGCCACCCGGGCGCGGAGCGCCACGCAAGAAAAAAGGCCGCGTGTTGGGGGTCGTGGGAGCCCTGGGAGGGATTGCGAAGCAAACGAAGCCCGGTACCGGCGGCACAACCTCAACCGAGGAGTCACCCCAGCTAGGGAAACATCAGAAGGCCGCACGTTCGCGCGGCCTTCGCACAGGAACTGCGATCAATCTGCCGCAGGCGCTTCCACCGGCGTCGGCGCAGCCGCAGCAGGCTCCGGCTGTCGAACAGCCTCGGCCGCGCTCTCGGCAGGAAGTATGCTGATGAACCGGCCCGAGCGGCCCTTATCCTGGAAGCGCACGTAGCCGGTGACGCAGGCAAACAGCGTGTCGTCTTTCCCGCGGCGGACGTTCAGGCCGGGTTTATGCTTCGTGCCGCGCTGGCGAATCAGAATGGTGCCGGCATTGACGAGTTGGCCGGCAAAGCGCTTGACGCCCAGCCGCTGCCCCGGAGAATTCCGGCCG
>Ga0209802_1002757_pt1 | contig 12071 bp, 14 predicted proteins | sample GraSoiAngelo_129_FD_185886 | JGI IMG/M metagenome (GOLD analysis project Ga0209802, IMG submission 185886) | Grasslands soil microbial communities from the Angelo Coastal Reserve, California, USA - 14_0927_12_40cm (SPAdes) (version 2) | ecosystem: Environmental > Terrestrial > Soil > Grasslands ... | reverse complement strand
AGGTTACGTCACCTGCCATCGGCCTGGACAATTCGTAATCGGCAGGTCATCGGTTCAAGTCCGATCGTCGGCTCCAGTTTTTCAATCACTTACCGGTTCGTTTCACTGCACTCTCAACTCACTGTGACGTGAATTGTGACGTGGATTGCGCTGATCGATGGCGTCACGGATTGAATCCACTGCGGGATGCTGATAACACATTGAAGTCCTTACATCCGTGTGACCCATCACCTTCATTATCATCGCCAGGTTGCCCGTGGCCTCGTATGCCGTCGTGGCAAAAGTATGACGCGCACAGTACAAGACTAATGACTCGGGAAGGCCAGCCTTGCGACGCGCTTCTCTGAATTGTTTTGCAACCGTCGTGAGGTGACCATCCGCGGCCCGCGGAGACGGAAAGAGCCAACCGTCCTGCTTGCCAGCGCAGCGAAACATCAGGCGGTCGAACATGCGTTCGCTGATCGGTACATTCCTACGTGATGCTCGCGTCTTACCGTGAGGGTTGAAGATTACTTTCCGCGTCCATTCGATGTTCTCAATGCGAATGCGAAAGACCTCCTCAGGCCGCATTCCGGTGTCCTGAATAATGACCAGGACATCCTTCATCGGTTGTTTGGCTACCGCGAGCAATTTGGCCTCGGTGTCGGGATCGATGGTCTGCTCCCGAACTGTTTCTCTCAGCAGTTTGATTTTGGGTGCTAAGCCGATCACGTAAATGTTCATGGTTGTGCCCACGTTCGCGTGACGAAGAATTGCTTGTATAGTCTTGTCGGCTACGCCTAGGCGATACAAATTCGTCGCCAAGCCTCTACGGAAGGCGTGCCAGCCGTGCCACTCAATACCAGCCTTGCGAAGAACGGGCAGGATCGTGCGGTTGAGCACATTGCAGGTCACACCGATGCCGCAGACTTTCCAACCAGACCGCAAAAAAAACAAACGATTTGAAATAACAAAAATAGTCGGCGCAAGAAAAATGAGCGGTCAATCCGCGCCAAGCACGCCTATCTCGTCAAGGAAACCAGAGAGACGATAGTCACAGCTAGCAAAATCAAACCCGCTACGGTCATCACTATCCAAAACTTCTCTTGCCGCGTGAAGGCTCTCATTTCGCTGCTTTATATCACGTGCACGTTTCACGCGGCTGAGGACTTTGGACGACCGATGCCGAGCTTGGCATCACGCTCGACAAAAGCTTGCTCTAATTCTTGGGCCAGTGCTTTGAGTTTTTGGGGGTCTTTTTCGCGGGATGCGTCGGATGCTATTTCCTGCCACGTTCGGACGCCCTTGCCATCTAGCGCCATAAGTCCATCCTCCGAGGAGGGCTGGCCTATCTATTAACGGTAACGTTATAGCGCAGCTGCTACGAATGTCAATGCCGGACCATACCTTTAAGCCTTTTTATTTTTGCGCTGTTCGAGACGCTGGTATTTTTCGATGTTGCCCTTAAGTTGTTTTCGGATGCGCTCCTGCTCTTCTTTTGCCAACTCCAGAGCTTGACTGCTTTTCTCAGAAGCGGACAGGGCATCATCGGCTAGCTTTAACCAGCGGGCATCGCGGGAATGGAAGGCAGCCAGTTCGGCTTCGTCCTGACGCTTTGGCATCTTGAGGATTTTTGCCACGCGGCTAAGATGCCTCAATCTCAAACAAAGGTTTTACCCTTAAGGTACGATATCTTTCATCTGATATTACAATTTGGTTAACCTTATTCATGGGTTTGTCGAATTCTGGCGGTGTGCATCGGCAAGTTCAGAAAATTTTTCGGAGCGAATCGTCTCGGTCTGTTTCAGAAAACAAAGGAGAAATAAGATGGCAACAAGCAAAGAGAGAGACAAGGAACCCGGGAAAGGGCATCTCGCGATGAACACACCCCCGATCGTGTCGCAGCAGGAGTGGGAGGCTGCGCGCCAGCAGCTCCTCGTGAAGGAGAAGGCCTTGACCCGCTCCCGTGACGCGCTGGCCGCCGAACGCCGGCGGATGCCTTGGCTGGCTGTGGACAAGAAGTACAAGTTCGACGGACCCAAGGGCAAGGTAAGCCTGCTCGATTTGTTCGAGGGCCGCCGTCAGTTGATCGTCTATCGCGCCTTCTTCGAGCCCGGGGTGTTCGGCTGGCCCGAGCACGCCTGCCGCGGCTGCTCCCTGGGCGCCGATCAGGTCGCCTACCTGGCCCATCTGAACGCCCGCGACACCACCCTCGCCTACGCCTCACGCGCGCCGCAGGCGGACATCGCGCGCCTGAAGGCGCGGATGGGCTGGGAGATGCCCTGGTACACCATCACCGACGGCTTCGACGCGGACTTCGGCGTAGATGAATGGCACGGCCACAACGTGTTCTTCCGCGACGGCGAGCGGGTGTTCCGCACATACTTCATCAACGGCCGCGGCGACGAGGCGATGGGGACCACCTGGAGCTACCTCGACATCACGCCGCTCGGCCGTCAGGAGACTTGGGAGGACTCGCCAGAGGGTTATCCCCAGACCCCGCCGTACAAGTGGTGGAACTGGCACGACAACTACGACGCCGAGGCCTCGCCTGACCCGAAGTGGGTCGAGGTGTCCGACGCTGGAGAAGCCGCCTTCCGAAAGCGCGACGCAGAGGCGAAAGCGAGCTAAAGAAGGGCGACCGCTCGCCGCTTTCGAGCAGCCGGCTCTTTTCACACAGGAGCTGCGCGAGTGCTTCAGCAGGGTGCGCGGAGCATAGCAGGAGGAGATCTTGGCGGACTTTGATCTCACCACCGCGCGGAAAGGAAAGACGATGACGAAGCATATGACTGGAGACAGTGAGGTCGAACGCGACCTCAGGAAAATGAAAACGGCGCCCCAGGCGCTAACGGAGAGAACGATGACAGACTTCATGAGAGATGAACTTGGAGCCCCTAAGGTAGTCGATCGGAGTACCTTCCACGCCGAGCTGGACGCATTGCGGGTTCGAGAGAAGGCTCACACAAGAGAAGGCGACGCCATTGCAGCCGCCCGCCGACGGCTCCCCACGGTCGAGGTGGACGGTGCCACACCGCTCATTGGCGAACTCGTTTGCTGAACCGAAATACGCTCTGAGCCTTTTGTGAGCGCAGTTTAAGCCAAATTCTGCCTGCTCACCCACGCAAAATCTGCGATCCAGACCTCCTGAAAAAATTCGCAGACCACCCAAGATGCCCCCATCAAGAATCTATCCCTGACTTTCGTCGGCATCGCCCTCTTCTCCCCCAAAGAAGCTCATCGCTTCCACATTCTCGATGTCTTGCGGACGATCCACGACCTTGACGACTTCCCGAAAAGTACAGATTGTATTTTCGCCGAGCGCAACATGCCCGACAAACTCTTTTAGGTCGCTCTCCGCGGGGTCCCAGTCACACCAGACTTCAATGAGCACCTTGTAGTACGCCATCGGACCTCCTTCTGTCCTGGGGCGTCTTCCCTGCGACTTCCGCTCCCTCGCCCGAGGCGTTTATTTGTTCTTGGACCCTGAACAAATTCGCAAAATGTCGGCCTCGTTTGCTTTGAATAGAGGGAGTGCTCTAGATTCTAAATGATGTCTGGTCCACCACCTCAGGTCCCGTGGAGACGTTTCGTCTGCGTCCTCCGGAAACTGGGCTACACTGCCCAAAAGGGCAAGGCCGGTTCAGCACGATCGTTCCTTAACCCGAGCCGCAGCCCGCAAGTTGTTTCATTTCGGGAGCCTCATCCCGGAGAGAACGTGCTCCGACCAATGTTGCACGAGTACCTTCGCAAGCTTCTCCTGACTCCAGAGGAGTTCATACGGTTACTGGAAGACTGCTAGATCGGAAACGCAAAAGACAACTCATGTCCATCCGGGTCGCTCATATGAAAATATCGCTCGCCCCATGATGCGTCTTGCGGACTCTGTGGATGAAATCCCTTCTCCTTCAGGTATACCCACATCGCATCGACATCAGGCACGTAGAAAATCATCCGCCCCCAGCCAGTAACCGAACGACCCTGTTCCAGATTGAGAATAGGGTATTGTGCATCTTTAGCGCGAAGCGAAGAAAAGTAGGCATCTTCGCCTCCGTAGATAATCTCCATGCCCAAAACATCTCTGTAAAGCCGCACTGAATCTCTCATATTCACGACCCGAAGAGTTACAGCAGAAATCTTTTCAACGTTCATCTCTACCTCCGGCAACCTGCGTTAAGGGAACTCGAACTTCTCGCGACTCATTTGCGGCTTCCCATGCCGCTTTTGCCGCACCGATCCTCGCAAAAATCCCAGACCCACGTTGGCTGTATTTCGCAGAACCCGCACAACAGCGTCTGAGACAGTCTTGGAGCTTGAATCTTCGCTCGGACAGGAATACCGTGGATTGTTGATAGCGGGAGGTGGCCCATGACATACGTCATTGCCGAACCCTGCATCGGGACAAAAGATACGGCCTGCGTCGATGCCTGCCCCGTAGATTGCATCCACCCCAAGAAGAATACGACCTATGACGATGGCCGCGCGGGCTTCGATGAGGTCCCGCAGCTCTACATTGATCCCGTGGAGTGCATCGATTGTGGGGCCTGCGTACCAGTTTGCCCGGTCTCTGCAATTTTTGCGCTGGATGACCTTCCCGAAAAGTGGACGAACTACGCGGAACTTAATGCAAGCTACGTCGAGGGCGGCACGTTCAAGAAAGAGGAGTACGCCAAGCACCAAACAGCGAAGTAGGCGCAACCGGAGGATCAAAAAGCCATGAGACTCAATGACACGATTGGCTCGATTTTGAAACAGAAGGAAGGTGAGATCTGGTCGATAACTCCCGATCAGTCAGTCTACGATGCAATAGAAAAGATGGCAGACAAGGGAGTCGGGGCATTGCTGGTGATTTTCGAGAGCGAGCTAGTGGGCGTCATCTCAGAGCGCGATTACGCCCGCAAAGTCATTCTCAAGGGAAGGTCCTCAAAGGAGACCCAGGTCAAAGAAATCATGACGAGCCCGGTGATTTTCGTGACTCGGAAGGACACGGTTGATGAATGCATGACCATCATGACGAACAACCGCATACGTCATCTTCCGGTCGTGGAAAACGAGAAGGTTGTCGGGATGGTCTCGATCGGCGACCTGGTGAAGTGGATTATCTCAGAGCAGGAAGAGACCATTCAGCAACTGGAGCACTACATCACCGGGAAGTACCCAGCCTAAAACGCCTCAACCGCGCGCACCAATCCGAATGTCTGGGGACGAGCGATTTTTTGGCGCTCCTAGGATTTCAAAGCAGCGAACAGACTGTTGAGGCTCTCCTTCGCATCGCCGAATAGCATCATGCACTTAGGGTCGTAGTAGAGCTCGTTATCAACTCCGGAAAAGCCTGGGCGGAGGCTACGCTTGAGGACGATGATCGACTTGGCGCGGTCGACTTCCAAGATCGGCATGCCGTAGAGCGGACTACTCTTGTTGTTCTTTGCGGCCGGGTTCGTCACATCGTTCGCGCCGACAACCAAGGCAATATCTGCCTCTGGGAAGTACGGGTTGATTTGTTCCATCGTGTACAGCTGGTCGTAGGGTATGTTTGCCTCGGCGAGCAGGACGTTCATGTGGCCAGGCATGCGGCCGGCGACCGGGTGAATGGCGTATTTCACATCTATGCCGCGCGTGGACAGCAGCTTTGCCAGTTCACCGACACCGTGCTGAGCTTGTGCGACAGCCATCCCATAACCCGGGACGATGATGACCGACCTGACGCTGTCGAACAGAACAGTCAGCTCTTCAGGAGTGATGCTGCGGACGGTCCCCATCGCCTCGGCTGCCGCACCGACGTCCTCTTTCTTGATCTTGCCGAAGGCGCCAAATAGAACGTTCATCGCGGAACGATTCATGGCTCTGCACATCAGCAACGAGAGAAGGAAGCCGGAAGTGCCATCGAGCGAGCCTGTAATGATCTGGATCTTGTTCATCAACACGAAGCCCATGGAGGCGTCTGCGAGACCACCGTAGGAGTTCAGCAAGGCTATGACGACGGGCATATCGGCCGCCCCGATGGGAATGACCAGCAGAAAGCCAAACAGTAAAGCCAGACCGACTATCACAAAGAACAGCGTACTGGTCGCCGGTACAAAGACCAGGTAGATGAGCGTTCCCACCACCGTGGCCAGCAATGTGATGTTGAAAACGTTCTGTCCCCGGTAGGTGATGGGAGATCCCGGGAGGAGTCCCTGCAGTTTCCCCGCGGCCATGAGGCTGCCCGTGAAGGTCAGGCTACCGATGACAACCTCCAGACCAATCGTGGTCATCTTCACGCGATCGAGCCCGACAGCGACGTGGCGGACGTACTCGGAAATTCCTATTAGGCTGGCCGCCAAGGCTCCGAGAGAATGCGAAAGAGCAGTCCTTTGCGGGACAGCCGTCATCGGTATCCGCAGTCCCATGGCGCCCCCCACGATGCTGCCAGTGAGGAGACCCACGGTGATCCAGCGGTAGTTGACAATTTCAGGGTGGAAGAGCGTGCCCGTGATGGCCATCAGCATGCCGAGTGCGGCTAGGAGCATACCCTTCCTGGCGTACTTGGGTGAACTCAGACCTTTCAGCCCCAGGATGAACAGAACCGCCGACAGGATGTAGAAGTAGCGCAACGCCGTCGCGGCGAAAACGGCACCAGACGACTCTGTGTCAGTCCCCGATCGCCTGAACCCATGCATGAGCACCAGCAAAACAATGATGAGAACTGGGAGGGCGAGCAATAGTTTTGGATTGAACCGGCGATGTTGAATGCCAAACTCTTCCCGCTTCTTGAACATCTTTAGCATCCGGTCGGTAATCAGAAAGCCACCGAACACGTTTGTCGAAGAACAGATCACCGCCAGGAAGCCGAGGGTAGTGCTCAACCGGCTGTAATTGGCCCCCGCGACGACCAGTGAACCGATGAGCGAGATCCCTGAAATTGCATTGGTTGCGGACATCAGGGGTGTGTGCAGCAACGGTGGTACTCGTGTGATGACGTGATAGCCGAGAAAGCCCGCCAGGATGAAGATGTAAAGCCCGATCTCGAGTTCAGTTGTCATGGTGTTCAACCTTCAAACCCGTTTCAGAGCTTGGCCTTGACCACCTCGTGCAAAATCTCTCCCTGATACGTGACCAGCGGGCCGCGTGTCAGTTCGTCGTTCAGGTCGAGATGCGGTGTCCCGTCTTTAAGGAGATGAAGGAGGTAACTCGTGACGGTCCTGGCATACATCTCGCTACCCTGAAACGGCACTGTACTTGGCAGGTTCATAGGACCGATAATGATCACGCCGTGTCTCACGATTTCCTGGCCGGGTTCGGTCAGTGCGCAGTTCCCGCCCTGTTCCGCCGCAAGGTCCACAATGACGGAGCCTGGTCGCATACCGCGGACCATCTCCTCGGTTATGAGGATGGGAGCCCGTTGCCCGGGAACCAGCGCCGTCGGGATGACGACATCGGCCGTAGCCACATACTTGGACATCATTTCCTGCTGCTTCTGGTAGAACTCCTCCGACTGCGCCTTGGCGTAACCGCTCCTATCCTCAGCGTCTTTCGAGGCGAGGCCCAGCTCCGCGAATTTGGCACCGAGGCTCTGTACTTGCTCCTTGACGGCGGGGCGGGTGTCGTACGCCTCCACGATCGCGCCGAGCCGCTTTGCAGTGCCGATAGCCTGCAGCCCCGCCACGCCCGCCCCGATGACGAAAACCCGCGCAGGCGTAATTGTGCCAGCGGCGGTCATGAGCAGCGGGAAGAACTTCGGAAGGCGACTCGCCGCGATTAAGACCGCCTTGTAGCCAGCGATCGTGCTCATGGCGCTGAGGGCATCCATGGCCTGGGCCCGCGTAATGCGCGGCATGAGTTCCATGGAGAACGCCGTAATCTTGCGGGCCGCGAGCGCATTAATTGCTATGGCGTTCGTGTACGGCTGGAGGAAACTGATGAGGATCGAGCCCTCGTTCATGCGGCCGATCTCGTCTATCGTCGGAGGCTGCACCTTGAGGAGGACGTTTGCTTTGTCGAAAACCTCTGTCTCGAGGTGTGCACCCTTTGCTTCATACTCCGGGTCGAAAAACCCGGCCGACGCGCCTGCACCGAACTGGACAACGACGTCCAATCCGGCCTTTGTGAGTTTCGGAACGAGTTCGGGAACAAGCGCCACGCGCTGCTCGCCCGGGACCGCTTCTTTCGGAACGCTGACGATCATAGGCATCGGCGTACCTGCGCTGATACTGCAAGCCCGCTATTCTAATCCCGTGCGTTCAGGGCCTTAAAAACTTCTGCTGCACACAGATCGCCTTTGGAATGGGCCAAAGCTCCGATGGCCGACAATGAATCCGTTCACATCATGGAGTCAAAGGCTGGCGAAACTAAAAAGAGAAGATGAAAAAGTAAAGGTTCGTCGGTACCGTTTCGCAAGGAGAGCGGCGAAAAGCCGCCCTTTTTCTACCGTCGATCGTGTCCGGCATATTGCGCCAATCCGCCAATCCGATGTCCTTGCTGTACCGGGAGGCGGGGTTGGACCGCTGAAGCCGGCCCGATTCCACGAAGTCCGGTCATTCGCATCCATTAAACCTTTGGCTGACACAAAGGCTTCAAGTTTGCACTCCCGTAGCGCGCTACATCAACTCCTCAATGAACGAGCGGGCCACGTCGGGAGGTATCCGCGTGTCACCGTGCACCAGCGGGCCTTTGTTCAGGACTGGCTCGGCACCGTGCAGGGTGAGAATGTCGGTGCGCTCGAAGAATATTCCGATGGGGATCTCATCACCCCAGAGCAGCGACTTTTCCATAGCAGCCAGCCAGTTGGTGGGATCGTAAGCAGTGTCATCCTCGAGCTTCTTCACACGCGGACGGAACCACTGGTAAGTATTATCGTGATTATAGGTGACACAAGGGCTGAAGACATCCAAGAACGAGAAACCTTTGTGCTCGATGCCTTGCTTGATCAGTTCTATCAGCTGCTTCTGCTCGCCACTGAAGCCGCGCGCGACGAAGGTGGCCCCGGCAGCCAGGGCGAGCGAAATGGGGTTTACTGGCGCTTCGATGTTACCGAAAGGCATGCTTTTCGTTTTCATGCCGATGCGGCTGGTGGGCGAGGTCTGACCAGTCGTGAGGCCGTAGATCTGATTGTCCATGACGATGTAGAGCAGATCGACGTTGCGGCGCATGGTGTGGACGAAGTGGTTGCCGCCGATACCGAAACCATCGCCGTCACCGCCAGTCACCAGTACGGTCAGATCGTGATTGGCAAGCTTCACACCGGTCGCCACCGCCAGGGCCCTGCCGTGCAGGGTGTGCATGCCATAGGTATTGATGAAGCCGGGAAAGTTGGACGAACAGCCTATGCCACTGATGGTGACCACGTCATGGTTCGGGATCTGCAACTCTACGAGGGCCTTCTCTACCGCCGCAAGCACACCGAAATCGCCGCAGCCAGGGCACCAGTCGGGATCGACTTTGCCTTTCAGATCGGCCAACGCCAGTTGCTTTGGAGCTGCTAGACTGGTCGCCATTTCTTCTTCTCCTCAAACCATGATTTCGTGGGCCGGAACTGAGAGGGTGGTCTTCCCGGTCAGCTGTTCCTTCACCGCCTCTACAATGTGGTGCGGCATGAACGGTTCCCCATCGTACTTGCGGATGTACCCGTTCGGCACATAGCTGGATTCGCTGCGCAGATAGCGAGCGAACTGGCCGCTGTAGTTGTTCTCTACGATGATCGTGTGTCGCGCGCCTTTCAGAATTTCGACAATTGCCTCGCCATGCAGCGGGACAAGCCAGCGGATCTGAAGCTGGTTGGCCGAGATTCCTTGCTCGCTGAGGATCTCGCACGCTTCTTCGATCACACCGCTCGTCGATCCCCAACCGATCAGAGTCACATCCGCATTACGGGGCCCCCACAGGGCGGGCGGGGGAATCGCAGCCTCGATGCCGGTTACCTTGCGCATGCGCTTTTCCATCATGGCGCGGCGCTTGACGGTGTTGGTGAACTCGTCGCTGATCAACACGCCGTCTTCATCGTGTTCGTCGGTCGCAGCGGTGTGGACATGGCCAGGCACGCCAGGAATGGCACGCGGCGATATTCCGCTCTCGGTGATCTCGTAGCGTCTATAGTCCCCGCTGGTGGCAGGACTGGAAGGCGTTCCGTTGGCCGTCGTGATTAGCTCCCCGCGATCGATTACGGGAGTAAAGCCCAGATCCTTCGGGTCGACACTGAGCCTGCCCTCCGACAGCAAGAGATCGCAAAGCACCATGCCGGGACATTGGAAGCGGTCGACGAGGTTGAACATCTCGGGGATGATCTTGAAGCAATCGCCGATGTCTAGTGGGGAGGCAATGACCCGCGGGTAATCGCCGAAAGCCGCGCCGAGCATCTGCCAGAGGTCGCCCTGCTCGGTCTTGGTGGGAACTCCCGTAGACGGACCGGCGCGCTGGCAGTCGATCACTACCACAGGGGTTTCCATCATCGCCGACATCCCCAGGCCTTCGCTCATCAGGGCAAAGCCTCCGCCGGAGGTGGCGCACATAGCGCGCACGCCGGCGTGGGCTGCGCCGATTGCCATATTGACCACACCGATCTCGTCTTCCACCTGCCGAACCATGATGCCAGCTTTGCGCGCATGCGCCGCCATCCAATGCAGAACGCCGGTGGAAGGACTCATCGGATAAGCACAGTAGAATTTTACGCCGGCGGCTGCGCCCCCCATGGCCATCGCGATATTGCCGCTGAGCACCGCGTAACGGTTCTCAGTCATCGGAAGCGGCCAGGCAAAGGGCTTGAACTTCGAGGCGGCATGATCATAGCCGGCCCGCGCAATTCCGACATTTTCAGTCACCACGGCCTCGCCCTTCTTCTTGAACTGTTCGGTGAGGACGTTTTCTAACGCCTGAAAGCTGATGCCCATCATGTTGAGGCCGGCGCCGATCGCAAGCGTGTTCTGGGCTACTTTGTTCCGCGTGATATCAGCGAGCTTTGAGACCGGAAGCGGGCAAAGCTGCACACCATCCCCGGTGGCGCCTGGCTTAATCGTGTCAGCATTGTAGATGCACGCGGCGCCCGTGCTGAGCAGGGCCAGGTGGCGATTCATGCTGTCTTGGTTCAGCGGGATCAGCAAGTCGATACAGTCACCCATATTGGTGACTTTTTCAGGACCTGCACGGATGGTGAGAAAAGTGTGCCCGCCGCGAATAATCGACTGATAGGCGTTGTAAGCGTTCAGGTGCAGGCCCCGGCGACTGAAGATCTTCGCGAAAATGTCGCCTGGCGTCGCAACACCTTGACCGGCGGCGCCTCCGATACCGATGGCGAAGGTCTGCATCATGGCGTAATCTACAAGCGAAAACCGATAGAGCCCCCCGCCCTCACCTCTCAGAAGTAGCTGCGGCCCTTGATCGGCCTTAACAATGCTCGGCCATCCAGCACGCTTTGGTGCTGGACAGGCTCATATGAAGGTCTGTATTTTATCCGAGAAGCGGCTGAACAGGATCTTTATTTCGCCAGCCTGGGTTGCCAGCAAGCATACACCTTTTCAACGTTCATCTCTAACCTCCTGGCACCTACGCTTCTGGGGCGACCATTTCAGCGCCTCGGTCGCCAGGCCCGTGGAGATAGATGGCAAGGTGGTCGTGCCCGCAGGAGCCGAGGCCCGGGGCAGAATCGTTGAAGCCGTGCCGCAGGGCCGCTTCAAGGGCGCCGCCGTGCTCCGCCTCGTCCTCGAGTCCGTAACCATTAACCGCAACGCCTACGACGTGAAAACCAGTTCGGTCAGCCACTACCTCAAAGGCAAAGGGAGGCGTACCGCCACACTGATTGGCGGCGGAGCTGGTGGCGGAGCCCTCATCGGAGGTCTTGCGGGCGGTGGAAAAGGAGCACTCATCGGGGCGGCATTGGGTGCCGGCGCAGGAACCGCAGGCGCTGCCTACACCGGCGAGAAGGAGATTGTCCTACCTGCCGAGTCCACACTGAGCTTTAAACTCGCCGAACCCACGACCGTAAAGATGTAGCGGTAGATACCACCGAGCAAGCGAAGCACAAAGCCGCCTCCCACAAGGCGGCTTTTCCGTCACAAAAAACTCGAAACGTCCACCTCTATTCCATGGGCTCCAGCGTTTTTCCCGCTTCCTCGTAACTGAACAGT
>Ga0209802_1002752_pt1 | contig 12089 bp, 14 predicted proteins | sample GraSoiAngelo_129_FD_185886 | JGI IMG/M metagenome (GOLD analysis project Ga0209802, IMG submission 185886) | Grasslands soil microbial communities from the Angelo Coastal Reserve, California, USA - 14_0927_12_40cm (SPAdes) (version 2) | ecosystem: Environmental > Terrestrial > Soil > Grasslands ... | reverse complement strand
TTTAGACGCGCCCCCATTTCCCCATTTTCCCCATCTGGCCAGCGCGCCCATCGTGGCGAATGGTTACTCTCCGCCCCAAAACAATCGCCGTGGAAGTTGCTGGCTCAATTTTCGCTGTCTCGCGAACGCGATGTCGCTAACATCATAGCCTGATGAGTGTGCAAGATTCTGACGCCACGATGGCTGTGTTCCTCGACCTGGAAAACATCGCGCTGGGCGCGCATGACGCGGACTTTCCCGCGTTCGACATCCGCAAGGTGCTCGAGCGTCTGCTGCTCAAGGGCCAAATCGTGGTCAAGAAAGCCTACTGCGATTTCGAGCGCTACAAGACGTTTAAGCGGGGGCTGCACGAAGCGGCGTTCGAGCTCATCGAGATCCCGCATGTGCGCCAGTCCGGCAAAAACTCCGCCGACATCCGCATGGTCGTCGATGCGCTCGATCTCTGTTACACCAAGAGTCATGTCGACACCTTCGTCATCATTAGCGGCGATTCGGATTTTTCGCCGCTCGTCAGCAAATTGCGCGAGAACGACAAGACGGTCATCGGCGTCGGAGTTAAAAAGTCCACGTCCGATCTATTCATCAGCAACTGCGACGAATTTATCTATTACGACGATCTCGTGCGCGCGGAGCCAGCAAAGAAACGTCCGAGCGTTGCCGCGACCGTGCCAGCAGCCAAAACCGGTAAAGATCATCGACCTTCAATCGACGGAGCGCTCGATCTTCTGAGGAAAACCTTGGAAGCGCTGCGCGCCGAGCGAGGCGAGGATTATCCGATCCGCGGTTCACTCATGAAACAGGCGATGAAACGTCAGAACCCCGGTTTCAACGAGCGAGCGCATGGATTCCGTGCCTTCAACGAACTCCTCCTCGAAGCGCAAAAGCGTGGGCTGCTAAAGCTGGAGCGCGACAAACAAGTCGGTACCTACATCGTTCGCGCGATCGAGTAACCAGGCGCTCAACCTCTCAACGTCTCAACTGCGACCTTCGCAACATCTTCTCTGGTCCCGCTTCAACGCTTCAACCTTCAACATCCGCGAAGCGAAGATGCGACCCCATTTTCCTCCGGTATTCCTCGCTATTAGGTCAATGTCTGCAATTGGTATGATATGCCACTGGAGCCTTGCCCCACCTGCGGCTACGCGCTTTCCACCGTCAATCATCGTTGCCGTCATTGTGGTACCGCATCGCGGGCAATTCCGTCGCGGTTCTTTAATGCGAAATACCTGCAGCAAATGATCATCATGGCCGCGGTGGCGTTAAGCGTTCTCGTTTACTTGATCTTCTTTCGCTAACGAAAACGCGCTGAGCGAACGAATCAGTCTTCGATCGGGGAGCGAGCCGCTACGCTGGTTTGGATCCGGAGGAAAATCGATCCCCTTTGTGCTTCGCACTAGAGTTTGCCGATTGTTAATTCGGGAAAGCCGGAATGGGGAATCGGTGTTTTGAACATTGAGGCATTGAAAAAACAAAACGCCTGACGGCGAGAATGTCTCACTCCGTCAGGCGCGAATGTTTCTAAGCTTGGGCGTTAGCGCCAAGCAATGTTGAGGTTTAGTTTAGTCGCGGTCTTTGGTCACGATGACTTTATCCACCAACATATCATCGCCGTCTTTAACGTAGTGAACGTGAACCTTGGAATCTTTTCTGATTTGTGAAGGTTGAATAACACGCCCGTCCGAGGTGCCGTACGTTACTTGTTTGCTGAACTTGTAGCGCACAGGTTCAACAGCTTCAGTCTTCAAGACCATCATTTGGCCCGGAGTAAAGTCGGTGACCGTGCCGGTGCTTTCGGTTGTGGTCGTTGTGGTTTCGGTCGTTCCGTTGGTCCCCGTCGCAACTCTAGTTGAGGTGGAGGATGTTTGCCCATATGCCACCAAACCCATAAGGGCGATGGCGGAGGCGACACTAACGAATAATTTAATCATAGTAGACTTTCTATTTTACCAAGTTGCTGCAGTGATCGCAGCTAAAGGCTATCTGGTTCGTGCCACCGAATGAATTCGGCAAACCAGGGAAGTAAATGGATGCGGCAGGTTTTCTGACGTAGCCAATAAAAGCTCTCGCGCAACTTAATTTGTTGCGCTCAACTGGTCTGAACGACGATTCCCCTTCCGCATCATAAGCCGCTTACGATGCATGATCTGAACAGCTGTAGAGGCCGACGTGTCGCGTGCAAGAAGCTGTAGAGGCGGCTGTGTCAGCCGCAGACACGTGTAGTGGCAAGCGTATGTCCGCGAAAACTGTAGCTGCTGGTGATGACTACGGCTTCAACTCTGCTGCCATTGTCGACTTCTTAATTTTTCCTTCTTACTTCATCCGAGCGGAAGCCACTATTTTGTCTGTTCAGCTGTCGCCCAGGATCGTCTGCCAATTCTCCCCTCCTGAATGCGATTGATGACTTCGAAGTAAAAAGAGTAGCAATCTTGCGCGATTGAGGAATGGAGCTGCTCGATTTGTTTCGGGTCCTCCGGCGGCTTGCCCGGGGGCGGCCTATGATAATCGGAGAGCTTGTTGTGAAAGATGATCAGTTTCGCGGTGAGCGAAGCCTTTGCCCATACTCCTTCGGCGTCGGCTTGCTCGTCGTAGAAACGCTTCTGCATATCCGGTCCGAACTCCTCCAAGACAAGAGCGCGATACAAGTTCCATTTCGTATTCCAGGCGTTGACCGTTTTCAGGTAATCCTGCCATAACTGCTCGGTTTCCTCCGGCGGCGCCTGGTCGCGAATGGCGTAGAGGCAGCGGAGGGATGAAGCCCGGCGTTGTTCAAGGGTGTCGCCGACTTCACGTAGAAAGGTGAGAGCGGAATCCCTGGCTGTCTCCAAGTCCTTCGCGTCTTGTTGGTGCCGCTGCGCGCGTTCCTGATAATAATAGGTAATCCTACCACCAATCAGACCGGTCAGAACCAGGGTCACAACAACCTTCAGCAGTTCAAATACCGGAGAATTAGTGCGGGCGCGCGGCGATGATTCGTCGGTCGGGATGATCTGGTAAGGTGTAGCGCAGCCGTGAGGTTAAGCGAGGGAAATTTCGACAGTGATAGCGCAAGCGCCGCTCAACTGCCGACACCTTCCAGTTCGACCTGGCGCATCGTTTCACTACCTCCGAAACGTTTTTGGGCATCGAGGATTTCCAGACCCGCCAATCTGCCTTCGCTGTCGTAGTCGGCGGCGATCCCTTCAGCCAAATGCTTGGTGGTAACAGTCGTTTCGCGGAACGTGATGGTCAGCGCGTCCACTTCCGGGTCGTAACTGATTTTCATGGCTGATCAAAATAGTAGGTGTAAACCGTGATCACAACTATTTCTCCAGCTTCCTCGACGAAGATCGGGCGAACCTGCTTGGTCGCATAGACTTTGCCGTTCCATTCTTTACCGTAAGGAAAATTCTTTCGGCAATCGAGACGTCCCAGTTCTGCTGGCATCCAACGGCTCGTGCGAATCGTTTCTTCTATTTCGGGAAATGGTAAACCCGCGCTTGCTTGTGTAGCGCAAAGCGTGACGAATGGGCTTCATCCGCCGAGACTATGATATTGCCGATTACGATTAAGAAGAAAAATTCGGAAGAATTCGATCAGTCAAGAAAAGCGACAAAAAGTTAGAAGGAAGAAGGGAGGCCGCCTTCGTTGAAACTTCCGCCTACGTTCGCCTTCGGCGTGACCTGCCTTCGTCGGACTACGGCATGGCAAGCAAGACGGCGCGATAGGAGGAGGAAGGTTTTATCGGTGTAATCGGGAATTCACAAGTTGATGGCGGATCGTCATGATGAAAGAAATGAATCCACGCCATGATGACATCGGGTCGGCACTGCCGGCAGACCTCGATGCGCTGCCGCGGCTGCACGGGTTTCGGTTGCGCGGGATTGAGATGACGCGGCTCGAAACTTTCATCGATGCAGCGTTTGCGTTTGCCATCTCGATGCTGGTGATCGCCGCGCAGCAGATCCCCGACAACATCGTGGCGCTCCTGGCGGCATTCAAAAATGTGCCGACCTTCGTCTGCAGCATCGCGGTGCTGGGCATCTATTGGCGGGGGCATTGGTTGTGGAGTCGGCGTTACGGTCTCGAAGACGGCGTTTCGATTTTGATCAGCTGGGCGTTGATCGTTACCATCCTGATCTTTATCTATCCGCTGAAGGCAATTTTCGGGGCGATGTGGTACCTTCTGAGCAGTGGCCAGGTCGGTCAGCGGTTCTCGCTTCACACCACCGAAGCGCAGGCCAGAACGATCTTTGCCATCTACGCGCTCGGGTTAATTGCCATTTCCGCTGAAATCCTGCTGCTGAATCTTCGTGCCTGGCAGTTACGTGAGCCGCTACGATTGAATGCGCGGGAACGATTGATGACGCGCGGCGAGCTGACGGGCTGGGGCATCCCGGTGAGCGTGGGGCTGGTCTCGCTGGTGTTTTCTTTTACTTTGCCGATAGAACAAATCGCGTGGTGCGGGTGGGTTTATTTTTTGATGGCGATCATATTGCGGGTGCACTGGTTCTGGCACAGGCGAAGGCTGAAAGCGGTACAAGATGGGAGCTAGTGTTGCGGAATTCGTTTTCCGGGCGATACTGGGAGGTCATCGAAGCCAGAAGTACGAAGGAGGAAAGTCAGCCTCCGGTGCGCGCCAAACTCAGTGCGCACGTTGGTGCCGTGTAAAAGAAAGAATCAATTATGAAAGCCGATCTCGTTAAAGCCGCCTCCGAAGTAATCACTAATCAACAAATCCTGGTGAACATGGTCTCACGCCGCGTGCGACAGCTTTCGCTCGGTCATCGTCCCCTCGTGGAACATGCTCCGGGGCTGCGTGAAGCCGATATCGCGTTAACCGAGATCGCTAACGGAAAACTGACGTTCGAGTCGACGTTGGGTGAGAATGGAACCGCTGAGGCTCCCGCCCGGGTCGTGCTGTTCCCCGGTGTGAAGCCGAGCAAAAAAGCTAAGAAAGCTGCCTAAAGGGGAAAGTTTGTAGGGAGAAGGAAGCCGCCTGCGCCAAGGCTACGGCGAGCCAAGGAAGTCAATGTCTTCGCGGGCGCTTGAGCAGTTTCCGCAATCGCTGAGTCGTGGTCGCGCGGTCGATTTTATTCGCGGCGACATCGAGCATCAATTTTTCCCATTCAGGGGCCGGCAATTTGGCGATTAGCAGAACCTCGTTCGTTTCTAAAAAAACCAAGCAAGTCCCGAGTGCCGTGCGTTTGTTCCCGTCGAAAAATGGATGGTTGCGGCAGATGTAAAACAGATGCGCGGCCGCGATCTCGACAGGATCAGAAATGAGGGGTTGGCCCCATCGTCGCCTGCGGAGCGGCTACGGCCGATTCCAGCAACGTCTCATCGCGAATACCAGCTGCGCCACCGTGGGCAGCGAGCACTTCGCGGTGAATCGCTTTGACGGCTGCGACCGTCAAATGCTTGAGCGTCTTGCTCAAGAGAGGCGTTTGAAAAGCGCGGCGTTCTTCTTGATCAAGCGCCTGGCCGTCGTGGCGGCTGTGCCGGGGTCGATTACGGGATGGATGGGTGTCAAAACGATCGAGCCGCCGGGATGGACCGTCACGTTTACTTTGTCGCCGACCTTGATCCGCGCGAGATCCATCAGCGCAGCATCAAAGATGATGCCCGGGAATTGCCGACTTTTGTGATGGTCTTGGTCATCGGTGTAATACTATGTTTTACGAATGGGGCGCGTCAACCAGGGAATGATGATTACGGAGTGCGGGTTGTTTCCGCGTGTGTGCCCGCGTCAGGGCCAAATTTTCTTCAGGATCGCCGCGAGGCGGTAGCCCGCGCGAGCAATCTCGGTTCGGACTTGGGCGGCAGCCCATTGGTCGTAGGCGGCAAGATTACTGGTCTGCGCGCTCCAGCCGTTGGGATTGACCTGAAAGGTGAGTTTGTTGTGCGCCTCGGCGGCGATGGGCAAGACTTCATTGGCCCATTTGACGGCCCAGCCGCTGATGAAGGAACTCGTTTCCCAACCCGGCGGGGGATTCCTGATAATTGTTCGCGCGAATGCGCCTGGCGTGTGCACGTGGGCGGCAGCCATGGCGTTTTGCACTGCCGGCGTGTCCCAGTACGTATGCAGCTTCGTGGCATGGAATGTGATGACGTTTCCGCCCACATCGGCTTGCGCGCCTGTGGTCGTATTCGGATTTACCAACTGCGCGTTTGGCCCAAAGTACGCTGCCCCGACGTGTAACGGTTGGTGAATATCGCCGACATAATGGACGAGCAATCGAAGCGCTGTTTTTTGCGTGATACCCGTGGGGTTGTTGGTCGCGTTGCTGTGCCCTTCGATGATGGCGATGCAATTGCGCACCATGTGGACGACATCGATCGGCTTTGCACCGACTGAGTCGGCACGGTAGTGGGTCTCCTGAATAGGAATGTCCGTGTAATGATATGCGTGGTGGTCGTGCGGGCCGCTATCGTGTTGCACGTGCGGGTTAGCGGATACAAAAGCCACCATGTCGGGGTCGTGCGGATTGAAATGGTATTTGCAATCGTCGGCCCACGTCGAAGCGTGTTCGAGCGTTTCATTCCCGATTAGCGCTCGGACGTGCGCCACGGTGTTGGGCGAGTTGGCAATAAGTTTGTCGGCAACTGCGCCGACGGTCTGGTGCCCTTCGTTGCCATAGCCAAAGGCCGTCGAAGCCAGCGCTGTTGCGACGGAGATGAGGAGAGCAGCACCGAAGATTCGGCCACAGATGTTTGAGTTGGTTTCCATAGGGGAGGTACCGTCTAGCTAAACATAAAGCGCGCTCAGAGTGCAATGAAGAAGTAAGAATCAAAGAAAAGTAGGAATTAAGAATGGAGCGAGTGGGAGGAGCGACATAGAAGGTAAAGCTGTGAGGGTAGCAGCGAGCGACAGCGGTAGTGGAGCGAGTTTCAATTAGCAAGAAAGGAAGGAGGCAGAAGACAGCCGCGCTCGCTTCGCCGCGCGAAGATTCGTTGAAAGGGCGGTCAGTTGCCGTGGTATTTGCTCGCCGTTCCTTGGAATTTTTTAGTTAATTTAGCAAAATGACATACGAGATTAGGTCGACGAAAAGCTGGATGGAATCCGCGACATGATGAAGTCGAGCGTATTAATCATCGAAGACGATGATGATAGCCGCCAGGCGATTGCCAAGTTGTTCGCGCGGGCAGATTGGAAAGTCTTTGAGGCCGCTGATGGCGATTCTGGAGTGGAACTCGCTCTCCGGAACCGGCCGGAGGTAATTTTATGCGACTTGCTGATGCCGAAATCGAATGGCTTTCAAGTGTGTCGTACTATCCGGCAACAGCTCCAGCCGACGAAGATCATCGTGGTGTCGGGACGCGATTATGCGGTAGATCGCGCGAGCGCGCTGGAGGCCGGGGCGGACGAATTTCTGCTAAAGCCGATTACATGGGAAGTGCTGCGCGAGTCAATCGACCGACTCCTGATTCCGCAGCGGCCACGAGCAATGACTTCGCCGGAGGAACTGGGTTCGGTGCCGCCTCGGATAAAGTTGTGGGGCGTGCGCGGCTCGCTCCCGGTGCCGGGGCCAGCGACGGTCCGTTATGGGGGTAATACGAGTTGTGTAGAAGTGCGGGCCGACGGCGAAATTATCGTGCTCGACGCGGGCACCGGGATTCGTGCCCTTGGTCTGGCGTTGGAAAAGGAGCTGGGGCCGCAGACGATCAAGCTGACTCTTCTCATCACACACACGCACTGGGATCACATTCAGGGTCTGCCGTTCTTTTCCCCGGCCTACAACAGCAAGAATCTGATCCAGATCCTGGGTTATGAAGGAGCGCGTGCTGGTTTGGGCGCAATCCTGGCCGGCCAGATGGAGACGCCGTTTTTTCCGGTGAGCTTGCGTCAATTGCCCAGTCATCTCGCGATCGAAGAGCTAAAGGAGATGGAGTTTCACATCGGCACGGTGAAAGTGCAGGGAAAGTTTGCGAATCATCCGGGCATTTGCGCCGGCTATCGGCTCTTTACCAGCGCCGGATCGATCGCCTACATGCCGGACAACGAACCGTACGAGACTCTCAAAGTGCAACTCGCAGCGCAGAACGGAATCGATGGGAAGAAAGCGCGCAATTTTGCCGGCGCGGAGCGGGCCAAGATGGTGGAGTTCTTGCGGGATTGCGAGGTGGCGATTCTGGACGCGCAATATACGGATGAGGAATACAAGGCACACGTCGGGTGGGGGCACAGTTCGCTCAGTAGCGTGGTCGGGCTTGCGCTCGATGCGAATGTGAAAAGGCTGTTACTTTTTCATCACGATCCGAGTCATGACGATGACATGATCGATCGAATGCTGGAGCAGGCGCGGTCCCTGGTTGCGAAGAGCCGAAAGGCGATGGTGATTGAAGGTGCTCGCGAAGGTGTTGAGATCCTGCTGGAGTTACCAGCGCAGCGGCAGCTGCGCTGAGTTAATCGTTATTCGTTATTGGTTATCGGGGGCGCAGCCGTGCTGCGCGTTATTGGTTATCAGTTATCGGTGATCAGATATCAGCCGCGTACGCAAAGGCGGCGTGCCTAGCAGGCGGAGGTCAGACGACGAGATCAGGGATGAAAGCCGATCTGTTTTTTCGCTGGAGTGGGCGGAGTGATCAGCTCTTTTATGGCCGCGAAGACTTCGGCGAACTGCTCGTCATATTTCTTTTCCAGCGCTTCGATCTTTCGGGCCAGGTCGCGGTTGGTGTCCATGAGTCGGCGCAACTGGACGAACGTGCGCATGATAGCGATGTTGACTTCCACAGCGCGCCTGGAGCGCAAGACACTCAACAGCATGGCAACGCCCTTCTCGGTAAACGCGGAGGGCGGTAGCGTGCGCCGCGATGCTTGCGTGAACTGGTCACAAACTGTGACCAGTTCGGACGAAGCCTCTGTGAATAAGGCTCTTCTGCATTTGAAATCACAATTTGTGACCGCAAAAATGCGAATTCTTCCGCCGTCAACTGAAAGACGAAATCGTCAGGGAATCGTTCGCGATTGCGACGCAACGCTTGATTGAGCGCCTTGGTGCTGACGCCGTAAAGTCTGGCCAAGTCGGCATCGACATCACCTTCTCCCCGCGAATGAAGTAAACGAGCTGTGCAAGATTTTCTGTCTTCAGTGCGAGCTTCATTTCTTCAGTTGAGCTATCAGAAATTTCGCGAACTGAATAACGCAAAATGAAGCGACGAAGCGAGCCGTAAAACTCCAAAAGGTTGAAACTCGTTCGGGTTCTACGCTCGCTCCCTTCTATCCTCGTCACTTTACCTTGATCACTCGCACGACCCCGTGCTTGCGCCAGCTACCTAGCTGCGTTGCCGTCTACCTAGCGCGATTCCCGATCGCGACGTGTTCTATGTCACCGATCCCCTCAGCTCCATTCAGACTGAAAGCCCTACTTTGCCTTCGGCAAGCTTGGTCTGTAGTCGTAACTGGCCGCAAGCGGCGGCGATGTCGTGGCCTTTCTCGCGGCGCAGGGTTGCGATTACACCGTGCTTCCGCAGGATGGATTGAAATTTTTCCTGCCGCGCGCGCGTGGGGCGTGACCATTCCAGGCCTTCGACGGTGTTGTACGGAATGAGATTGATCTTGGCCGAGAGTCGGCGCGCGATTTTCGCCAACTCGCGGGCCTGCTCGTCGGTGTCGTTGACGCCTGCGATCAGGATGTACTCGAATGTTAGTCTTCCTTTTTTCGCGACGTAGTAATCGCACGCTTCGAGTAAGACTTTGAGTGGATACTTGCGATTAACCGGCATGATCCGGCTGCGCACTTCGTCGGTTGCGCCATGCAGCGAAAGGGCGAGGCGAAATTGCGTGGGCTCGTTGGCAAGCTCGCGAATTTGCGGCGCGAGTCCGCTGGTCGAAATGGTGATGTGCCGGGCACCGATGCCGAGACCCCACGACGCGTTGATGATGCGAATCGCGCGCAGAACGTTTTTCAGGTTGGCGAGCGGCTCGCCCATGCCCATGAAGACGACGTTATCGATTTTTTCGCCGCTCTTCTTTTCAATCTCGATGAGCTGTTGCACGATCTCGCCTGCATCGAGATTGCGGGTCCAGCCGTCCAATCCGCTGGCGCAAAATTTGCAGCCGTAAGCGCAGCCGACCTGGCTGGAGACACAAATGGTCCGGCGATCCGAGGGTTGGCCATAGAGTGCGGGCGACGCGGGAATGAGGACCGATTCGATCAGGTTTTGGTCGCGTAAGCGGAAGAGAAATTTCTGCGTCGTGTCTTTCGAGCCAAGGACGCGGACGACTTCTGTCTTCGGTGTGTCAAATTCGGCCGCGAACTGAGCGCGCAACTTGCCAGGCAAATCGGTCATCGCGTCGAAGGAGGCGACGCGTTTTTTGTAGATCCAGTCGGTAATCTGCTTCGCGCGATAGGAAGGGGCGCCGCGTTTTTCTAGAAAATCCGCCAGTTCTTCCAGGATGATTCCGGTGAGCGAGGGCTTCACACCGCAGTGTACTGCGGAAGCAAGAATTAAGAAGGAAGAACCGAGCGAATGGGATGAGCGAGATAGAAGGTAAAGCGACGAGGGTAGGAGCGAGCGAACGCGGGCAGTGAGCGAGTTTCAACGAAAAAGGAAGAAACGCGCAAGGCACAAGTTAGAAAGCAGAAGGAAAAATCAATCTGGCAAATGCACGCTTTGCGGATGGCGGATGCGGTTGTCAGGGTCGAACCGCTGTTTGAGCTGCTGGAGGCGCGCATAATTTTCTGCGCCGTAATAAGCCGTTGGCCAATCTTTGAAAGCTAGATCTGGATAGTTTGCGTAATGGCGTGTGACCCCGGCTTGCGCAATGTGATCGCGCATTCGTCCTATCGCTTCTTGAAGAACCGTCGCGTGTCTGGGCGATTCCCAGTATGCCTGGGACTCGCCAAGGTAAGGGAAAGCGCGATGCGGATAGGCGCCTTGCACGTCGCTGGAAATAGCGCCGCCCAGAGTATTAATTTGAAAAATCAATCCCGGAACAGTTAAGACTTCTTCGAAAATACCGGGCAACGCAGGCCTGATGTTTTCTATCCCTTTGTAATATCCGGCGCTGGCGTTTTTAAAATAAACCGGACCCTGCTCTCCATAATACCAGGACAAGGCTTTGTTTAGAGAAGTGGGGCCTCCAGACGTCATTTTCTTTGTTAGGCCAGCGAGCCGGCGACGAAAATTCACCAACCCTTTTTGCTCGCGCGAACCGATAGTGGTGACAACCACGGTGACCTGGCTGCCATTCAGGATCCACGCCGAAAACGCGTCGTTAGGCAAATCAACGGTGGCTTCGAACCAGGTCTCCAGCAAGGCTGTGGCGCGTGTCGGGTCGAGTTTGTAGACGCGAAACTTCCATGATGAAAATTGTGTCGGGGCGGCGCGCGTATTGAATGTCAGCTCGGTTACTATCCCGAAATGGCCGTTCCCGCCGCCGCGCGCGCTCCAGAGCAAATCCGGCTCCTCGTTTGAGTCACGGATTATCCCTGCCCCGTCGACCATTTTGACTCTGCGCAGATGGTCGCAGGTCAAACCCCATTTTCTGGCGAACATCCCATAGCCGCCGCCAAGTGTAAGGCCTGCCAGACCGACTGTTCTGCAAGATCCAGCCGGCAGGAAACGGCCTTTCGCCAGGAGGAACTTGTTCACTTCCTCCAATCGACAACCCGCGCCTGCGGTCAAAATGCCAGTCTTCGGATCAAGCTGCATCTCGCGCATTGGCGAAACACTGACGACGAGTCCATCGTCGTTCAGACAAAATCCCTCAAAGGAATGGCCTCCTGCTTTTACCGCGACCGGCCAATTCTCCGCCTTTGCTCGTTCGACAGCATGTTGAACGCCGGTCTCAGACACGCAAAAAGCGATGATTTTCGGCTGGGTTAAGATCCCAGCGTTATAAACTTCCCGGGCGGCGGCGTAATCAGGCGCATCCGGTGTGAGAAACTTGACGCCTCCGACGTACGCTTCGGACGGGGATTTCGATACTGTCCGCACACCGGACGGATTCGTCCCGAGGCGAACGGGTCTCTCCTTCGCGACAATGCTCGAGACATCGGCAAGAACTGCGGTCGTTGCCGCGAGAGATGTGCGGAGGAAGGATCGGCGCGTCTGCATGAATGGCTCTTGATCCCACCCTGCACAGATCACTTCGCGATTGAAACTTA
>Ga0209802_1002747_pt1 | contig 12116 bp, 10 predicted proteins | sample GraSoiAngelo_129_FD_185886 | JGI IMG/M metagenome (GOLD analysis project Ga0209802, IMG submission 185886) | Grasslands soil microbial communities from the Angelo Coastal Reserve, California, USA - 14_0927_12_40cm (SPAdes) (version 2) | ecosystem: Environmental > Terrestrial > Soil > Grasslands ... | reverse complement strand
TCGCCCAGTCCTCGGGTATCGGTCGCTAGAGACGCCGGGCAACCGGCGCCCCAGACAGATGGTCACCGTCCCGCAAGGGGCACAGAACCCGGCTTATCGCCGCTCTCGGCCCACCTTCTGTATCCCCAAAACCGCAAATTGCGGGCGGCAGATTGCGGTCTCTGCTTCACATCTGGCAACGGCGCGAGGCTTGGCGGACTCGATACAAGGGTGCCGCCTCACAGTAAGTCGCTGGCCAACCTTCTGTGCACCCACGCGCAGTGGTGCCTGAGGACGCACGGGCCAGTGCCATGAGGCACGCGGTTCGAATCCCGGAGCCCGATTTCGCCCTTTCTAAGCGATGGAGCCCGGCCGATGCCGGGCTCCAAGTACTGCAGGACGGAGGCGGGAAACTCTATCGAGCAGCCGCCACAGGGGCCAGGGAACCGTTGTCCACACCGGCAGTTCGGCTGTAAAGGGCGGTGATGGCAGAGGGCTTGAAGCCTCTGACGACCAGCCAGACGCCCAGCGAAAACTCCCAGAGAGCGATCGGGAGTGCGGTTACCAACGCCGGTGTGGACGTTCGGCCGATGAGGTCGAACAGAACGGCGAGGTCTGCTGCGACGAGCACGGTCGCTCCGATGAATCCGAGCAGAGGAAGAACGCGCGGCACCAGGCGCGACCGGTACAGCAGGAAGCCCAGCAACACGCCGTTCACCGCTGGTATGAAGCCCCCCGAGATGAGGAATATCCGGTCATACATGGTGACCAGCGCATGGCTGGTGACCAACGACTCTGCGCCGGCTCCGGCCTGTCGCAAGCTCACGACCGACAGCACGCACATGACGCCTGCGAAGAGGCCGCTGGCCTCCAGAGTTCGGGAGCCGACGAAGCCCATCGCGACCCCTTCGTTCTGCCTCTTGAGCACCGGGTACAGCGCGACGGCGGTGCCGATGCCGGCGAGGGCCACGATGATCTCGAGGATGGCGCCGACGAGCGCGCCAGTGTCCGGGCCGGCGCCGAGAATGTAGTTCGCACCTCTCACCGGACCGTAGAGAGCGAGGGTCGGGATCGAGACAAACGTGAGCAGGTAGAGCACACCCGCGGCAAGCGAGGTCTTTCTGTGTGGACTCACCTTGCGCTGATCGGCGGTCGTCGGTTTCGTGGCGATCATGATGTGACGCTCCTTTTGTTCGTTGGGGTCATCGGCACGATGACCGTGTGGGAGGTCAGGCTTATGACCTCGGAACCGTGCAGTGCCTCGAGAAATGGCTGAAAGCTGCCCCATACCTGGCACTGCAGCCGGCAGCCGTCGATCTCGACGTCGGTCACCCCAGACGCCAGCGCTACTTTTCGCGCGGGAGGCGGGCCGACGAAGGTCGCGTCGACTCGGTGGTTCGATAGCTCCTTCACGCCTGTCAGCCTGCGGCTGCGACCGCACCGCCCGAATCGTCTGAATTGATGATTCGATGGGTAGTCGACTGGGCTACGACCGCAAGAGCGCGGTAAGTTCGTACTCACGATGGCCAGAACTCGCCGCCCGTCGGGCAATCTCCCGGCCGAACTCACAAGTTTCGTCGGCCGCCGCCAGCAGCTCGGCGAGATTAGGAAGAAGCTCACGGCCGCCCGCCTCGTCAGCCTCGTTGGGCCAGGGGGAGCCGGGAAGAGTCGACTGGCCCTTCGAATCGCCGCCGACCTCGCACGGGGATTCGCCGACGGCGCCTGGCTGGTCGAGCTCGCCGAGGTTCGCGATGGCGCCCTCGTGGCGAACTCCGTGGTCGCGGCGCTCGACCTCCGAGACCAAGCTGGGACCCAACCGGCGCAGATCCTCGCCTCTTACCTACAGGAAAAGCGGCTGCTTCTGGTTGTCGACAACTGCGAACACCTTCTCGGCGAATCCGCTCAGCTCGTGGCCGAAATCCTTCGCGCTGCGCCGAACGTGCGGGTGATCACCACCAGCCGAGAGCCGCTCCAGGTCCCTGGCGAGCAGGTTGTAGCCGTCCCGCCTCTCGAACTACCAGCTGGAAATGGAACAGAGTCCCTTGCCCAGCTTCGCCAGAACGAGGCCGTCATGCTCTTTACCGAGCGCGCGGCCGCGGCATCAGGCGCGTTTGCGTTGACCACTGAAAATCAAGCGGCCATTGTGGGTCTGTGTCGGCGGCTCGATGGACTGCCGCTGGCGATCGAGCTCGCCGCGGTGAGAACTCGGGCGCTCGCCGCTGAGCAGATCCTCGAGCGACTTAGTGATCGATTCGCCCTCCTCACAGGAGGAAGCCGCGTCGCGCTACCGCGCCATCAGACTCTCGAAACGACCATCGACTGGAGTTACGAACTCTTGGGCAACGGCGAGCAAGCCTTGCTTCGACGCCTATGCGTGTTCGCCGGTCGGTTCACCCTCGAAGATGTCGAGGCGGTCTGCACGTCCGACGACCTGCCGGCAGCCGAGGTGCTCGACACGATGACCTCGCTGGTCGACAAATCGCTCGTGACCAAAGAGGACGTCAGGAGCCTTGCTTGCTATCGACTGCACGAAACGATGCGCGAATACGCCACCCTCAAGTTGCGGGGTGCACATGAGGAGACGGTTCTCGAGGAGCGTTGCCTCGAGTACTACCGGGCGACGTGTCTGCAATCTGTGGACCAAGCTCGGTACCGGCTTGTCAAGTGGCTCGCGTGGGCGGACCTGGAAATCGACAACATCCGAGCCGTTCTCCATCAATGTGTGGCGCGCGGAGACCTTGCCCGCGGTCTGGATATCGCCGCTTCGATGGGTTACTACTGGATCACGCACGGGACCACGGAGAGCACGCGCTGGCTTGACCAGCTGCTGGGAGCTGAAGACGCGGCTCCCGCGACGCAAGTGCGCGCTTACTACCTTCGTGGGTGGTTAAGCCTGCTGCAAGCAGACGCCGCAACCGCCAGGCCATGGATCGCTCGAGCAGTAACGACGGCTCGAGAGACACGACAGCTGACGAAAGTGTCGGAGTCACTGTCAATAGCCGCGACCGTTGAGAGCGTGGCTGGCGATCTCGAGGCGGCCAGACGATACCTCGAGCAGGCCGAAGAGATCACCCCTGGCCTTGGTGACTATCCGGCGACGATCGAGTTGATGCTGTCTCGAGCCGTTCTCGCGCTGGTCGAAGCGGACCTGGAGACGGCGAGAGCTGTGTGCTTAGAGGGCGTGCGGCTCAGCCGAGAAGCCGGCGACCTGTATCAGGTTGAAGCCATGCTCGGCAACCTTGGAATGGTTGGGGTGCTGGCCGGCGACCTGGAGACGGCAAAGTCGCGGTTCGTGGAATCCTTGCAGGTCGCTCGACTGATCGACAATCGGCTCGGCCAGTATTGGACGCTCGCCGGTTTGGGCTGGCACGCCGCCAACTCTGGGCAGTTGCGAGTGGCAGCTCGGCTGCTCGGAGCGGCAGAAGCTGTGGCTACGGGTGCTGGCGCGGACATCATGGGACCGGCAGTTCCATTGCTTGCCGAGGCCAAAGCGTCGGCGATTGGAGTGCTTGGTGCAGCGAAGTTCGAGGCCGAATTCGAGGCTGGCAAACAGTTGAGCCGCGACATGGCGGTGCGCCTCGCTCTAGGCGAAGCCACTCAAGACGAACTCGGGGCCCCAGACCCCGTTGCTGCAGGGGTACTTCCGAAACGGCAGGCGGAGGTCGCCCAGCTGATCGCCGAGGGTCTGACCAACAGGCAGATCGGAGCGCGCCTATTTATCTCTGAAGCCACTGTCGCAACCCACGTTCGCGGGATCATGAACAACCTCGGCTTTAACTCGCGCGCTCAGATCGCGAGCTGGATGGCGTCCTCGAAGCAGTAAGTCCTTATTGGGGTCCGTCGCGGGTACCGCAAAACCCAACCTAAACTGACGGGCATGTCCCCCGCCAATCGATCCGGCATTGGCAAACTTCCGGCGGAGTCGACCAGCTTCGTCGGTCGGCGACGATTGCTAACCGAAGTCAAAGCGGCATTCACTAACACGCGCCTGGTCACCTTGGTCGGACCTGGCGGCGTTGGCAAAATGTCCCGGTTCTCCAGGCGGCGCTCGATTCCCAGTAGTAATCACGACACCGTTGGGCGATCGCTTCCTCGACTTCATTGGCAAGCCCAAGACGGTCTAGGGATACAGTAAGTCGGGCGTACTCAGTACGCATTCAGTACGCAGTCGCTCTCAATCGCTAGGTGTCATTGGGTGTCGTTTCGTATTCAGAATGGGCAGGTCGATCTCACAAACACAGAACCCGGCTTATCGCCGCTCTCGGCCCACCTTCTGTATCCCCAAAACCCCAAGTTGCGGGCGGCAGATTGCGGTCGCCGCTTCAGATTTAGCAGCGGCGCGACGATTGGCGGAGTCGATACAACGTCGCGCGGTAACAGTAAGTCGCTGGCCAACCTTCTGTGCGCCTACGCGGTGCCTGACGATGCACGGGCCAGGACCCTGAGGCCGCGGGTTCAAATCCCGGGCCCCCGACTAAGTTTCTATTATCTGAAGTGGCCACGAAAAGCCTGGTTGTTGACGTCACACGTCATCGCTCAAATCTGATACTCGCGTTGCTTTGCGCGGCGCAGTTCATGCTGATCCTGGACATCGCGATCGTCAACGTCGCGCTGCCCTCGATGCAGCGCACTCTCGCTTTGTCGGCTGAGAACATCCAATGGGTGGTCAGCGGCTATGCGCTGACCTTTGGCGGCTTTCTCATGCTCGGCGGCCGGCTGGCCGATGTCGTCGGCCGGCGACGCATGTTCTTGGCGGGTTTGGTCCTCTTCATCGGGGCATCGATGCTGGGCGGATTCAGCCAGTCCGGCGGAATGCTGATCGCCGCTCGCGTAATCCAGGGCTTTGCCGGCGCCTTGGTCTCGCCAGCGGCACTGTCGCTTCTGACAACGACCTTCAAGGAAGGCCCGGAGCGTAATCGTGCGCTTGGGATTTGGAGCGCTATGGCTGCCGGCGGCGCATCGGCTGGGTTGATTCTGGGAGGCCTGCTCACCCAGGAATTGAGCTGGCGTTTCACGCTCTTCGTAAATGTGCCATTGGGTCTCGCCGCCGTTGTGCTATCTCCAGTGCTGGCGGCAGATGCTGCTCGCCGTGGGGCGAAGGTTAGCCTCGACGTCCCTGGGGCGGTGAGCCTGACCGGCGGAATTCTCGCCCTCGCGTACGGCGTGACCGAGGCGACCGGGCAAGGCTTTGCCTCCACGAAGGTGATCATTGCTCTGGCACTCTCTGCCGCCCTCTTGATTGCATTCGTTGTAGTCGAGAAAAGCAGCAGCCAACCCCTTCTGCCGGCTCGGATGCTGAAGCTGAGATCCGTGGTGGCGGGCAACTCCGTGGCGGCGCTCGTATCGGTCGTGATGATCGGCGCCGTCTTCTTCAACTCGCTGTATCTGCAGGAGATCCTCGGATACTCACCGATCCAGGCAGGTCTAGCCTGGTTGCCCCAAACGGTACTGATCATGGTCGTTTCCAGCATCGGGGCCCGCATTGCCACCAAGCTTGGCGAGAGAACCCTGATCGCGCTCGGAACTCTCGTGCTGGCGGCGGGGATGCTCCTGTTCCTGAGAACCGCCCCAGAAAGCGACTACGTCACCGTTCTCATCCCCGCCATGCTGGTTACAGGCATCGGCGTAGGACTTACGTTCGTAAGCGTTACCATGGCCGCGACAGCTGGCGTCCCCGATCGGGATCAGGGAACCGCTTCCGGTCTCATCGGCACGGCCCAGCAGGTTGGAACGGCCGTGGGACTGGCGATTCTGGTCAACATCGCTGGGTCGGTCACCAGGGTGTATCTGCCGCAAGGTGCAGGTGCCGTTATCGCCGGATACCACCAGGCGTTTGTGATCGCCGCCGCCATCAGCTTCGTGGCGGCGATCCTCGCGCTCATCGTGATCAAGCGCCCTTTGGCGCTGCCGGCAGTTGGTGTGGCGGAAACTGTGTTGCCGCGCCCGATCCAGCCACTCAGCGCCGCCGCCCAGAGCCAGCTGCTCTTGGCCAGGTGCGGACCCTTACTTCCACCGGACCGCGTCGGAGAATAGGTGGCGGGTAGGCAGTTCTGAGAAAGCTGAGACAAGCAGAACAATCTCGTCGAACCCTCGCGTCACTCGTACTCGTCGTGGCGCCGGAGCTAGAGCGGCGTCGTGTCGCTCTCGTCGCGACCCTTTGGCGTGCGGTCGAGAAGGGCGTAGTAGCCATCTGACGGCAAGTACCAAGGCTCTTGGCCATATGTCGGCGGAGTCTATACATCCAAGAATGAGGACTCTCTCACCACGGACTTGGCTCGCTTCTGGGTCGTCATTGCATTAGTGATCGTTCTTCTCGTGTTGATCACTGTGGCTCGGAGGAAGCCTTAGGCCTTGGTGAATTGATGACCGCCTGCGCGGCACCGCTGGGCGCACGCTGAGTTCAAACGCCTGCTGAGCGACTACACTGAGGCGCCGCAAAGAACCGCCCGCGGGCGGGCTAAACGCCGCCGCCGGCCTGGTCAGGCCGGTCGCAATTGGTCCTAATTAGGTCGAGGACGCCACTGCCGTAAATTCGAGAGTTCAAATAGCGTTCTCTCTCCGCGTGTTCTCTCTCTCCGCGACCAAATCTCAGTTTCTCGGCTCACGCACCGATTCGTACTGAAAGTCGGCCGCGGTGATCCCGTAAGGGTGCCCCGGTGGCCACTCCACCAACTCGATGCGGTAGCCGTCCGGGTCGGTGAGCCATGAGATCTGCGGTCCGTCCGCTCCACCCGGCCGTTCCACCGGGCCGGGCCTGAGCCTCGCCTCCGATAACTGCCCAAGCGTGGCAGCGAGATCGTCGACCTGGACCGGAATGTGACTGAACCCGGTGCCGATATCGACCGGCCCATCCTCCGGACGGTGCACCAGCTCAAGCGTGACTACCTCCTCGCCTGGGAACTTGAGCATGGTCAGACTCGCGTTGGCCCCCAGATCAACCCGGCCGACCTGCTCATACCCGAGCGCGGTGTAGAAGTCGAGCGAGGCGGCCAGATTGGAAACGCGGTACGAGGTGTGGAGAGTCCTCATGGTGAAGTCGCCGAGGAGAAATGATGCCTCGTCGGCGGCGTCAAGTTAGCCGGTCGACTCGGTAGCGCGCGCCGTCCTCGGTCACCCGGACTCCTGCACCTTTGTCGATCGGGGCGACCAACTCGCCGGTGAGGCCAAGGACGGCCGCCTCAGTGGTCGGCGAATGGCCGACGACGAGGGCACGGCCCCCGTCCGGTAGCGACTCAAAGACCGATCGGAGGGCGGTACCGAGTACGGCGGATTCCTTCTCGACCAGATCCGGATCGACTCGTCGAAACGCCTCCAGGCCCTTGCCATCCGCCCGCCGAGCCGCCTCGAACCAGCGCTCCTCGACCGCGGACCGGAACCCAGGGTTCACCGCCACTCCGCCGGCGACCGTTCGGCCCATCCCCGCGAGCAAGCAAGCGAGGGTCTGGGTCGCTCGCTGGGCTCCGGACGAGATCAGCAGGTCGAAGTCACCCTCGATGCTCCGACCGATTTCGACCGCCACGCGGACGCCCGAGGCGGTGAGTACGTCGCCCTCCGCGTCGGTGTGCCGCCGAAGCTCGACGACCTTCGACACAACCCCCATCATCCGCCTCGGTCGAGGCAGGTGTAGCCGGAGGGCGGTCAGAGTGCGCTGGACCCAAGCTGCGCCGGCGGCCGTACTCGAGTGGACCTCGCCTGTCGCGCGTCTTTTCTTCGCTCCAGCCGTCAGGGTGCGGTCAAAGTGCGGCCCCATCCTTCGGTTGCTGGCCGAGGGAGACAGAAGATTTTGCGTACCAGTACGCATTTAGTACGCAGCCGCTTTCAATCTCTGAGTGTCGTTAGGTGTCGTTCCGTATTCAGAATCGCTGGGGCGATCTCACCGATACAGAACCCGGCTTACGCGCCGTCCTCGGCCCACACCCGTCGTATTGAATTCAGTTGCGGCGCGAGGTACGTTGTTAGAGGGAACGATCAGGGAACAGCTGGTCAAAAAAGCAGCGGTGGAAGGCGACTTACAGTGTCCCTTTCGTCCAAAAGCGAGTTCGCACGCGCCTTGGTCAGCATGCGGAAGGCGCCGTTGGCATGGAGCACAGTAGCGATGCCTCCTGTGTCCTCCTGGTTTCCGCTGTCGAGGGAACCCCACAGTCGGCGGCCGCCCAAGCGCTTCAAGCCTGACGACGCACGGGTCAGGACCCTGAGTCACCCAGGTCCAGAATTCCAAGGCCGTTAGCCTCCAACAAACCTGGGGCGATTCAATCTCGGCGCTCACTCGAGGCGCCGGATCACAGATTTCGAGGAGCTCCCCTAAGTCATCGCGGTTCGGCGAGTAAGTCATCCACCCAGGGCCGCCGGCAAAGAAGTAGTCGTCCGTCCGAAGCCAGGAATCGATTGGCCAACGTAACTTGCCGCATGAGCACCAAAACGACACAAGCAAAGGAGGGCGAGATGACTACTCAAAACAACCTGGAGGAAAACAAGCGGATCGTTCGCGCATTCATCGAAACGGCGTTCAACCTGCACCAGACCGATCGAGTGGCGGACCATCTGACGGCCGACATGAAGTGGCACGGCGGCACCCTGGGAACAGTCGAGGGTCGCGACAATTTCGTCGGGCTGGTCGGCGCTATCGTCTCCGCCCTCCCGGACCTGCGAAACGTGGAGCAGGACATCATCGCCGAGCGAGACATCGTGTCCGTGCGCGCCGTGGTCGAGGGAACACACAAGGGAGACCTCCTCGGAATCCCCGCATCGGGCAAACACGTCCGGTGGGATGCGGTCGATGTGTACCGCGTAGCGGACGGAAAAATCGCCGAGGAGTGGGCCGCGGACGATCTGCTTGCCTTCGTCTACGGGGTTGGCGCGTACACCCCTCCCTGGCTGGCGCAGAAGTCGTAGAACAGGCGGAAAGCCCCGCCGCTTTACCGCGTCAGAGCCGGCTCGAGCGACGCCAGAGCCCGGGCCAGCTCTGACCGGGAAACGATCCCGAGTTTCGGGAAAACGTGGTACAGGTGCGCGCCGACCGTGCGGTGCGATAGGAACAAGCGATCGGCGATCTCACGGTTGGAGAGTCCCGACGCCGCCATCTGCGCGATCTGGAGCTCCTGTGGCGAAAGGGACTGGCGAGGCGCCCGCGCGGGCTCAGCCATCCTTTCGCCTGAAGCCCGGAGCTCCGCGCTCGCCTTGTCCGCCCAGGGCAGCACTCCGAGCGCGTCGAACATGTCCCGCGCTGCCCTAAGGTGCGGCCTCGATTCGGTGATGTGGCGCTGCCTCCGTAACCAGCTGCCGTACGACATCTCCAGACGGGCGAAGTCGAATGGCCACTTCGGCTCAGCCTCGAGCGCCAACTCATAGAGGTGTTGCGCATCCGAATCGTCCGCAAGCAACGGACGTGCAAAGCGCAAACCAATATGTACCAGGGCTGCCGGCGTGCGCTTGCCGAGCGCCTCGAGAAGCGTCATCATGCGGCGCGCTTCGTCGTTTCGTCCCGCGCGCACCGCGCATTCGATGACATAGGGCGCAGCCGCAAATGCCACCACGTCGTGGTGCGCCGGTCCTAGAGGATCGAACATGCGCACGAAATGGTCGAAGGCTTCTGAGTGACGTCCGGCGGTGAGGTGTGTTACTCCGCGCGCAAACTCCGCTTTAGCGGGAACGATTGAAAGGCCCAGGGAGGCGACAGGTTCGGTCGCCTCGGCGATGAGCCGTTCGGCGGTGCGTTCCTCGCCCTGGAGGCCGGACAAAGCAGCACGTCCCATCTTGCTGATGGCGGTCCAGATCGGCTGCCTGGTCTCGACCGCGAGCTGATTGGCTTCCTCCATCGTGCCAATTGCGTCCCGGAGTTGGCCGGTGTTGATTCCGGCCCACCCGCGCACTGCAAGCAGCTGAGCCAGCAGCCCGAGGCGTCCCTGGGCGCGCAAGAGGGGAGCGGCGCGATCCATGAGCTGGATCGATTCGGCGCGGTCGCCTGCCGCATACGCTGCAAACGCCAGCACTTGTGTGCGAGACGGGTCCGCGTCATCGACCTGGGCAGCCTGACGAACCCTCGTCGCGATTCGTGACCCCGCGTCGACAGGCGCCGCGAGCGAAAGGATTTCGAGAGCGCGCGGGTCCAGGACGTCGCCGCCGATTTGCTCAACCGCGTCGATGACCAGGTTCTTGGCTGCAGCGCCGGGGTCGGCCCACCAGCAGCGAAGGGCAGCGCCTTGCAGTAGGTTGAGTGAAAGATCTCGGTCTCCTCCAGCGGCCGCCTCGCGCGCGACGGCGACCAACCTCGCGATGGCGTTGGGGTCGCCTGGCGCGCCGTCGTGGAAGATTTCGCGCAGCCAAGTCATTCGCGCGACGTCATGAGGTGAAAGCTCCAATGTGCCGGCCGAGTCGAGCAGGCGACCCACGGCCGGCGGATCCCCGAGCTGAAATGCCAGCTCGGCTGCCGCCAGCAGCCGCCTGGCTCTGTCCGGACCGTGAGGTGTCAGCGAGGCGGCAAGCTCCAGAGCGCCGAGCGCCGTCGCGGGCGCCCCACGATCCTTTGCACGGCCGGCGGTGATCTCGAGGTCGGCGGCAGTGCCCTCGTCTTCGCCGAGCACCGCCTTGGCGCGGTGCCAGGTCCGGCGGTCGGGGTCGGCGACGACCTCCGCAAATGCCAGGTGGGCGCTCCGTCGCTCCCCCGCGGTCGCCGCTTGATCAAGCGCTGAGCGCATGAGCGGGTGGCGATAGCGAACCGTAGAGCCCGCGACGGATATCAAGCCCGTGTCGATTGCCGGTTGCAGAACGTCGACAGTGACCTCTTCGCCCGACTGCTTGCGGGTTGCATCAAGCACATCGCTAACGGTGGGATCCGTGTCGAGCGCGATGAGCAGCAGAGCGGCTTGCGTGAGCTTCGGAAGCTGCCCGGCTTGCGCGGAGAACGTTCGCTCGAGCCGATCGGTCAGCGGGATGCTTCTCAAAGCGCCCTCTCGACCGTCGGTGCCCTGCAGCCTGAAGGCGCCAGGAAGCTCGAGGAGGGCCAGCGGGTTGCCCCGCGCCTGGTCCAGGATCAGGCGGCGGGCTTGAAGGTCCAGGTCTGCTGCGACCGATTTCAGCAGATCCGCCGACGCAGTGTCGTTCAGAGGGCCGACATTGATCTCCGACATCTGCTGGGATCCAAGCGTGGTCTGGGAGGGCTCTCGCACGCCGACGATGAGGAGGATGTGGGTCGACTCGAGTCGGCGGGCGACAAAGTTCAGGACCGAGGAGGTCGCCAGGTCCAGCCATTGAAAGTCGTCCGCAATCACGACCAGAGGACTTTTGTCGGCGACCTCGACCATCAGGCTCAGCGTGGCCAAACCGACAAGAAACACTTCGGGAGGTGCCCCGGCGCGCATTCCAAATGCGGTGAGAAGCGCATTTTTCTGGGGACCGGGAAGCGCGCCGACCGACAGCAGGACGGGCTGCAGAAGCTGGTGCAGCCCCGCGAATGGAAGGTCAGCTTCGCTTTCGAGCCCTGTGACCGTGAGCACCTTGTAGCCGCGGCTGCGGGCGTGACTGGTCGTGACGTCCAAGAGGGACGTCTTGCCGATGCCGGCTGCACCCGTGACGAAGAGAGCGCCGCCGCGATCCGCGACCTCGGCAAGGGCATCGTCCAGCCGAGCCAGCTCCGCATTTCGGCCGATCAGCCCCGAAGGGCTGCTCCCAGGCTGATCTTGTCTGCCGCTCACGTCTAGGAAACCTCCCGGACGCCTAAGTCATTTCGCCCCAGCCTCTAAGTCATCGAGCCGGCTTTGGAGCGCAAAAACAGTCGCCCGGCAGAAGCGGGCAGCGACCGGCCTCCCTAACGTGCCTGACATGAGCACAACACACCTAACGGCTGCTCAAGGAGGACTGACATGACAACGGCAATCATCGGAATCGGAAACATCGGCGGAACTGTCGCCCGCGACCTTGCGGCGGGCGGCGAGCCAGTGGTCCTTTCGGCGGTGAACGCCGATGACCTCGCAAAGCTGGCGGCCGAGATCGGAAGTCGGGCAACGGCGGCGGCGAGCAACCGAGAAGCGGCCCAGCGTGCAGACGCGATCGTCCTTGCCTTGTGGCTTGGTCCGATGAAGACAGTGATCGACGAGATCGCCGACCTCTTGCCCGGCAAGCTGGTCATCGACACATCGAAC
>Ga0209802_1002743_pt1 | contig 12119 bp, 10 predicted proteins | sample GraSoiAngelo_129_FD_185886 | JGI IMG/M metagenome (GOLD analysis project Ga0209802, IMG submission 185886) | Grasslands soil microbial communities from the Angelo Coastal Reserve, California, USA - 14_0927_12_40cm (SPAdes) (version 2) | ecosystem: Environmental > Terrestrial > Soil > Grasslands ... | reverse complement strand
GATGTGCGGCCGGATCCCGGTCGGCCGGAAGGTGCCCGTCATGACACCGGCCTTGTCCACCCCGTGCGACTCGTACAGGAAGACTTCCTGCATGGTGATGGTGTCCCCTTCCATGCCGGTGATCTCGGTGATACTCGTGACCTTGCGGGCTCCGTCCCGCAGGCGCGAAAGCTGGACGATCAGGTCGATGGCGGAGGCAGTCTGCTGGCGGATGGCCTTGGTAGGCAGGTCGATGCCGGCCATCAGAACCATCGTCTCCAGACGCGAGAGGGCATCCCGGGTGGTGTTGGCGTGCAGGGTCGTGATCGAGCCGTCATGCCCGGTGTTCATCGCCTGGAGCATGTCCAGCGCCTCTCCGGCGCGGCACTCGCCGACGACGATCCGATCCGGCCGCATGCGAAGAGCGTTGATCACCAGGTCGCGGATCCCGACCTTGTTCTCGCCGTTGAGGTCCGGCGGGCGCGACTCCATCCGGCAGACATGCTCCTGGTGGAGCTGCAGCTCGGCGGCGTCCTCGATCGTGACGATGCGCTCGTCGGGAGGAATGAATGAGGAGCAGACGTTCAGCAGGGTGGTTTTCCCGGTGCCGGTGCCGCCCGAGATCAGGAGGTTCGCCCGGGCCATGACGCAGGCCTTGAGGAAGCCGACCGCCTCGTGGGTGATGGTGCCGAAGTTGACCAGGTCTTCCGCCTGGAACGGGTCGCGTGAGAACTTTCGGATGGTCAGCATCGGACCATCGAGCGCGATCGGGGAGATGACCGCGTTCACCCGGGAGCCGTCCAGAAGCCGGGCATCGACCATCGGAGTGCGAAAGTCGATCCGGCGGCCGACCGCTGAGACGATGAAGTCGATGACACGAAGGAGATGGTTCTCGTCATCGAACTTGCGGTCCGTCAGGAGGATCTTGCCGCTGCGCTCGACGTAGATGTTGTCATGGCCGTTGACCATGACCTCGGTCAGGCTGTCGTCGAGCACCAGGTCCCGGATCGGACCCAGGGCCTCGTAATATCGCGCGAGCTCGTCCTGCGTGACCTCCGACGCGTTGACCATGAAGGCAATCCCCCAAAACGGAAATTCGGAACAGGCGAACTATTCCGGGAATGTAACGGCCGGTGCAGGCAAAGTTTGCGGGCTGGCCACCCCGAGCACGAGCATGGCTTCGACCCTACCGCCCGCCTCCAGGATGGCCCTGGCGGCCGCCGTCAGGGTGGCTCCCGTGGTACAGACGTCGTCGACCAGCCCCAGGCCGGCTGGGGGCCGTGGACCGATCCAGGCGAACGCCCCGGCCACGTTCTGCCGGCGCTCCGCTTCCGTCAACCCCACCTGCTGGCCGGTCGGCCTGACCCGCCGGAGGCCATCCACCAGCGGCAGGGCGAGGCGCCGAGCCAGGATGCGGGCCAACCGCTCAGCCTGGTTGAAGCCTCGCTCCTTGAGTCGGATGGGATGTAGCGGGACGTACGTAAGCCCGGTGAGCCCGGGCAGCCGATCCTCGATCGTGGCCACCAGCGGCCCGGCCAGCGTCTCGGCGAGCTGCGGGCGGCCTCGGTATTTGAAAGTGTGGATCGCGCGCTGCCAGGGACCGTCCAGCCGGGCGGCTGCCAGGAGAGGGATGCCATCGACCGTCGTCGGCGGCGCCGCACGCAGGCTGGCCCCGCAGGAGCCGCACCAGCGCAGACCGACCCGGCGGCAGCCCGCACAGCGTGGCGGAAAGATCAGGTCGAGGAGTGCAGTGGGACTCAGGCGGCGAGAACCAGCCGGTCGCCCGGCTTGATCCCCACCCGCCGCGCCGTGCCGGCGGGGAGCTCGGCCACCTGGTCCGCCTTCCAGACCAGAGGGACCAGCCCGATCCAGGGGCGCAGCCGCTCGTAGATCTTGAGGACCCTCCCCTTCTTGTCCAGGAAGACCGCGTCTATCGGGAAGCGCATGAACATCATGTGGATCCCATTGCAGTGATGGATCAGCAGTCCGCCATCCTGCGGCAGTGACCTCCGCCCCATGAGTCCCATGCCTCGAGCCACAAAGCTGCTCGCCACCTCGACCGGCTGCGCAATTACTGTCCCGTCGTCTTTTGTCAGCCGCAAAACTCTTCCCCTGTATTATACGCGGCCCGGCTGAGAAGAACGAGCGGAGCGAGCTTTAGCTTCCGGCGAGCGCGCCGGCTTAGCAGAAGGAGCGTAGCGACCTTTAGCGTCCGGCGAGCGGTCTGCAGGCCCGCGCGAGCAAAACGAGCGCATTCGTCGTTTTTGCGCGAGTGCGCCGCGGGCCGTCTGCAGACCGCAATCGCCGGTTCTATTTGTGTTGGAACGTGTGGATGATGATGATGACGGCGGGTCCCATCAGGACGATGAACAGGGTCGGGAAGATGCACCCGATCATCGGGAAGAGCATCTTCAGCGGGGCCTGAGCGGCCTGTTCCTCGGCACGCTGACGGCGACGACGCCGCATCTCTTCCGACTGGATACGGAGGACCTTGGCGATACCAACACCGAGCTGTTCGCATTGAATCAGCGCCTGGATGAAGGTGTGAAGCTCCTCCACACCTGAGCGCCGGCCCATGTCGTCGAGGGCTTCGAGCCGCGGCCGGCCGAGGCGGATCTCGTTGAGGACCTGGGCGAACTCGTCGGACAGGGCGTTGCGGAACTTCTCGATCAGGCGGCCGATGGCGGCATCGAATCCAAGCCCGGCTTCGACCGAGATGGTCAGCAGGTCGAGGGCATTGGGGAGCGCCAGCCGAAGCTCACGCTGGCGGCCCTTGATCTTGTTGTTGAGAAAGACGTCCGGGAGATAGCGGCCGAGCGCGAACCCGACTGCGGCGCCAGCCAGGTGGACTGGCAGGCCGAGGTCGCCCAGAACGCCCACCAGGAAGTAGACCAGCAGGGCAACCACGAACCCGAAGATGAGCTTGGTAACCTCGAATCCGTTGACGCTAAGGCCGTAGGGCCGGCCGGCCAGGTTGATCTTGTTCTGGAGCACGACCTGCCGGTTCTTCGCCATGCGCGAGGTGAGCAGGCCGCCGATACGCTCCAGCGCCGGCTTGATGAAGCGTTCGCTGAAGGGCAGGGAGAGCTCGATCTCATCCAGGGTCAGGTTGTGATCGCCGTACCGGGAAAGGCGCTCCGAGATCAGGTCCTGGCGCGGCTTGGCAGTCACCGCCTGCACGGCGATGATGATTCCGCTGAAGGCTAGAAAGGCGAAGACGATATTCAATATGGACATGGCTACACCTGGATGTTGGTGATCTTGCTGATAATTCCGTAGCCGATACCGATCGAGACCAGGCCCAATCCGATCAGGACGTAGCCAAGCCACTCATGAAACAACGGGGTGATGTAACTGGGGCTGATGAAAGTCAGGACCAGGGCCAGGGCGAAGGGGAGGCCGGTGATGATCCAGCCCGACGCCCGCGCCTGAGCGGTCAACGTCCGGATCTCACCCTGGATCCGGATGCGCTCCCGGATGGTAAAGGCGATGGTATCGAGGATCTCGGCGAGGTTACCGCCGACCACCCGGTGGATCTGCACGGCGGTCACCATCAGGTCGAAGTCCTCGCTCTCGATGCGCTTGACCATGTGCTGGAGGGCATCGTCTACCGAGACCCCGAGGTTCATCTCGCGAACGGCCCGGCTGAACTCATCCGCCATGGGTGGCGAGGAGCTCTTGGCAATCGTTGCCATCGCCTGGGCGAAGGAATAGCCGGCCTTCAGGGCGTTCGAGAGCAAGACGATGGTGTCGCCAAGCTGGTTGTTGAACGCCTTCAGACGCCGGCGCTGACGGATCTTCAGGAAAAAGCCGGGGAGGAAGTAACCCACCGGGATGCCAACCAGAGCCAGGAGCGGGTTGTGGAAGCGCAGGAACAGGACCAGGCAGAGGACGACGATCAGGCCTACGACCAGAACCACGTACTCCGAGACGCGCAGCTTGAGGTCGGCCTTGGCCAGCTCCTCGGTGAGCCTGCCGGTACGACCACCCTTCTTGGTCAGGCTCTTGTTGAACCCCTCGAAGAAGCCCTCTACAAAGCCGCCCTTCTTGCCGGCCGTGGCGGCCGCCGGTGCGTATGCGTCCATATGAAGCTCGGCTTCCTGCGGCTGGCGGCTGCCGACGGCTGCCACCACCGCAATCAACACCCCGACAAAGGCCACCCCGGCCAACAGGAGCTGGATCGACACTTACTTAATCTCCTTCCCGGCAGGGTCCGGCACCGGCGTGAACAGCTGTTTGGACACGCCCTCGCCTGACGACTGCAGGTGGTCGAAATATTTCGGCACGATGCCGGTGGCCGTGAAGTAGCCCTGGACTTTCCCTTCTTGCGTGACGCCGGTTTGCTTGAACACGAATATGTCTTGCACCTTCACCTGGTCGCCGTGCAGTCCGAGTACCTCGCTGACGGCGATCACCTTTCGGGTCCCGTCGCGCAGGCGGCTCTGCTGCACGATGACGTTTATGGCGGAGCTGATCTGTTCCCGGATGGCCCGGGAGGGCAGCTCGGCGCCCGCCATTAACACCAACGTTTCGAGGCGGTTCAAACTGTCACGTGGGGAGTTGGCGTGGATAGTCGTCAACGATCCGTCATGGCCCGTATTCATGGCCTGGAGCATGTCGAGCGCCTCCCCGCCGCGGCACTCTCCGACCACGATTCGATCTGGCCGCATACGGAGTGCGTTCACGACCAGGTCCCGGATGGCGATCCGGCCCCGACCTTCGACCGTCGCCGGCCGTGACTCAAGTGTTACAACGTGCTCCTGGTTGAGCTGCAGCTCGGCGGCGTCCTCCACCGTCACCACCCGCTCCTCCTCCGGGATGAAGCTGGACAGCACATTGAGGGTGGTGGTCTTGCCCGAACCGGTCCCCCCGGAAACCAGCATGTTCAAGCGGGAGCGCACGCAGGCTCGGACGAACTGCGCCATCTCGTCGGTCATGGTGCCGAAGCTGATCAGGTTCTCGATCGAGTAGGGCTTCTTTGAGAACTTTCGGATGGTCAGGATCGGACCATTCAGCGACAGGGGCGGGATGATGACGTTGACGCGGGACCCGTCCTTGAGCCGGGCGTCGACCATGGGCGAGCTCTCGTCGATCCGCCGCCCGATGGTCGATACGATCCGGTCGATGACCCGGCGTAGCTGCGACTCGCTCTCGAATTTCACGTCGGACAGGGTGAGCTTGCCGCGCTGCTCAATGAAGATCTGATCGGGGCCGTTGACCATGATTTCGGTCACCGCGTTGTCGGCGATCAGCGCCTCGATCGGACCCAGGCCGAGGAAGTCGTTGAGGACCGAGTCCAGCAGGCGCGCCCGCTCCGGCTTGGTCATGGTCAGCCCCATCTCGACCAGGACGCCGTTCAGGGCATCGGTGATTCGGGTGGCCCGCTGCTCGCGGTCCTCGTCCTCTCCCTCATTTGCGATGTTCTCGATCAACCGGGCCTGGAGCCGGTTCTTGATACGTTCGGCCTGGAGCTCGAATGGGGTGCGTGCCCGGGTGGGGGCGGCTGTCGAGGTCCGGGTCGCGCCCTGGCCGGCCTGGGGAACGTAGGCTCCCTCCGGGACGGCTCCGGGGTCGGGTGCCTGCTGTTTTTGGACGCGGTCTAGCAGCGACACCTAGGCCGGCTCCCAAGAGGCCACCGATGGACGCGCGCCAATCACCGAGCGTGATCTACACAGCCGCGGACCGACGCAAATAGGCATCTGTTACTCCTAACGTCGGGCGAACAGTCCCTTGCGCGGTTTCCTGTCGGCGGTTTCGGCATCGGCCGCCGGTACCGGGGCTGGCGGGATCAGCTTGCCCACCAGCTCGCGGATCCGCTGGCTGATCTCTGATTCCGGGTGGGTGGTCACAAAGGGGTTGCCCCGGTTGACCGAGTTGATCACCAGCTTGGCGTCATTGGGGATCTGGCCGGCGATCGGGAAACGGAGGTTGGCTTCGACGCTCTCCTTGTTGAACTCGGAATGGGCGTCCGACTTGTTGAGGAGAAGGACCACCCGGTCGGGCGAGATCGAGAGTGAGTCAAAGATCTTCAGCGCCAGCTTGGTGTTCTTGATCGCCGGGATGCTGAGCGAGGTGACGACCACCACCTTGTCGGCGTGATCCAGCACCTCCAGGTTGATCTCCCCCAGGTGACAGCTGCTGTCCACGATGATGTAGTCGAACATCTTCCGCAGCTCGCTGAAGATCCGCCTGATGTGGTCAACCGTGACCAGGTCTGCCAGCTCCGGGCTGATCGGCGTCAGGAGCACCTTGATCCCGAACGGTCCGTCGACCATGATCTCCCGAATGAACTCCTGGTCCATGTGGTCGATGTTCTCGATCAGGTCTGTGATGCCCTGGGAGTGGTCCAGGTTGAGCAGGACCCCGATATCCCCGAACTGAAGGTCGAGATCGACCAGGGCGACCTTGGCCTTGGTCTCGTTGGCCATGGAAACGGCCAGGTTGGCGGCGATCAGCGACTTGCCGACGCCTCCCTTCCCCGAATAGAAGAAGTAGACCTGGCCGTGCTCGCCTCGCCGGACCGACTCACCGTCGGTGGGCGCCGCTGCCACGGGGCCGGCGGCCTGCCCGCTCGTCTTCTGGAGGAAGGACTCCTTCTTCTGCTCGAGCTGGTATACGCGGCGAATACTGGCAATCAGCTCGTCCCCGGAGAAGGGCTTGATCAGGAACTCGCGGGCGCCCGACTGCATCGCCCGCCTCAGGTAATCCCGCTCACCCTGGACGGACATGATGATCACCGGGGAGCCCGGCACCTCCTGGGCCAGGGTCTCCGTGGCCTGGATACCGTCTACGACCGGCATGTTGACGTCCATCAGGACGATGTCCGGGGCCAGCTTCTTAGCTTGCTCCACCCCCTCCTTCCCGTTCGCGCCGGTCCCCACCACCTGGATGTCAGGCTCGAAGGAGAGCAGCTTTTGCAGGTTGTCGAGGGTGCTGGGGATGTCGTCGACGATCAGGACCTTGATCAGGTCAGGCATAGAGTTTCCCTTGCTATAAAGCGCATCCCCGCGAAATCTTCCGATTTCGCGGGGAGCCTGTCAACAATGTCGCGTTACGCGGATCTCGGCTAGTGCAGGTGGAAGTCCCGCTTGAAGCTGTTGATGTCGGTGCCGGGGCCCGTGTCCCCGTCGATATTTCCGTAGTCGGAGATCGACTTTAGGACGTACTTGTAGTTGGTCTGGTCGATCAGGAACTTGAGGTCCTCGGCCTGCTTCAGGGTCACGATGACCGTGTAGCTGGAGGTGATGCCACGAGCGTTCGGGCTACCCGCCGGTCCCACCCGCAAGATGCGGAGGCCGGTGAAGGCGGTTTTGGTGGTCGAGCCGAGGGTGACGATGATGTCGATCCGGTCATCGGGCTGGATGAAGCCACCGGCCCCGACGAGCTCGCCCGCCGGGATTTGCATGGCGACCATTCCGGCCGGGATTTTCAGATAGTCCTGCTTGGGGGCAGGCACATCGCCCGCCGTGCTGACCAGCACGTCCTGAAGGATTGGCTGGCCCTGACGGATCTGAACCGCCGCGAAATGCCCCACCACGGCGTCCCTGGTGCGGTAGGCAAAGGGCGGCGCCTGCTCGGTGCTGAAGTTCTGGACATCCACCATGTCGGTCGTGATCTGAGCCGCCGGTGCGATGTCTTTGGTCGCAACCACGATCTGTACGTTTTTGGCTCCTCCAAGCGCATTGCCGCCACCTGGAGTCCGCCCGAGGAGCAGTGCCCCTGCGAACGCCAAGGCGGCGAGGAAGACACCGAAGATCAGGAGGATTCGGTTGCTCCTCGGCTTTACCTCCGTCGCCAATCAACTCACCTCCCGAAAATTTGCGCGCCATCGCTCCAACGACTGGACGTGACGTAGCTTTCCCAAGCTGTATCGACGGGCCCCCGCTTCCTTGCGCGAGACGTGTGGTTTTTTTCTAGAAATGAAAGAGGGCGCTCTTTCGAGCGCCCTCTTGTGTGGCTTGGACCTTACTGGCCCAGACCGCCCGAGATGTTGCAGAAGACGTTCTTCACCTGGTTGCCCAGGATGATCAGGACCACGATTACAACGACTGCGATCAAGACGAGAATGAGGGCGTACTCTACCATGCCCTGCCCTTCCTCACGGTTGAGCAGTGCGCGGAGACGAAGATAAAGGCTGGTCAACATTGCTTTTCACCTCCTTTTCGTGTGCCATTCGGCAGACCCGGTGAGAGGTCCGCCATGCACTGCAGCCAGTCTGCCAGCGAAGGATTGCCAGGACAACGGCGAACCGGCGACAGGGTGGAAACCTTTGTCACGGGCTCGTAAAAAGAAAGAGAGCCTCCTTTTGAGGGGAAGCTCTCTTCTTTCGTTCGGATTGGCTTTACTGGCCGAGACCGCCCGAGATGTTGCAGAAGACGTTCTTCACCTGGTTGCCCAGGATGATCAGGACCACGATAACGACCACCGCGATCAAGACCAGGATGAGGGCGTACTCTACCATGCCCTGCCCTTCCTCACGGTTGAGCAGCGCGCGGAGACGAAGATAGAGGCTGGTCAACATGCGATTCACCTCCTTTGCGACGTAATGCGGCGGGCAGCCCAGGCATCGGCCATAGCGTCCCGTCGGCATTGCAACGCCGCGCAGCAGCAAATAACGGCAAACTCGCCATAACGGTTCAGTAACAGAACCGGCGAGTGCGCTCCGCTCGTTCTGCCGGGTCTGGCTAGCGCTTTCCGAGCGGGATCTCTACCTTGACTTCGGTCCCGCGGCCGGGCTGGCTGCGGATCTCGAGCGCTCCCTTCTCCAGCTCGGCCCGCTCGCGCATGCTGAGCAGCCCGAGGTTCTTGTTCTTATGTAGGTTGGCCTCGGTCCGGGCCACGTCGAATCCCTGGCCGTCGTCCTTGACTACCACGGTGACCCGGGTCGGCTGCAGGTTCATGGTCACCTCGGCCATCTTGGCCCGGGCGTGCTTGTGCACATTTGTCAGGGCCTCCTGGGTGATGCGGAACAGGACCCCCTCCATGTTCCCCGGCAGCCGGCGCTCCTGCCCCACCACATTGAACCGGGTGGACAGGCCGTAGCGATCGCCGTACTCCTTGATGAATTTGCGCAGGGTGGGGATCAATCCCAGGTCGTCCAGGGTCATGGGTCGCAAGTCGAAGATCAATTGCCGCGTTTCCTCTAATGCATTGCGCACGCTGTTCTTGAACTCGGCGAGCTCGGTCACCAGCTGCTTGGGGTTGCGGTCCAGCAGCCGCTCGAGGATTTCCGCCTGGAGGACCAGGTTGGCCATCGATTGGGCCGGCCCGTCGTGCATGTCGCGGGCGATGCGCATTCGCTCCTCTTCGATGATCTGGAAGACCTGGCGGGAGGCATCCCGGAACTGCTTATCCCCATCGGGTGCCGGATGACTGCCGTTGTTGCTGTACATCCGCTGGAGGTCACTCAGGATCTGGCCGGCCGACCGGAGAAATTGGACCTCGTCCTTGAGGTCACCCCGGCGGGCGACCAGCGCGTCGTAATTGAACTGGGCTCGCTCGACCCCGAGCTGCGTCTCCAGGATGTTGCCATAGGTGCTCTGAACCTCGGCCGGCGCGAACTGCCGGATGTTGTTCAGCAGGTGTTTCTCGACGACCCGCGACTCCTCGGCCCGCTCGCGGGCGTCTTCGAGGGAGGCTTCGAGGTCTCGCGCCTTCTGCTCGGTGGCCTCCAGCTCGGACTCGACCTGCTCCAGCCGCCCGCTCACCGATTGGTGCACAAGCACGAACGGATCGAAGATCTCGTCCGCAGCCTGGATCGCACTCATATTGAAAAAGAGAGCTTGGGAAACGCCGGAACCGCCGTAGGCGGCCCATATGATATCACGGAAATCCGCGAATTCCGCCTGAGTTCACGAGCCCGATGAATCCCCGTCTCGCCTTCATCTTTGGGCGCGCGCTGCCGCTGGGAATCTTTAGCTTCCTGGTCGCGATCCAGGGCGAGCTCCTGCTGAGCGGGGTCCGGGCGGCCGTGCAGGTGGGGGTCAACCAGGCCGCCGCCCTCTACCTGATCAACCGTGGCTTGACGCTCGCCTTCTTCACCTTCATCGTCGTGATCTACGTTTTCCGGGGCCGGCCCGCGGCCACCAACCACAGATTCCTGCCGGTGGCCGCCGCCATGGTCGGCAGCTTCATCCTGCTGTTCATCTGGCTGGTGCCAGGCTCGGCCCGGAGCACGGACGCCAGCATCCTCGCCATCAGCGACCTGCTGCTTAGCTGGGGTGTCTTCATCGCCCTGTTTTCGTTGAGCTACCTGCGCAACCGCTTCAGCATCACGGCCGAAGCACGCGGACTGGTCACCACCGGACCCTATTCGGTGGTACGCCACCCGATCTACCTGGGTGAGCTGATGTCAGGCCTGGGGCTGCTCCTCCCCACCATCCTGAGCGCCCACATCCTGGTCTTTCTGATTTTCGTCGGCGCCCAGCTGCTGCGGATGCGCTTCGAGGAAGCTGTCCTCCGCCGAGCCTACCCGGAGTACGAAGCCTACGCTCGCCACACGGCCCGCTTGATCCCCTTCGTGTTCTAGGGCCTGCAATGAGCGGCCGGTACGGCCGTTACACCTCTGTTAAATTGGCAAGCCTGGCCCGTTCCGCTCGCCCATTCCCCTCTCAGCCAGGCCCACCCAGGGGGCTCTTGAGGCTCTATCGGTGGCTCGACCTACCACATTTCTTTACTGCCGCCATCTTCCTGGTGCTGCTGATCACCGCCATCCAGCCGGTGACCGACCCCGATTTCTGGTGGCACCTGACCACCGGCGACTGGATCCTCAGCCACCACGCCATCCCCCGCCACGACCTCTATACGTTCACCGTCCCGGATCACCGCTGGATCACCCACGAATGGCTGAGCGAGGTCGTCATGGCGGGCCTGTTCGGCCTGGGCAAGCTGCCCCTGGTCAGCCTGTTCTTCGGCGCCCTGCTGGCAGCCGGCTTCGTCCTGGTCTATCGCTCTATCGACCGCCGGGTCAACTTCGTGGTGGCCGGCCTCTCCCTCGTCCTGGGCGCCGCGGCCGCCAACGTCATCTGGGGCCCGCGCATCCAGATGGTCACCTTTACCCTGAGCGCGCTCACTCTCCTGTGGATAAAGCGGTTCTGCGAGGGCAAGAGCCGGGCCATCTACTTGCTTCCGCTGGTCGTGCTCCTCTGGGCCAACCTGCACGCGGGCTTCTTCATCGTCTACGTTTTCCTGGGGGTAGCCCTGGTCGCGGAGGCGGCAAAGGTCGTCCTCCACCGGCCGGACGCCCTTGCCCTGGGCCGGCTCCGGGCCCTGGCACTGGTCCTGCTCGCATCGCTGGCGGCGGCCATCGTCAACCCGAACGGATGGGACATCTATCTGTACCCACTACAGACGGTGGGCAGCGGCGTGCAGCAGACGCTGATTGTCGAGTGGCATTCTCCGAACTTCCAGATGGCCGAGATCAGGATCTTTGAGGCCACCATCTTTCTTCTGCTGCTAGGGCTTGCCGTCGCCAGACGGGTGGAGACCCGGCAGCTACTGCTACTGCTCACCGGGCTCGGCCTGGCCCTGCAGTCGCAGCGCAACCTGGCGCTCTTCACCGTCGTGGCCGTGCCGGCCCTGGCGGACTACGGACAGCAGGCCTGGGAGCGGCTGCGCCCGCGACTCAAGCGCAGCGGTCGCCCCCTTCCCGCGAGCGGTCTGATGGCGAGCGTCAACGGCCTGGTTCTGGTTCTGCTCGCCGCCCTGGTCATGGTCCAGATGCTGCCCAGCCTGGTCCAGCGAGTGGATGGCAAGCTGGTCGCCCGGGATTTTCCGGTCAAGGCGGCGGACTTCCTGGTCCAGCATCCGCCGCCCGGCCACATGCTCAACGTCTACGGCTACGGCGGTTATTTGATCTTCAGACTATTTCCGCAACAGCCGGTCTTCGTCTACGGCGACGCGGCCGTGACCGGGGACAAATTGCTCGAGGACTACGCCCATCTGCAGTACCTCTACCCGGACCAGCCGCAACTGCTCGAGCACTACGGCGTGAACTGGGTGATCTTCCACTCGGATGACGCCATCATCACCGAGCTCCGCCAGGACCACAATGCGCCAGGCCATATAGGCTGGTTCGAGCTGCACACCTTCGACAAGGCGACCATCATGATGCGCGACACGCCGGATAACCGCGCCTATGC
>Ga0209802_1002739_pt1 | contig 12127 bp, 11 predicted proteins | sample GraSoiAngelo_129_FD_185886 | JGI IMG/M metagenome (GOLD analysis project Ga0209802, IMG submission 185886) | Grasslands soil microbial communities from the Angelo Coastal Reserve, California, USA - 14_0927_12_40cm (SPAdes) (version 2) | ecosystem: Environmental > Terrestrial > Soil > Grasslands ... | reverse complement strand
TATCAAGCTTTCCCGAGAATAGCACGTGTGACTCATATCGAGAGTAACGACTAACCTTTTACCGGCTCCAAAAGCTCGAGGCTTTCATGAAAATGAAAAGCATTACAATCACATTGCTTGCAATCGGCATCATCGGCCTAATCACTGCTACGCCAACCCACGCCGCTCTATCAGGGCTTGCTGTTTATGCTCACACTGACAGGACAAGCTACGCTCCAGGTGACTCTGGAACACTGTTTATCACTGTCAGAAACCAGGGGACTAGCGCGTTCACGATTAAGAACGTAAGCGTGACCTATCCTTGGAAGTTCTTCATCACAGATCATTGGGATGGGAATTTCACCACAAGCATCACTCAGGCATTGGCTGAAGGGCAGACATACAATACGCAGTATTCCTTCACGGTCCCGACTGATGGAAGAATCTCGAGCGCTTTCGGAGGAACTATCTCGATAAGCGTGGGGACCGCCGAGCCTAGTCAACAAGGCGGTACCTTCACCCCAGGCAGTGCAACGATCCTATACACAGTCGGGACATATCAGCCGCTTAGTCTGGCAAGTTCGGTGCTACCAATCATCGAAATAGTTCTGCTTGGCATCGCTGTTGTCATGCTTGCACTGGTCTTCATGGGAATCGGCAAACTCTCCAAGAAGTAAGTTCTCCCTGCCGTAGGGTAGGGATACCCCCTCTTTTTCGTAAAGCTATTTGTACAATGCTTAGCTGAGCGACTTCACGGGCCCGTAGCTCAGCACGGACAGTAGCGTCGGCCCTCTACCAATAGAGGATAGCCGAAGGTCGAGGGTTCAAATCCCTCCGGGCCCGCTCCTGCCGCCAATGCGACTCAGCTGTCGCTGCTGACGATAATGCCTTGAACCATTCTCAAGTACGGCCGCAGTACTCTCGGGAGTGCATCGTGCAGCATCGCGAAATCTCCGTGATGAAACACTCGGAGCCGCCGGCTAATCCCGCCGTACAGCACCACGAATATCCCGAAGAGGACGACCAGTTGAAAGACGGGTCTGATAGGGTGATAGAGGAGGAAGAACTGATCAAGGGCCAGCAACGGCAATCCCACTCCGGCGGCCAGTGGAATGGCTTTTGACAATGCGGAATCTATGTGCGTTGAGACTTCATGGCGAAGGGAAAATCTCGCAAGCGCCACAATCAGTATTGAAAGTAGGGCCCGACCGATAGCACCGGAAAGGGTTCCCAACGGGAGGGCTGCAAACCCCACGAATCCCATAAACGCGATAGTCGATACAAGCGTGACGACCAAGTATCGCCTGGTGTGACCAACAGCTTGCAGAGTTGTGACTAGCAGGACCCCTTGGGCCACGAAAATAGAAGACAACGAGAGGATCGATAACGTCAAAGCCTCACCCACGTACGTCGCGCCATATACGATGTCAAGCGCGGTTGGAGTTATTGCAGCCAGGGCAGAGCCAATCGGAAGAACCGTCAAATTGATGAGCCTGAAGGCGGTGGCTAATCTGTCCGAGACCTCTTTGGGGTCCCCGGTCGAGTGGGCGGCGGACAGCGCGGGATAGATCGCCTGATTTACTGGCATCCAGAGCACTGACAAGAAATTCACACTGGACACTACAAGATAGTAAGGTCCCAGAATGGTTGCGCCTAGGAGGAGATAGATTATGCCTAGGTCGCCCCACTGCTGGCCCAAAGTAATCAAGGCAGATGCAAATACCGGAAGACTGAAGACCAATATCGGTCGCAGAGGATAGCTGCCCCCTTTGGGAAGCTGGCCATGCCAGAGGTAGATCGATAGAAGTAAGGTCGCGATCCCTCCAACCGCCCAGCCTGTTGCAATGCCAAGGACCCGTAAAGGAGCAATGCCCAAGACTCCGATACCGTAGTATGCCAGCACGAGCCCCAGTCCCCGGCTGAGAGGAACGAACAAGGCGTTTTGATAGAGAGTCAGCGCGTACCGTCCAACGCCTATGAAGAATGCAGTGTAGAGAAGCATTAGATCCAGAAAGAAGGAAGCAATGAAGGTCACGAGCAATAAGTTGGTAGGGTCTGAGGCGCCTCGAAGGAAGCCGCTGAGATAGGGCGAGAAGAGTATGGCAAGTGCAACAACAGGCATAGCTAGCGAGAGCGACAGTCTGAGAGTAACCCTAGCTACACCAGCAGCCGCCTGAGTATCCCCAGCAACGATACTTCTGGATATGAAACGGGTTGCGGCTAGAGGTAACGACCCGGAAATTAGTCCCGTCAGAAGCGCCTGAATTAGGGCAAGGACCGCGACCTCGCCAACCTCTGTCTTATTGAGAATACGGGCTAGCAGAACGTAGAATACTAGGTAAGTAATGTAGAGAAGGACCTGCTGGCTAGTAAGATAGGCTGTGCCCCGAGGAACATTGTAAACCTCCGCAGTCTTCGTCAAGGAAACTGCGACAACGCCTGCACCCAGGCTTCTTGTGGCTTATGGTTTGGTCGAAATCGCCGGCGGTTCGATCGCTCTTTGGAGTACGTGCTATGAGGCACCGGTGAAAGTGAAGTAGAGGAGCATTATGTTCAGCCCGATTATGATAAGAACGAAGATTCCTGCCAAGATCGTTGTTATTCGCCGGTTTGTGAATACTCCCATCAGACTCCTATTCCGAGTAAACCACCAGAGAGGCACGAGAGGGAGAGGAAGCAGGAGGCTCAGGGCGACTTGGCTGTAGACCAGGATAATGAGCGGGTTCAATCCAAGAAGGATCGCGATGGTAGTGGGGATGGTGTTAACGAATCTCGTGACGAGCCGCCTCATCCATGGATTAATCTTCTTACCGAGCATTCCTTCCATGATTGCTTGTCCGGCCAATGTGCCTGTTGTCGATGAGGATAATCCAGATGATAGAAGGGTTATTCCAAAGATAACTGCGGCTGGAGGACCGAAGAGGGGAAGGAGTGTCTTGTACGCTATGTCTATCGTCGGAACGGATATCTTGGGATAAAACGCCGCGGCAGCCATTATCATTATCGCCGCATTAACCAGACCCGCCATCGTGAACATAATGATACTCTCTGCCTGATGAAGACGCAATACGTACTTCTTGAATTCCACCCTCGGATCGGTTACTCTATCATTCGTGAGTGCGGAGTGGAGGAAGACGGCGTGAGGCATGACCGTCGCTCCAATGACTCCGACCGCAAGGAGGAGTTCGGGTACCGTGCTAAGAGTCGGTATGATTGAGCCTCTCAGAATCCCTGCCGTGTTTGGAGATGTCAGGAAGATTTCGTATAGGTATCCGAATCCGATAATTGAAACAAAGAGGAGAAATGCATATTCGAGCCTTCGGGCCTTCCCTCGGGTGATACCTAGTATCAACAGTACGTCTAAGACCGAGAGAAAAGTTCCGTAGATCAAGGGAACCCCGAAGAGTAAGTACAGAGCTATGACAGTTCCTAGAAACTCGGCCAGGTCCGTCATTGCAGCGGCCGCCTCCGATGCGAGCCAGTAGGGAATAACATAGCGCGGCGCCTTCAGGTGCAGTCGTATCATAGCTGGCAGGGAATGCCCGGTGGCGATTCCCAGTTTTCCTGAGAGATATTGGAGAAGCATGGCCATGATGCCAGCGAGCCATACTACCCAGAGCATAGTGTAGCCGAACGATGATCCTCCTACGATGTCGGTCCCGTAGTTTCCGGGGTCCATGTAAGCGACGCTTACGACGAGAGCGGGTCCAAAGTAGACGGCGAGGTTACGTATGAAGCTCCGTGACTTGTACTGCAGAGGAGCCTCTAGAAGCTCAGTCATACGGAAAAACACCAGCCCGGCGCTGTTGACGGAACACAGTTGATAGTGTTTTAGTAGAACCTAATAAAGCTAGACTAACCTAAGTTTCACGGGCTCAAGGACGCCATTGTCTACGTGAAGTGCTCATACCCGCGAGGCTCAACTTTCCTAGGCTTTCCACCGAAACGAGCAATCACATCCCCGGGACCGCTCTCCACATTTCCGATCCTTCGAAGGGAAGGAATCTTCCGTCTGAGACTCACAAATCGGTCTTTCTTGATTGTCAAGACGAGCTCGTATTCCTCTCCTCCGAATAACGCAAGTTCTTCCGAGACGAGACCGTTCTCTCTAGCGAAAACTTTCACCTCTTGCGCGACCGGAATCTCTTCCAAGACGATATTCACATCGCTTAGCCGAGCTATTTCGTGAAGGCTCCAGGCAAGACCGTCGCTTGAATCAATAGAACTGCTCACGAGCCCTGACCGAGCTAGCTTGAGGCCAGTTTCCAATCTGGCCGCGGGATGGAGAACCGAATAGACGAGTTTCGAAAATCTCCGAGGCCAAGACTTTTTTTTCCCAGACAATATTCGCAGTCCAGCGCTTGTCTTTCCGAATTCCCCGGTCACTGCTACCACATCTCCCACTCTTGCGCCATCTCTACGGAGGATCTCTCCAGACTCCGCAAATCCGAACCCGATACAGTCGATAACAAAGTCATAGGTCTCACTCGTGTCTCCACCGAGTATTCTACATCCGTATTCGCTTGCGCCTCTCTTGAGACCCGACGCAATTTCCTTCACACTCGACAGTCTTACGGGAGGAGGCATGCCGAGAGATACCAAGAGTCCACGAGGTTGGACCCCTTTCGCCGCGAAATCGCTAACCGTGGCGACGACGGCCTTTCTTGCTGCTTGTCCAAGTGTCATACCGCGAGGGACGTCCGTGCTGCCAACGAGCATGTCAGTCTTCAACACAACGAGTCTACCCTGGGACATTGGGAATGCAGCTACATCGTCGTCGAATCCCAGTGGGAGTTTTGGCCCTGAGTCGAAACGTCGTTTGAAGATTCCGATGATCTCGCGTTCTGTGAGACCAGTCTTGGCCATGCCCGTTCCATTCTAGCCGGGAATCGTAGAGCTTTAAGTCAAGGCTGTGAACCGGGCTCGGCCGGTGCCTCGGTGGCTCAGCCTGGTAGATGCGTCTCGCAACAGAGAGCATCCGCCTCGTAAGCGGAATGGCAGAATTCTGCCCCGTAAGGTCGCGGGTTCAAACCCCGCCCGAGGCTCCAAATCAGGCACGGTCTGCAGCCATTCGATTCTGAGGCTCTCCACGCTTCCTTCTCGATGCATCTGGTTCGTTCCGTGTGAGGGACCATTTACGCGTTTGTCGGATTGATGGTAACAGCATCGAAATCAAGCTCTCCCTCGCTTGTTACGGTGACGGACATGATGACCAAGCGAAGTCTATCGGTCCTTCTCTTCACCCTAGCTTTGGCCCTCGGCTCGATTGGCTTAGCTCATGCTCCTCCTTCACAACCACCGGTAATAGGTACGCCCGTCATTAGTCCGACATCCCCCACATCTAGCAATCCTGTTACAGTCTCTGTCAACGTTACGAGCGCTCATTCCACGATCAAGAATGTGACCATCACCTATACAACTGACAATTGGAAATCCACAAACACCACCCTAGTTACAACTTACAACGCAACCACCACAACCGCGACGGTCAAAATACCAGGCCTTGCTTCAGGCGGTCATGTCGAGTATTACATCGTTGCATTTGACAATGCGGGCAACAGTAACTTGAACAACAATAACGGAACCTATTTCGCCTACGATGTGCCGGCTCCAGCATCGTTGATATCTATCAGCACCCTGACTTACATATTGGTAGCGGCCGGGATAGCTGCTGGGATCGCAGTAGTAGCGTTCAAGATTCTCAAAGCACCTCAGGCCAAATCTAGGCAAAGCAAGTCTTCATCAACCCAGGATCAGAATTGGACCCGCCTCTCGGCCTAAGCCACAGATCGCTAAGAGAATAGATAGCCTACCCGCATTCAATCCAACTCCGACACTTATTCCGACTTTTTGACAGGTCTGAATGCAACGATCAGCCACCATACCAGCGCCTGAGCTGCAATTGTTATCGAAGTAAGGACGAGTCCACTGATCGCGAACAGAGGAACGAAATAGGTCAGGATAGCCGCTGTCGGAATGCTAGCGGTTCTCCTTGGAACTTGAGAAGCTTTGTTAAGCACAGTTGGCATGCTGAAAACAGCCAGCCCTGCGCTTCCCAAAGAGATCAGAAGGTCGACTAGCGTCAAGCAACACAGCCCCGCTTTCTCGAACACCGTTTCAAAGAAATTGAACCCGATCTCAAGAGCACTGCATGCATGATCAAGGGCAGGAACGTTCTGCCAATGCGTCTGCTACTGTCATTATGTTACTGTAGTCCATACCGTTGTGGTAATCCACCAGCGATGTTCAATCAGAAGTAGCCCCTCCGGATTCTCTTCAGAGCGTCTCGTAGCCGATTATGAGTCACTTTATGAAAGGATCAATGGTAACGACCTGCAATTTGCTTACTGCTCTCCAGCATCATAGGGTCCATACGGAGGAAGGATCAATTTCTCAGACGTTTATTCTAGACTGTCTATCTGGGACCCGTCTGGGTGAAGGGAAGCCGAATTGACGGCCTGGGAAGAGCCGAAGGAGTTGGACACTGACAACGAGGCCGTGATCAGCCTTTACGATGGTATCAGAAAGATACTCGATAACCAGTCAAAGCCGAAGCTAAAACAGGAGACGAAAATTCTTAGGGCCGCAAGACACGTCTTGCAATGTGGGAGGATCTTGAAGGTAGATGTCGAGCGCAAACTCGTTGTCGTCACCGTTATGAAAACAGACGGCGAACTTCACGAACTTCGAATACAGGCAAATGATGATTGACGAGATGGATCATAGCGCCGCTCGTTCAGAAACACTACACTACCTTTCGGTCTAGTACTCCCAATCTTCTTGCTCTCCTTTCAGCATACCTGAAAGCGAGGAGCCCTAGTGCCAGAAGTATCGACCCTCCAATGAAACTCAGGGCAAGGTAATAGAAGTAGGAGCTGACGCTTCCTAGTGGAAGCAGGACCGCGCGAGACGCCCGAATAAACTCGGTAAACGGGAGAACATTTCCGACATCCGAGAATGGATGGGGCAGAAGACTTACTGGGAATAGTGCCTCGGAGAAGACCATCAGCAGTCCAGAAACGTAGGTTGGTAAGGCCCATTCGAATTTCGATGCGAAGATTGCATACGCGCCTAGAAGGAAGCCTAGTCCCATGGAAGCGAGTATGTTTACGACCAGCGCTACTCCGAACAGGGAGATCGAAAGGGGTGTGACCACGAGAGGTATCGCAACCCCGAACAGCAGCGATGAAACCACGATGGCTACCGCGAGCGACGCGATCGAAGTGACCGTGGACGAAGCGAATGCTGCAAGACATCTTCCCGCCAGATATGGAGGAGACGATTTCGGAGACACATAGACTTGGGGAAAGACGAATGTCCACTTTCCCTCCGCGATAGCCAGAGTCGGCACCCAGGAATACGCGGAAATATGTGCGTAGAGAGTTGCGCCAATCAGGATGAATCCCAGAAGCATCGGAAACTGGCCAGGCGCGATTGCGGTCCCATTCCTGAAACCTATGTACAGCACAGTGACCGCTGTCATCGTACTTGCGATAGGAGCGATGGTCTTCAACGAGAAACCGAGAAATGGATTCGTCCATCCGAAATCCCGAGACCATCCAACTCGAATGGACGCTATGATTGAGCTAAGATAGCTCATCTCTGTCTCACCGCGATAGTACCTGCTCGGCGACCTTTCTCTTCCAAGATTTTCAACGCCTTAGAGGCTGCGAACAGTAATGTGATCCCCATTATCGCGAGCAACAGTAAGTCTCGATAGACGGGTGCGAGATCTGTCGCTCCAGTCGAGTTCAGGCTGAACAAAGTTCGTTGAAGCGCATCCATCCCGACGGCGAGAGGAATTATGAGAACAACCGCTTGTAGGGCTGCGGGAAATGCAAGGCTCGAAGGGAAATACACTCCCGATAGAAACGAGACAGGTTCATGCAAGGCTTCGTTAACCGAGTCGGCTTCGCGACCATATACGAGATAAAGCGACGACAGGGCCATGCCCATTGCATACAAGGAAGCGAGAGTCAGGGCAAACGTCAGGGCCACGAGCGGCCATAAAGGGGTAGCGGGTGGCGCGAAGAGAAGCCAGCCAATAATAGCGAGCGTAATTGCCGAGGGTGCGGTTCCGAGAATCCCGCCAAGCGACATTCCGATGAGGATGGCTGAAATAGGTGCGGGGGAGGTGACGTAGAGTTCGAAGAGGCCCTGTTGTTTGTCCCAGTTGAACTGGGATGCCATTGACCAGAGAACATTTCCCCAAAACGACACCATGACTCCACCTAGAAATGCAAACCCTATCCCTGCTTTGAGACCGGCGCTACTGTAGAGCAGAGACAGGGCTAGGGAGGTGAAGAAGGGGAAGCCGACATTGACGGCGACCCATAGTGGTTCTCCGTAGATACTCTTGGTTCGGACCCAAGTCCGGGCGTAGACTGTTTTTAGCCATAGGCTAGCTCGGGGATTCATGTTCTCTCTCTCTAAATCCTCGTCCAACCAAGGCGACAAAGACTTCCTCCAACGTAGTCTGCTGCCTCCAGTTCGAGATCAAATTCATCCCCGACTTTCTTGCAAAGTCTAATGCTCCTTGCGCCGATTCGTCGCTATCCACAACAACCTGGACTCTACCTACCCCTCGCTCTTCATCAGTGGATAACGTGAAGCCCTTCACCCCCTCAAGTTTGCCCAGTGGTTCGAGACTCGCCGAATCAGGCGCAGGCGTCATTTCCATTACGAGAGCTGGGGCGCCAAGAGACCTTTTCAGAGCCATCGGTGTATCACAGGCAAGAATCTTCCCCTTGTCAATTATTCCGACTCTGTTGCAGATCGCATCGACTTCAGCCATATTGTGAGTTGCCAAGAGAATTGTACGTCCGGACTCTTTCGCCTGCTTCACTAGAAATTCCCTAATTTTCAACGCAGTCATCACATCCAGCCCGATAGTGGGCTCGTCAAGGAATACGACCTTCGGATCGTTGATGAATGCTCTCACAACAGTCACGCGTTGACGGTATCCGGTCGAAAGAGTGTAGAATTTTCTGTCAAGATAATCCGTCAGGCCCAGCATCTCCGAAAACTCGTTGATCCTTTCGTGCGCAAGCTTTGAGGGAAGTCCATAGAGTTGCGAGAAGAACCAGAGATTCCCGCGGGCAGTAATGTAATCATATCCCGCCCGCTCTGCCCCACTGGCAGTGCTGATCAAAGGCCTCACCTTTTCGGGCTGCTTTGCAACATCCCACCCCATCACCCTGGCGGACCCAGACGAGGGCAAGAGTAAGGTCGAGAGTATCCTAATCATGGTAGTCTTGCCGGCCCCGTTCGGACCGAGAACACCGAAGACTTCGCCCTCTCTGACTTTTAGATCAACACCATCAAGAGCGAGTACTCTACCTCCTTTGCCCTTGAATTCTCTGCGTAAACCTTCAACCTCGACGGTTGACTTTGCATCTCTAAGGCTCATAAACGGGGAGACTCGCCTGATTCCTAACAAGCGAAACCCGGCCTTTCATTTTAACAATTCGGCCGCCGGAGCCTCTGTCTCGCGGACAGTCGAACTTGGGATGCGAGAGAATCGCTGAGTCCCGATACGAGGGATGCCGAGGGATTTCTGCCCCATTTGTTAGAGAATAGAAGCTGACCAGAGCTAAAATCCCACGATGTCCCAAGGATTATGGGGTGAACCCTTTCGGCTAAAGAAACTGCCTCACCAAGTACATTTGAGTCCGAAATTGCACTAATCATCAAAGATGACACGGCCCACATCAGGAAAGAGTTGGCCAGCATTCGCCAGATCCTAGACTATGACCTTAGGCCTAAGCCGCCACTAATCATTTACGACACATATTACGATACACCAGAGAAATTTCTGCGACGAAGAAAGCTCAGTCTCCGGACTAGAAGACTCGGTGGCACTTTATTGATCTCGACCAAGTCGGACGTCCGTAGAATCTCGGGGAATGTTATTCGGAGGAGTGAGACGGAACTGCCATGGTCATACGACTCAGTTCGTCTACTTGCGCGGACGCTCGAACTGAAAACGCCGTCAACGTCACTCTCAAGATTCCAGAGGATCCCGCCTTCTAGAACGCTCAAAGCTTTGGGTTTGCATGTAATTCAAGAAAGGCGAACGCGAAGAGAGGCCAGAGATGTAGTCGGGCAAAGCGAGAATCCAGTTTCAACATTGGCCGAACTGGCGATTGACAGGGTAACCTACAGCTTCCAAGACGTCAAGGTAGGATTTTCAGAGATCGAGCTTGAGGCAAAATCTCCCGGAGGTCTGGTAATTGTTAAGACTATCGCAAATACCCTCGTCTCAAAGTATCAACCCCTTCTACAGCAATGGTTTCATGGAAAATTTGTGACTGGTCTTGCAATAGGGAAACTCTTGAAGATCGACGGACTGCAGAGCTACTTGGTGAAGGGCAATTTGGGACCAAAAGCATTCAAAGTTGTCGAACGAACCATACGAGCGCGAAGATTCTAAGCACCCGCGTCTAGGCTCGCGAAGGACAGGATCGCACTCCATCATGGATGAACGGGATCGGGTTAGTTTGGCTCGAATCCAGCACAGGCCATTCCGTAGTAGCTTGGGACTTGGTACGATAGGAGTTGAGATCGCAGTGGAACTAGTTCGTTTATTCCAGCTAGAATGACCATCTGCCAGAGGCTATCTGGCTTGGCATCTTCAATGAATCTGGGCTTCAGTCTCAAGATTCCTTTCAGATTATTGTCTCGGATCGCTCTTAGCACAAGATCATCGTACTTTTGGGCAGCTCGGCTGAAGCCGTAGGGTCCTGTACGAGAGTGCGCGTGGGCCTGGTCCGCGCTGGCAATGAAGACAAACTTCCTTTTCCGGTCCTTACTCATGAGACGACCGAGTAGCTGGCCGAAGACGAAGTTCTTTCGAAGCGGGATCTCGCGGGACGGAGTAACTATCAAAATCCTTGGCTTCAACTTCCGTTCCTTTAAAATAAACCATAACGGGACAAGTGTCCCCCAATCCATTTGAATGTCGGAGGAGGACCCGGTTGCAGTCCCGTAATTTGCTCCGACCACAGGCAGGTCCTCTTTCTCAGCTTGTCGAACCAAGATCCTCCCAAAGTCTATGTCGCATCGGGCGCGAAGCGACACTGACCGATTTGGAATGCCCTTCAAAGTTCCCGAGGAATTTTCAGAGACCACGACGGCGATTCTCGATACCAGCCTGAGATTGTGGGGACTAGCAATTACAATCGTCTGTGGATGGGCTTCCGAGATTCTCTTCGCGAGAACCCGCATCGCTGCGCGTGTTTCCTCGAACTTAGGCAACATCGCGTTCGAAGCTAGTTCTGGAATAATTTCTCCGCCATGCGGAGCGATACAAGCGTATACGAGCGTCATGGTTAGATGACGATCTTGCGGATCGTGGGGAAGCGGGAATTAAGCTATCGGTAGAGTTGAAAGTCCAACGGGTCACCCTCGATGCTTGGGGAAGAGAGTGCGAGCGCGCACCGTCAATCTCTAGATATCGTTATCTTGCAGAATATCTAAGAATGCCCTTTCCAGGGGAAAGGATTAATCAGTCGGACCATGCGAAATCATCTCAGAACTAGGACGCTGAACAAGATAGTGACAGAAAACGCTCCATTGCCCGCGTCGGCACTAGTCGAAGCAGAGAGTCAAGCTCGCGCCGAGCCACGGAAGAGGATACATCTCGCATCACCAATCATCGACGCTGAGATGAAAGCAGCAGCCCTCGCCGCCCTTGAGAACGAGATGATGGTCATGGGCGAGAGTGTCTTCAAATTTGAGGAAGAGTTCGCAAAGTACTGTGGCACGAAGTATGCCGTCTCTACTGCCTCCGGAACCGCAGCTCTTTCAATTACATTTCAGGCCCTGAATATCGGGCATGGCAACGAAGTCATCACGACCCCCTTCTCCTTCATCGCAACAGCAAACTCAATTGTTCACGCGGGAGCGGATCCCATTTTCGCTGACGTTGAAGACACCGGAATGAATTTGAGCCCTCACAAGACCCGAGCAAAGATCGGGTCCAAGACTCGCGCACTGATGCCTGTGCACCTGTACGGACACCCTTCTCGAATTGATGAATTCCATGAACTTGCGGTTGAGTCAGACGTAAGCCTGATTGAGGATGCGTGCCAGGCTCACGGCGCCGAATTCAAAGGACGAAAAATCGGCTCCATCGGTGATGCCGGAT
>Ga0209802_1002734_pt1 | contig 12139 bp, 15 predicted proteins | sample GraSoiAngelo_129_FD_185886 | JGI IMG/M metagenome (GOLD analysis project Ga0209802, IMG submission 185886) | Grasslands soil microbial communities from the Angelo Coastal Reserve, California, USA - 14_0927_12_40cm (SPAdes) (version 2) | ecosystem: Environmental > Terrestrial > Soil > Grasslands ... | reverse complement strand
GTCGACTCGTGAACCGCGTGGTGACGGTGCCACATTCGGGCGCCCGTGCCCAACCGCGAATGAAGCGAGACTCGAGTTGATGAGGGATGGGTAGATGAAGACGATCTCGCGAGAGGATCCGAAATATGCGCTCGACTCTGGGCACGTGGCTGTTGCGAAGGTGGGCCAAGGGGAGTCGTTCATCGTCGAGACGCATGACTGCCGCACCGGGACGATCACGCGCCCTGACCAGGTCCGCGACCTCCTCGACACTCGCTGCGTCAACCCGGCGACCGGCCCAATTGCGATCGAGGGAGTGATCGCGGGCGACACGATATGCGTCGAGATCGAAGAGCTGCACATCGACAGCCGGCTCGGGCTGATGGTCACCCGGCCGGGTGTGACGGGATTGGCGATTACAGACGAGCCACAGCTGCGCATCGTGACTTGCGATGACTCGCACGCGAACGTCGGCGCATTCCGCGTGCCGGTGACGCCCATGATCGGCCTGTTGGGAGTCGCGCCGAACGGGGATCCCGTCTCGACGTTTCGGGGGGCCGAGCACGGCGGCAACATGGACACCCTGCTCATCGGGGCCGGGAGCCGCGTATTTCTACCTACATTCTCGGACGCCGGGATGGTCTACTTCGGCGACGTGCACGCGGCCATGGGCGACGGCGAGGTCTTCCTGAGCGGCGTCGAGATCGCCGGCCGGACTCGAGCCCGGGTCACGGTCGCCGCGAACTGGTCGCTACCGACTCCGCTCGTGGAGACCGACGAGCTGGTGGCCGTGATCGCGAGCGGCGCGACGTTTGACGAGGCGGCCCAGGCGGCGATGGCCAAAGCGGTCGACGTGTTGTCGGCGGGCGGCATGGATCGAATCGATGCCGGGTTCTTGATGAGCGCCGCGGGTCACCTGCGCGTCTGCCAATACATTCCACACGCCGCACTGGTGCACTGCCGGTTCGAGCTGCCGAAAAGCATATTGGCGCTGAACGAGATCACGTTGCCAGGCCTTGGCATGGTGAACTAGATACCTCGATCCGCGATCGCCTTGCGTGCCGTGTCCTCGAGCCTCGAAAGATGGCGAAGCATTGTCGCCTCTGCCCGCAGTGGGTCATGAGCGGCGAGCGCAGCCACGATCGATTCGAGCTCGTCCAGGGTCTGCTCCGGAACGCTTGGAACGGAGACCGTGAACTCCCGGCTCTGGTGCGAGACTTCACGGAGGCTGCGGATGATGGCGGAGATCAGCGGGTTGTGCATGGTATCGATGATCCGTTCGTGAAGGCGCTCATCCGCCTGGACCAGGCCCCCGAGGTCTTGGTCGCCGCCCGTGAAACGCCTCTTCACGTTCGCGACCAGGGCCTCGAGCTCGGCAACGGCATCATCGCCGAGCCGGGTGGCGGCAACCGCGGCGGCGACCGGCTCGAGAACCCGCCGGAGCTCGAACAGGTGCAATAAGGACGTTGGGTCCACCCGCAGTGCGAAATGCAGCGGCGCAAAGAGCTCCGCTGCGCTCAGGTCGGTCACATAGGTTCCCGCACCCCGTCGCGTGACCAGGATGTTGAGAGCGACCAGCTCGCGGATCGCCTCGCGCACGGAACTCCTGGAGACCCGGAATTGTGTCGCCAGCTCCCGCTCGGGAGGCAAACGCTGACCCGGAGCAAACCGCCCGGACACGACGAGGTGCCGGATCCAGCCGGCGGCATCTGCCGGACCTGGCTCGAATGCAACAAGCGGTGGGAGGGCGGCCCTCACCTGACATCCTGAACTTTCAAAATCGCACCAGCCCTCCGTCGATCAGCACCGACTCCCCGGTCACGAAGGCTGCTTCGTCACTGGCCAGATAGGCGACCAGCCCCGCTATCTCCTCAGGTGTCCCGGCTCGATCGAGCGGGGCTTCATGAGCGACGGCTTTCTTGACATCTGCCGGTGTGACGCCATTCAACTGGCTGAAACGTTCTGCCAGGTAGTCCCACATGGGAGTGCTGGTGACGTGTCCTGGACAGTACGCGTTCACGGTGATGCGATGTTTGGCCAGCTCGACCGCGAGGCTCTGCGTCAGCCCGATGATTCCGAACTTGGAGGCCGTGTATGCAGCGACCAGCCCACTGCCTCGGCGCCCGGCACCAGACGAACAATTGAGAATCCGGCCACCATCACCCTGACGAATCATCTGGCGAGCGGCTTCTCGACACCCCAGAAAGGTCCCGCGAAGATTGGTTGTGATCACCCGGTCCCATTCCTCGACCGAGGTGTCGGTGACAGGGTCGACCGCGATGGTTCCCGCGTTGTTGACCATGATGTCGAGGCGCCCAAACATCGAGACCGCTCGCTCGACGCAGGCATGCATGTCCTCCTCGACCGCGACGTCGCCCCCGACCGCGATAGTCGCTCCGAACTTTCTGGCGATCTCCGCGGCGGCAGCCTGAGCGCTCTCATGGTGGAGCGACATGATGCAGACGGCGGCACCTTCCTTCGACAGGCGTTCGGCCACGGCTCTGCCAAGTCCGCGCCCGCCGCCGGTGACGATGGCAACCTTGCCTCGCAGTCGCGCTTCTCGCAGCTGCTCGTCACCCTGACCGGCCACAGCTAAATGAGCTCTTCTTGTTCCAGCGGAGCGGTGTCCTGCGCTTCGCAGAACATGATCTGAACGTTGCCGTCAAGGATGAATTTGGAGGTATCGGCGAAGGCTTCCCGCATCTCGTCGGATTGCAGCGCGGTCTCAAGGGCATCCATGTTGTCGAAGTACACGTCTGAGATGAGCCAACAAGGCGGAGCCGAGCCGTCCGTGGTCCGGAGCACGTTGCCCCAGCGAATGTTTCGCACGCCGGGAATCTTGCGGACGATCGGTATATGAACATCCCGGTAGTACTTGAGCCAGGCTTCGGGGTCGGGCGGCGGTTTGTGGAACGCGACGATCCGGGCCATCGGGGGCTGTCCAGCGCCTTCGCTCATGTCAATTTCTCCGTGCGAATCCGCGACGCAATTTTCACGACGTCTCCTCGATGAATTGCCGGATCCCCCCGTTGAACCTTTCCGGGGCGTCCCAATACGGAGCGTGGCCGGCGCCCTCGAGGACCAGGCGCCGGCCTTGTGGAAGGTGCTTTTCCAACCAGCCCCCGACCTCATGGGGAACAGCGCTGAGGCTCCCGTTGACGAGCAGGACAGGGAGCTTCAGATCCGGCAGCAGCGGCCGCAGGTCTGTTCCAGCAACCGCCGCCAACATGGTGATGGCGACCTCGGTCGGGGTCTTGAGCATCTCGCCGTACATCCACTCTTCTTCGGATGCGGACAGACCGTTGGGAAACATGATCTTGAGCATGTCGAGAGTGGCCGCGCGGCGATCGTGCCTGAGCCGATGCAGGATGGCGTCAAGCGCCTGTGGGCTGAAGTCTCCGGAGAGACCGAAAGGCCAGTCCGGGTTGGCAAAGAAGCGCGGGCTGTGATCCACCCAGACGAATCGCGACACCCTGCTGCTGCCCGGCGCGGCAAGATAGTGCACTGAGACCGAGACGCCCATCGCCCACGCGACCAACGTGACGCCTTCGAGTTTCTTTTCTGTCAAGAAACGCGCCAGGTCCGCGGCATATCCACTCAGCGTGTGTCCATCGGGCGTTTTGCCGGAGGCTCCGGCACCGCGCAGGTCGAAAGTCAGGACGCGGTGGTCGCGGCTGAGGTCGGCGATCTGCCGCTGCCAAAAGCCGGTCGTGACCGTCCAACCTGGAAGCAGGAGGATGGGCTTGCCCGCGCCGTGCTCCTCGTAGTAGAGCGGCACACCGTCGGGCAGCTGAATGTAGGGCACGGCTACGCGGCGTGCTTCCCCAGGAAGTCAAGCGTGAGACGGTTGAACTCCTCCGCCATCTCGACGAACGCCATGTGGCTCGAGTAGGGGCCGCTGAAGACATGAAGAGCACTGCCCGGTAGGCGCTCCTGCACTTCGCGTCCGTAGCGCGTCGGGACCTGCCAGTCCATCTCCCCAGAGGTGATGAGTGTGGGCGCCTTTATCCGGTCCATCCGGTCGAGCGCGTCATGAGTGAGATCAGCGTGCAAGTGACCGATCAGCCCCTCCTTCGATGGCGGGTAGGGATTTTCCTCGAGGTACGCACGCTCGATCTCTGCCACCTCCGCCGGCTGGTCGTTGAGCCGCGCCGGGCTCATCACCCACATGAACGCAGTTCGAACGAACATCGCCATGTCGTTGTGGTCCAGCGGATAGCGCATGCCCTCGAACAGGCGCGCCAGCCATGCATCGGTCCGACCCCAGGTGCAGTGCAGCTGCAGTGAGCGGACCTTTCCCGAATGGTTGATGGCCAGCTCTTGCGCCACCGCCGACCCAAGCGAGAGACCCGAGATGTGAGCGCTGTCGATCTTCAGAGTGTCGAGGAGGTCGGCGGCGTCCTCGGCGAGGAGCCGCATGGTGTACTGCTCCGGGTCCGGCGGATGGTCTGACCGGCCTGTCCCGCGGTTGTCGTATGTGATGACCTGGAAGCGCTGCGCATAAGCCTTCGCGGTGTCGTTCCACAATGAATGGTCGGCGCCGGTGCCCATGATCAGGAGCACTGGCTCGCCGGCACCCACCGTCTCGTAGTGGATGCCCACGCCAGTCGAGAGCTCAACTCGGGGCATTCGCGCCAGGCTCGGTTACGAACAGCCGATGATCGCGAAAGCTTCGGTCTCGAGCAGCAGCCCGGGCAGGCCCAGCTTGGCGGCCTGAACCACGGTCGCCGCCGGGAAGTCCCCGCTCGGGAAGAACTCCCTGCGAACCTTGTGAATCGCATCCACGTCGGCAAGATCAGCGAGGTACGTGGTCACTCTCACGACGTCTGTGACCTTGCCGCCCGCCGCCTCGACGACGGTCTGAATGTTTTTCCATGTTTGGCGCGCCTGCGCTTCAGCGTCGCCGGGGCCGATAAGCCGCAGCTCCTCGTCCAGCGCCACCTGGCCGGCGATGAAGAGCAGATTGCCCACCTTGATTCCGTGCGAGTAGGGCCACGGCAGTGGGTGGATGCCACGCTCGGGCCGGACGACCTCTTTCTTGACGGTCTCGATCATGATTCCACTCCTCCTACACGATGTAGCGGCGCTCGATCGTGACCGCGGCGCAGTAGAGCGGGTCGACGACCTGGCCGATGCGGACCCGCGCCGTCTGGCAGGCGAGCAGGTATGCCTCAGGCATCGTGAAGCCATGGAACTGGACCATGCGGTTGATGATGTCCACGTAGGCGGCCCGAATGCAGTCCGCGATCTGCACGCCGGTGAAAGCGGCGATGGAGCCGATGAATTCTGGGGTGTTGACCTGCGGCAAGGCCACGTACTGAGCGCTGGCCTTGGGCACCCGCTCGAGCTTCACGGTCACATCCGCCTGGCACTCGATCGCCGCACCGGAGATCTCGCCGTCGCCCTGGACGGCATGGGCGTCGCCGAACGAGACCAGCCCGCCGGGCACGTTCGCGCGCATGACGATGGTGGCGCCGATTCCGTTCAGAGGCAGATCCACGTTGCCCAGGAAATCAGGGCCCTGGACAAACGAGAGCTTGCGTTCCTTGGCCGGCGCAAGACCGATGGTGCCCAGGAACGGCGCTGTCGGGATCTCGACGATCCCTTTGCCGGTCGGAAACTGGATCTTGCCGTCGCGGATCTTGCAGATCACTGTGCGCGGCTCCAGCGCAGGCTGGAGTGTGTAGTTGCTGACGAGGCCGCCGAGGCCGGGCGTGAGGACGGTGTAGCCCTGGCCCTGGACCGCTCCCGGCACGATGTCCTCGATGGTCATTGCTACGCAGTCGCCGGCCTCGACCCCTTCAATGTAAATCGGGCCGGTGACCGGATTGGCCCCGCCAAGCTTTTCGAAGACCTCCGCCAGCGAGCGGTAAACGTCCTTCTCGGTGCGGATGCTTCCGATGTGGGCGTCCTCGGTCTCGACCACCACCCGTCCGCCCGAGGGGACACGCAGCTTCGGCTTCTCGTCAGGGTCAAAGAACAGGTGCCATTGGTCGCGGAGCAAACGAGGCATCTGCGCAGTTGCCGGAGTCACAGCCATGGCAGCCTCCTTCGTGCTCAGCCCGGCGGCAAGCTTCACGAAACCCCAGGCCCGTTGGCCACTCATTGGGGAGCATAAACCGCGTTCGGCGAGACGGTCAAGCGATTGGTCAGGCCAATGGCCGCTCGGCAAGAGAGTGATGCGGTCCGGACGCCTTGATTGGTCTGACCGAAAGCGCTAGCCTTGCGAGTCGAGGCTTGCAGGTGTTCCGCGGTGGCACCAGTTCCTTGGGGCCCGCGACCCCGGCGCACCAGCCATGAGGGAGCGTATGCCGAGAAATTCCGTCTTCATGTCCGAACTCACCATGACTCAGGTCGACAAACACCTCACGGGCAGTGATCTCGTGTTGGTGCCGACGGGCTCGACTGAGCAACACGGGCCGCACAGTCCGCTTTCAACCGACGTCATCATCCCGACCGAGGTTTGCCGCCGCGTCGCGGAGCGACTCGACGCGTTGGTGGCGCCCGCGGTCAACTACGGCATCTCCGCTGGACATCGGGGCTTCAAGGCTCTCGCCTATCTGAACGTTCCAACGTTCATGTCCGTGATCGAGGATCTGGCCTTCTCGCTCGCCGAGGTCGGTTTCCGGCGGATCGTGTTCGTCAACGGTCACTACACCAACTATTTCCCTGTGAATATGGCTTGCATGAATGTGTCGACTCGGCTGCCCGAGGGCACCCACGCTTGGGGAGTGTCCTACTGGGAGACCCTGCCGCCGGAGCAGCTGGAGGAATACCTGAGCATGAAGACCGGCCTCCACGCGAACATCGGCGAGACGAGCGCGGTGATGGCAGTCCGGCCGGAGCTCGTGGACCTCAACCAAGCGGTCGCAGAATGGCCTGACTTTCCCGACTTCCACTCACCGTCGTTCCCGACGGTTCTGGCTTACTTCGAGACAAACCCCGGCTCGGTTTGGCGAGCATCACGGTCGGGGGTGTGGGGCGACCCTCGAGGCTCGAGCGCTGAGCTCGGGACGAAGTTCTACGGCTGGATCGAGGACGGAGTCGTGCGGCATATCCAGGACGTGGACGAAACTTATCGGCGCCTCAACGTTCGCACCTGATCGCTACCATGGAATCGGCCGATCGCCTTTGTTTGGGGAGGTGCACATGGCGGAAACCAAAGAGACCTGGCGGGGCAAGGTCAGGGGCATGACGCCGGAAGAGGTCGATGAGTTCCTCGGCCTCGGAGTCAACATGTACCTCGCATGTCTCACGCCTGATGGAGGTCCATACATAACCGTCTGCTGGCACGAGTGGAGGGATGGTTACTTCTGGGTGATTCCGCGCCAGCACTCCCGCTGGGCTGCCTATCTCGAAAGCGATCCGCGAGTCTCATTCGTGATCGAGCAACCCAAGAACCTCGGTAAGGTTCTCGGCAGCGGCAAGGCCGACCTGGTCGAGCGTCCTAACATCGGCGGCGAATGGGTGGCGATCGCAACCCGCATGAGCTATCGATATCTCGGCGAGAACGGCCCGACCTATCTCGAATCTACGATGAAGCAGCCTCGATGGCTCTTCAAGATCAAGCCGGATAAGTTCGAGACCTGGCAGGGCGTCGGCTGGGCCCGCCGATACTGGGTCGAAGGAACCGGCGGAGCCAGCTACGAGGAGGCGCACGCCTCCGTCTAGGAGCTCAGATACGGCCGGCGAGCGGGATGTGCTCCATGCTCTCGCCGCGCGCGAGCGCGAGCTGGTCGAGTTTGCGCGCGACCTGATTGCAATTCCGAGTCCGAACCCGCCAGGAGACGAACGCGAGCTCGCCGAGCGGGCGCGAGGCGAGATGGCCAGGCTCGGGTTCTCAGCGATCCGCATGGTCGCCATGGAACCCACCCGCCCCAACGTTGTCGGAGAGGTTGTTGGGAAACGGACAGGCCAGATCCTGACGCTCAACGGTCACATCGACACGAAGCCGACCGGGGACATCTCCCAATGGGCGACCGGCCCTTATGACCCCGTTGTTCGAGACGGACGCCTTCATGGACTCGGCTCAGCAGACATGAAGGGAGCGGTCGCCGCGATGGTTTACGCAGGCGCGGCATTGGCCGAGGTCGGGCCGCCGCAAGGCACTCTGCGCGTCGTGCTGACCGCCGACGAGGAGAACGGCAGTCGATTCGGCGCGCGCTTTTTAGCCGGACGCCCCGATTTTGCCGCGGACGCAGTCGTCGTCGGCGAGGCAACCGGCATGCAATCGCCCTGGGCTTACATAGCAGTCGCGTCGCGAGGCATCGCGTGCTTTCGCGTCAGCGTCCGCGGCACACAGATGCACTCGAGCCTCAGCGACCAGGTCCCATCGGTCAATGCGAGCGTGAAACTGAGCCAGGTGCTGGCTCGGATGGATTCAGAGTTCCGGCCCCGCTATCCGAGCAACTCGCGGGTGCCGGGCGGACCAACGGTCAATCTCGGGGTGACCCTGAGTGGTGGGGTCTTCTATGGAATCTATCCCGGACACGCTGAATTCGGCATCGATGTTCGTACCGTGCCCGGGATGACACATCCTGAACTTCAAGCCGACCTGGCAGGCTTTCTCGAAGTGCTGAGCCGTGAGGATCCAGAGCTGGACGTCGCCGTAGAACCGGTGCCAGAGCTGGCGTGGTTTCAACCCTCACACATCGATCCAGGGCATCCGCTCGTCGCGGCGGCTCAAAGCGCTGCTCGAGACGTGCTTGGGCGCGACGTACCGCTCGGGACGATGCCTGCGTTCACGGATGGAACTCATTGGCACCTTGCCGGCAGCGCGTGCATCCCGGCATTCGGTCCTGGCACCCTTCTGGTTGCGCACCGCCCGAACGAGTACGTCACTGTGTCCGAGGTGGTGGAGGCCGCCCGCATCTATGCCCTCACGGCGATGCGATACCTCGGCGCCGCCGACCACACGTAGGGAGGTCGAATGGCGAAAAAAGAGCGATCTGCTGTGGTCACGGGAGGAGCAAGTGGAATCGGGGCGGCGATCGCTCATCGGCTCCAGACTGCGGGGGTTCAGGTCCACAGTTTCGACATCGCCGGAGGCGGCGAAACAATTCAGGTCGACGTCACCAATGAAAGAGCCTGCCGGCAGGCGATCGCAGCCGCCGGACCGATAGACATTCTTGTCAACAGCGCCGGCGTTGCGGGCCAGAACGCCAGAAGCTGGGAGCTGCCGGATGGGGAATTCGAGCGCGTGATAGCGGTCAACCTCGTCGGCACCTACTACATGTGCCGCGCCGTGATCCCTGGCATGGTCGAGCGGGGGTGGGGACGCATCGTCAACATTGCCTCGATCGCAGGCAAGGAGGGCAACCCGAACGCATCGGCCTACTCGGCGTCAAAGGCCGGCGTCATCGGCTTGACCAAGTCACTGGCAAAGGAGGTCGCAGAGACAGGGGTGCTCGTGAACTGCGTTACCCCGGCTGTGATCGAGACGCCAATGCTCGGGCAGGTCTCGGAAGACCACTTGAAGTACATGCTGTCGAAGATTCCGATGGGCCGCCTCGGTCAGCCCGCGGAGGTCGCTGCCCTCGTGAGCTGGCTGGTTTCGGATGAGTGCACGTTCTCGACCGGAGCCGTCTTCGACATATCGGGAGGCCGCGCCACCTACTAGCTGAAATTCCTGGATAGATCTGGCACAGGCTCAGGCCGCATCCAGAGATGGGTTCATGGTGTGCCACCGGGTCGCTTGCTCGTAGGCGTGACCGAACCGCAACAGCTCCGCATCTCCATCCCTGCGACCAACCAGCTGAAGTCCGATGGGGATGCCCTCGGCGCTCCTGCCGCACGGGAGTGCGAGCGCCGGGTGGCCGGTCAGGTTGAAAGGGGCCGTGAAGATGGCACCGCCGCCGGTGTGGGGTTGGGCTTTCGCGCTCCTGGCCGCCTCGGCGGTGAGAAACGGGACGACGGGCGTGGCGAGGACATCGACAGCGGTGAGGGCCTCGTCCACCTGGTGTTGCGCTATTTGGCCCACGGCACGGGCAGCGATGTAGTCGGCAGCTGACAGGAATGCACCCTGGACGTGATAGAGCCGCGCACTGGAGCCGTACATCTGCATGCGGGAGCGGAGCGTTGCCTCGTGTGCGGCGAATGCCTCGGCGTTGAGAACGACGAAATTGGCGGCAGCCGCGTCCGCGAGCCCCTCGACATCGACTTCTACGATTTCCATCCCGAGATCAGCTAAAACGTGAGTCACCTCCACAAACGCGGCCGCGATCTCGGGGTCGGCTTCCGCCAGCTCTATGTGGCGCCGAGGGATACCAACCCGCGACCGCGCCGGCAGGCGCCCGATGCCATCGACATACGACTGGCGCCGACCAACCAGCCCTCCAAGGAGCAGCGCAGCGTCCTCGACCGAGCGAGTGATGGGACCGACTTCGCAAATCGTCCGAGGCCCCAAAGCACCCGCAGAATCGATCAGCCCGTGTGTGGGCTTCAGGCCGACAACGCCGCAATTGGCGGCAGGCTGTCGGACTGAACCGCCGGCGTCGGTTCCAAGTGCGGCGGGACAGAGTCCGGCCGCGACTGCAACGGCCGAGCCGCTGCTCGACCCCATCGCGTAGTGCTCACGACTCCAGGGGTTGCGCGGCGGGGGATGCAGGTCGTCTTCAGCGGGGATGCTCCAGGCGAGCTCGTTCAGGTTCAGCTTGGCGAGGACGATTGCGCCTGCGGCGCGAAGCGCGGTCACCGAGGGGGCGTCCTCGGCGGGAACCCAGTCGGTGAACAGGCGCGAATTGGCCGTTGTCCGTATGCCGGCCGTCGCGATGCAATCTTTGATCCCGATCGGAATCCCATGCAGCGGGCCTCTCCAGTCGCCACGCCCAAGTTCCAACTCGGCCGACTGCGCGTCTGCCAGTGCAGTCTCAGCCGCGAGTGTGATGGTGCACCTGAGCATCGGATCGAGCTGCCGAACCCGGTCGATCATGGCTCCGACATAGCGGCTTGGCGCCAGTGCGCCGTCGCGGATCAGCCGGCCGGCTGCCGCCACCGTAAGGAAATGGAGTTCCTCCGGTCGGGTCACCCCGACTTCTGAGGACGGTGTTCGCCATGACCGACGCGATCGGGGCCGCCCGACTGGCGTCCGCGAAGCGCTTCAGCCACATCCAGGAGGTCCTGCACCATCGGCCGCAAGCGGGTCAACTCATGCGCATTCAACTCCAGATGGAGCCCGCTCGCCATTCGACGCAGCGCCGCCTCCGAGAGCGGCTTCATCGCCTCACTGAATCGAGCATTTCGGCCGTAGCCCGCCGCAGCGTGACAAGGTCCGATGGAGCCGCGAGCATGGTGTAGCCTGCCTGGCGCCATCGCTCCAAGAGCTCGGTGCTGCCACAGGCAATACCGGCCACGACCCCATGGTCGCGACACACCGCTGGCACCGCCTCCAGCTGCCGCCGGTGCTCCGGCTCATCAGACCGAGGACCAAAGCCCATCGACAAAGCGAAGTCGCTGGGTCCGATGAAGACCGCGTCAACACCTGGGACCGACACGATTTCATCAAGTCGCTCGAGCGCCGGCACCGTCTCGACCATGACGGCGCAGATCACCGAGCTGTTTGCCAGCGCAGGACTGTAGTCGGCAACCCCGAGTGAGGCTCTCGTCGGTCCCCAGCTCCGATATCCGTCCGGTGGGTATCGACAGGCTCCAACCGCGGCTACCGCCTCGGCTGGTGAGTTGACCATAGGCACGATCACGCCGGCAGCGCCGGCGTCGAGTGCCTTCATGATCCAGCCCGGATCGTTCCAGGGAACTCGGACGAGTGCTGGTACCCCCACCACCCCGACCGCCTGCAGCATGCTGAGCATTTCCTGGTACCCGATGAGCCCGTGCTGCACGTCGATGCACACCCAATCGAAACCTGCCCGAGCCATGACTTCGGCCGTGAACGAACCCGGGATGACGCACCAGCCACCGACCGCGGGCTTTGTGCTGGTCAGAGCCTCTCGCAGCGACACGGTCAGCGGGTCAGAGCCTCAGCCACCGGGGCGTGATTGAAGCATGCGACGACGTGCTCGCGCTCGACCTCTTTCAATCGTGGAACTTCGTTCCAGCACACGTCGATGGCCCGGAAACAGCGGGTCGCGAAGCGGCATCGGGCCGGGATGTTGATGGCTGTCGGGATCTCGCCGGCGAGCATGATGCGGCTTCTCTTCTCGCG
>Ga0209802_1002733_pt1 | contig 12139 bp, 8 predicted proteins | sample GraSoiAngelo_129_FD_185886 | JGI IMG/M metagenome (GOLD analysis project Ga0209802, IMG submission 185886) | Grasslands soil microbial communities from the Angelo Coastal Reserve, California, USA - 14_0927_12_40cm (SPAdes) (version 2) | ecosystem: Environmental > Terrestrial > Soil > Grasslands ... | reverse complement strand
CAACTGGTCCACCAATTCATGGTCCTTGATGACGTAGCGGTCAGCGCCCGAGTTAATGGCCGCGATCGCGGTATCGATGGTGGGCACGCCGGTGATCAGCAGGAATACGGAGGACGGAGCAATCTCCTTCGCGAACTTCAGCAGTTCGACGCCGCTGGTATCCGGCATGCGGATGTCGGAGATGACGATGTCAAAGATTTGGGATTCCAGCCGTCGCCGCGCCGATTCGCCGTTGTTGGCCACCTCGACACGGTGGCCTTCCTTCCGGAAGGTGATCTCCAGCAACTCGCAAATCGATTTTTCGTCGTCGACAACCAGAATGTGAGCCATGCTGCTCTTACCTTCCAAACTCTGCGCTGTTTCTCCCGCGCCTACTGTCTAGCCTCGATCTCAGCTCCCGGCGCTCCCGGGCAGGCCTCACCACTTACGCTACGCGGGGCAGCTCGACGGTGAACTCCGCGCCGCGATCCTTCTCCGAAGCCACGCTGATGCGACCGCTGTGTGCCTGCACAATCTGGTAGACGATCGCCAGGCCCAGGCCGGTCCCTCCGGGAAAGCTCGACTGTAAAGGCTCAAAAATCTTGAGGCGCTGCTTGGAGTCCAGTCCCACGCCGGTGTCGCGAAAACGGATCCGGACCCAGAACGGCGCTAGCTCGAGCCCCACGGTGAGTGTCCCGCCAGCGGGCATGGCGCGCAGCGCGTTGTCGCACAAATTCCAGAAGACCTGCTTGATGCGGTTTGCATCTACCCTCACGCGTACCGGCCGCGCGGCGAACACCCGTTCGATGCGGCACTTGCCATTGAGTCCGGGGTGGCGCTCAAGCAGCGTCAGGGTCTCGTCCAGTAGACCGGCGATGTCCTCTTCAGAAAACTCGTAGGTCTTCTCGTGCGAATAATTCAGGAAGTCGCTGATGATCTGGTTTAGGCGTTCCGACTCTCGGCTCACGATGCCCACCAGATGCTTCTCGTCCTCTTGCAGGGGAACCAGGCGGGCTAGCTCCTTCACCGCTCCTGCCATGGCCGTCAGCGGCTGGCGGATCTCGTGGGCGATGGCGGCCGAGAGCCGCCCCAGAGCGGCCATGCGCTCCTTGGTGGCGACCTCCTGCTCAAGCCGCCGCAATTCGGTGAGGTCCTGGAAGTTAAACACGTAGCCGGTGATGCGCCGCTCGCCCGTCCGCAGGGGAGAGACTGAGATTCCCAGATAGCGGTGGTCCCCCGAGGCGGTGTGGAAATCCACCTCCTTCCGCGGCACCAGCCCGCTGCTCCCGCCCGGCTGGCCGGGCAGCCAGAGGTCCGGGAACAGCTCCGGCAGCGACCGGCCGCGCACGTTCTCGAAGCGGTAACCAGTAATCTCCTCGCCGGTACGGTTGAGCAGCAGGATCCGTCCGGCCAAATCGGTGGTAATCAGACCGCCGCGCATCGAATGGATGATGTCTTCGTTGAAGGCCTGGAGGTCTTGCAGTTCCTCGCTCTTCTCTTCCAGCTCGACGCCCTTGCGGCGCAGGCTCTGGGCCAGCAGGCTAGACAAATAGGCCACGGTAAGAAAGCCGAACAGGTTGCTGAACACCCAGATTTGCAGCATCTTGACGCTCGGCATCGCTACCGCGGTCCGTGGGATCTTCTCGTAGTAGGTCAGCTCGACGAGGGTTCCCAGGAGGACAAAGCTGAAGCCGGCCACCAGGAACGTGCCCTTCGGCGAAAACAAGATACTGGCCACGATAATGGCCAGCAAATAGAGCGAGATGAAGTAGCTTTCGTGGGAACCAGTGATGTACACCAGCCCGGTGACCATCAGCACGTCGCACACCATCTCCAGCGGGGCATGCCAGCGCGCCCCGGGGATCCAGCGCAACAGGATGACGTAGAAAATCGCCAAGGTGTACCAGAGCACGATCAGCGGCAGAAAATACTTGGTGGGAACAAACAACTGCGTAAAGTCCCGCAGAACCAGGACAATGCCCAGCAGGAAAGTAATCAGCAGGAAGCGGACCCGGGTCAACCACTGCAGCCAACCGACGACGTTCTGGGAGAATTCCATCAGGGATAAGCTTTAATTCTGCGAAGCCCCAAAAGAACAGACTCAAGCCGGCAAGATGTGCCCATGGACTGCGGGCGGCAGCCGGAAGCCTCGCGCTCCGCCAATTTCGTTGCACGAAAAAGCAGTTTTCTAGTGGCTGCTCAGCTTGCCGATCAGCGAGAACAGCGGCAGGTACATGGAGATGACGATGCCGCCGACTACCACGCCGAGAAACACGATCATCATCGGCTCCATTGCCGCGAGTAGATCCTTGACCGCCGCATCCACCTCATCCTCGTAGAAGTCGGCAATCTTCTGCAACATGGCATCCATGGCACCGGTTTGCTCGCCCACCCCGATCATCTGGGTGACCATGCCCGGGAAGACCGCGGTTTCCTTGAGCGGATCAGCCAGCGTGCGGCCGGCTTCGAGCGCTTTGCGGACCTGCAGCAAGGCCTTTTCGATCACCGCATTTCCGGCGGTTCGCGCGGTGATGTCCAACCCCTCCAGGATGGGCACGCCGCTGCTGATCAATGTGCCTAACGTACGGGTAAAGCGCGCCACCGCAATCTTGCGCAAGAGAATTCCGATCAACGGAAGCTTTAGCAACGTGGCATCAATGGCCATCCGACCCTTGGGGGTGCCATACCATACCTTCAGCATCACTGCGATTCCTACGAAGACCGCCAGGGTCAAGAAGCCGAAGATGCTGCCGACGAAGTGGCTCAAGATCATGACAATACGCGTGGGCAAGGGCAGGTCTACTCCCAGGCCGGTGAACAGTGTGGCGAAGATCGGCACCACCTTCCAGAGCAACAGGATGATGACGCCCGTGGCCACCAGCAGGACCGCGACGGGGTAAACCAACGCGGACTTCACCGCGCGCTTTAACTTGACGTTTTTCTCGATGTAGGCCGACAGGCGTTGGAGAATAGTGTCCAGAATACCGCCGGTCTCGCCGGCTTCGACCATGTTGACGTAGAGCTGGTCGAACACCTTCTCGTGGTGGCGCATGGCGGCCGAGAGAGTCGATCCACCTTCTACGGCGCCGCGCGTTCCGGTCAAGACCTTTTGGAAGGTCTTGTTCTCCTGCTGCCCCGCGAGGATTTCCAGGCACTGCACCAACGGCAGGCCCGCATCGATCATCACGGAGAACTGGCGCGTGAAGATGGCCAGTTCCTTGGAGTTGACGCCACTTCCGAAGGTGGGGAGGTTGAACTCCTTGCCCTTCTCGGACATTTTGGTGACGTTGATCTGCTGGCGGCGGAGTTGGTTGGCCAACTCGGCCTTGCTCGAGGCCACTTGTTCCCCGTTGACGGTGACCCCGGCGCGGTTCGTCCCGCGATAGGTGAATACCGGCATCGTCGTTCCCTCCTAACCCTCAACTTCTGTGGGCAAACTCCCGGACGGTTGTCCCAGCCGCGCATCTAGCGGCGAACCGGCGCATTGGCATGCGCCAGCGGTGACGTGACGCCCCGGTTGATCATGTCTTGCAACTCGTCCGCATTGGACGAGCGCGAAAGCGCCATCTCCAAAGTGATGAACTTGTTGAAATACGCGTTGGCCAGCGACTGATTAAACGTCTGCATCCCGGACTGGCCGGTGCCGGTCTGCATCGCGGAATAAATCTGGTGGATCTTGTCCTCGCGGATCAGGTTGCGGATGGCCGGGGTGGGAATCAAGATCTCCATCACCATGATGCGACCGCGCCCGTCGGCGCGGGGCAGCAGCGCCTGGCAAAGGATGCCTTCGAGCACCATGGAAAGCTGCGCGCGGATCTGCGGCTGCTGGTGCGCGGGGAAGACGTCCACGACGCGGTTGATCGTGGAGAGGGCCGAATTGGTGTGCAACGTAGCAAAGGTCAGGTGGCCGGTCTCCGCGATGCGCAAGGCCGATTCGATCGTCTCCAGGTCGCGCATCTCGCCAATGAGCACCACGTCGGGGTCCTCGCGCAACGCGGCGCGCAGAGAACTCGCAAACGAGTGTGTGTCCGAGTGCACCTCGCGCTGGTTCACGAGGCACTTCTTGTGGTTGTGGAGAAACTCGATCGGGTCTTCGATCGTGATCATGTGCTCTTCGCGCTCGTTGTTGATCTTGTCGAGCATGGCGGCCAGCGTGGTGGATTTTCCGGAACCGGTTGGTCCGGTCACCAGCACCAGACCGCGCGGCTTATCGCACAGCGTCTTCACCACCGGCGCAAGACCCAGCCCATCGAAACTCTTGATCTCCCAGGGAATGGTCCGGAAGACCGCGCCGACGGCGCCGCGCTGCTGGAAGACGTTGCCGCGGAAGCGCGCCAGGTTTTTCAGGCCAAAGGAGAAGTCGAGCTCGAGATTCTCCTCGAAACGGTGCTTCTGGGCGTCGGTGAGCACGCTATAAGCCAGCGACTTGGTATCGGCCGCGCTCAGTGGCGCCATGTCGATCGGGCGCAGCTTGCCGTGGACCCGGACCCGCGGCGAGCTGTTGGTGGTGAGGTGCAGGTCGCTGCCGCCCATCTCGATCATTTTTTTTAGCAGTTCGCTCAGCGTAATGCCGGCCATAACTCGCCTCTCGTCACAACACGGATTCCCGCAGAACTTCCTCGAGCGTGGTCAGCCCGGCGGCAGCCTTGATCAGGCCGCTGCGGCGCAGCGTGATCATTCCCTGGTCGAGCGCCTTCTTTTTCAATTCCACCGCGGAAGCCCCAACCAGGATCAGCTCGCGGAGTTCGTCGTTGATCTCCATGACCTCGTACAGCCCGACGCGCCCTTTGTAGCCGCTTTTGTTGCAGGGCCCGCAACCCCTGCCATGATAGATCGTGGTCGCCTTGGCTTCCTCCGGGGTGAAGCCGCCGTCGAGCAGCGCCTGCTGCGGGATGCCCAGCGGCTCCTTGCAGTTGGTGCAGATGCGGCGCACCAGGCGCTGCGCGCAAATCAAGTTCACCGAAGTGGCCACCAGGAACGGCTCAATACCCATGTTCATCAACCGGCTGATGGTGGAGGGGGCGTCGTTGGTGTGCAGCGTGGAGAGCACCAGGTGCCCGGTTAACGCCGCTTTCACGGCGATCTCGGCAGTCTCGAAGTCGCGGATCTCGCCGACCAGGATGATGTTGGGGTCCTGCCGCAGGAACGCGCGGAGAGCCGCAGCAAAGTTCAGCCCGATCTGCTCCTTCATCTGCACCTGATTGATGCCCGGCAGTTGGAACTCGACCGGGTCCTCGGCCGTCATGATGTTGGTTTCCGGCGTATTGAGTCGCGCCACCGAGGAGTAGAGCGTATTGGTTTTGCCGGAGCCGGTCGGCCCGGTGACCAGCACCATGCCGTAGGGCCGCAGAATCGCGCGCTCCAGCTTGCTGAGCGATTCGGGCTCGAACCCCAGCTTGGTCATGTCCAGCCGCAGGTTCTCCTTGTCCAGCAGCCGCAGCACGAGCTTTTCGCCGAACAGCGTGGGCACCGTGGAAACGCGGAAGTCGAGGTCCTTCTTCTTCCCTTCCTTGCGGTACTTGATCATGATCCGACCGTCTTGCGGCAGCCGCTTTTCGCTGATGTCCAGCTTAGACATGATCTTGAGGCGGCTGATCATGGCATCTTTCAGCTTCAGCGGCGGGTTCATCACCGCCTGCAAAACGCCATCGATGCGGAACCGCACGCGCAGCTCCTTCTCGTACGGCTCGATGTGAATGTCGCTGGCGCCGCGCTTGACCGCATCGGTCAGGATCAGGTTCACCAGCTTGATGATCGGCGCTTCCTCGGCCGCCCTCTCCAGCGTGGCCAGGTCCGTCTCCTCCACTTCGGCGGCCAGCTCCAGATCCTCCGCCTCCGCGCCGGTCAGGTCCTTCATCACCTTGCTGAGCTCTTCGACGCTCTCGGCCTCCCCATAAAACTTGGCGATGGCCTCGGAGATGGCTGATTCCGACGCCACCACAGGCTCCACGTTGAAGCCGGTCATGAACTTGATGTCGTCCATCGCGAAGACATTAGTGGGGTCGGTCATCGCGATAGTCAGCGTCGAGCCCACTCGCGAGAGCGGCACAATCTGGTAACGCACCGCGGTATCTTGCGGAATTAGCTTGATCACCGCAGCATCGACCTCGTAATACTTCAAATTGATCGAGGGGACCCCGTACTGGCGCGAGAGCACCGCTGTAATCTCATCGTCGGTGATAAACCCCATCTTCATCAGGCAACTACCGAGCCGTCCACCATGCTGTTTTTGGTATTCCAGCGCCTGCTTGAGCTGCTCGGACGTGATGAGGCTTTCTTTGATGAGGATTTCGCCCAAACGAGCCGACATCCAGGAGTCTCCTGGGACACGACTGCCTGAAAGGAAAAGGTAGCAGAACCCCATGAAGCCCCTTGCACTCAATTCGGAATGGCGTGGTGAAAGGGGCAACACCCTGTACGATGGGACAGTGTGGGCATTCCACCACACCCTGCCTTGACTTGCTCGAACGGCCCGGCTATCGTCAACCGAGGGAAATATTTCCAGGATTGCCTTGCATGACTACAACTGTGCCATCAGCGCCGCGCGTCGCCGGCCTGGGCGTTCCCGCACAAGTGCCGCCCGGGGCTGTAAGTCCCCATGAGCTGTTGCCGCAATTCTTTGACACGCTGACGGCGGCGCTGGGGCCAATGCACTGGTGGCCGGCGAAGACCCCGTTCGAGGTAATTGTTGGCGCGATCCTGACCCAGAACACCGCCTGGATAAACGTTGAGCGCGCCATCGCCAACCTTCGCCGGGAGCGTATGCTTACTCCCCGCGCCATAGAAACGGCGCTGGCCGGAAAGCTGGCGCGACTGGTGCGGTCCTCGGGATACTTTCGCCAGAAGGCGAAGAAGCTGAAGGCCTTTGTGCGTTTCCTCCGCCAGGATTTCGGCGGGTCGCTGAAGCGGATGTTTCGCACCCCGACCGCGGAGCTGCGCGAGCGGCTGCTCGCCGTACATGGCATCGGGCCGGAAACGGCCGACTCGATTCTACTTTACGCCGCTAGTCACCCCGTGTTCGTTGTGGACGCCTACACCAAGCGCATTTTGCTGCGGCATGGGCTGGTCGGCGAGAAAGCCGGCTATGAAGAGATCCGCCAGCTTTTCGAGGGGAATCTGCGACCGGACGCCAAGCTCTACAACGAATACCACGCGCTGCTGGTGAATGTGGGTAAGAACTGGTGCCGTTCGCAGAAACCGCTCTGCGACCAGTGCCCCCTCGGGCCCTACCTCATTCCCAATCCCACCCCAAACCCTGCCCCACGGAACGATTCGCCGGGCGGAGATCCGCCGGAGGCGCAACGGTGACGTCGCGCAGCAGAAAAAGCCAGCTCTGGCTGGGCTTCGGCGGCCTGCTGGTGGCGCTGCTTCTCGCCGGCGTGTTCACGCTGGGCTCGCTGGACCTGCCTTTTGAACCGGGGCAGCCGAACGAGGTTGTCATCCTCTATGCCCTTTCTACTTTCATCGTCGCTGCCCTTCTGGTCTTCGGCCTCATCCTGACGCGCAGCCTCCTGCGGCTGTGGGCCGAGCGGCGCGCCAAGCAGCTGGGCGCCCGCTTCAAAACGAAAATGGTCTTCGGCGCGATGGCCATTTCCCTTTTGCCGGTGATCTTTCTTTTTATTGTCAGCTATGCCTTGCTGAACCGCACGCTGCTTCGCTGGTTTCCACGGCCGCTGGAAATCGCCACCGAAGAAAGCCACAAGCTGCTCGATGACTTGGTAAGAAACGAGCGTGAGCGGCTCCTGGCAACGGCGTCTGAGGTGCGGCTTTACTGGAATGTTCAGGCCATCAGGCTCGTTGAGAAGGCACTAGAAATAGGCGCTGACGCGGCCTGGACCTTGGGGAAGAATGACCGGGTTCTGGACGGAGTAGCCGTCTGCAAAGATCAACCTGACCTGCGGCCCAGCGGCCAGTTTTGTTTTGACAAGGTGGAAGGCAGACGAATTCGGTCGCTGGCAGGCAATGTCGAGCTCTGGGAAGCGAATGGCACTTGCTTCCTGGTTGCTCGAGCTCCGGTTGTGGACCACGGGCAGGTAGAGGGCGCCGTTTTAGTAGGCCGGCGTATGCCGAATGAATTTCTAAGGCGATATGCCGAAATCGAAACGCAGACGCTCGCCTATGTGCAGCAGAAGCAGCAGCTCCGCGCCTACAAGACGCAGATGCTGCTGGCGCTGCTGCTCTTTACCGTCCTGCTGCTGTTCGCCGCCACCTGGTTCGCGCTCTTTCTCTCCAAGCAGGTGACCGTGCCCATCCAAGCGCTGGCGGAAGGCACCCGCGAAGTCTCGGCAGGCAATTTCAATTATCAAGTCGAGGTGCAAGCCCAGGACGAACTGGGCATTCTGGTTCGCTCGTTCAATCAAATGACCACTCAGTTGGGCGACAGCCGCCGCCAGATTGAGGAGTTCACCCACAGCCTCCAGAAGGCGGTCGAGGAGCTGAATCAGCGCCGCCTGCTGATGGAGGCTATTCTCGAAAATATCCCCACCGGCGTGTTCTCGCTGGACAACACAGGCGCGGTAGAACGCATCAACTCCGCCGCGCTGAAAATCCTGGGCGAAGCTGCGCGCGACGCCCACACGCTCGGGGCCCTGGTGGGAGAAGACGCCGCACGGGGCGTGCAGCAGTTGATGCGGCGCTCGCTGCGCATGGGCGTGGCGTCCAAGGAGCTGGAAATCGCGCTCCCCGGCCGTGTGCTGCACGCGGCCGTGACGGTCAGCTCGCTCGGACCCCGCCGCTCGAATCCCGGTTTTGTGGTCGTGGTGGACGACCTGACTGAACTGCTCCGGGCGGAGAAAGCCGCCGCATGGCAGGAAGTGGCCCAGCGGATCGCGCACGAGATCAAAAACCCGCTAACCCCGATCCAACTCTCCGCGCAGCGGCTTAGCCGCTTCCTGGAGCGCCAGCGCGCCGCGTCTGCCCAGGACGCCTCGATCGCACCCGGCGCGGCCCAGCCAGAAGGCGAGCTAACGCGTCTGGTTGGCGAGTGCGCCAGCCTCATCGAGCGCGAAGTGGCCGCGCTCAAATCCCTGGTGGATGAGTTCTCGCAGTTCGCGCGCTTCCCCACGGCGCGGCTGATGGCGGCCGATCCCAGCGCCATTGTCGCCAGCGCCCTGGAAGTCTTCGGCGGCAGGCTGGAAGGCATCACCGTGCGCACCGCATTAGCCACTGACCTGCCGCCGATTAAAGCGGACCCGGAGCTGCTGCGGCGCGTGCTGGTGAACTTGATCGACAACGCCGCCGAGGCGCTTGAAGACGCCGCAGTCAAGGAGATCGTGCTCGCGACCCGCTCAGGCTTGGACGGCGAAACCGTGGAAGTCAGCGTCGCCGACAGCGGCCATGGCATCTCGCCCGAAGACAAAGACAGGCTGTTTTTGCCGCATTTCTCGACTAAAGACCGCGGCACCGGGCTGGGCCTGGCTATCGCCGGGCGCATCATCGCCGAACACCACGGCACGATCCGCGTCGAAGACAATCAGCCGGTAGGCGCGCGCTTTGTAATCGAGCTGCCCGTGAGCGAAGTGCCGGCCACAGTGTGGCCGCCAGAAATCTAGCTCCTGAGTCGAAACCCTATGGCGCGCTCCATCCTGGTCGTGGACGACGAAAGCGGCATTCGCCAGTCGCTTACCTCCATCCTGGAAGAGGAAGGCTACCGCGTCGAAGCTGTCGGCTCCGGCGAAGAATGTCTCGCCACCGTTGCAGCAAGACCGTTCGATCTGATCCTGCTCGACGTCTGGCTGCCTGGCATGGATGGCTTAGTGACACTGGAGCGGCTGCAGCAGAGCGTTCCTGCGCCAATGGTAGTGATGATCTCCGGCCACGGCAACATTGAAACTGCGGTGCGCGCCACCAAGCTCGGCGCCTTTGATTTCGTCGAAAAACCGCTTTCCCTCGAAAAAACCATCCTGGTGGTGAAAAACGCGCTCGAGTGCCTGCGCCTGGAGGAAGAAAACCGCGGGCTGCGCGCGGAGCTCGAGCAACGCTGCCAGGTGATCGGCGAAAGCGTGCCGATGAAGGCCCTGCGGCAGCAGATCGCGCTGGCCGCCCCGACCAATGGTCGCGTCCTGATCTATGGCGAAAGCGGCACGGGCAAGGAGCTGGTCGCCCGGGCGTTGCACTCCGCCAGCCTGCGCCGCGACCGGCCGCTTGTGGAAGTCAATTGCGCCGCCATTCCCGAGGAGCTGATTGAATCGGAGCTGTTCGGCCATCTAAAGGGCAGCTTCACCGGGGCGAGCGAAGACAAGGTCGGAAAATTCCAGAAGGCCGATATGGGCACGCTCTTCCTCGACGAAGTCGGCGACATGAGCCTGAAGACGCAGTCCAAGGTGCTGCGCGTGCTCGAAGAGCAGCGCTTCGAGCCTGTTGGCTCGAATCAGGCTGTAGACGTGGACGTGCGCGTGATCGCCGCGACCAACAAAACACTCGAGGGCGAAATCGCTAGGGGAGCGTTTCGGGAAGACCTGTTCTATCGCCTCAATGTGATTCCCTTCTACGTGTCTCCACTGCGCGAGCGCATCGAAGACCTCCCCATCCTGGCGCGGTATTTTCTTGCCGAGTTCAGCGGCGCCTACGGGCGCAAAGTAAAAGAACTCAGCGAGGGGGCGCTCGATGTGCTGATGCGCTATCCCTGGCCCGGCAACGTCCGCGAGCTCAAGAACCTGATCGAGCGGTTGGTGATCATCTGCCCGCAGCAGCGCATTGAGGCCCACCACCTGCCGCCCGAGCTCTTCCGTGGCGCGGCGCGCAGCCCGCAGCAGCCTTACGCCACCCTGCATGAGGCGCGCGCCGCCTACGAGCGCGAGTTCATCCTCCGCAAGCTGGAAGAGCACCAGTGGAATATGACCCACACCGCCTCGGCCTTGGGCCTGGAGCGCAGCCACCTCTACCGCAAAATGAAGTCGCTGGGAATCTCCTCAGCCGAGCAATAGTTACGAGGATCAGGGACCAGGCATCAGGTGAGAGGGGCCAGTTTTCGCGGTCAGCCGCCAGCCCTCCCATGTGATTTCATCCCGGGCCTTGCCGGGCGGCGAGGGATCTCGCCGGCAATGCCAATGCTAAACTGCTTGGCTGGCGCAAAGACAATGCCGATTCGCGTCACCACGGCAAATCGCCGCGGAAGAACGCTTCTACTTCTTGACGTAGATTGCTTTAGGCGAATATTTGTTGAGCACGCTGACGAGAACCTGCGCCTCGGCAGGAATACCCACCTTCGGCGTAATCAGGATATCCTGGGGCTTCACCTCATGGCCGTAGAGGTCGCGATTCACATCGGCATCCTGGTACATGCGAGCGCCGTCCAGCGCGATTCCTCCAAATAGCCCACGAGAGCGGGAGTAGGCATAGATTTCCGAGCGCAATAGGATATCGGTCTCAGCTGACCCCGTCCGGCCGACGGGTCCAGCGGCAACCGAGGCGTCGCCACCTAGAGTAAACTGGTCCTGGAGCAGCTTTTCCACACCCCTTTGGTTGACGAAGAGGAGGACCACATCGACTGCCGCCGCGCCAATCTGAAACCCAAAGCTTCCTCCGACGATTTTGAACGAGGACACCGGCCCCCAGGGGCCTTCTCCACCCCGCCGGCAGGTCACGAAGCCGTGGCCGTAGCGACCGCCAATTCCGAGACCAGCTTTTTTGAGCGAAGGCACAATGGCCACGCATCTCGCGTGGTCGAGCATGCCTTTGGGGATGTTCTGATCGGGAGTGGTAATCATCTCCTCAAGGACTTGGGCGCTACGCACCAGCCGATCATGTTCCTTTGAACTGACCCCGGCAAAAGCTGTCCCGCAGAGCAGGATGAGGAGCCCTGAAACCAAATTACGGATCACCTGAATTCTCAAGGTAAGTCTTCAGCTCGAATTTCCGATTTCAATCTTCCGCTTCACACAATGTTGGGCCACCACGATTTCCGAATCAAACTTTTTCGCTGATCGCGGTTCCCAATAAAGCATTGGCCGTACTTTGTGCTCGATAGCGCGCTCGGGCGGGTCCAGTTCCCAGGAAGGCACCGCGAGGTCGGAGTTGCACCAGGTAGTGTTGTGGCTGCGCAAGCAGTGCCGCCTCGCACGAGGTGTGGTGGACCGGGCTCCGCCCAGGATGACATCACAGCTCTGACACGCATTGCTGGAGGAAACTACTCTTTGCTCAGTTGTTCGAGCTGGCGGCG
>Ga0209802_1002730_pt1 | contig 12142 bp, 8 predicted proteins | sample GraSoiAngelo_129_FD_185886 | JGI IMG/M metagenome (GOLD analysis project Ga0209802, IMG submission 185886) | Grasslands soil microbial communities from the Angelo Coastal Reserve, California, USA - 14_0927_12_40cm (SPAdes) (version 2) | ecosystem: Environmental > Terrestrial > Soil > Grasslands ... | reverse complement strand
CGCGCGGCGTCCGCAGCCGGTAGACGTAGACGTCCTCCTGGGGCTGGCGATAGCTCGTGCGCACCCCGATCACGTCCCGCTCGTCGGCAACGATGTACACCAGCTCGTACTGCTTGAAGAAGCCGGCGATCGTGGAGTAGCTCTCACCCCGCTCCTTGCGCGTCTCGATCGAGACGGCGAGGTAGTCCTTCCCCTCGAAGCCGAAGCTCACCATGATGTGGGCGATCGGCTTGCCCGCCCAGTAGACGGCGATGAGATCGGCGGAGTCGAGCTTTCGCAGGTCGTAGGTGCGGTCCTCCCAGTGCGGCACGAAGTCAGTCTCTGTCCGGTATTCGAGGTTCCGCACTCCGTGGATCGTCACTCGATCGCCGTCGATGGTGGCCCACGGCGTCACCGACACCTCGGGCTGCCAGTCCCGCTGGTTAGACGCGGGAATCCGGAGCCACCACACCACGAGCAGGGCGAAGACGACAAGGAAGCCCACGAGCGTGCGGCGCCGGCGACGCAGGAAGAGGAACGCCAGGACCGTTAGCACCACGAAGCCAATCGCCAGCCCGGCTCGCAGCTGGCCTCCCGGGAGGTTCGAGTAGTAGATCGCCCCGGCGGCCCACGCCGTCATCACGGCCACCACCAGGCCTAAGAGGACGGCAACGATCCCCCGCAACCATGAGGCGGCACGCATCACTTGGCGCCGACGTTCTGGAGCAGGATCCGCCGGACCTCCATGATCGCCTCGGGCTGGCTCTGGACCGAGTGCTCCCACCGGACCACCAGCTCGGACTTCACGCCCTCGATGTGCGCGCTCTCGTACTTGACGACACCGTCGTCGCCGGTCTCGACCGGGCCGTCGCCTTTGACGGCGATGATGGAGTGGGCGTCCACCCCGGGGTCGATCGGAATGACCGAGAGTGTCTTGACGAACGGATTCCGTGGGGACATGTTGTCCACCGCCGTCGGCAAGCGGTTCCCCCCTTGGGCCGCAAACGCCTCGCGGTTCGCCAGGAGCTCGGCGGTGCCTTTCACCAGACGAGCCGGCGTGCTGACGAGCCGCTGGAGGAGGCTTCTGACGAAGTCGCGCGCCGCCAGGAAGCTCCCGCGGTGCGGCGTGGAGATGAAGATCACCCGCTTCACGAAGGGCAACGGCTCCACGAACAGCGCCTTGCGCACGAGGTCCCGCGTCTCCTCGGAGACGTTGAGCTGGTCGATCGGCTTCTTGAACGCGGCATCGTAGAGCCGGCTCCCCGTGTGCACGGCCATCATCTTCGTCAGCAGGCCGCCCTGGCTGTGGCCGACCACGACCATCTGCTTGAGGCCCGGATCCTTTCCCTCGGGATCCAGCAGACGCACGGCGTTGGTGAGGGCGTCGCGCAGGATCATCGCCGAGTAGGCGATCGGGCTGCCGCTGTTGTACGAGAACGCCCAGAAGTCGTAGTGGTCCCGGATGGCGGGATCGGCCTGCAGGACGTTGATCATCTCCGCCCAGCGGCCCGCGCTCGAGGCGGTGCCGTGGACGAAGACGACCGGGATCTGCCCGAACCGGGGCGGGGTCAGCGAGACCAGCTGGTTCTTCGCGCCGACCTGGAACACGCTTCCGAAGAACCCCTTCAACTCCCGCTCCCAGACCGGCGACTCCTGGAGGCCCCAGGCCAGCGCCGCCGTAGGCTCCTGCTCGAGCGGCACCGTACGCCCGGCAATCACCACGGTCTCGGTCTCCGACTCGGGATAGAGGTCGAGGGTGGCCCGCATCCGACTGCCCTCCAGCTGCTTGCGGGCGTCGTCGATTCGCAGCAGCGCCGTGGCCGAGACCTTGATCCGCGGCGCGATGATGTCGCGCACCTGCTGGTCCTCGGTGATCGGAACCATCCCTGCCGCCAGCGCGGCGCCGATGCCGGGCCGCCGAATTCGAACCTGGAGTCCTGATACTTTGAGCTCGGCAATCGGCACGAAGTCGATCAGGTCCCGGCCGGCCCAGCGGAGCCGATCCTTGTCGAACGCCACGTCCAGCTCGCCCCACGGGAGCTCGTGTGTCCCGGCCCGCATCTCCATCACCGTCTTGTCGGGCGAGGCGAGCCCGAGCGCGATGCCCCGGTTGTAGAGATCGGCGGCCATGCGCAGGCGCGGGTCGAGGGGATCGGGCAGGCTCGCGCCGCCGTCGGGGAAGAGGAAGATCCAGGCATACACCGCCGCGGCCAGGTAGTACGACCGCTTGCCACTCGCCTCGGCGTGGAAGAACGACAGCTCCGCCGCCGCGGGAAAGACGTCTCGACCGGTGAGCCCTGCCACGATGTTCTTTCGCATGGTGTCGAGCGCCGCTTCCGAATCTTCGTCGAACCGCTCGGAGAGGCCGTGGAAAAAGAGGACGTTCCGGGTGGACCGGCTGAGCTCGCCGGTGTTGAGCACGTTGCCGGTCAGCTCCCGCTGGACGATTTGCGCGTCGACCCGCACCGCCCCCACCGGCGCCGCGCACGCGCCGGCGATGAGCGGCAGCGCCAGGACCAGCAGGGCGATTCGCAGGCGCCGACACGTCATCGATCGCATGGGCCGCTCGGCCTGTCCGCGTTCATCTTGCTGTCGTACGGCGAGTGGACCGCGTCGTTACTCGGGTTCTGGATCATGGAGCGGGTAGGCCGTGCGTGACCCGGCACTTTGCTAGAAGCCGGTAAACTTCATAGCGAGCTCCACGACCTTGTCGTCGCGGAAGACCGCGACACGCAGGTCGTCGCCCGGCTTGAGGGTCTCCAGCGCCTTGAGAACCTTGGCGCGATCTTCTACACTGGCAAAAGGAATCCCCTGGACCGAGAGCAAAATATCACCCCCGACGACGATCTGTTGGCCTTCCACGATGGCGGTGCGGTCTCCTCCCTTGAGCCCGAGCCGGCCGCCCACCGAATTCTTGACCACCTGCTTCACCAGGAATCCGCCCGACTGCGGCACCTTGAGTGCCTGGGCCGTCGCTCCCGACACCAGCATGAGATCGACCCCGAACCACCCGCGCTTTCGCTCCACCAGCAGGCTGTTCACCGTATTCGAGGTGACGACGAAGCCGAGCCCTTCGCTTCCGCCCGACTTCGTGATGTTGTGGCTGACGATCCCGATCAGCTCGCCCGCCTCGCTGAACATCGGCCCGCCGGAGTTGCCGGTATTGATCACCGCGTCGGTCTGGAAGAACTCCGCCAGCGGGAAGTCCTTGGCGATCGTATCGGCGGCCCAGCGCGCGCTGATGATCCCCGCGCTCAGCGAATAACTAAGACCGTAGGGCGCGCCTACGATGAAGACTGGATCGCCGACGCGGATGGGGTCAGAGTTGGCGAGCTTCGCCACCGTGGCGTCGCGGGGCACCACCGAGACCTGGAGGAGCGAGATGTCGGCCCATTGCTCGGAGGCGATGACGCGCGCGGCCACGGGCTCCTCGCCGAGGAACTCCACGGTGATGTCCTCCATCGTTTGGACCACATGGGCGGCGGTCGCCACTTTCCCGTCCTGCGAGATCAGCACGCCCGAGCCGACCTCTTTGAAGCGGACTGTCCCGTCGGCGGTCACCTCCTGACCCCGGGAACGGATTACGACCACCGACGTGCTGACGCGGAGGTAAACGTCTTGGAGTGGCTCGCCCTCTCCTAGAGACGGCGCCGCGAACAGAAGCGCGAGCGCCAGTGTCGCCGCGCACCGGCCGTCCCGGCTCATCAGTCCGGCCAGCTATGAAGGAGGTAGAGGGCCTTCACCAGCGGGCTGGCCTTAGCGAAGGGCCCGAACCATCGCTCGTAGATCTGGACGAGCCCGGAGCGGTAGAGCGTGGAGAGCGTGCGGTTGACCCTCGCTTGAAAGGCATTGTCCCCGCGACGCATCATGAGCGCGTACGGCTCGTATGAGAAGAACTCGTCGCTCAGCCGAAGCTTCGCCGGGTTTTTGGCGGTGGTCAGCAGGCCCGCGAGCAGGAGACGATCCGAGGCGTAGGCGTCGAGCCGCCCCTCTTCGAGACCTCGCAGGCCCTCGGCGACCTCGGTCACCGGGACCACCGTCGCCTGAATGGACGCGCCGGTTAGCGCTGCCGCGAGCGCCTTCTCCGTGGTCGTGTTGGGGATCACGCCGACGCGCTTGCCGGCGAGGTCCTTCACCGTGCCGATGCCAGAGTCGGCGGTGGCCAGCAGGCTCCCGCCGTCGACGGAGATCATGTGGCTGAACGCGACCTGCTCCATGCGCCCGAAGGTGATCGTGGTCGACCCACACTCGAGGTCGATCGTGCCCTTGACGAGCTTCGCGATGCGGTCGGCCGGTGTCACCGCCACCCAGGCGACCCTGAGCCCGGGGAGCTTCAGCGACTCGCGGAGCCCGCCGGCCACCTGCGTGCAGAGGTCGATCGAGAATCCGGCCGGCTGACCATCGCTACCGCGGAAGGAAAATGGACGGGACGTGTCGCGGTAGCCCAGCTGGATGGCACCGGTCTCCTTGATCTTGTCGAGCGTCGGCCGGATCTCCTGGCCGGCGGCCGGGCCGGCAGCCAAAGCCAGCAGCGCGACGCAGATTGCGAGCGCGGATCTCATCGACACGAGCAACGCAATCCAGATGCGCGTCACCCATCCTCCGTTGAGTTTTCTTGCCTCGTGGTCCGGGGCGTCGCCGGCACGGCGGCGTGCCGGCGACGTCACGCTTCGCGAGGAGGTGTCAGGATCCCTGAGGCGGAGGGACCGGCATGTAGACGACACCGGTGCTGGCATAGCCTGCCGTGTACCAGGTTGCGCCGCACTTGTAATACGGCACGCCACTTATCGGAACCGGGGCCACGTCGCACGGCGGCGCAACGGGCGCCGGTGCGGGGGCGGGCGCCGGAGCCGGCGCGGCCCCGGTGACGACCGTGGTCGTAGGGACAGGCTGGCTTGCGGCGGCGCCCATTACACCGACAACGGCTGCCCCGGCCACGAAGCCGGCGGCCGCGTCGCCGTTGTCCCAGTTCGAGCAGTTGCGGCAGTTGCCGCTGTCGACGTAGTTGTTCACGGCCGTCGCGCGGGTGTTCTGCACCTGCGTCGCTGTGGATTGCCGAGCGGCCTGGTTCTGGCTCGATGTCGCCTGGCGCTGGTCCTGATTCTGGCTCATGCTGTCCTGCCGCTGGCCCTGAGACTCTTGCCGACCTTGCTGCGCATCAGACCGCGAATCGCCGGGTTGACGCTGCCCGCCTCCGGCCTGCACGGAAGCCCCGCCACCACGCTGGCCTCCGCCCTGTGCGGAGCCGCCACCGGAGAATCCCCCGCCCGAGGCAGTGCCTCCACGGGAGTATCCGCCGCCCTCGCCGCCGCCCTGCCCGCCGCGGCCGCCACCTCCCCGCCCGCCTCTCTGCGCATCCACCGCGCTCACGAGGCCCAGCACGAAGACGGTCGCCACGAGCGTCGTCCCGACGCCACGCCATGAGGTGATCTTCATCACTTGGCTCCCTTGTCCCCAGATGGTTTGCGAGCCGTCGCCGAGATGCGCGGGAGCTGCGCTGCGAACGCAACCTTCTGCGCGCCAGCTGGCGGCGTGGCCAGGAACGTCGAATCCGCGATCGCCGGCGCGAAATTCCACTCGGACAGCTGCGCCCGGAACTGCGGCTCGCCCATGGCCTTCTTGTAGGTGATCACGACACGCTGAGGCACGGGCGTGGCACCGTCGGCCACCCAGACCTGGAAATCCACGCTGTCGGTGCGCGCGGCGAGGTGATGCGACGGAGCACCGTCGATGCTCGTCTTCTCCACGTAGTCGACCGACTGTACGCGCTCCGTCAGCTCCGCAGGCAGCTGGCTCACCAGGAGCATTGCGAGCGGCAGCTTCATACCGAGGTCCCTGACGAAGTGCACGATGGTCTGGTCCACGCCTCCGGGTTGCGGCGCCGTCGCGTAGACGTTGTTCGCCGCGTCGATCAGCACGATTTCCTTGCCGGTGAACACGGTAAGCGTCTTCACCCCATCGCTGCGTTGGCCTTCGACGCGCAGCCGATCGGGCCGGCTCAACGTGACCGTGCGGTTCTCGCCGAACTCGATCTTCTGTCCCGATGTCTGGACGGCGTCGTAGTCCCCGCGCACGCTGACGCTGAAGCTCTGCGTCCCCGCGAGAAACTCCGCCATGCGCATCAGGATTGCGCGAGCCTGGGTTTGCGACTCGGTCACGGCCGGCGCTTTGGGAGCGCTGGCCGCGGGTTTCTTTGCGGGCTCGGCCTGCGCGTATGCCGTACCCGCGCCCGTCAGCACAGCCACCGACGCGCACAGCGTCGTGACCGCGAAGCGCCACACAGGGGTATGTGGTTTCATGGGCTCATCCTCCTTATCAGCGCCACGGACGGTATCAGGGCGTGAGCGCAGGCTGTTATTGGACCTTGGTCCCATTCAGGAGCTTCTGGCCGTCTTCGAGTACCATCGCAGCGTTTGGGGAGGGATCAGCGATGACCACGCCGCGCATCGGACTCATCGTTCCGGCCAGCAACACCGCCGCCGAGGTGCAGTTCCAACGCTACGCGCCTGCGGGGGTCGGCGTGCACACCACGCGTCTGCGCATGACCGGACAGTGGTCGCGGCCGCTGAGCCAGCTCGCCGACGACATCACCCGAGCCGCCGAAGCGCTCTCCGACACGAGCCCGGGCGTGATCGTCTTCCACTGCACGGCCAACTCCATGGCCGAGGGCCAGGCCGGCGAAGCGCGCATCATCGACCTGGTCGAGAAGGCCAGCGGCTGTCAGGCCCTGACCACGGGCCTCGCCGTCAAGGAAGCGCTCGCTCGGCTCCGGCTCCGCAAACTCGTACTCATCAGCCCGTACGTGAAGGCGACCAACGAGCACGAGATCGAGTTCCTCGGCGAGGCGGGCTACGAGGTCGTTCACGACCTCGGGCTCGGACTCACGGGCGGCGGCGACGAATACCTCCGGATCACTCCGCGCGAGTGGACGGATCTCACGGTGGAGAACCGCCGCGCCGACGCCGACGGCTACTTCCTGAGCTGCACGGCCACCAGCATGATCGACGCGATCGAGGACATCGAGCGGAAGCTCGACAAGCCCGTGGTGAACAGCAATCAGGCCGTGCTCTGGTCCGCCCTCCGCCGCCTCGAGATCACCGAGCCCATCGCGGGCCTCGGGCGGCTCTTCGACACGGAGCCCCGAGCGTAGACACGCGGAATGAGTGAGACGAGCGAGCACGCCGCGCGGCTGCTGAGCGCGTACCAGGCGCAGGAGAAGCGGTTCGTCGAGCGGCGCTTCCCGCTCTCGTTCGCGCCGGAGGTGCCGGCGCTCCGCGAGCTCTACAGCCAGGCCAAGGGCCTGCGCTGGAACCCCGAGACCGACATCGCGTGGGACCGCTTCGATCCGTCGCGCTACGCCAGGGCCACGTGCGAGGCCGCGCGTCGCACGTGGAGCCGCCGCGCGTGGAGCGTCTATCCAGGACTGACCGAGAGCACCGCGCTGCTCATCCGCTTCTGCCTGGAGTCCGGGTCGCTCGGCATGGACGCAAAGCTCTTCCTGTCCTTCCGCCCCTCGGAGGAAGCCAAGCACCTGGAGGTCTGTCACATGCTGGCCGAGCGGCTGGGCGGGTACGAGCCCGACCCGGGCGAGCCCGGCCTGGCGCGCGTCAGCAACCAGCCGTTCGCCCAGGTCGCGCTCGACGGCGACGTGCCGGTGGAGGCCTACATCGCGGCGCTCGGCGCGCTCGACGACCAGCTCGACCTGAATCTCTACGTGAGCCACCTTCAGCAGTCCAAAGACGAGACCGTGCGGACGGCGCTGCGGCTCATCGCGAGCGACCGGGCGCGTCACGTCGCGTTCGCGTGGGCGTTCCTGGACCATCGCGTGCCGGCGCTGGACGCGCGCGGCCGGTCAGCCGTGATCGATGCTGTGCACGACGTGCTCGCGAACGTCATCCTCGCGGGCTACCGGAACACGTGGCTCCTGCCCGAGAAGAGCCGCGAGCCGTGGCTGGGCGCCGAAGAAGAGACGGCGCGACAGGGCCTCGGGGCGTCGAGCGCGGCGCAGGAGCGCAGCGTCTTGCGCGCAACGATCGCCCAGGTGCGCGAGCGCTTCGCGGCCTGGAAGCTCGAGCTGCCGCGTGTCGAGCACGCCGAGCTCGGAGCCATATAGCTCGGGGCCAATAAAGGAGAGCGTCATGCTCGTCGACAAGCAGCGCGCCGAGGCGTACCTGCCCGAACAGCGCTATCCGCTGCCGCTCTCCTCGGCAATGCCCGACGTGTGGGAGCTCTGGCAGCGGGCGAAGACGCTCGAGTGGGATCCTCAGACCGACATCCCCTGGGAGGACCTGCACCCCGAGCGCTACAGCGCCGAGCAATTGCTGGCTGCGCAGATGTACTGGAGCCGGCGCACGTGGGGCGAGTACGGCGCGATCTCCGAGAGCCCGGCGCTGCTGTTGCGCTTCTGCCTCGAGCGCCGGCTGCCCGACCTCCAGTTCTTCTTCACGATGCGCACCATGGAGGAGGGCCGCCACGCCGAGGCGTCGTGGCTCATGGCCGAGCGCCTGGGCCGTTATTTCCCGCAGCCGCAGAACCCGCCGACGGCCGGTGCCGTCGGCACCCACGGCGTGCGCCGCATGGCGTTCGATCCCGAGACCTCGCTTGAGGGCATCTTCGCCAGCCTCGTGTGCGCCGCCGAGGAGATCCTCATCGACGTGTTCAAGTCCACCGTCCATAAAGCAACCAACCAGGCCGTGCGCCGGCTGATGGAGCTGATCCTGCGCGACGAGGTGCGCCACATCGCCTTCGGCTGGCAGTGCCTGGATGCGTGGGCGCCGTCCTTCACGCCCGAGACCGTGCGCAACATCGAGAAGGCCGTCACCGCGATGATCGAGAACGTCGAGTTCCGCGGCTACCGCAACCTCTGGCTCGCGATCGAGGGCGGCAGCGCCACGCCGGCCGAGATCGACGCCGACCGCATCTCCTGCGAGGCGGGCCTGGGAGGCAACACGCCGGAAGACGAGATGCGGGTGTTCCCCGAGTTCCTCGCCAAGATTCGCAAGCGGATGGCGCCGTGGGGCGTCAACCTGCCGATGTTCGAGCACCCTCGGCTGGGTACGGTGTAGCGCTCACCGGTGAAGTTCATCGGCGACCGGCTCCTCCGCAAGGAGGATCCGCGACTGGTCCAGGGCCGCGGGCGCTACGTCGGCGACATCGCGCTGCCGGGGATGCTTCACACCGCCATCGTCCGCAGCCCACATGCCCACGCGCGCATCGGCGCCATCGACGCATCGCGCGCGCTCGAAGCGCCCGGCGTCGCCGGCGTCGTGACGTTCGCCGACCTGGGCGAGGCCGCACGGCCGTTGCCGGTCGTGCCGCCGCATGCCGCGCTTCGCGGGAAGAACTTCCACCTGCTCGCCGGCGACCGCGCGCGCTTCGTCGGTGAGGCGGTCGCCGTCGTCGTGGCCGACAGCCGCTACGCTGCGGAGGATGCGCGCGCGCTGATCGACGTCGCGTGGGAGCCGCTGCCCTCGGTGCAGGAGGCCACGGCGCCCGGAGCCGCGCGTGTGCACGACGACCTGGGTGACAACCTCGCGGGCCGCGTGAGGCTGTCTCGCGGCGACGTCACCGCGGCGCTCCAGTCGGCGCCACGACGGGCGAGCCTGACGCTCCACGTCGGCCGCGCCGGTGGCCAGCCGATGGAGACGCGCGGCCTCGTCGCCGAGTACGACACGGCGGCGGAGTTGTTGACCGTGTGGGCGTCGTCACAGGTCCCTCATCAGGTCCGCCAGTTCATCGGTGACGTGCTAGGGCTCGAGCCTCATCGCGTCCGCGTGGTGGCTCCCGACGTCGGCGGCGGCTTCGGCGCCAAGCTGATCGTCTACCCGGAAGACGTGCTGATCCCGTTCCTGGCGCTGCGGTTCGGTCGCCCGGTGCGCTGGCTCGAGGACCGCCTCGAGCACATGCTGACGGCGACCCAGGAGCGCACGCAGGTCCACACGGTCGAGGTGGGCTTCGACGACGACGGCCGGCTGCTGGCGCTGCGCGACCGGTTCGTGCACGACACGGGGGCCTACACGCCGCGCGGTCTGGTGGTGCCGCTGCTGAGCGCCTCGATGCTGGCCGGCCCGTACCGCATCCCCCACATCGACGTGACGTTCGACAGCGTCTACACCCACCGCGTGCCCGTCACGCCGTACCGCGGCGCCGGCCAGCCGCAGGCAGTGTTCGTCATCGAGCGCGTCATGGACCTGATCGCGCGCGAGACGGGCCACGACCGCGCCGCCGTGCGCTTCACCAACCTCGTGCAGCCCGCCGACATGCCGTACGACGTCGGCCTGACGAATTATCGCGGCGCCGGCAACGTCGTCTACGACAGCGGCGACTACCCGGCGGTGCTCCGTCGCGCCCTCGACATGGCTGACTACGACCGTCTCGCGAAGGAATGCCGGGGCGCCCGCGTGGATGGCCGCGTGCAGGGCGTCGGCGTCGCCTGCTACGTCGAGCTGACCGGCGTGGGGCCATTCGAGGGCGCGACGGTTCGCGCCGACGCCGCCGGTCGCATCACCGTCTTCACCGGCGTGCCGTCTCAGGGACAGGGGCTGGAGACGACGCTCGCACAGGTCGCCGCCGACGAGCTCGGCGTCACGCCGGACGAGATCACCGTGATCGGTGGCGACACGCTCGGCATCGGCCAGGGCGTGGGAACGTTCGCGAGCCGCGCCGCCGTCGTCGGCGGTACCGCGGTCGCCCTCGCCTCACGCGAGCTGCGAGCGAAGGCCACGCGACTCGCCGCTCAGGCCCTCGGGATCGCGGAGGACGAGGTGCAGCAGCACGGGACGCTCTTCGCGGAGCGCGCGAACCCCGAGCATCGGATCGAGCTCGGCCGGCTCGCCGCGGTCGCCGCGATGGCCACGGCGTCGCACGGCGTGGCGCCCGGGCTCGAGGCGACCCATTTCTTCCAGCCGCCCGGCATCGCCTATGCGAGCGGCGCTCACGTCGCGCTCGTCGAGGTCGATCCGGACACGATGCACGTGCGTCTCAGTGGCTACTGGGTGAGCCACGACAGCGGCCGGCTCATCAACCCGACGATCGTCGAGGGCCAGATCCAGGGCGCCGTCGCGCTCGGGATCGGGAGCGCGCTGCTCGAAGAGGTCCGTTACGATTCCGCCGGCCAGGCGCTCTCGGCGAGCTTCATGGACTACGCCCTGCCCCGCGGCGACGACATCCCGCCGATCGAGATCGATCACCTGGAGACGCCCTCGCCGCTCAATCCGCTGGGATTGAAGGGCGTGGGTGAGTCGGGCACGCTCCCGGTCGCGGCCGTCGTCGCCTCGGCCGTCGAGGACGCGCTCTCCGCGCACGGCGTCCGGGTGGCGCACGTGCCGCTCACGCCGAGGCGACTGCAGACACTCGAGAGCGGAGGAAAGCCACGATGGCCACCAGCGAGCTGAGCCTCGAGAATCTGAAGCAGCACGTCGGACGCCGGGCCACGTCGACCGACGTCGTCACCGCGGGCCCCGCCAATTTGCTGAGGCTCGCCTTCGCCAGACCGGAGCCCGAGTTTCGCGATGGCGATCCGCTTCCGCCGGGCTGGCAGATCCTCTACTTCCTGCCCCGGCTCGGTCCCGACGAGCTCCGGCCCGATGGCAGTCCGCTCGATTCCGGCGTGGTGCCGCCGATGCCGCTCCCGCGCCGCATGTTCGCCGGCGAGCGCCTGCGCTTCCACCGGCCGATCAGGATCGGCGACACGCTTCGACGCGACACCGAGCTGGCCGACCTCTCGCTGAAGACCGGCGGCACCGGCACGCTCGTGTTCGCGACGACGGTCCAGCGCATCTTCACGCCCGCCGGCCTCGCCCTCGAAGAGGAGCGGCGCACCGTGTTCCGCGAGGAAGTGAAGGCGGGCGAGCGCAACCAGGCGCCGCGGCGCGAGCCCGCGCCCGCCGACGTTCCGTGGCGGCGGCGCGTCACCCCCGATCCGGTGGTGCTGTTCCGCTTCTCGGCGCTGACGTTCAACAGCCACCGCATCCACTACGACCGCGCGTGGGCGATGAACGTCGAGGGCTATCCGGGTCTGGTCGTGCACGGGCCGTTCACGTCGACGATGCTGATCGACTTCGCCCGCGACTCGAACCCGGGACGCGTCTTCGGCAGCTACACGACGCAGGCCCGGGCGCCGCTGTTCGACACGGCGCCGTTCGAGCTCCGCGGACGGCCGACC
>Ga0209802_1002729_pt1 | contig 12143 bp, 10 predicted proteins | sample GraSoiAngelo_129_FD_185886 | JGI IMG/M metagenome (GOLD analysis project Ga0209802, IMG submission 185886) | Grasslands soil microbial communities from the Angelo Coastal Reserve, California, USA - 14_0927_12_40cm (SPAdes) (version 2) | ecosystem: Environmental > Terrestrial > Soil > Grasslands ... | reverse complement strand
GACGGCCGCCACCGCGTCGCCCGGCGCCTCCCAAGCCACGCTGATGACGGCGCAAGAATTAGTCAGCCAGTGATGGACCGGCTAGCGTTCATCGCCATCATGGGTGGGAGCATCGTCGTTGCGCCGCTCGTCAGCGCGGCGCAGCACAGCGTGAAAGTGTAGCGAGTCGGCGTGCTCGCCTCGGTGACGCCTCCACTTGGACCTCTGGACGCACTGAGGCAAGGGCTTCGCGAACTCGGCTACGAGGAAGGTCGCACCATCTCGATCGAATGGCGATGCCCCGGCGCAACCGATGAGCGCTTGAGTAATTGGACACGGCACGCCGGTCCGAGAACGGCGCCCCGTCTACACCGGCGTTCTCTAACTCGAGGACGCAAAAAAGAGGACGTGGGTCGGGGACGACTACGGGAATTCAAAGCTGGTATGACAGCCCGTCTTGCCGCTGGTGAAGTTGATTCGGCCCGACGTGGCGTCGGACAAGGGGAGACTATTACCGCACGATCCTCCAAAGCCATTCTGAATCTGGTAGCGTAACAGCCACGATCCTGCCTTTAGATCGAACACCGTCTTCGCTGCGTCACAGTAATACTGGTCCCCGCTAGAGTGGGTCGCCGGCGTATTCGACCAGCTTACTTGCTTGCTGAAGGATGGCTGACCACTGAATGCATTCGGCGCTGAGTTTTGCAGTGATCCAGAGAATGTGATGGTGGCCGTGCACTGCGGCCATGTCGACGTGCCAGACGTCCACTGCCTCAGAGTGAAGGTAACCGTGGACGGGCCAATCGCAACCGGCGCATTCAGTGGCCACTCGTTTTTTACCACCGCCCCTGATGGCAACTGGCCGGCGTCGCTCGGGTCGGCACCGAACCAGTTCGTGCTCGGCCAAGAGCGGTCGACCACGCTGCGCTGTGTGCCGTCAACCATCTTCGCGATGAGTTTGAAATGCTGCGGCAACCAGGCGTTGCGCCCTCTGGTGCGCACGAAGACATTTGCGCTGTCCACTTGTTCTCGTTGCAGCCGACAGCCGAAAACATCGAATACGTACGTATCCGTTCCGCCTGTCTCCCTCTCGTCGTAGTCATACGTGGGGAACTCGCGACTACAAAGGCTACCCGTAGTCGGGCGCACCAGTAACGTGAACGGGCTGTCGGTGCCCGCCCGAGCGACATTTGCCGTCTTGTGCGTTACGATCAGTTGGGTGATGGTCTGCGCCGATAAGTCAGATGCCGCCGCAACCACAGCAAGCATCGCGACTGACAGAAGGGACACAGCGTCGCGCTGCATACGTTCCTCCGCTGCACGGAAGCCTTTGCCGGTCGACCGGAGTCCGCTTCGATCGTGTGGGCGCACTCTTCCTGACCTGCTCGTGTCACAGCGCCTGTCACCCTAACTCGCCCCACAGGATAGGTCGAGCGAGCACCTCACCGCAAATGTAGCGGCGTCTTGGCTCGAGGGAAGGTATCGAACAACGAGGACTCCAGGTGCTACGCTCCCGCTCGCCGACCACTTGGAGCACTCGGGGTGACGCAAGCTGGCGTCGTGCCCCTGGCGTCAGCCATCCGGCCCCCTTTGCATTGGGGATGCTCCAATGGCGGAACAGCAGACCGCGAGGTGCCCGGAGTGCTCTCGGACGATCTCGCCAGGGGATACCATCGTCTTCGGCTACGGGCTTCTCGGCCATCTCAATTGTCGTCGCCCTCGTGTTCTGAGCGCCGAGGAACGCACACTCCTCTTCATCTACTGTCGGGGCCACCAGGTCGGCGAGTGCATTTCGTTGCACAGGAAGATTCCACCTGCGAGAGGTCGCCTCACTTGACCTCGGCATCCGCTCTTATACGTGCCCGTGGTGTCACACGGACCTGACCGACAGCATCCGGGCGCATCTCTTTGCCGGAAGTTCGTCGAGTTGCACGGAGGCACAATCGAGGTCACGAGCCAGGTGGGCGTGGGCTCGACGTTCACATTCACGATCCCGATGCGTCATGATGAATGATCAATTCACTGTGTCAGAATTGTGCCAGAACTATTGGCCACTAGCAGGCACTAACGGTCACAAGGGACGCACGGATGGCTGGACAGGGCCTGAGATTGTTGCCAATGGTGTCCGATAGTGCCCGATGGTGCCTCCCGATTTGAGAACTTGAAATTCGCGGCCTCGCCCTCCGCGCGGTGTATGGGAAACCCACCGGAGTGATTCCAAGTACTGTTGGTGCCTGCACGATGAAGAGTTCTAGGTGGGGAGAGATAGGTAGCCACGGGGGATTCCGTCAGCTGGCTTCCCGTTGCCTCATCTGGCATCCCTTGACCAGGACCCGAGCCAGTCCAGCGACCCGTGAGGTTTGATTTGGTCGTAAATATGAAGACCGCCAAGGCGCTCGGCCTGACGATCCCTCAGCCGCTCCTGGTCCGGGCGGATCAGGTCATCGAGTAGCGCCTGCACGACCCACGCCGCCTATGTGCGGCCGTCTATCAATTGCTGACCTTGACCGTAGGGTTGCTGAAGCCCGGAGTTATGCGCCAGCGAGTAACCAGCTCGCGCCTATCTTGACGCACTCGAAGCGCGGCGCCCCTTCACCCAAATCAGCAGCTAGTGCCCGTGGATATCCACTGCGTCAGATAGTTAATCCAGGCTGTTCCATGCCTGAATGGGCAGGATGCGCGGGCCGTGTGCGGGCGCCTCTCGGATCGGGGCCTCGCTCCGAGAGATGCGTCGCCAGCTGGCTACCCTGTGCCGTCAGAGATAGCGAGGGACACGGCCGACAGGCTGAAGGTTGGCAGCCCTGCTCGTCCGGGTCGCAGACACGTCGAGCGGATAGTTCGCGAGCGCGAGTGCGCGCACTCGTAGAAGTTGGCCGGCTGGACGCCCGCCCCTCCAGTGGTGGCGCGGTCGCTCGCGGTGCAGACTCAAGCGCTCGAGATGAAGAGCAACGGTCTCATTCCCTATTCCCGGATGCACTGGACTTTGCTTTTTGGGCTCGCCCGCTAGACATGCAAGAATCTTGGGCCATGGACCCGCACATTGCCAGCACAACAGCGGGGGAGGCCGCTATGAACGAGCCCGCACCGGAGCCGACGCGCAAACACATCCCCGGCCTTGGCAGCATCTACCGCCGGGGCGAGCGGTGGGCTATAGAGTTCTGGAAGGACGGCCTCCAGCACCGGGAGAGCGCTCGCACCACGAACGAGATGGAGGCCATTGCCCACCTCCGCATGCGGGTAGAAGAACGGGCGCAGGACATGTACATCGGTCCCCGGGCCGAACGGGTGACGGTCATGGATCTTCTGGCACTCGTCGCGCAAGACTATGCGACCACCGGGAACCGCTCCAGTCGCACGCTCAAATTCAGAGTGGCTGCTCTGGAGTCCGAGCTGGGCCACCTCCGAGCCGTAAACGTCTCGTCTCGCGCCGTTGAAGCCTACAAGGCCAAGCGCCTTGCTGGCGGGAGCTAGCTTGTCTGCGCCGCGCGTACCGGCTCGCGTCCCTGTCCCGCCCTTCGCTCATCAGCGCCAACCGCGTCCCCACGATTAGGCTCTACCAAGAAGACAACGTCCGGCAGGGGCTCGTCAGTCACAAGGATTACCTGGCTCTAGTGGCGCAGCTGCCCGACCCGATCAACGACGCGGTGGAGTTCGCTTATCTCTCCGGGTGGCGCCGAGCCGAGGTGCTAGGGCTGACATGGCCGGAGGTGGACCGGATCCGAGGTCTCATCACCCTCGCGGCTGAACAGCCCCGAGAGTTACCCCTGTCCTCGACTCTGTCGGCGCTGATTGAGAAACGCTGGCAGGCCCGGCTAGTCAATGGACCGGCTGGCCCGCGTGGATGTGATCGCGTGTTTCATCGGGAGGGGGAGCCTGTGCGAGACTTCCGGGGCGCCTGGAGGAAGGCAGCCGAGGCCATTAGACGGCCGGGCCTGCAATTCCACGACCTCCGGCGGTCAGCGGTGACGAATATGATTCGCGCGGGCGTGCCTGAGCAGACCGCCATGCGGATCAGTGGACATAGAACGTCCGCTGTCTTCCGACGATACAGAATCGTGGAGACCAAAGACCTTCTGGCCGCGATGACTCAGACTGAGCGCACTTTGACGGCTGACCCGCACAAATCGGCCATTTTCCCGCGCAATGGTGCTGAGCAGCCGAGGAAGTCGGCCCGAGAGCCGCTTCGGAAGATCGTGATAGTAAGAAAGGAAATTCGGCAAAAGGAGGGCTAACCTCAACTGGCAAGGCAGTGGACTAGAAATTCGCGCCCGCGTCTCATGCGGTGTATGGAAAATCCACCGTGCTGATTTTTAGTACTGTGGGTGTCTGCACGATGAAGGGTTCCAGGGCGGGGTAGAAGAAAGATACCCCCGGCCAGATTTCTTCAGCCGGCTTCCTCCTGCTTCACCTCGCAGGACTCTTGACCAGTCCCGGCCCCGACCTCCCCAGCACAGAGCCCAAGCCATGGGCGGCCGTACGAGTCCCGGCCTCTGCTAGACTTCGCGGCAACCGTCCAACCGAGGTGCCCATGCGGCTGATCGGGCTCGTTCTTACTGTCAGTCTCACGCTTGCGCCGCTCGCCGTGGAGGCGCAGCAGCCGACGAAAGTTCCCCTGATAGGACTTCTCGGCGGTGGGTCTGCTTCCACTAACGCGGTCCGCATCGATGCGTTTCGTCAGGGACTGCGCGAGCTTGGGTACGTCGAAGGGAAAAACATTGTCATCGCGGAACTGTGGGCGGAAGGAAAAGCAGATCGCCTCCCTGCACTCATCGCCGAACTCGTTCGTTTCAAAGTCGACGTCATTGTCTCGGCTGGGCCTACGGTCACCCGCGCCGTCAAGGAAGCCAATGTCACAACTCCCGTTGTCATGGGGTTTGATGATGACCCTGTCGGCTCAGGATTCGTCTCCAGTCTGGCGCGACCGGGTGGAAACATCACGGGATTGTCCAGCCTTTCCCCGGGCCTGAGCGCCAAGCAACTGGAGTTTCTGAAGGAGATCATTCCGAGGCTCTCCCGCGTGGCCGTCCTTGGAAGCTTGATCCACCCGGGCACCGCGCAATCGCTCCAGGAGATGGAAATTGCCGCGCGGGCGCTCAAGGTCCAGCTCCAATACCTCGACGTAGTCGATCCCAAGCAGATTGAGACGGCTTTCGGAGCGGCGCGTAAAGAGCGTGCGGACGCGGTGCTCGTGCTGACGAGCATCGCCACTAATCTCCGCCGACGACAGATTGTCGACCTGGCGCTAAAGAGCGGACTTCCGGCGATATATTTCACGAGGGAGTGGGTGGAAGCCGGGGGGCTTCTGACATACGGAGCGAGTTACACAGACTTATTCCACCGCGCCGCCACCTACGTGGACAAGATCCTCAAGGGCGCCAAACCTGCCGACCTCCCCGTGGAGCAACCCACGAAGTTTGAGTTGGTCATCAATCTCAAGACCGCGAAGGCGCTCGGCTTGACGATTCCGCAGTCCCTGCTGAGCAGGGCGGATCAAGTCATCCAGTGATCGAGTTCACTGTGTTCGAATTGTGCCAGAACTATCGGCCACCATCGGGTACCACTGGGCATAACGCGATCGAGCTGGATCGGGCAAGAGCCTGAGATTGTTGCCGATGGTGTCCGATAGTGCTCGATAGTCACCGCCGATTTGAGAACTTGAAATTCGTGGCTTCTTGACCGCGCGGTGTATGGAAAATGCACCGGAGTGATCTCAAGTACTGTGGGTGCCTGCACGATGAGGCGTTCCAGGGCGGGATAGGGAGAGCCTAAGCCGGGCCAGATTCCTTCAATCTGCTTCCTCCTGATTCACCCGGCAAGCTCGTAACCGGGACCCGCCCTTAGTACCTAGCCGAGCCCGGCCCAAGCCGAAGGCCTCCGGTTCTCGAACTCGGGTGCTCGGCTAGTTTGCCGAGCCCCGTCTCCGTCGGCAGTTCCATCTCGACCTTCTCTGCTAGACTCCCGCCAGCCATCCTCCACCGAGGTGCCCATGCGGCTGATCGAGCTCGTTCTGGCGCTCGCCCTCACGCTTGTGCCGCTCGCAGCAGAGGCGCAGCCGTCAACGACGATCCCACGGATCGGGCTGCTCGCCCCCGACGCGACGTCTTGGGAGCCTCTCCGGCTAGGTCTTCGCGACCTCGGTTACGTGGAGGGAAAGAGCATTGCGTTTGAGGAGCGAAGCTCCGAGGCGCGAAATGAGCGACTCGCGGATCTCGCGTCGGAGCTCGTTCGGCTCAAGGTGAATATAATCGTGACCCGGGGCACGCCCGAGACTCTTGCCGCCAAGCAGGCGACGACGACTATCCCCATCGTTATCGCCGGCGCTGGCGATCCTGTGAGGAGCGGCCTCGTCTCGAGCCTCGCGCACCCAGGCGGAAACGTCACGGGCTTGACGGTTCTTGGCCCGGGCCTGGCTGCAAAACGGCTTGACCTTCTGAAAGAGGCCGTGCCGAATATGTCTCGCGTCGCCTTTCTTTGGAACCCGGCGAATCCCGACCAGAAATCTTCCTTCAACGAGGTCCAGGCTGGAGCGCGGGCCTTGGGCGTGACATTGCAGTCCGTCGAAGCACGGAGTCGCGAAGAGTTGGAGCAAGCCCTTGCCATGCTGAAACAGAGCCGCCCATCCGCGCTCCTCATGACCGCGGACGGCGTTCATCAGCGTTACATCGGCCGAATCGTTGCCTTCACGTCAGAAACCCGGCTGCCCGCCATGTACCAACTGAAAGAGGCCGTCGACCGCGGGGGCCTGATGTCATACGGAGCCAGCCTTCCCAACTTGGGTCGCCTCACCGCATCCTACGTCGACAAGATCCTCAAAGGTGCCAAGCCCTCAGACCTCCCCGTCGAGCAGCCAACGAAGTTCGAGCTGGTCATCAATTTGAAAACCGCGAAGACCCTCGGGCTGACCATCCCGCAATCGCTCTTGGTGCGAGCGGACGAAATCATTCAGTGACCTCACGGCGGACATTCCTTGTCACATTTGCTGGCGGTATTCTCGCCGTGCCGCTCGCTGCCGAGGCCCAGCAGGCGGCCAAGGCTGCTCGAATAGGCTACCTGGCGTCCGACAGGGCCGCGGGCGCCCACTTGATCGAGGCCTTCCGTCAAGGACTGCGTGACCTCGGTTACGTCGAGGGCCACAACGTCGTGATTGAATACCGAGATGCCGAGGGGAAGTACGAGCGGCTCCCCGCGCTCGCGGCCGAGCTGGTTGCGCTCAAGGTTGATGTCATCGTGGCCGGAGGCACACCTCAGGCCCTGGCCGCCAAGCAAGCGACCAGGACCATCCCCATTGTCTTGACTGGTGCAGGCGATCCGGTCACGAGCGGGCTCGTCACCAGCCTTGCGCGGCCAGGCGGCAATGTCACGGGGTTGTCCGTCCTCCGCCCGGATTTAGTCGGCAAGTGTCTGGAACTGCTCAAGCAGGCCATTCCGGGAGTCAGTCACGTCGCTGTCCTCTGGCATCCAGGTGGCCATGGCGAACGAACGGAAGAGAACATGCTGAAGGAAGCCGAAGTCGCGGGGCGGGCGCTGGGGGTGCGGCTTCAATTCGTTGAGACGCGGGGTCCCGCCGATTTCGACAGGGCCTTCTCGGAAATGACCAGGGCGCGCGCGGGCGCTCTGACTGTGTTGCCAAGCGCCAGGCTCAACAACGAGCCAAGACGCCTCGTGGACCTGGCGGCAAAGAACCGGCTACCGGCAGTGTACCCATTGAGGGAGGCTGTGGATGCCGGGGGCCTTATGTCCTATGGACCGAACGGTGCTGATTTGTTTCGGCGCGCCGCTACGTACGTGGACAAGATTCTGAAGGGCGCGAAGCCCGGAGATCTGCCCGTCGAGCAGCCCACAAAATTCGAACTGGTCATCAACCTCAAGACCGTGAAGGCCCTTGGCCTCACGATCCCGCATTCGGTACTAATTCGGGCGGACGAGATCATCCAGTGATCGACTTCACTGTGTCAGAATTGTGCCAGAACTATCGGCCACCATCGGGCACGAACGGCCACAACGACTGAACGGACCCCTGGGCAAGAGCCTTAGATTGTTGCCAATGGTGTCCGATAGTGCCCCATAGTGCCCGTCGTTTTGAGAACTTGAAATCCACCGGGCCGCGAGGCCCTTGGGGGTTCGAATCCCTCGCCCTCCGCCAACTTACGACGCACCCGAACGCTCACCGCGGGGTCGGCCGGTGCCCGTTTTTGTGCCCGGCTCGGATACCAGCCGCCCGAGTTTGCTGTGAACGGCTAACTTCGGCATGCAGCCGACGGCCTTCGGCCGCGGCTGATACCAATCGTTGGGCACCAGACTGGCGTTCGTTTGACATCTAGAGGGAGTTCAGCGTGAAGATTTATAGCGCCGCCGGTTACACGATTATTTTCATCTATGCGCTGGCCTGCACGTATTTCGCCCCGCCGCACATCGGCCCCTGGACAGGGTTATTGATCGGCGCCGCCTATTTCCTTGCGTGCTGGTTCATCGGAGGGCTGTATTTGTCTTCCGTTATCCACATGGGGATTGCCCACCGCGCACTCGACTACAAGGAGTGGTTTGTAAAGACCCTCACGGTCGTGAACAACACCTTTGGGGTCTACATCAATCCGGTCACGTGGGTTAACCGGCACCGACTTCACCACAAGTTTTCCGATCATCCCGGAGATCCCAACAAGCTTTCGTCCGACGGTTTCTGGCGGACTCTGTACCTGTGCCTGTTCCCCTACAGGTGCGAAGCCAACATGGCCAACGACCAGATCTTCAAGTCCTGGTCGTTCCGCCTTGTTTCGAGCCCGGTGTTCGCGGTGGTGTCCCAGGTGTTCAATTTCTGGCTGTTGTGGCTGCTGGTGGGCGACCTGCGTTTTGCGGCGGTGGTCTGGGGCGTGTTCCGCGTGTTCGCGATCTGGATCAACATGATCCAGAACTACTGGACCCACGACCGGAGGTTCGGTTACCGGCGCTACGATGACGAACGCGATAACGCGATGAATATCGGCGAGTGGTTACCGGTCACGGCGACCTTCAGCGCCTGCCTGCAGAACAACCATCACCATTCCCCGGGCCTGCTGCGGTTGAGCCACGAGGACTCGGAATACGATTTTGGATTCCTGACCGTCAAAGTCATGAAGGCGCTGGGCCTAGTGCGGGCGACGACCAAGGGTGCGGAAATCCCCAGGGAGTGTCCGCTGACGTCCCTGAACTTCTAGCCGGCGCTAAGCCGCCTTCTGGCGGGTGAACGGGTAGAAGGTCTGCCCCCAGAACGTGCCCGGGATTTTCTCGTTGGCCACGCCGTAGGTATCGGGCCACTTGCCCTCGGGGTAGTAATACGTCCCGAAAATCTTGTCGATCCACGGAAAGTGGATCGCGAAGTTCTTGTCGATGGCCTCTTTTTGCGACGTGTGATGCCAGTGATGGAACCTCGGGAAAATCAGGTAAGGCTCCAGCCACTTGATGGTCGGGCCGAAATTGGAGTGCGTCCAGGTAGCGTGCAGCGTGACGAAGAACAGGTAGGCCACGATCATGTCGTGGGAGAAGACAAACATCATGGGAATGAGGATGAACCCGCGCACCACGACGTCATCCACGATGTGGGAGCGTGAACCCGCGATCCAGTCGAGCCCTTTGGAAGAATGGTGAATGGCGTGGAAGCGCCACAGCCACGGCACCGCGTGGAAAGCGCGATGAATGGCGTATTCCGCAAGATCCGCCACCAGGATTGCCAGGAAAAATTGGACCAGCAAGGGCAGGCGGCCGATCGCCTCTTGCAAGCTCGGAACGGCGAAGAGGGTCGTGAGCTGGGTGGCGGGCAGCAGGATCAAGAAGGTCGTGATCTGGGTGGGTAAGTGGGTGGACAGGAAATACACCACGTCCAATAGCCACTCGTTGCGGAAAACACTTTGCTGCGGATAGGCCGGCCACAGCACCTCGAACGGCGAGTAGATCAGCGTCATCAGCAGCATGTCCAGCAGAAACCAGTCCAGGCCGATGGACGGGCCGTTGTGCAGCGGTTCGTTGATTGGAACACTGGCTCCGCCCCACAGGGTCGCGGCCAAGGCGAGCAGCATCCCGGTCAAGCCCAGGAGTTTTTTCTTGCGCAGGATCGCGGACACAACTCCGAAGATGATCGCCGCCACGATGACCGCCTGGATCAACATCCGGATCAGGTACATGGGGTAGTAGGGCCGCAGATTGGGAGAACTCAGCAGTTGTGGAAAGTGCAGGCACGCCACCGCCCCGAGTGCGAGCAGCCCACAGAAGGTTGACAAGACCCCGCTCCACCAGCCGGTACCAAACCCGGTGGAGGCCTTGTCACCAAACGTCTCATTGATTTTCTGTTCGAGCACGGCCGCCCCCCCATTCACTTCGTAACTTATCATTGGGGAGGACGAGCGCGAAGAGATTGGCTCTGGCTGTGGAAGCCGAGGCCGGAGTTCCTTAATTACGTGTACTTCGTGGAACAGGGTCACCGCACGCTTCGACTCGTTCCCTCCGCGTCCTTGGCCGTCACGCACGGCTCGGCCGCGATCCAGGCGAGCTCGCGGTCATCACCGCCCGGGCCAGCCACCGGCGCTCGGCCGTCGCACGGTCGCCGGTAATCGCGTCGGACCCCGTGCAGCACCTCGCCGCTGATCGCCGCCCCGAGGAGAGTTACGAGCATCGTGACCTACCGTCTCAGCATGTGGCGTCTATCGTCTCAGCATGTAGCTGGGCCTGACGGCTCAGGTCGCTCCGGCCGCTTCGCCTGCTTCCTCGTCACGTACCACTTTCCCGCTAGAAGACCTCCGAGCGTGCTGAGACCACTCGCCAAGAGCAGAAGGCTCCCGGGCTCGGGGACGGATACCGGGCCGGGCGCGTCCGGTCCCGCGTTTTGCGCCACCGTGGGTCCCACATACTCCCTGGTTCCCTCGCCGGCGCCGCCGCGCTTTCCATGATTTCCAGCCATAGCGTGTGAGAGCCCCGGCAACGGTGCGATCATCGCCACGGCAACCGCGATCGTTAGTGGTTTCATCGGTCTTCCTCCGATACCCCTGCCCATGGTGGAGTTCGAAGAGGTGAGTTGCCTTGTCGAATTACGTCCCGACGGAGCGTCGGATCCATGTTCGGGTTCAACATCGCATAATCGGATTCCTCGATGGAATAGTGTCTTTCCCTTCAGGTCACACTGGATGATTACCTGAATGCCCTCACCAACAATCCGGAAAATGCAGCGTTGGGCTGAGGGACGGCTACCAACTGACCCGGGCTTGTGTTCGGGATGCGGTCAGGAGGATGTTTTGCTCAGCACGCGCACTGAGTCCACCTCGGGAGAATTGATGATGGGACTCAGCGTCTCGGTCTGGATTGGTCTGGGCTCAAGCCCTTTGGCGGTTCAGTGCCCCCTTGGCAGAACTGCGCGAGAACTAGCGGACACAATCGGCCACAAACGACACAACGAACGCACGGCCGTGCCGAGAACGCTTGCGCGACTCAAGGACGGACGAGGCCAGCACGTCCCGAGGCGTCCAGGAGGCCTTCGCCGCGATGGCGAAGCGACGTCCGGGCGCCGCCATCGTGCTGGCCGATCCACTCTCTATTCGCGAAGGGCACGCGGCCGTCCTGCGCGGAGCCGGTCCCTCGTAGTCACGCCGTGACGAACGCGGCGTAGTGATCGCCCTTCGAGATGGGCGCCAGGCCGGTGACGACCTCACGCCAGCGATCGCCGCCGTCGTCGCTGCACCACACCTCGCCGGTGGCCGTCGCGGCGAAGAGGGAGAACGAGTCCCCCGAATCCTCGAGGCACATCGCCTCGAACGCCGGCCGGAGACGATCGGGTAGCCCCCCTCCAAGAATCTGCCACGTCCGACCGCCGTCGGTGCTCCTGGAGACACGGGAGCCGGCGAAGTGGCTCTTGCGCCAGGAGCCGGGACCCTTTTCGGCCGACGCGACGAACAGCAGGTCCGGCCTACGCGGGTGGAGGACCAGAAGATCGGGATAGCCGCCGATCTCGTGCTGCAGGTCGGTCCATTGCTCCCACGTCGCGCCGCCGTCGCTGCTCACGTACATTCCGATGCCAGTCGTGATGTAGATGCGGTCGGGATTGAGCGGATTGATCACGGTGCGATGGACGTCGTCGTCCATGCCCGGAATCATGCGGAACGTCTTTCCGGCGTCGGTGCTCTTCAAGAGCCCGCCCTGCTCGA